>Ga0207884_1000245_pt1 | contig 44599 bp, 43 predicted proteins | sample MalvirmetaMSP144_FD_184236 | JGI IMG/M metagenome (GOLD analysis project Ga0207884, IMG submission 184236) | Marine viral communities from the Deep Pacific Ocean - MSP-144 (SPAdes) | ecosystem: Environmental > Aquatic > Marine > Oceanic | place: Pacific Ocean | collected 2011-07-08 | reverse complement strand
AATTTCGGTTGTTCCAAAACTTCCCATAAAAAATAATCCTCTTTGGATTTAGTTGATGTAATTGTGCTAAGATAACAATATTTTCGGCACGATTTAAGATCAAAAATTTTTTGGAACGATACTTGGAAAATTCAGGTAGAATTGTATCATTCATTCACTTAATTAAAAAAAAGATTTATTTATGATTTGGACAGTAGAATTAGCCGCCGCTTTAGATGAAGCACCATTCCCAGCGAACAGAGAAGAGCTTATAGAATGGGCTGAAAGAAATGGGCTTCCAACTCAGGTGATTACTAATCTTGAGGAATTGGAGGAATTAGACGAAGGTGAGAATACGATCTATGAAAACATAGAAGATATTTGGCCGGATTACATTCAAAAAGAAGATTTCTTCCATAACGAAGAAGACGAAGGATTCGATTACGATGATGTTTAGCCCCAAATAAGCCTGGTTATGTAATCAAACATAACCTCCACCATTGAGAAATACCCTATCTACAATATCATTTTTTACTATCTCCTTCCTATTCACGGTGCTTTTAACGAGTACCGCACAGGTTAATGTATCAGCACAAAGTTCTTCTGTTGTTTCGGACAGCACTTCTGATAAAGTAGTGCGAAGAATCAGGTTTTCGGGAAATAGAAATGTAAAGGATCGAACTCTGGAAACATTAATTCGAACCAAAACTAACCGGGAATTCCTGGGAATACCCAGATTTACACCCTGGTATTACTTTTGGGAATTGAGTAATGGTCGTTTTGGAGAAGATCCCATCTACTTGGATCGTTCCGTAGTCTCTAATGACATGGAAAGAATCAGGCTGTACTATGAATCCTTAGGATACCTTCGCGTTCGGGTTGATACAACCATCGTTGAATACAAAACTGATAAAGTTGAAGTTTCTTTTATACTGACAGAAGGTGCTCCTTCAGAAATAGAAACAATTTCTTACAGAGGACTACCCTTCTTTTCTACATTTGAGAAAAGAATTGATTTCATGAGAGCCAGCCCGCTAACAAATGATCGTATTAACGATTCAACATATACAGTAAACCGGCAATATAACACACAGGAATTAGGTGCAGAGCAACAGCGAATAATCAATTTTTTAAAAAATAATGGCTATGCATCGATTCAAAAGGATTCAGTAATCGCTCTGGTTCAGACTCAACAACCGGATTCAACCAATCTTGACATTCAATTCAGAATAAATCCCGGAAAGGTCTATCGCTTTGGTGATGTTTATGTAAACCTTGCAGACGGTTCAGCTCCTGATAACTATACTCAGATCGACACTGTTACTTCTGACCAAGAAGTAGTTGATACCACAATGATATTCCTGAAAAAAGAACCCGCTACACAAACCAAGTTTTCGTTACTGACTGACCAGATACTATTTAGACCGGGAGATATTTATAATCATGAATTATATCTGAATACTATCCGGGAATACCAAAATCTTGGAATGTTATTTATCAGAAGATTCGGACAAAATGAAACCGGAAGTCAGCCCGATTTTTCACAGACCTATATCCCAACCTATCTGGATCTGCAATCCCTTACAAAGCATAGCATTGGAGCTGAGATATTCGGAATGAAGAGATATGGTTTTGGTACCGGCCTTGGCGTTGATTACACGAATAATAATGCATTTGGTAAAGCTGAGAATTTCTCACTTTCGGCTAATGTCAGTTTTGAATTTGTGAGCAAAAGTGTGCTTGAAGAAATTGCTGATACTTCCACTCAATCTTCTATTTTCAGAAGCTATGAGTTAAGAGGAGATTACACTGTACCAAGACTGAATTTTCCATTCGCATTTCTGGATAACACACGGTTTTTCACAAGTGGTTTAACAAGATATTCACTTTCATACAGCAGATCTGATCAACTATTTTTTGATATCAATAGTGACGTTCAGTTTAACCTTCGCTATGAAGTACAACACAATCCTCGATTTTCCAGTTTTTTAGATCTTATTGAACTGGACATTGTTGATCCGTCACCCACAGATGAATTTATTAATAATCTCAGAAACGATTTCGATTCAGACACGTTACTTGACGGTACTATAGTTGATCCTATAGAATTAACAAGGATCTTAGAAGATTTCAGGCCTCAAATTTCATCCGTAATACGGTACACGTTCAGAAGCCAAAACACAGACTTAATAAAAAGAAATCGTGGATATTTCAGTGAATACTCCTTGTCAACAGGTGGAAATATTCCATATGTACTTGACAAATTTGTAATTACTCCGGATACCCTGGAGCAAAGCCTCCCGTCTCTGTTCAAAGTAAGTGAGAATGAATTGAGTTACAGCAGATATATAAAAGCAACTGCAGATTACAGGAAATACATTCCTGTTTCTAATTCTGCAGTATTTGCCTGGAGAGTGTACGCAGGAATAGCTCAACCTTATGGCAGTAGTACAACTATTCCTTTAAACAGGCGGTTTTTTGCAGGCGGCAGTAATGATATTCGAGGTTGGGGTCCATTTCAGTTAGGTCCCGGTTCTATTAAATCTGAAAACGTTCGTATTAACGGTGGGGAAATAAAATTAGCGGCATTTACTGAAGCTCGTCAGATCTTTATTCGAGATCTTTTGGGTGCCAACTGGCATGCGGCCATGTACGCAGATGCCGGTAATGTTTGGTATGGACCTAAAAATGATGCCGCTCAAGATCAAGAACTGGAAAAAGGCAGATTTTACATTGATGATTTTTACAATCAGATTGCAGTTGGAACAGGTTTAGGATTGCGTTTAGATTGGGAATATCTGGTCGCTCGATTCGATTTTACCTTCAGGGCGCATGATTTAGAAGTCGGATGGTTCAACAATAAAAAGTTGTACTTTAGTTTTGGTATCGGTCATTCTTTTTAACGTTATTTAGATATGGGAAAACTCACAAATATTAAACAACAACTGAGCATAGTATTTGGCTCAAAATTTCTTAAAAATTTATCCGCAGCAGAAAGGTATGAGTTCCTGCAACTCTGCCACAAAAGAAATTACAAAGAAGGCGAATATGTTTTTTACAGGAATGACCCCGGAACCGGAATGTACTTTATTCAGGATGGAAAAATTGAACTGATGCTGAATGCCAAAAACGAGGAAAATGAAAATGTTGATGGCTCAAGTAAATTTATTTTAGATCCTCCGGACAGTTTTGGAGCACTCTCAATAGGATACAATCTGAGAAGAAAAGCAACTGCACAATGTGTTACTGATTGTCAACTTCTGGGGTTTTTCCAACCCGACTTTGAGGTTTTAAGAGACCGCCATCCACAAATAGCAGTTAAGTTTCTGCAATCACTTACCAATATTGCGCTCAGGCAGTTAGAGCAAGCAACTTATATCATTGAAGAGGTGGCTGGACAGGAAAAGGCTCTTCAAATACAATTTGATACTTACTACGAAAATTCTGAAGATTAATAATGGCATTAAAGAAAGGCGAAGAAGTCACATTAGAAATTGAAAGTGCGGCTTTTAGAGGAAAAGGTGTAGCCAAAGTTGACGGATTAGCCGTTTTCGTTTATGGAACAGCCCCCGGCGATGTTGTGAAAGCACGCATCATAAAAAAGAAGAAAAATTACAGAGAGGCTAAGCTTTTAGAAGTTTTAGAACCCAGTAAAGACCGTATCACTCCAAAATGTCAGCATGCCAATGTTTGTGGGGGATGTAGCTGGCAACATGTACCCTATGCCAAACAACTTGAGTATAAAGGGCAACAAGTAGCTGATCACATTACAAGACTCGGCGGCTTATCCGATACTACGGTCCACCCTGCTATGGGAAGTGAATCTGAATTCTATTACCGGAACAAAATGGAATACAGTTTCAGTAATCGCAGATGGCTTACACGTGAGGAAATCAACAGAGAAGAATTTGTTGACGATTCAGGGTTTGCAGCCGGAATGCATGCACCCGGAAGATTTGATAAAATTCTGAATTTAAATGAATGTCATTTACAGCGTAAAGAATCGTTCGAGATTTTAGATTTTGTAAGAAACTACTGTGTTCAGCATGACATCCCTCCTTTCGATGCAATGAAACATGAAGGTTTTATGCGACATTTGATGATCCGTAACTCATTTCATACGGATGATTTCATGATAAACCTGGTCACTTATCAGGATGATCAGGAGTTGATTAATAAACTATCCGATGAGTTACTTGAGAAATTTCCGATAATCACAACCATTGTAAATAACATCAACGACACAAAAAGCCCTACTTCCATAGGCAGAATTGAAAAAGTGATTCATGGTCCGGGTTATATAGTTGACAAAATTGGTGAACATACCTTCAAAATTCATCCGAACGCCTTTTTCCAAACTAATACAGCCCAAGCTGAACGATTATATGAAACTGCAAGACAATTCGCTGATTTAAAAGATGGAGAGATCGTTTATGATCTGTATTGCGGAGTAGGAACTTTAAGCTTGTTTATGAGTCAAAAGGCCAAAAAAGTGTTGGGAATCGAACTTGTAGATGTAGCCGTTGAAAATGCCAGATTCAATGCAAAAGAAAACAATGTCGGGAATGTTTCCTTTATCAAAGGAGATATGAAAGATGTGTTCACGCAAGAAATGGTTGATAAATTCGGAGCTCCTGATCTTTTGATAACTGATCCTCCCCGTGCCGGAATGCACCCTGATGTAGTTAAGAGATTGAAGGAACTGAAAGTACCTAAATTGGTTTATGTAAGTTGCGACAGCTCTACTATGGCAAGAGATCTTAAAGAACTTGCCGAGGTATATGATATACTGGAAGTACAACCTGTAGATATGTTCCCTCAAACTTATCATGTAGAAGCGGTTGCAAAGCTTAGATTAAAATAAATCCAGAATCTAAAATAATTCTCAAGATGAAGATATTAGTTATAGGTGGAAACGGAACCATTGGAAAACCGGTAGTTAAACATTTCTCGGAATCTGATGAAGTGATTGTTGCCGGCAGAAACAGCGGAGATGTGAGCCTGGATATTGCAGACCCTGATTCCATTAAAAAAGCCTTCGAACAAATCGGTAAAGTTGATGCAATCGTTTGCATTGCCGGTGAAGCTAAATGGGATGATTTCGATAATTTATCAGAACAGGATTACTATGTCGGCATTAAAAGTAAGTTAATGGGTCAGGTAAATCTTGTTCGTATCGGAAGAAATTATCTGAATAATGATGGATCTATAACGCTGTCTACTGGTATTCTGGCGGATGATCCTGTAGTCAAAACCACAAGTGCCGCAATGGTGAATGGCGGAATTCACAGCTTTGTGCAAGCTGTTGCTTTGGAACTTAATGGTGCCCCGAGAGTAAATGTAGTATCTTTAGGAATGGTTGAAGACGCCTATGAGAAGTATAAGAACTATTTTCCGGGGCATAATCCCGTTCCCACAGCTAAGGTTATAAAAGCATACGAACGAAGCGTCAAAGGCAAGGGAAATGGTGAAATCATCCGATCTTATGAGTAGCAAACATTCTCAACCCTGATTATTTATGGTTCAAAGAAAAAGTAAAAATATAAAATTGATGGGTAGCAGAACTCTTTTAAAATGTACTTTAATACTCGTTTCCTTTATCACTTTCAGCTGTAATACCAATAATGATAAAGGTGATGCTATTCCGGCCGACCTGATTCCTGTTTTTAATCTAGATACTTTCGGAAATCCGATACCGGGTAATCCAAAAATTAATGCACAGCTATCAATATCTATCGATAGTGAAACTAGCTTTGAAGGCAAGATTGCTATAGAATCCAGAGGATCAAGCTCACAAAATTTTCCAAAAAAATCTTACAGCTTTGAAACCAGAGACGCCAATAATCAGGATGTGGATGTGGCATTACTTGGATTACCAGAAGAAGAAGATTGGGTGTTAATTGGACCTTACAGTGATAAAACACTGATAAGAAATATTTTTATTTATGATCTGTTCAGGGAAATGGGAAATTATTCGAGTAGAAGTGTACTTGTTGAACTTAATCTCAATGATGAGCATCAAGGAGTTTATCTGCTTTCAGAAAAACTAAAAAGAGATAACAATCGCATTGACATCAGTAAGTTAAACCCGGATGAAAATTCAGGAGAAGATCTGACCGGCGGATACATCCTTCAAATTGACAGAGATGATGAAGAAAAACTAAATGATTCGTTTACTTCAAACTATCAGCCTCCTTTTGCACAAAGAGGACAACAAGTTACTTTTGTATATGAAGAGCCGGGTGCTGATGAGATCACAGATCAACAAAAAAACTACATCCAGAACTATATTTTCGGTTTTGAAGACGCCTTAGCATCTCAGGATTTTACTGATCCGGTAACAGGTTATCTGTCCTATATCAATGTATCCAGTTTTATAGATTTCTTTCTCATCAATGAACTTGCTAATAATGTAGATGCGTACCGTTTAAGCACTTATTTAACCAAGGATAAAAACGGAAAGTTAAATATGGGACCGGTTTGGGATTTCAACTATTCGCTTGGAAATGTTGATTATTGCAGTGCCGGAGAAACTAACGTCTGGGCATATACATTTAATGAAAGATGCGGAGATCATGATCAACAAGTTCCATTCTGGTGGAGCAGATTACTTGAAGATCCAGCTTTTGTAGTACAACTTAAAGATCGCTGGAGTAAGCTTCGCAACGATGAATTTTCGTTAAATAGCTTGAATCTGATGATAGATAATTACTCAACTCTGCTTAAGGAAACAGGAGCTGCTGAAAGAAATTTTATGACATGGGATATACTTGGAACTGACGTGCATCCTAATAGCTTTGTAGGTGAAACTTACGACAATGAGATCAATTACCTTAAAGATTGGATCTCTGACCGATTGAATTGGATGGATGGCGCCATCGATGCGTTGTAATATTTTAAATTAATCTTTCTAGTTCCTGGTTCAAGGGTCTTGCTTGGACGAACTAAACCCTCTCACATAAAATTGCTCTTAAACCAACTCCTTCGATCTCACAAAAGATCAAGAATTCTTCTCCCCCGTCTTTTAAACCGAATTTCTTTTTGATCTCGTTGGCTCCCATGGGGTAATTCCTGACGATCACATTTACTGTGCCGTTCTTTACTCTTTTTTTGATTTCCTTTTTAGATGGTTTGAATACTTCTTTTATCAATAATTTCTTTCCGGGAAAGTTTTCTATAAGTTCATCAGAAGTATATAAATGTGTATTCGGATGAAGTTTCTGAACTACGAATTTTGAAGCGATCAATTTATAAGCTCCGGCTTTCATTAGTGCAGCATTTGGTTCATAGAGATATTTTTGAGGTTCTTCTATATCAAAATCACAAGATTCTTCTTCAGAATACTTTAATGAAAACTGTTCCTCATCCCTTTTCTCAGAGATATTCCAGGCTTCAATATCAGCTTCTTCATCATTGTCTTTGGCGAGATACAGTAATAACTCTTTCACTTCATTGTCTACTGCTACAACCTGAACCTTATAGCAAGAACTAAACTGTTGTAATGTCTTCTTGATGTCCAGCATTGGAGATGCTTTGATCAACACATTCTTTGCAGAATTCAACAACTGTTCTTCCAGCTCAATCACGTTTGGCTCACAATCTTCCAGAGCATACACTCTGTTTTGCGAATCATCACGTCTGGAAGGATCTATAAATATCCAATCAGACTGAACAGTATTCTGATTGAGTACATCTTCCGCTGTAGCAATTTGAACTTCAATATTGGTTCCAAGAACTTCAAAATTATATTTTGATACCGCGCAAAGCTCTTCATTCGATTCCAGATAGACCGTAGTTCTCATATTCTGAGACAGATAAAAAGTATCAACTCCGGTTCCACCTGTCAGATCAACAAGCGAATCCCCTTTCACAAAACGAGCTTTAAACTTTGCGGTAATTTCTGAAGAAGCCTGCTCCAGATTTTGTTTAGGAGGTAATATCAGGTCATAATAACCAAACCATTCGGGTAGTTTATCTTTCGCTTTTTGGCGGGATGCGATCTGAACTACAATATCTCTCATCGGCAGCTCCGGAAACTTCCGGGACTGAAGCATAATCTCAGCAGGATCATCATTGATATGATCTTTTATGAAATCAATACTTTCTTCAGAGAATTTATTTTTCATTCCTATTTTGAAATATAAATGTGTTTCTTATTCAAATACGGGCGGATAGCAATCCGCCCCTACCGTCGACTGTTTTGTACGGACGGATCATGATCCATCCCTACGGTCAACTATTTTGTATGGGTGGATGGCTATCCGCCGCTACGGCTGTTTATACATCGAAAATATCAACGTTATCATTTGCATGGGTAGATCTCAATCCATCACCATTAAATTTTTAATCGCATGAATATAATCATTATCGGAGCAGGAATTGGAGGATTATCCGCGGGAAGCTTACTCGCTAGGCAAGGCCATGATGTGACTATTCTGGAAAAGAATGAAAGTGTGGGCGGAAAAATGAATGAGATCACTGCCAATGGATTTCGATTTGATACCGGTCCTTCCCTGTTTACCATGCCTTATATTCTGGATGGATTGTTACAGGATTGTGGCACTTCTCTTTCCAAAGAACTTGAAATGGTTCCTCTGGATATAAACTGCCGGTATTTCTTTCAGGATGGAATGCAGTTCGATAATTACAGCGATCGTGCGCAAATGTTGAGAGAGATCCGCAGAATTGCTCCTGATGATGAGAAATCCTACATCAAATTTTTGAAATATGCTGAGTCTCTGGATAAAAAGACCCGGAATGCATTTGTCCGGAATCCACTATACAATTTTTCAGATCTGAAGAATCTCAATCCGTTTTCTTTTTTAGGGATCGATGCCTTTACCACGGTCAGTAAACGGGTCGACTCCTATTTTGAATCTCCGTACCTGCAACAGTTCTTTAAGCGGTTTACTACCTACAACGGCTCTTCACCTTTTCAGGCTCCGGCTACGCTGAATGTGATTCCTCATATCGAACTGAATGAAGGTGGATACTACATCAAGTGCGGTTTATACCGAGTTGCTGAATGTTTGCGCGATCTGGCTACTTCTTTGGGTACTTCTATTGAATACAATGTAAAAGTAGACCGCATTCATATTTTGGAAGGCAAAATTAAAGGAGTGGAAACCGAATCCGGAGAGTTGTTGGAGTGCGATCTTGTGATTGCCAACAGTGACGCTTCGGAAACCATCCTGAATTTGATTGACGAGTTCAGTATTTCAGCCAAACGAAAAGAGAAACAACAAGATTTAGAACCCTCCTGTTCCGGTTTTGTGATGTTGTTGGGCATTGATAAACAATACGAGCAGCTCATTCATCACAACATTTTCTTTTCCGCTGATTATGAACTGGAATTCAAACAGATCTTTGATGATAAGGTCATGCCAGACGACCCGACCATCTACATCGCCAATACTTCCTACACAGATAAAGAACATGCTCCCGAAGATGGCTCCAATTTATTTGTATTGGTGAATGCTCCGTATTTGAGTGAATCCTTTAGTTGGGATAAAAGTAATTATGGAGATAAGGTGATAAGGGAATTAGAAAATCGTGGATTGACAGAGCTTTCGGAACATGTAAAGTATCGTTCTGAGATCACACCAAAAGATTTCTATGAAAAATACCTCTCTAACAAAGGTAGTATTTACGGAACTTCTTCAAACGATAAATTCTCGGCCTTCCTTCGACCCAGAAACAAATCCCGTGAAATTGAAGGTTTATACTTTACAGGCGGTTCCACCCATCCCGGCGGCGGGATTCCGTTGGTTGTTCAAAGTGCTATTAATGCGGTGGAGTTGATTCAGAGGTTTGAGTGAGTTTGGGATTTATTCAGGAATTTTAGAAACCATTTTTATCATGATAAAATCCTAACTTCTTTGTTTACTAGTACTTTAGAGTCAATTTTTAGATTTTATCGGGACAAGCAAGGAAAATCCTTGTTTGGATAATATCATGTTATATGCCTATATGAAAGTCTTCCTTTATTGTTTTTGTTCAGTCATCATATTTTCTTGTTCAGAGAATGAAAAGTTAAACCTGTCATTCACGCAAACATCAGAAGAAACTATACCAAATGGGAATCTTCTTACTTTATCCTATAAAGCAGGAAACGATGCTAATTACCAGTCAACTGCTATTATCGAGTCAGATAAAAGCTTGGAGTGCGGTACAATTAAAAGGGATAGCTACTTGCCTAGACCTCTTTTTACCATTCATATATCTTGTAAGGGAAGTACAGATACACTTCGTTATTTGTATAATGGATATAATCAAAAAGTGGAGTATTTAGATACAACTTATGACGTTTCTGAATTAAAATTACTTATCGCTGTAATGAAAGAGCAAGAGTCATTTTTGTTACAATTTAAAAATGAAAATGAAGACTTTGATCTACCAATCGAAACTCAATCTGTTTTATTACAAAAATTTCCAAATCTAACCAAAAGTAAATCCGGCATATAACAAGCGTTTCAAGTCGGACTCGGGTAATTGCTCCGCATAATTTAACTTTCAGCTAAGTAATTAATTTCATCTCCTTCCCAAGTTCCTGCTTGGGAATGCATAGCAGGAGCTCCTGCTCCACTTTTCTACCAACCCCAAAGCTCTTTGAACTCTTCAGGCTTCTTATTTATACTAAACGTGTGGCTTTAACGTAATTTCAGTATCCCAATCAAAAACCGTTCACCTTTGAAATATATATTCCCGATTTTACTTCTGATGTTTTTCCTGAATTGTTCTTCAAATGTTGGAACAAATTCAGACAGCGATATTTTCGGGGCTTCCTATACTTTAGTAACAGAGTCAGGAATTCCTTCTATAAATAATGATGGAATATTGACGACTAAAGTAGCTCACAGTGGCTGTAATTCCGGTCATACTTTTGAATTACAAAGCTTGATCACACCAAATACTACTGAGATTTGGTTATATAAAGTAACTCCCGATCAAGACTGTCAAGCTCATTTTGAATATGAAGTGACTTTTCAACTTTCCGAGTTAATTTTGGATTCTGAAGTAATCATGCTCAAATCTCATGGTTCAGAGACTATTTTGTTAAATCATTGATTTCTCATCCTTTTTTACTATTACTAATCAATCTAATAAGCGAGATTCCTACTTCTTTTTTTAATTTCGACTATTTGAAAAATCGACGAATTAGTGTAGTTTCTTCGCGAAATAATATTTGTAATAGCTTTTATACCTTCTTTCTGCAATTTTTTATGATTTAATTAAGAGGTACTCTGCAATATTTAGAAACCGCCAAAATTAACTTAACCAAACTTATATTATGCACCATGAAATGATGGCCGGACCTTCAGGAACTTTTATTGGACATTTTGGTCCCGGAATAGTTTTTTTCTTAGTAGCAATTTGGTGGCTCATAGATATTTTCATAAATGGTTCTCGTAAACCCGGAGAACCACTGGAGCGAACACTGCATATTACAATACTTAAATTTTCTGCACTTGTTGTTGGTGGTTTTTTGGAAATGCCAGACAGTAGTTGGTATCCTATGGATTGGGTGATGGGTTGGCATCACATTACTGTATATATGGCTTTTGCTCTTTCAGGAGTTGTAGATATTTTAGCTCGGAAGGGTATTCTAACTTCGAGAGCGACATATTTAGCTTTTGCAGGAGCCTGTTTTATTGGTGGACTTCTCTTTTTAGGGCATGGTATTGGCCCCGGAGTTGAGGGAACTTGTCATGTTTTAGTAATGGTATTATTTTTTAGTGTGAGCACTTTTACAGTATTAGAAGTTGTCTTTCCTGACTGGAATTTTGAATGGTTTCGAATCGCTACTAAACTTAGTCTTGGAGTATGGTTTTGTATAACTGCTTGGGCTCTTTTTAGATCAGGGTGGGATTTGCATGATCATGTTAAGGAAGCTCATGTTTGGTTGTTATTTTCCTGGATGGTTCTTGCAGTTGCTACATTCACGACATTTACATTCATTTTAGCTTCACGAAAAGAGACGACGAAGTAACTATAATTTCAAGCAATCGATTCAATCCGGATTCCTGCCCTGCCTATACCACAGGCAGGTGTGGCAGTCCTTGAAATAACCTTTTTTTGGATCTGTGTTTCCGTCATCTCCTTCCCAAGTTCCTGCTTGGGAAGGCATAGCAGGAGCTCCTGCTCCTTATAGATTACTTAACTAATTTCAGGCACTGCAGACTGAAGTCTTTGCTTTTTTACTTGAAGAGAATTTGTGTCAAACTCTATCATGTTTTAAGCATTCTTATCTTTGAAAGAAATTTATAGTTTTCTCCCTCCGGTCGAAATGACAAAGGATTGTTCAGATTAAAGGGGTTGCTTAATGCACCAGATCTTTGAACAGAATCACTTAGAAAATTGGTTAGTAGAATCTGATCTGAAATACTCAAACAAACCGGGAATCACTTGTAATGGATAGCTCGAATTGGCGTTGATCAAAACACAGATCCCTATTCCATTATCAGGATCAAAAGCTATTTCACTTCTGTATCCATTTACATATCCGCCGTGATAAACGATCTTTTGCCCTTCGTTATCCAGCACTCTCCATCCCATTCCGTAATGTGACTTATTTACTCCCTCCCAATACCTGCTGAATCTCTTATTGTTAATAGTAGCCATTGGTTCAAAAATCTTATTGAGAGTCTCATCAGAAATAATTTCGGGATAATAACCGGTCAAGAGTAGTAACCACTGCCCCATATCAGCAGCAGAAGCATTAATTCCACCGGAAGAAATTGCATTGTAATACTTTTTGGAAATTTTAACAGGAACTCGCCCTTTGGAACGGGAATACCACACATGCGGATATGCTTTGTTTTTTGAATATCTGATGCTGTCATAGTTTGCAGAAGAGTTAACCATTCCAAGCGGTTTAAACAATTTCTGTTGTAGTAAAGAGTCGAAATCAAGTTCTGCTTGCGACTCAAGAACTTTTTCGATCACAGAATATGCCGCATTTTGATAAGCTAATTGTTCTCCTTCTTTAGCGATCAAAGGAACTCGTTCTAATCTCGGAATTATTCGGTCTAAAGATAGTCCGTCTTCAACTAAATTTGTATAAGCGTGTCGGGGTAATCCTGAAGTATGGGATAAAATATGTTTGATCTGTACACGGTTGGTTTGTTCAGGATCATATAGTTTGAATGTCTCCAGATAATCGGAAACCGGTTTTTCCCAACTTAACAGACCTTCATCTACCATTACACCCGCCAAAACCGAAGCAAAGCCTTTGGAAACACTTCCTAGCCGGAATACAGTTTGTTCATCTACTTGTTCTGTTTTTCCACTTTCTTTCACTCCAAAACCTTGTTGAAAGATTACCCGACCTTCTTTTACGATTACCACTGCCCCACCGGGAATTCGTTGATTGGCTAAACCCTCTTGAAAAGAGACTCTGAATTCATCCAAAAACAAAGCAGTGGAATCATCCATTACCCAGTCTTCAGATTCTGTTAATACCGTTTTAGGTTCTGATTTGATCTCCGTGCAAGCCTGAAAAGTTGAAATAGTGACCACGGATAAAAGAATTAACGAAAAGAATCGGATCACTAGCTGGCTGGTTTTGGCATAAATACAGTTTCAATTTTGTTTAAAAATCCTTGGCAAGAATACAAAAAACTGGCTACGATTTAAAAAAGTATTCGTTTCAAAAAAATTAAGCATGGATAATTTCCGGATGCTTAATTTTTAAAACGAAGTTCTTATCTGTATGAAAACTTTTTTACCTTTTGGTTCACTCACTCAAATACAGATATACATGAGCAAATCAGGAGATCAACTTTCCTATCCAAAAGAAAATATTAAAGTATTATTACTTGAAGGTATTCACGAAACCGCAATAGAAAACTTTAAAAAGCATCAGTTTCTGAATATCGAAACTTATGATATTGCTTTTACAGAAGATGAACTGCTGGAAAAGATCGAAGACGTACAGATCATTGGTATTCGTTCTAAAACCCAATTAACCCGGAAAGTCATAGAAAAAGCTTCAAAACTAAAAGCTATAGGTTGTTTTTGTATAGGCACCAATCAGGTAGATCTTGAAGCTGCTATGAAAGCCGGAGTCACCGTATTTAATTCTCCGTATTCAAACACAAGATCCGTGGCTGAGTTGGTTATTGCTGAAGCGATCATGCTTAAACGTATGATCCCACTAAGAGACAGAAAAGCACATGAAGGAATGTGGCTCAAAGACGCAACTGAAAGTTATGAAGTACGAGGAAAGAATATGGGCATTGTAGGTTATGGTCATATTGGTTCTCAAGTATCTGTATTGGCTGAAAACATGGGGTTCAATGTTCTATACTATGATACAGAGCCAAAATTACCCATGGGAAATGCTACTCGCATTAATTCACTTGAGGAGCTTTTAAATCGATCAGATATAGTGACTTTACATGTTCCCGGTAACCCTACTACTAAAATGATGATGGATGCAGAGCGAATTTCCCAAATGAAAAAAGGGAGTGTTCTTCTTAATCTGTCAAGAGGTTCTGTCGTTGTAGTTAATGCATTAAAGGAAGCACTTGAATCCGGGCATCTATCCGGAGCCGGTATTGATGTATTTCCTGAAGAACCTGAATCAAAAGGTGATTCATTCAAAACATCGCTACAAAACATCTCGAATGTAATTCTAACTCCACATATTGGTGGCTCTACTATTGAAGCTCAGTATAACATTGGTGTAGACGTGTCATCAAAACTCATTGCGTTGATCGATAACGGTACTACTGTTGGTTCACATACGGTTCCTCCATTGAATTTACCGGTTCAGAAAAATGCTCATCGTATTTTGCATATACATGAAAATAAACCTGGTGTTTTATCCGAAATCAATCAATGCCTATCCGATTCTGATATCAACATACTGGGGCAATATTTGAAAACGAATGAACATATTGGTTATGTAGTACTTGATGTGGATAAAGAGTATGATGATGAACTCATTGAAAGAATGCAGAATGTAAAGCATACCATAAAGACCAGAATACTGTATTGAATATCAAGCAACTAAATTAGGTAGGCTTGGTTGCACTTCTCTTACAAAACTCATCGATTATAATTTGCTAGGACAATAAGTGAATGAATTTTATTCGGATGATGGCCGCATTATCCAGGTCAAGTTTATAAGAGATCAGGAATAAACTTAGATTTATACAACTTTAAGAATCGAGTCTAGTTCACTCCGCTCTGGATCCTAAGTTGATAACTTCTACATTTTCGATCTTACCTGCATGAATTGTGAAACGCATGATGGTTCGTTCCGTTTGAAATCCGTGCCTTCCGGCAGCTCCCGGATTCATATACAACATTTTATCCATCTGCTGATCCCGCGCAACTTTAAGAATATGAGAATGTCCACATATAAAGAGTTCAGGAGTGTTGCTCTCCATCTCCTGCCGAATAGGAATACAATATCTACCGGGAATACCGCCAATATGCGTCATCCAAACATCCACACCTTCACAATCAAACCGTTGGTGTAGCGGATATTCAGCACGTATATCCTGTCCGTCAATATTACCGTATACGCCAACAAGCGGAGCTACTTCTTTAAGCTGATCAGCTATTTTAATAGTCCCGAAATCACCAGCGTGCCAGATCTCATCACAATCCGCGAAATAATCCAGTGTTTGTGGATCCAGATAATTATGTGTATCCGAAATAAGCCCGATTTTCATCATTCTTTTTTGCTATCATCTTTATTCAAAAACAATGGAATCAAAGAAACCACTTTTTCTTAAATTCTCCTATATAAACTCAACACTTTCTAAACAAACTTCATTCTTTGAAAGGATTCAGCATCATTATCGTCACCTGGAACGGACTTCATCACCTGAAAACCTTCCTCCCTTCGGTTTGTGCTACGGATTATCCTGATTTCGAGATCATACTTGCTGATAATGCCTCTAAGGACGGAACTGTTGAATGGGTCAGGGATAAATTCCCTGAAGTTATTATTTCCACTTTTGATGATAATTACGGGTATTGTGGTGGAAACAACAGAGCGGTTGCGGCTGCATCCAAAGAACTTCTTCTATTCCTGAATAATGATGTTAAAGTAGATTCTAAATGGCTTCATGGTATTAATGAATGCTTTGAATCGGATGAAACTATTGGAGCTGTACAACCAAAGTTATTGTCTTATAAAGAGCCAAAATACTTTGAGTATGCGGGAGCTGCAGGAGGATTCATTGACAAATACGGTTATCCTTTTTGCAGAGGAAGAATTTTTGAAACTGTTGAAAAAGATGAAGGTCAATATGATGAAATTTCTGAGATCTTCTGGGCAAGTGGTGCGGCATTAGCTATCAAAAAGGATCTATTTGAGGAACTAGGCGGCTTCGATGAGGATTTCGAGTTCCATATGGAAGAAATCGATCTGTGCTGGAGAGTAAAACGATCCGGACAAAAAGTGATCTATACTCCTGAAAGTACGGTTTACCACTTAGGTGGAGGATCTTTAGCAATGGGTTCTCCCCGAAAAGTGTACTATAATTTCCGTAATAACCTGTTTATGATCTGGAAGAATTATTCAGTTTCTGAACTGATCTTAAGATTTCCAGTAAGACTACTTTTGGATGTAATAGCAGCTTATAAATCACTATTAGGTGGCAATCCTAAAGAGTTTGTAGCCATAGCGAAAGCGCACCTTCACTTCTTTCTGAATTGGACTGAAGTTCAAAGAAAAAGAAAAGCTAATTCCAGCCCAAATGTAAAATCTCTATCGGGTAAGTTCCCCATTTCCATAATCTGGAATTACTTTCTGAAGGGAAAAAAGAAATTCGATCAACTTCTTTGAAATGGATATCAATACATTAAAAGAAAAAGCTCTCCCCTTTCTTAAAACGTATTGGTTTTCTATTATTCTAATTTTCTGTAGCTGGTTTATAGTTAAACAGTTTTACATGACTATAGAATATAATATCCTGCTTGCAGTAAGCTATAAGCACGTTTTTGGATTTTCGATGATCTACTTTGTTATGGATAATCTGACTTTGATCATTCATGAAGCCGGGCATACCATTTTTGGGATTTTCGGATGGCGATTTCTGACAGTATTAGGGGGAACACTTTTACAGATACTGATCCCTTTTGTGCTATTCATTGCTAGCTGGAGAAGTCGTAAAGTAATAGCATCTCAGGTCTCATTATACTGGCTGGGTTTCGCCTGGCTTGATAGTGCCGCTTACAGCGCAGATGCTTATACACAGGATCTACCATTGATCGGTAATTTACCAAAATCCTCTCATGACTTTCTTAATATTCTATCTGATATGAATATTTTAAACCATTATATGACAGTGGCTTGGATTATGTTCACTATTGGCTTTCTAATTTTGGTTACCGCAATTCTATTACCGCTTTTTAAAACCCAACAAACAAAACATGTTAATCTTGACCTGAAAATTTAGTCTTCAGGATATACAAAAACGGGAGCCTGATCATACCAATTTGTTCGGGTCAGTCTTTTTAAACCCGTTATATCAGATCTCATAATGTAAATATCGTAATTACCGGTAATATTGGTCGCGTTAAATGCGATATATTTTTTGTCTCGCGACCAGGAATGCCATCCTTCATTTGAAAGATAACCATTGGAAGTAGAGTCCGGTGTCAATTGCTTTAAGTTGGTACCTCTGGGCGAAATGGAAAAAATACTGTAGTTATAATTCTGTTTGGAAATGTAACTGATTCGCGAAGAATCTACCCATTGTGGGGGCCCTGAATGGTATTCCCAATCAAGTGCAGAGCTATCCATAGCTGGGTAATCTGTTAGTTGTCTTAATCCTGTACCGTCTTCTTCGATTATATACAATTCATCGTGTTCTGAACGATTAGATCGGAATACAATTTGTGATCCATCCGGTGAGAAGTGTGCATCTGTATTTTGAAAGTCATCATCAGTTAATTGTGTAATTATCTCCCCTTCTAAATTTATGATATACAAATCACGGGTATCATAATCATCATCTTTATTTATAGATATCACAAACTCCGTTCCATCTTTGCGAGAACTCATCCATGAGTCATGAACTAAAAAATCGGTAATTCTTCGAACTTCAGTTCCATCCCATTTCATCTCGTAGAGAAAATACTTTCTGGATGTGGAATCTCTGTCTGACACAAAATAAAGGCGATCTTTATAAGCATAATACACCCAGTCTACTCCCGGTCTGTTTGAAATATTTCTTTGTCCTGAACCATCTGCATTCATTACAAAAATCTCGTAATTATCGGCATCAAGATCGTAAGCCACATTATAGGCTATCTTGAAATCTGCGGAATCTTTAGGCTCTGTTTTGACTTCTTTTTTTTCGGTCTTCTTTTCAACATAAGAAGAGCAAGCCAAAAGACTTGCTCCCATAGTTAAAACCAGTAAATATGTTTTAATTTTTTACCTCCAGGCTCCGATGATCAATCCCATCAGCGTAAATACCACTGTCCAGAATCCACCATTGATGAGCATATATTTAAATGATTTTTGTTCATACAATCCTGAAACTCCCATTGCCAATGCTACCCAAGCAAATCCGGTCAAAAAACCGTACATAGCTCCAGAAGCAGCGTCAACATCGTTTCCAAAGAACATAGCTAAACAATAAGCCATTATAAACTGAAATACAGCAGTTAATCCAAAGATCTTAGCCATATTACCATTTTCAACATCTTCTTCAGATAATCCGGCTTCTTTCATCCATGCCTTACCGAAAAGAGGTCCATACCAAACAAATCCAATTGCAAACCCTACGAGTGTAGCTGCACCCACAGCTAACCAGTTAATCATAACATCTTCCATAATTGTATCCTATTTTATTTAATAACTCTACACTAATCAGTGTAACGCAACGAATTAACGGAATAAATGTGAATGGAGCAATTTTCACATTTTTATAAAAGATAAAATGAATTAAAATTGAGCCTTCCAATTTAAATTCTTGAATTTAATTCCAGTTATAAAATCTTATATTCCGATAAATAAATGATATGATTTTGAAAGAAAAATTTGAAGTAGTTCCAATAGACCGTGTAGCGGTTGAAGAACGCGTTGGAAGACTTAATAAAAGAAGCATTAAAAAGGAATCGAAAGTACAGGCTTTGAAGCTTGCACTCAGCATGGTTGATTTAACAACTCTGGAAGGAAAGGATTCTGAAGGCAAAGTCCGCCAAATGTGTCAAAAGGCTAAAAACCCGCATCCAAGTTTACCTGATATCCCAAGTGTTGCTGCAGTTTGTGTATATCCGAATATGGTAAGAATTGCTAAGGAAAGTTTACGTGGTACTAAAATCAATGTAGCAAGTGTGGCAAGTGCATTCCCAAGTGGCATGGCTCCTCTTCCTATCCGAATCGAAGACACAAAGTATGCCGTTGAAGAAGGTGCTGACGAAGTAGATATGGTTATAACTCGTGGAGCTTTTCTGGAAGGTGAGTATAATTTTGTGTTTGATGAAATTGCAGCTATTAAAGAAGCTTGCGGTGATGCTCATTTAAAAGTAATTCTGGAAACCGGGGAACTTCACACCTATGAAAATGTAAGATTAGCTAGTGATATTGCTATGGAGGCCGGTGCTGATTTTATTAAAACATCCACCGGTAAAATATCTCCGGCTGCAACTCAACCTGTTACATTGGTTATGTTAGAAGCAATCCGAGATTTTTATTACAAAACTGATAAAATGGTGGGAATGAAACCTGCCGGTGGCATCAGAACAGCTAAACAAGCTATTCAGTATTTGGTATTAGTAAAAGAAACTCTGGGAGCGGCCTGGCTTAACAACGAATATTTTAGATTTGGAGCTAGTTCTCTAGCAAACGATCTACTGATGCAAATTGTAAAACAACAAACGGGGCACTATCAGGGTCCTGATTATTTTTCCATTGATTAATTGATTAAAAGTAAAAACACATATCAATCTAAAAGCTCATTGAGACTTCAGGGTTATGATTACTCTGCTGAAGGAGTTTACTTTATCACCATCCTTACAAAAAATAGAATTTGTCATTTTGGTGAGGTTGTGAATAAAAAAATGAATCTCTCTGATGCCGGTAAGATTGTAGAAAATGAATGGAAAAAAACTGAAGAAATCAGAAAGGAAGCTGTTCTTGGTAACTGGATAGTAATGCCTGATCATTTTCATGCTTTGATTGCTTTTAGATCAAAAGAAGAACAAGATAGAAATCTCCCTTCTGTAAAAGCGCATGGCCATGCGCTTTTACAGGGCAGGAAATCTATTGCTTATAAAAATACATTTGGACCTCAATCCAGAAATTTATCTGCTTTAGTTAGAAGTTTTAAAGCTACATGTACCAGTAAAATACGTTCTCAAATAAATCCAAACTTTGCCTGGCATAAAAGTTTTCATGATAGAATTGTACGAAATCAAAAAGAATTGATAAATATTGAAAACTATATTATTTCAAATCCAGTCAGGTATGCTCAACAATTTTCGAATACCTAAGGTCAATTATTATGTCTGAAACAAAAACAAAAGAGACCACTTACAAACCAACTTCTCCTAATTCAAAGTTAGACTTTGCTTCATTGTGGGAGTATTCTGCAGCTCCTGAAAGTTCTGCTAATCTGGAGATCAAAGAAAAATACGATCTTTTCATTGGAGGAAAGTTTGTAAAACCATCTAAGGATCGATATTTCAAAAGTGTTAATCCATCCAGTAACGAAGAAGTAACTCAGTTCGCGGAAGCAACTCAAAAAGATGTAGACAAAGCTGTTAAAGCTGCCCGAAAAGCGTTCAAAGGCGAATGGTCGGACTTGAACCCAAGTTCTCGTGGAAAGTACATCTACAGAATTGCCAGAATGCTACAGGAAAGAGCCAGAGAATTTGCGATAGCTGAATCCATTGATGGCGGGAAACCAATTCGTGAATCCAGAGATGTGGATATTCCATTAGCCGCTGCTTATTTCTTCTACTATGCAGGATGGGCAGATAAACTTGAATATGCTTTCCCCGGAAAAAAACCTGAGCCTCTAGGAGTTTGCGGACAGATCATTCCATGGAATTTCCCTTTGCTAATGTTAGCGTGGAAAATTGCCCCTGCCCTTGCTTGTGGAAATACAGTAGTGCTTAAACCTGCTGAAACCACTTCACTAACTGCTATGATGTTTGCTGAACTCGTTAAAGATGCGGGCTTACCTGACGGAGTGGTTAATATAGTAACGGGAGCAGGTCAAACCGGTGCGGAGATCGTAAACCACAAAGATATTGACAAAATAGCGTTTACAGGATCGACTAATGTTGGAAAGATCATTCAAAAATCACTTGCAGGAACCGACAAAAAATACACGTTGGAACTTGGTGGTAAAGGTGCTTTAATTCTATTTGAAGATGCTCCGATAGACCAAGCTGTGGAAGGAATTATTAATGCGATCTATTTCAATCAGGGACACGTTTGTTGTGCCGGATCACGATTATTGGTTCAGGAAAATATAGCTGATAAAGTGATCATGAAGTTGAAAGACAGATTGGAAACTTTGATAGTTGGTGATCCTCTGGATAAAAATACAGATATTGGTGCCATCAATTCCAAAGAACAATTTGACCGTGTAAACAGTTATCTGGAATTAGGAGTGGAAGAAGGAGCTGAAGTTTATCAAAGTAAATGTTCTGTTCCTGAAAATGGATATTTTATCCGTCCTACTCTATTTACCAATGTGTCTCAATCAAACAGAGTGGTCCAAGAAGAAATATTTGGCCCTGTTCTAACTGTTCAATCGTTCCGTACTGCTGATGAAGCTATTGAAAAAGCTAATAACACACCCTTTGGTTTAGCCGGTGGAGTATGGACTGACAAAGGTTCAAAAATCTTTAAAGTTGGTAGTGCACTAAGATCCGGAGTTGTGTGGGCAAATACATACAACAAATTTGATCCTACCTCTCCTTTTGGCGGTTATAAAGAAAGTGGTGTTGGTCGCGAAGGTGGATTACATGGATTATCTGCTTACCTGAATTTGAAATAAGGAATTATTATGAGTGATAGAATAGAAGTTCAAAAAACATACAAAACCTATGTGGGTGGATCATTTCCCCGCAGTGAGTCAGGTCATTATTATAAAGTATTTGACAGCGAAGGTGATTTTTTAGCTAATGCATGCCGTTGTACCCGAAAAGATTTCAGAGATACCGTTTTAGCTGCTCGTGCCGCTTTTAAGGGATGGAGTTCAAGAACAGCATACAACAAGGGTCAAATTCTTTACAGAATTGGTGAAATGATGGAGAACCGAAGAGATCAGTTTGTTAAGGAATTGGGACAAATAGGTTTTACAAAAGAAGAAGCTAATGCTGATATCAATGCTTCCATTGATCGTCTTATTTATTATGCCGGCTGGACTGATAAATACCAACAGGTTTTTGGTTCTGTAAATCCGGTAGCAAGTGCTCATTTCAATTTTAGCATTCTGGAACCAACAGGAGTTGTCTCTGTATTAGCTCCGGAAAACAGTCCTTTGTTAGGCTTAGTGTCTGTAATAGCTCCAATAATAGCAGGAGGAAATACTTGTATAGTTCATGCGTCGGAGCAGTATCCTCTTCCATCTATAAGTTTTGCTGAGGTTCTAAATTCTTCTGATGTTCCGGGCGGTGTTGTAAATATTCTTACCGGAATACGATCTGAGCTGGTTGAGCATTTCAGTTCGCACATGGATGTAAACTCCATTCTTTATACCGATAAAATCGATAAAGAAACCAAAGTGAAAATTGATGAATTAGCTTCTAATAATATCAAAAGAGTGGTAAAGAAGAATATCACTGACTGGTACGAAAAAGATTCTGCAAGTCCGTATTTCGTTGTTGATTTTCAGGAGACCAAAACAACCTGGCATCCCGTTGGATTTTGATGAAGTCAATTTCAAAAATATTATTAAATCTTCTGTTTATCGGAACGCTGTTGGTTTCATGTACATCATCACATTCAACAACTTCTGATACAGATTATGGTGAGTCAGAAAATAGTGAATCTGCTTCCGAAGACTCTGAGACATCAGATAGTGAATCTGTTTTAATTAGCAGTTTATCTGATACTTATTCTTCAAATAATAATGAAATACCTGATGTCTATTCTCGGATTAAAAAAGAAAGAGAAGTAGAAGTAGATTTAACTAAGGGATACCGTATTCAGGTTTATTCAGGTCAGGATGTATTTGAAGCTGACACAATAGCTTCTCGATTCAGAGCCTGGTCAGACACTACCATAACTGGCTATCAAGCCGAAACATATACTTTTTTTAAAACGCCATATTACAGGGTTCATGTCGGGGATTTCCATACAAGAGACCGGGCATTATCATTTTCAAAGCTTGTAAAACGTTTTTTCAGAGATGCCTGGGTAGTTTATGACACTGTCAATCCTTACTTAGTCCCTGATGATACTACCAAAATCAGCTTACAAGACCTTTAGAAAAGCTGTCCTGTTTTACTATATTCCTACCAATCCTGTACTCAATAGTTTACGTATTCAGATATAAAAATGGCAAAATATATTCTAGCTTTTTCGGTGGTTTTATTTGTAGCGGCTTTTTCGTCAATAAATATTAATGAGATTCCAACAAGTCTTTCATTAAAATATTCCATTGATAATATTGACGGGAGTATTAGTGGAACAGTAACCGTTCCTGATCAATCTACAGCAAGAAGACAATTCCGCGGTTCCAGTTACAGAAGCAGAGGAACTTCAAGTTCGGGTTCAACATCGTCCTCCGATTCTGCTCCTGAAGAAGGTTCTAAGTTTATGAACACCATAGTAAGTGCCCATCCACTTTCATACTCAATTTCAGATGATATAAGTGGTGAACCGGTCATAATTGGACAAAAAGATGCTACATTCCTTCCTAATGTTACACCTGTAGCGGTGGGAACCGTTGTTCAATTTATTAATGATGATCCCTTTTTCCATAATGTATTCTCACTTACACCAGGATCTAAATTTAATATCGGAAGACGTCAACCGGGCGACGTTTTTTCAAAACAAATTGAAGCTCCAAAATGGAAAGTAACCGGAATTGGTCCTATCACTTTGTTTTGTGATGTTCATTCCCAAATGAAAGCAACTATACTGAGTTTAGATACTCCTTATTTCACAAGACTAAATGAAGATGGAACTTACCGGCTTTCTAATTTACCTGATGGTGATTATGAAATCAGAGTCTTTAATCCTTCTTTTGACATTATTTCTAAAACAATCTCAATACAGTCTGATAATATCACAGAAACAAATTTTAATTTAGCAAACTGATTTTGAGTTTAAGAATAAGCACCAAATTAATCATCCTTCTGATTGGGTTAACATTGATTGTCCTTGTGACAGTTTTAACTGCTGTAAACAATACTTTTTCCAAGACTTTAAATGAAGATATCGTACTCGATTTCAGTCAATTACAAGGATTCTTTAAACAACAGCAAACCCTTCAATACGATAGATTAGTTGAATCTTCTTACCTGATAAGTGAAAACTCTACATATAAAGCTAATGTTGAATTAAATGATCCTGCTTCTGTTAATTTTACCGTTAATGAATTTGCCCTTTTCATTAAAACAGATCTTTTTGTAGTTACAAATAATGACGGTAAAGTTCTTGCATGGCTGAATAATCAAGAGCGGGCAGGGTTGGATATTTCATCCAGAAAAAGTATTCAGAATGCCTTAAACGGAATTGAACCTCCGATTAACATTGAATGGCCACGGTTATGGGCTGTTGAAGGCGAACTTTTTCAAATCGTAACTATTCCAATCTATGCAGGAAACACTATAATTGGTACTACTACTTTAGGGACTAAATTTCAGGATTCCGAAGCACGCTTACTTAAGCAAAATACTCCTCTTGATGTGACCATGTTTTTAGAAGAAACTCCGATCGCATATTCGAATGTTGATGAGAACATGTCTGTTTACAGCAACTTTGTGAAATCAAGGGTGGGGTTAATTGATTCACTTACTGCAAATCTAGAAATAAGCACCCCTTTTAGAACCAACTTAAATGATAAGGAAGTACTTGCATTTATAAGTCCGTTGGGAACCGAAGAAAGAGCATACTATATAGCTTATGTACCTGTAGATGTACAATTTGAGATTCTCGGTACTATTCAAAAAAATATTTTATTAATTGCAGCTTCCAGTTTTCTTGTTATTATTCCAATTGCCTTCATCATTGCGGGAGCTTTTTCAGGACCTATACAAAGACTTACAAAGGCAATGCTTAAAGTAAGAGAAGGTGACTTGAACGTTGAAGTACAATCTAAGTCTCAGGATGAAGTTGGTATTCTTACAAAGACGTTTAATGAGATGATTCAGGGTTTGAGGGAGCGTTTCGCACTTACCAAATATGTTGGCGATCATACTTTAAAAATGATACAGGAAAAACAAACTGTTGATTTGGATGAAAAGGCCTCCTTTCAGGAACTTGCAATATTGTTCACAGATATCAGAGGTTCTACATCTAAAATTTCAACTTCCACTCCGGAAGAATTCCTTGAAAAGCTGAATAAAACCTTAGGAAAACAAGCGGATACCGTACTTTTGCATAATGGATCCATTGATAAATATGTAGGAGATTCTCTGATCGCATTGTTTGCAGGAACTGATTCACTTAAAGAAGCAATTAATGCAGCTATTGAAATTCAAAAAGACTTTAAAAAAGATAAAGAGTTAAATGAATTCTTTGATGGAATTGGTATAGGGATCAACTTTGGAAAAGTAATTCTTGGAAATATGGGAGCTAAAGAGCGTATGGATTATACTGTAATTGGTTCTGAAGTAAACCTGTGTGCACGATTATGCTCATCAGCAAAAGACGCTCAAATATTAATACCCAAAGACTTAATAAGTCAATACAGCCACGAAGTTGAAGATCTAAGTTTCAGAGAGGTTGGAGCACAGGAATTAAAAGGATTTAAAGGAAGTGTTATAGTCTCAGAAGTACTTTATGATTAAAAAAATTTCAATACTCTCTTTTTTCGGTTTAATGATTTTGTTTACAAATACAGCTTTGTCTCAAATTCAATTCAATGGATCTATTGATATTGGGGTGAGAGTCGGTGGAGAGAACTCAAGTTTTGTAAAAAATAGTATCGAAAGTGAATACAGATATGCTCACTTTAGAATTCCTCAGGTTAATCTCTTCATCATTGCTCCCATAAATGACACTTTTTTCTTTGAAGCAAGATTACAAACGGATACATGGGGAACCGGTGAGCTTAAGGACCCCTATTTCACGCTTGCAAATATTACTTGGGCAGATCCCAAAAATGATTATTCGATAAAAGCAGGTAGATTTATTAGCCCTGTAGGGTTTTATTCAAATAAAACTTTATTACTTGATCGTAGCTTTCATGATCTCCCACTTTCCTACTCCTATTTTGTAAATATATCTGATCAACGAGGGTATTGGCCTCTGGCTGGAGAAGGTGGATCTTACACTTCAAATGATGTAGGTCTTACATCTATTTATTTTGGTGGTTATGCAACAGGAGGTCTTTTTGAGTGGGATATAACAGAGGACAAAACAAATTTAAAAATAGGCATCACTTCTGTAGCCTCAGCCTCTGATAAAAATTATACAAACCTTGCAAATGGAGCAGTACTAGCTCGATTCACTATAAAACCTGACATTAAATGGCATTTAGGATTCACTGCTGCTCATGGTAGCTTTATGAGAGAAGGTAATGTGAATAATGCATTCAGACCATTTAATCCATTAGAAAGGTACCGTCAGAGTATTATTGGTACTGATGTTAAATATGGACTTGGATATTGGCAAATAACCGCAGAAGCTATCTATTCTTATTGGTATGTTCCCGTTTTTGGAGATGAAAGTTTTCAAACGGTTGGGGCTTCCAATACTTTTCAAGAAGAAAACTTTTCCAACTTAGGTACCAATATTGATTTTAGATTTGAGCCTACTTCTCTGCCCGGAAGTTATCTTGCTTTAAGACTAGATTACCTCAATTTTATAGGTAGTGGTAAAGGTGAAAGTACTTACTTAAACAATGAGTGGGATAAAGATATCGGAAGAATTTCCGCAGCTTTTGGATATAAACTAGCTAGAAATGTAGAACTTAAAATTACATTAAGCGATCAAACCCCATTTGACTCTTCGTTTTATACATTCAGAAGTACCGTTTCAGCATTTTTCTAGTAACTTGATAACTATTTAAGAGAGAATTAAAAGAAGATCAGATATGAATAGAAAATCATTCTTAAGATCATTACCCATACTAGGCATAACGTCAGGTGTTACTTTAATTGGTTGTAGTACAGGAGCTGGAGTAGGAAGTAACTCTGAAACAGAACTAACCGGAGATAATCTGGTTCTTAATCAAGCTGCTGAACGTGAAGCAATAGCAATTCAAACTTATAATGCGGCAGCTGATTCAGGAATTATAACTGATCAAACACTTTTGAATAGAGCAGGAGACTACAAAAATCATCATATTGAGCATTTAGAACTCTTCAATGATCTTCTCATACAAGCCGATGGTGATTCTGTATCTGTTAATGATTTTGGACCTGATCAAAGAATTAATGATGTTAGTTCTGAAGAAGAGGCTATTTTACTTGCTATGCAGTTAGAAATGGAAGCTGCAAATTCATATTTCACTAGTTCCATTCGAGATCTTCAGGGCCCAAATGCAAAACTTGTAATGGGAAGTATATTCCCAATAGAAGTTGCGCATTTTGTTTCACTTAAAGAAGCTCTAGGGAGGAATCCTGCTGTAAATTCAGCCGTATTCACAAGCTTAAACAATGAATAAATATTTACCATGAAAATACCAAAACTTCTGATAAGCTTATTTTTATGCTTTTTCTTTATTTCACAATCTGCATATTCTCAATTACAATTGAATGGATCGGTAGATCTGGAGTTATCGGCTGGTGGTGAAGAATCAAGATTTATAACAAACGGTATCTCCCGGGAATTTGAAGCCCCTAACCTTGCAGTAACTCAGCTTAATGCATTTCTTTTTGCACCCATTAGTAATGAAATTTTCTTTGAAAGCAGAATTCAGTTAGACACATGGGGAAGTGGGAAGCTTAATCCTCCAAGAATTTCACTTGCAAGTATAACATGGGACAACCCCGATAATTCCTATATCATTAAAGCAGGAAGGTTTATCTCTCCTTTTGGTTTTTACACAAAACGTCAGTTATCTACTGACCGGGTTTTTGTTCAACATCCTTTAGGATACAGCTACTTCACAAACATTTCTGATATAAGAGGATATTGGCCGGAAGCAGGAAATAATACGAATGCCGAATATGAAGAAGGTGACGTTGGATTGCCTACGATCTATTTTGCAGGTTATGTAACAGGAATCGGCACCCAAATTGAACTCAGAAAAGATAAATTATTTCTTGATGCCGCATTAACTAATGGTACTCCGGTCACGATCAGAGATCGCTCTACCCTTCCGAATTTAGCGTTGACATCCAGGCTATTCTACAGACCTTATGTATTCTGGGAGCAAGGTATTTCAATGAGTTTTGGAAATTTCATGCATGGAGATGACCTAAATAATTCTGTCCGGGAAGAGGAAAGTTTTCAAAAATACTATCAACTACTACTAGGAACAGATGCGAAAATAGCTTTTACCTATTTCGAAATAATTGGAGAAGTGATTTATTCTAAATGGAAAACAACCGGTTTTATCTTCAATCAATTTAATGAAAGTTGTGATGGTAATTTATGTGATTACAACCTTAGCAATATTTCAGGAAATATAGATTTTAAATATGAACCTCCATCGTTAACCGGAAGCTACATTGCCTTAAGAGCTGAGCATCTTTTATTCTTCGATGCTGATGATCCCGATCCTGAAACTAACAATTCTTTTAACTGGGATGAAGACGTTTCCAGATTGACAGCTGTATTTGGATATAAATTTGCTCCTAATTTGCTGCTTAAAGCTTCTTTTTCGGATCAGGGAGATTTTGACCTTTCGGAATACGCTTTCAGAATTCAGCTTTCCTCTTTCTTTTAGATAAAAAAAGGGATGCTTTACAGCATCCCTGTTACTTCAATTATATTTGTCTGCTCTTTATCTTTTAGTTAGAGAAATATACAGCTGCAGCTCCTGCAAAGTTTTGTGAATAAGTGGGTGAAGCATTGCCGTTTGAAGATGGTAAATCAAATTCAAGAAGTTTACCTCCTGCCACCGCTCTTTCGGCTACATAGATCTTTTGTGTTTCAGCATTATAAGCTAGTCCTACAGGATTCCCTAATTCAGTATTACTACCTTCAATAACGATTTGATCAGCAGATGAAATCGTTCCGTTATTTCCTGCAGCTGCAATTTTAGTACTGAAATTAGTGATAACATGAATAGCTCCGTCACTATCACTGCCTGCATCGCCTATATCGCTAAGGAACATAATATCTTCTGAAGCTGAATAATGAAGTGCATGAGTACGAACTATACCTTCAACTTGAACCTTAACATTCGGTGATACTAACCCATCCGAGTTGCTAAGAAAGTTGTTGTAAACAGCTAAAGTATCTGAGTTATCCTGAATGGCATATAATGTACTACCTGAAAATTGGATATCCCAAAGATTAATATCAGCTGTATATGTATTTGAAAGTGTTGCCGAATTATCTCCAATTTCATAAACGTAAAAAGCATTCGTTTGATTATTTGCATCAGATGCATCCTGAGAAACCACCACTTTACTTCCTGAAGCAGCTAACTTCCGTGCATTTGCAAAATCAGTACTACTGCTAAAAGCCAGCTCTATATTAAGCGATGCTTCTGTTTGCTTAAGATCAGTATATACTTCTACTCTATTGTTTGTTCTGGAAGCAATGTACAATTCATCAGATTCCGAACTATATATGATCCCATCAGAATCTGTAGAACTTAAGCCAAACTGAATTGAACTTACCGATGAAGATGAAAAATCATAGATACCAACTACCGGAGTTGTATTACTTGAAACAAAAACTGCTCCGAATTCTGTGGTAATATCGTCGTCGTCATTACTGCTCCCACATGAGATAAATACTATCCCAAATAAAAGAATTAAAAAAGATGAGATTTTTGTTTTTTTCATAACTGCCATGTCTTTTTGCTTTATTATTAGTTTTTCTTAATCATAATTTAGTACGAAATACTGATAAAAACGGATTTAATTCTCAATTTTATTGATCTATATACAGATTTGAAATTCCATTATAATTAATGGAAAATAAAGGAGATGAATTAAATTCATTAGTATCATCCGTTTGAACCGGATACTCAAATGAAAGAAACATACCGTTATTAGTTGAACGCTCGGCAACAATTATACGATTTGCTGCATTATGGTATATAACATCAACAGGGTTTTGTAGTAGCGTATTTGTTCCCTTGATGAAAATCATTTCTCCATTTGGAATAGCTTTTTCGACTTGTTGAAGTGCTACAGAAGTTTTTAAATTGAAATCTTCAATTACTATTAACTGTCCATCTTCAATACCTGATGCAACATCACCAACATCAGTAATGATCATTAAATCATTTTCAAGGTTATAGAATAAACCATGAACCCGTGTAACACCATCCAATTTAATTTTAAAATCAGGGGTAATTGCACCTTCAGTATTCCCGAAAAAATTATTAAAAATGGCTAAACTGTCAGACTCATCTTCCACTGCATATAAAGTATTTCCAACCAGTTGGATATCCCATAAAGGAAAATTTACAGTAAATTGATTTCTCAGAGTAATCTCAGTAGCACTGATATCATACATAAACAAACCATCCTGTTGACCGTTCTCCTCTGATGCATCCTGAGCAACAATAGCAATGTTATTGTCCGAAGTTAAACCTCTGGGATTACTGAAATCTGATGTACTTATGGCACTGGGTAATATCCCGGAACCTGCTTCATTCGTAGATAATCTGGAATATGCGTTTATCCTGTTGTGCTCCCGATCTGCTTGATAAACAATATCCCTGTTTTTGTCGTAATAAATCCCTTCAGCAGCATCACTGGTTGTTACATACTCTACAATAGTTTTATTTCTTAAGTCAGAAAAGTTAAAAATACCGATTTTTGACTGTGTATCACTGGATACAAACACCCGTCCAAAATCAGTTATTGTTGTATCATCTTTAGTTGTTTCACAATTTGTAAATAACACTAAAATGAATAAGTAATAAACCCTTTTTTTCATTGAATCAATATCTGTTTAAAATGAAAATAAAGCTATTTACTGTTTTTAAACATTAAATCTAAATAACATTACATCGCCATCACTTACTATATATTCTTTTCCTTCCTGCCTCATTCTTCCTGCTTCTTTAGCTGCTTTCTCAGTTTCATACTTTTCATAATCGTTATATGAGATGGTCTCTGCCCTGATAAAACCTCTTTCAAAATCTGTATGAATAACACCGGCAGCCTGAGGAGCTTTTGTGCCTTTTTTAATAGTCCAGGCTCTGGCTTCTTTTGGTCCTACAGTGAAATATGTAATTAGTCCCAGTTCTTTATAAGCTGAGTTTATTAAACGGTCTAAACCAGCACTTTTTAATCCAAGTTCCTCAAGAAACATTTCTTTTTCTTCAGGATCTAGTTCTGCGATCTCTGCTTCAATTTTAGCACAAAACATTACTATCTCGTCGTCATGCTTTGCTGCAATAGATTTTACAGTTTCTACATATTCGTTTCCACTATCCAGATCAGTTTCTGAAACATTGCAAGCATATAACACTTGTTTACTGGAAAGAAGCATCAGATCATTATATGCTACTTTTTCTTCCGGAGTTACTTCAAACAGACGTGCTGATTTACCATTTTCTAAGTGTTCCCTGAGACGTTCTGCAACTTCAAGCTGAGCTTTCATTGCTTTGTCCCCACTTTTGGATTGCTTCTTTAGATTCTCTACTCTTTTTTCAATGCTTTCAAGATCTTTAAGAATTAATTCCTCTTCAATAATAGTGACATCTCTATCAGGATCAATTCCACCTTCTACATGAATAATATCATCGTCATCAAAGCAGCGTACTACATGAATTATCAGATCTACTTCCCGAATATGAGATAAAAAGGCATTTCCTTTTCCTTTTCCTTCGGAAGCTCCTTTTACCAAACCGGCAATATCCACGAACTCAATAGTTGTAGGAATTACATTTGCAGAACTTGCAAGATTAGCCAATTTAGTTAACCTTTCATCCGGTACAGGTACTAGACCCACATTAGGATCGATAGTACAAAAGGGAAAATTAGCCGACTCTGCTCCTGCATTACTTAGTGCATTAAAAAGCGTTGATTTTCCAACATTTGGCAAACCAACTATGCCACATTTTAAACTCATATTATTTACTTGTGTAAGTTAGATCTTGATCAAAGGTTATTTGACTGTATGATCGATTAAGCCCCTGCCCTTCTTATTAATTCTGTCAGATTTTGACAGATCTTCTAATGAAGCATCCAGAATTCCATTTACAAAACGTCCGGACTTTCCTGTTGAAAATTTTTTAGCGATCTCAATAGCTTCATTAATAGTTACCTTAGTAGGGATTTCATCGAAATAAAGAAATTCACATAAGGCCATTTTAAGGATCAGGCGATCTATTAAAGCCAATCGTTGAATTTCCCAGTTTTTGATATGCTTAATGATCACCTCATCTAGTTCGGGTTCGTTTTCTAAAGTTCTGAAAAAGAGCTTTTCTGCGAAACGTCTAGCTTCTTTTTCGGTTCCAAGTGCATCTTTTATAACAGAATCAGTTATATATTGAACTGAATCGCCACTCTGCTTGAGTGCGTAAAGTGCTTGAAGTACAGTTTCCCGAACGTGTCTGCGGTTGATCATGCCAAATAACAATTTTAATGAGCTGTAAAGATACGAAAACTAACTTTTACCTAAAGCATAAATCTCATTATATTTGTTGGCTTTCAAAAGCGTCCTTAGCTCAGTTGGTTAGAGCGTTGCATTGACATTGCAGAGGTCGATGGTTCGAATCCGTCAGGACGCACACCTTTCACTTTTCACTTTTCACTTAAAGAAACCTACATCACATACTCATAAGCAGCTTGTACGCCTAACGGGATATTCAGATACCAGTAAATAAGCAAGAAGATCGTCCATGAGATCAGAAATACAATTGAATAAGGCAGCATTACCGAAACCAATGTCCCTATTCCAGTTTTCTTTACATAGCGCTGACAAAATACCACAACCAATGGGAAGTAAGGCATTAACGGAGTAATGATGTTTGAAACGGAATCACCTACTCTGTAAGCTGCTTGAGTCAAGTCGGGAGAAATACCAAGCCCCATCAACATTGGAACAAAGATCGGACTTATCAACGCCCATTTCGCAGAAGCAGAACCTACCATTAGATTAACAAACGCCGTCAGAAAAATGATTCCAACAATAGTAACCTGTCCGGGAAGATCTAAAGCCTGTAGATAGTTAGCACCTTTCAAAGCAATAAGAATTCCGATATTCGATTTTGCAAACGCATCGATAAACAATGCACAAAAGAATGCCATCACAATATAGTAAGCCATATCCCCCATCGACTTACTCATTCCGTCAATTATATCTTTTGTCTTGGTATACCCACCTGAAAGATAGCCGTATAAAATTCCCGGAACCCAAAAAAGAAGGAAGATCAACGGTACAATAGATTGCATTAGGGGGGCTTGAAAATCTGTTATTTCTCCATCAGGCGCTCTCATAGATGAGTTTTCAGGATATACCCAGAAAAACAATCCTATTAAACCAATTACCATTACGCTTGTAGCAATCCAAAATGATTTTTTTTCGTTATCTGAAATATTGCCCAGATCATCCGCTCCTTCCAAATCAATATCGTCATCCAGTTCTACATTTTTCAGTCTGGGTTCCACTATTTTATCAGTGATGTACCACCCAATTAGAACAATAAGTACGCTGGACACACTGGTAAAAAACCAATTATTCAATGGGTTCACCAGCATATCCGGATCAATAATTTGAGCAGCAGACTGGGTAAAACTTTGCAGCAGAGGATCTATAGCTGATGGAATAAAATTGGCACTGAACCCTCCGGAAACTCCGGCAAAAGCGGCTGCAATTCCGGCCACAGGATGCCTGCCTGCGGCATAAAAAATCACTCCTCCAAGTGGGATAACAAGTACATATCCTGCATCTGTTGCTGTATGACTTACAATAGCAACTAAGATCAAAACAGGAGTTAACAGCATCTTTGGTGTAAAACTAAGTACATACTTAATAGCTGTATTTATATATCCTGAATGTTCGGCAACTCCAACACCCAGCATAGCAACTAATACAATCCCCAAAGGCGCAAATGTAACAAAAGTGTTAACCATACTTGCCAGAAAAGCAGCGAGCTGAGAACCCGTTAATAAATTAATTACCTCTATATTTTGCCCTGTTCTTGGATCAATTTCAGCAAAATCGAATGGTGATAGAATCAGAGAAAGAAGCCAAACAATACAAAGTAACAATAGAAACAATATTGCAGGATCGGGAAGTTTGTTACCTGCGTATTCTATGCCGTCCAAAAAGCGATTAAAAAAGGACTTTTTTTGTTTTGCTGTCTCTGTATTCACTTTGCGATAATTAGGTTAATTTTACCACCGAAAGAAAACTAAAACCGGAATAAAGTAAAAACAGTTTTATTGCAACTATTTTTTACCGAATCTGAATTCGAAATTAATTCATTTGTAATTTTTCTCATCAATGGTATCTAAAAAAAATCGATAAGGAATTCGATTTAGCAGACTTTTTTATGATAGAATTATTTTTTTCAGACACTCTTACAAACATAGCAGGAGCAGATACGGGTCTAATTGTTTCTGCGAATGCCTTCTTCTAAACCTCTTAGTTCAGCTAATCCCCTAAGCCTGCCGATTGCTGAATATCCGTGAAATTTAATTTCTTTTTTAAGATCGTCCAGCATTTGATGGCCATGATCAGGGCGAAATGGTATTTGATAATCGCTCCTGCCATTTTCTTTTCTTTTATCGCATTCCTTAACAAGTGCACTCATTACTTTGTACATATCCACGCTTCCATCCAAATGATCAGCTTCGTGAAAACTTCCTGATTCTTCTCTTTGAATATTTCTTAAATGAACAAAATGAATATACTCACCCAGACGATTTATAATTCCTGGTAAATCATTCTCAGGATTTGGTCCTAGTGAACCGGTACAAAACGTAATTCCATTTGAGGGGCTTTTTACCGATTCAACTAAATAATTCAGATCTTCTTCCGTAGAAACTATTCTGGGGAGCCCAAAAATAGAATGTGGGGGATCATCAGGATGGCAACATAACTTTATATTTAGTTCCTGAGCAAAAGGGATTATTTGTTGAAGAAAGTACTTTAGGTTTTCTCTCAGCTTTTCTTTTGTGATTCCTTCATATAATTTCAAATAACTTCTGAATTCATCCAACGTCAATACTGATCCGCTTCCGGGTACCCCCTGTAGAATGTTTCTGGTAAGCGTTATGCACTCTTTAGCAGATAGCTTTTTAAAGTAAATATTAGCTTTTTCTTTTAAATCCGAATCGTAGTTATCCGCTGCACGTTTCCTTTTCAGAATAAATAAGTCAAAAGCAGCCAGAGCAACAGAATCAAACCTAAGTGCCTTAGAACCATCTTTATATTTAAAACTCAAATCGGTTCTTGTCCAATCGAGCACCGGCATAAAGTTATAACATATAAACTGTATACCACAAGCAGCTAAGTTTTTAAGCGATTCCTTATAATTAGCTATCAATTCGTCTCTGTCAGCTAAACCCTTTTTTATGTTCTCATGAACATTCAAGCTTTCAACGACAACCCATTTTAAGTTTCTAGGCACACCTTTAGAAGCATCCCATTCGATTAATCTTTTACGTTCTTCAATTTCAGAAACTGTCCACACTTCTCCCACAGGAACATGATGCAATGCATGCACTACTCCACAAGCTCCGGCTTGTTCAATATCTGAAAGTATAACATCGTCATTTGGACCGTACCATCTCCAAGACTGAATCATTGACATCTCAAACTCCGCTAAATGCACTAAAACCACCATCAATTGGTAGCACGGTACCGGTAATAAATTTAGCTTCATCACTGCATAGAAAAAGTGCAGGACCGGCAACCTCCCTCTTTTCTCCAAATCTTTTCATTGGGGTATTTGTAATAATGGTCTCTCCTCTTTCTGTATATGTACCATCTTTATTCAACAGTAGAAAACGGTTCTGTTCTCCTATAAAAAAACCCGGAGCAATAGCATTAACACGGATTCCTTCACCAAATTTTAAAGCCATTTCAATTGCCAGAGATTTAGTAAAGTTTTCGGCAGCGGCTTTAGATGCCGAATATCCCATTACTCTGGTGATTATCCTATCTGCTGCCATCGAAGAAAGATTTAGAATCACTCCCTCTTTCTTATCAGCGAAAACTTTTCCGAAGATGTAGCAAGGCAACAAAGTACCCATTAAATTTAATTGTGTTACTCCTTCAAAATCTTTCACCGACAGATCAAAAAAGGTTTGCTCAGGAGTAATAGTTGCTCCTTTTCTATTCCCACCTGCAGCATTGACCAGAATATCAATATCCCCAAAAGAATCTAAAATCTTATTTTTAGCATTTATAAGCTCTTTCTCATCCAAAACATTTGAGCTAATACACAAAACAGAGTCTCCCAGAGGATTTATTTTTTTAGCTTGTTCCTCAAGTGAAGATAACGTCCTTCCCAGAAGCACAACTTTAGCACCATCTTCAACAAATTTTTCAGCTATGCTTCCACCAAGTGAACCTCCCCCCCCGGTTACAATTACTACTTTATTCTTAAAGCGACTCATAATACTTTTTACATTTGTTTAATCGAAATTTCTCTTATTCAGCAAATTACTCTACTATTTAGCTTGCTCTATAAAAGCATATTAGGTATAATAAGTATATATAATTTTGTTTCAAAAACTATCGAATGAAAACCATTTATAAAGGTATCCTTTTTATTGGTCTGTTATTCACATCTGTGGCGTGCAATAAGTCTAGTGATGTTAAAGTAATTAAGCTAGGTCACGGTCTTGATGTCTCTCATCCGGTTCATAAAAGTATGATACGCATGGGAGAGCTTTTAGAAAAGAATTCTCATGGCCAAATGAAAATCCAGATTTATCCCAATCAACAATTAGGCACCGAACGCGAATTAGTTGAATTATTACAAATTGGCAGTGTTGGAATTACTAAAGTTTCCGCGAGTGTGTTAGAAAATTTTGCGCCATCCTACAGCGTGTTGAGTATCCCATTTATCTTTAACAGCGAGCAACATCGTTTTAATGTATTGGAAGGAGAAATAGGAAAACAAATTCTTAATGACGGAGCAAAGTATTGGTTTCAGGGATTATGCTTCTATGATGCAGGCAGCCGGAGTTTCTATACAAAGGATAAACCCATTTACACTCCATCAGATCTAGAAGGACAAAAGATCCGGGTAATGGAAAGTCAAACTGCGATGTCTATGGTTCGGTCTTTAGGCGGATCTCCCACCCCTATCTCTTTTGGTGAACTTTATACAGCATTGCAACAAGGAGTTGTTGATGGAGCAGAGAATAATCCTCCCAGTTTCTATACTTCCAGACATTATGAGGTCAGTAAATACTATACCATTGACGAACACACTGCTGTACCTGATGTTCTGATAATAAGCACACATGTATGGAATGAGCTGACTTCTGAACAACAAAAATGGCTTCAAAATGCTGCTACTGAATCTGCAGATTATCAAAAAAAACTTTGGAAAGAAGCCAGCAGCGAGGCACTTCAAAAAGTACAAGAAGCCGGTATAGAAATCATATATCCTGATAAAAAAAACTTTCAGGATAAAGTTCAGGATCTTTATGAGATCTATAAACAAGATCCAATGAAAGAGGATTTTATTAATAGAATTCAACTGGTAGAAGGATGATAAACACTTTAATCCATAAACTTAATCGTATTCTTGAAATTTTTGTAATTGTTATTTTTGCGGTTCTTGTTATTGATGTTCTGTGGCAAATTTTCAGCAGGTTTATTTTATCAAATCCCAGTTCATTTACTGATGAGCTTGCCCGATTTCTTTTGATCTGGCTTAGTTTACTTGGTGGAGCATATACGCTGGGAAAAAGGCTACATTTATCGATAGACTTACTTTCTCACAAGCTAAGTGAAAAGCAGTCATTGGTAGTTGATTGTTTTGCTCAGATAGTAATTTTAAGCTTTGTAGTAAGCGTTCTGATTGTTGGTGGTTCAAGATTAGTTTTTGTAACTCTATTTCTTGAACAAACTTCAGCAGCACTAAACATACCTCTTGGATATGTGTATTCGATTCTTCCCATCAGTGGATCTATAATGGTTCTGTATTGCATTCATTTTTTTATAGATAATGTTATAAAAATAAAAAAATTGAACACTCCCTCTTTCTCAAATACTGAAAAGGAGAATTAATAATGGGTGTAGAAAGTATATTAGTTCTTATTTTAGTTTTTGTTTTATTGCTTTCACTTAGGGTAGCCATTGCGTTTAGCATTGGATTAGCAACATTAGCAACTATTTTAATTAACGTAGACACACTTCCTGCAATCACTACTTTAGCTCAGCGAATGGCGACGGGGCTCGACAGCTTTACGCTTCTGGCTATTCCCTTCTTTATTCTTGCCGGACAATTAATGAATCAGGGTGGTATTGCCAAGAAGCTCATTAACTTTGCTAAGGTTTTAGTTGGAACGCTACCCGGAGGCCTTGCTTATGTAAATGTTATAGCAGCAATGCTTTTTGGAGCTATATCAGGCTCAGCAGTAGCTGCTGCTTCTGCAATTGGAGGAATCATGGATCCCCAAATGAAAAACGAAGGTTATGAACCTGAGTTTGGAGCGGCCATCAATATAACTTCATCAACAACCGGACTACTTATACCACCCAGTAACGTACTTATCGTTTATTCTTTAGCAAGTGGTGGGGTTTCTATTGCAGCTCTTTTTTTAGCCGGATATCTACCCGGAATTTTAGTTGGCCTCAGCCTTATGGTTACTTCAGGTTATATTGCTTTCAGAAAAAAATATAAAGTAGCTTCAAGAGTCCCTTTAAAAACGGCATTATTTCGATTTTTTGATGCTATTCCAAGCCTATTCTTAATTTTTATAGTTATAGGTGGTATAATTGCAGGTATTTTCACAGCTACTGAAGCGGCTGCTGTTGCTGTACTTTATGCTCTGATCCTTTCTTTTATTTATAAAGAGATTGACCTGAAAAAGATTCCGGATATTCTTCTCGAAGCGGCTAAAACCACTGCAATTGTAATGCTTTTGATTGCAACTTCAGTGGCTATGTCTTGGGTACTATCCTTTGAAAATATCCCTCAGGCTATATCGGAAGGCTTACTTTCAATGGTTGAAAGCGGAGTTGCAATTTTATTAATAATGAACCTGATTTTACTTTTTATAGGTGCGTTTATCGATATCACTCCCGCTATTCTGATTTTCACTCCTATATTTTTACCGGTTGCAATGGAGTTGGGAATTGATCCGGTACATTTTGGAATAATTATCGTGTTCAATCTAACTGTAGGTTTATGTACACCTCCTGTTGGAACGGTTTTATTTGTGGGGTGCTCCGTAGCTGATGTTCCCATAACAAAAGTCATAAAACCAATGATGCCTCTTTTTATAATAATGATACTGAGCTTGTTGCTCATTACTTTTGTGCCTGAGATAAGCCTTTTCATACCCAACTTATTTGGATATTAATCAATTATTTAAGACCTATGAAACTCTTTATAAAACCGTTTCTTTTAGCTTCTGTTTTTGTTCTGACACTTATGTCTTGTGGGAAAAAAAATAAGACTATATTTGTGATCGAAAATCCCAATAACTTTGCAACAGAACACGCATCTGTAACTATTCCTTTCAATATAGAGAAATACCCCTCACATTTTAAGCTTATCGACCAAAACGGAAATGAAGTTCCTTATCAATCAGACGATATTGATCAAGACGGCACTCCTGAAACTTTGTTTATGCAGTTAAGTTTGGATGCCGGTTCTTCTTCTACTATTTCTGTTATAGAAGCTGAAAATAAACCTTCCTATGCAGTTAAAAGTGATATTACTATTAAAGTAAGGGAAGAAAAAGACCCAGATAACATGCAGGTTAGCGATGACTTTAAATCAGTTAATGATTATATAGAACCGTTCGATTTCAAGCAGGATAACGGATTGATATTCTTAGAAGGACCAGCCTGGGAGTCTGATTTAATTGGTTATCGTTTGTATTTTGATGATCGTAACCGAATTGACATTTTTGGGAAAAGTACAAACCAATTAGCGTTGAACAATATTTCGGAAACATATCATGAAAGACGAGCTTGGGGAGCCGACGTTCTTAAAGTAAGTTCTTCTCTCGGAATTGGTACCCCTGCCCTTTTTGCAGACAATAAATTTTATACCATTGAAGAAACGGGCACAAAATCAATGAAGATCATTGCAGATGGTCCGTTAAGATCTATTCTTGAGATTTCATATCCGGATTGGAAAATAAACAATCAGACTACAGATGTTCGACTTCAATTAGAAATTCATGCCAATCATAGATATACAGAGTTACGATTAAACACGAATTTAAAAAATGCTGAATTTGCCACAGGTATTGTTATGCATCCTGCTATTTCTAAAATTAATACTAAAGTCTCTCAAACCTACACCTATGGATATACTTGGGGAAATCAGACGGACTTGGATGAAATATTAGGAATGGCAGTTATTATTCCACAAAAATTCACCCCTGATTATGAAGGGGAATTACAGGAAACTTATGTTTTTAGTATGAAAAATAACAATTCCGATATAGTCTATCGTTTTCTTGGAGCTTGGGATCTTGAACCTGAAGACAGTAAAATAGGTTCAGAAATGAATTTTGAGAATTATGTAAATCAGGTAGCCAAGCAATGGCAAGCCCCTTTAAAAGTCACAATAAAATAAATTTATGAATATTTTAGAGCAATTTTCTCTCAAAGGTAAAACTGCATTAGTAACCGGAGCAAGTCGTGGTTTGGGGCAAGCAATGGCAGTTGCTCTTGCTGAAGCCGGTGCTTATGTCATCTGTTCTAGTTCATCTGAAAATGGATGTGATGAAACACTAACTGCTATTAAAAATAACGGAGATTCAGCAATTCAGCTTGCTGCAGATCTTAGTAGCAGAAATGAGATAAATACCTTTATAGAAAAGGTGAACGAGATTTCAGACAAAGTAGACATCTTAGTTAATAATGCCGGAACTATTACCCGTCACCCAGCTACAGAGTATCCACTTGACGAATGGGACATGGTTCTTCAGGTAAATCTTTCTGCAGTTTTTCAATTATGTCAAGCTTTTGGGGCAAAAATGATAGAAAACGGTGGCGGTAAAATTATTAATACAGCCTCTCTGCTTTCTTATTCAGGAGGAATAACAGTTCCAGCCTATACTTCAAGTAAACACGGTATTGCGGGACTAACAAAAGCCCTTGCCAATGAATGGGCAAAGGATGGAGTAAATGTAAATGCAATTGCTCCTGGTTATTTCCGAACTGATAATACTCAGGCCCTGCAGGATAACACTGATCGGTATAAACAAATAACTGAAAGAATACCCTCTGAGAAATGGGGAATTCCATCCGAACTTGGGGGAGCGGTAGTTTTTCTGGCTTCACCGGCGAGTAATTATATTAATGGCCATTTGCTTACTGTAGATGGTGGATGGATGGCACGGTAACATAGATTTAATTTGAATTCAAATACAACAAATACCAATGGTTGATCCACAAATTATAGGACCAAACAGAACAGGAGAATCAAAATCACCTAAAGAAAGAAGAAGTGATTCTAAAGTTCAGATCCCGAAATCTGATGACGTTAGATTAGTAGAAACTTTTGACGCCCTTCCTGTCTTAAATAAAAGAGAGCCAATTATAACTGGTGAAAATTCCACTTTTAAATTCCTACGATTAGCTCGTATTGTTCTTGATCCCAATAAGGAAGGTTATGCACCTCAGATAGTAAAAACTTCTAATGAAGAAGTTATACTATATGTGAATCGGGGAGCTACAACAGTTACGATTGACGGAGAATCTCAAAAATTAGATACAGGAGATGTAGTCTATATTGGAATTAATACAACAGCGGAAATAACATCCGATGCCTATACAGATGTTAGTGAGTTTAAAGCTATTGATTGCAATACTTCCTACCCTGTCCAATATATAAAGCACAAAGAATTAGAAAAAACTGAACTTGCGGCAACAGTAGGTTCAAAGCGACCTATGAGTGTAAGAACCGTTTTCAAACTTGTGGATGGAGCAAATGTTCAGGCGTGCCGGCTTCTTTTCGGAGATACTTTTATGAAACAACCCGGAGCTGTAGGTAGTTATCCCCCACACTTCCACGGACCCGATGGTCCCTCAGGTTTTGGAGCGGATGCTAAAGAAGAAATATACCATTTCCGTGTTAGATCAACGATTCCTGACGATACAGGATATGTACTTCAAAATTGTTCTCGTCCGGGTGAAGATGTTGGAATCTATACTCATGTTTTTGATGAGGAAGCGCTTAATGTTACTCATGGTTATCATGACACAATTGCTCCTCCTGCAATCGAATTTATGTTCACTTGGTGTCTGGCATCTTTTACAGAAGGACGCAGAGATTGGTCTGAAGTTTTAAATCGTCCCGGATATGATAATGAATGGTGATTAACTGATGATTAATCTATCACCCATTATACTTGAAATTGAAAAACGAGCTGCTCTAGCTGTGGTTCGTCTTTCTGATCCTGAAGACGCATTGCCTTTAACAGAAGCACTTTTAAAAGGTGGAGTCTCAGCAATTGAAATAACTTTATCTACCCCCAATACTTTTGAAGTAATCCACAAGGTCAGTACTTCATTCGGTAAAGATGTGCTTACAGGTGTAGGATCGGTCACAAATATCAACCAGGCAAAACAAGCAATTGATAGTGGTGCAGAGTATGTAGTATGCCCTGTTTTTAAACCGGAAATTATTTCTTTTACCAAAAAATCAGGAATTCCGACAATCCCAGGATGTTTTACTCCAACAGAAATTCAAACCGCATTCGAAGCAGGTGCTGAAGTAATAAAAGTATTCCCTGCAGATTGCCTTGGAATGAAGTTTTTTAAAGGAATTAAAGCACCTCTTCCCCATTTGAATTTGATACCAACCGGTGGAGTATCTTTAACCAACGCAGGAGAATGGATTAAACATGGTGCTTTCGCTGTAGGTGTTGGAAGTTCATTGATGGATAAAAAAGCTATTGAAGAAAAAAACTTCTCAAAACTAACTGAAAATGCAAAAATACTGATGGATAGCATTCATCAAGCAAAAAATTAAGATTATGTCAAAACAAGTTGTCACATTTGGAGAAATCATGTTGAGATTATCCACTCCTGGATTTTCAAGATTTGTTCAATCTCAAACTTTTGATATTAATTATGGAGGAGGTGAAGCTAACGTAGCTGTAGCATTAAGTAACTATGGCTTACAAAGCCACTTTATTTCTAAAATACCCAATCATGAAATAGGGCAATCTGCAGTTAATCAGCTTAGAAAATTTGGTGTTAGTACGGAGTATATCGTTCGTGGTGGTGATCGACTAGGAATTTATTTTTTAGAAACCGGAGCTAGTCAACGGCCTTCAAAAGTGATCTACGACCGAGAAAATTCGGCTGTAATGTTAATGGAAAATGAAGAAGTAAATTGGAATAAGGTTTTTGAAAACAAAGATTGGTTTCATTGGACCGGAATTACTCCTGCTCTTGGAAAACTAGCTCAGAGTAATGTTCTATCAGCTTGTAAAGCAGCTAAAAATGCGGGAGTTACTGTTAGCTGTGATCTTAATTTCAGAAGTAAACTTTGGACAACTGAAGAAGCTCAGTCTGTTATGAACCCATTAATGGAATACGTTGATGTTTGTATCGCGAATGAGGAAGACGCTGATAAAAGCCTTGGATTAAAAGCGGATGGAGCTGATGTAGAAACAGCAGAACTGGACGAAAAAGGATATTCCGAACTAGCTAAAAAATTAAAATCGAATTATGATTTTGATACAGTAGCAATTACGTTAAGAGAAAGTCATTCCGCTTCTAAAAATGGTTGGAGTGCTATTTTACATGATAATAAAGACTGTATTGAGCCTCATAGATCTTCACAGCATGATATTCAGCTTGTGGACAGAGTTGGAGGTGGTGATTCTTTTGCCAGTGGACTTATTTATGGTCTACTCAGTAAAAATAATACAAAAGAAGCATTAGAGTTTGCGGTTGCAGCTTCATGTTTAAAGCAGACAATACCCGGAGATTTTAATCTTGTTAGTGCAAACGAAGTTGAAAAACTTATGACCAGCGGTGGCAGTGGTCGAGTTGAAAGATAGGCAATATTAGTTATCACCTAAGAAGCTTATTTTAATTAATTTCAATAAGATTAAATAACCAACATTTCCAAGTCCATTAATTAGTAAAAATTAGGATTATTAGGTATATTGGGTATGTATTTAATTTTAAGAAAATACTTAGCAATGCCGATAAATTTTCAAGATTCAACTCCTTTATACATTCAAATCATTCAGGATATTAAGGATAAGATAGCAAAAG
>Ga0207884_1000242_pt1 | contig 45335 bp, 36 predicted proteins | sample MalvirmetaMSP144_FD_184236 | JGI IMG/M metagenome (GOLD analysis project Ga0207884, IMG submission 184236) | Marine viral communities from the Deep Pacific Ocean - MSP-144 (SPAdes) | ecosystem: Environmental > Aquatic > Marine > Oceanic | place: Pacific Ocean | collected 2011-07-08 | reverse complement strand
CATGCTTTTCTATTTAAAATAAACAGAACTATGAAAACAGCTGCTATAATTTCATTCTTTATCTTATGTGCTTTTCTTTTTACTCAATGTGCTTCTCAATCATCGATAGCGCAAGATCGGGCAAAACCAACACAGGAATACGAGCAATACACTTCTTTATACCAAGCACTGAAGTCCGTTCCTGGGGTGTCGGTAACTGGAAGTGAGGCCAACGCAAATATTGCCCTCCGCGGTGGAGCATATGGTTATAGTAATCCTTTATTTGTTATTGACAATGTAATTGTGGGTAATTATTCTCGGGCTAATGCCATGGTTCTCCCGTCTAACATCAAATCAATTAAGGTTTTAAATGGACTTTCTGCAACTAATATATACGGATTGGAAGCGAGTAGTGGAGTGATTTTGATCAGGACTAAAGCTTCAGAATAGCTTATTCAAAAGTGTATTAATAATCAATACTTTACTTTATGGAGGGCATAATATTGTGAATTAGCATTGCTGCCTGTTAGTAAGTTTTTTCATGCTTTAATAGGGATGTTCTAGCCATCTGCTATTTGACTTCCTCGCTTAGTATTTTCTCAATAACAAACTTCATTTGCTCAAACTCTGTATAACCGTGATTGATTTGGAAGAGTTGATTTTTGCTTTTGAAAAGTACTGTAGGATAGCCTTTTACACCCCACTGACGATTAAGTTGAAACTCCTGATGGGTATTATATTTTGCCGCATCACTTTTAAAGGCCAGTTTGAACTGCTCGAAAGGGATGTCAAATTCTGCACAAATTGATCGATAAAATTCGGTTTCAGAAGGGTCTTCATTATTTACATAGAATTTTCTTGAAACGGACTCAAAAAACTCAAGCTCATTTTCTTTCACCCACTGGCGAGCGGTAACTACTGCTCTACAAGGAGGCTCAGTGTCATAGTTAAAGGACTCTTTTTCAAATAGGGAATAACCAAATGGTTGTCCGCTTCTTTTGGTCACTTCTTCCCAGTGATGCCTCAAGAAAGATTTCATTTCATCATCCCATGCCTCACCACCGCCTGGGCGCAAACCGCCCACTACAATAGTAAATTTGAATTGCGGATAGTGAGACTTTAATTCCTTCAGGTGATTTGAAATTCCCCAACACCAAGAGCACATTGGGTCTCCTACATAAATGATTTCTTTATCTCCACTTCGTTCAGTTTGAGGGTTAAACTCTCCTAGCTCAGCAGGTGAGCACTCTCCAGTTTCAGGATCACAATGTTGGTTTTCTTCTTTCATATTGCTGAAACCAACAGTAGAGTGATAATTTGAGTTCAATGAAAGTTGCCTATTAAGAGCTGAAGTAAGTTTTAAGTATAAAATAGTAGTGCACTAGTAATACTTTGTAGGTATTGAAATGGTGGCAATACATGCTAGGTTAGCGTATTGTTTTATTATAAACCCAACCAAAAATGAGTACTACAATTAAAATTGCAAACCTAAGAGGGGCGTCCTCGTTATTGGCAAACCAATCTACACCAGATCCAAGTAAAGCTTTACATGTATTACTAACAGCCGATGATTCATCTGGTGTGTCGGGAATTACAGTAGGTACAGTTACACCATTGACAGATGATATGGCAATCACATTTGATACCATCAAGAGTGGTCGATTATATGTAGGTTATGGTCAATATCCGAATCCACCCTTACCGCAAGGGCCTGAATATTACGGATGGATTGAGTTTTCACGCACAAGTACAGATACCGCAGTATGGATTAATCTCTCTAATGTTGATATTCTTGGTTTACCTCTAACGTTAGAAGGAACAGATTCAACGGGAGCTGCCTTTTCTTTGGGCTACAAAACACCAATGGTAGCAACAAAAGCTTCTGACTCGATCATAGGTCAGGTAAAAGCCGTACTTACAGATGGCAATGCGCCAGGTGGTTCAGCGGCTGTAGTTACTACTATAACAGGACAGGATAAGATTCTTGCGCCAAATCATGTGCCTGCTAGTTATAGGTCTTATGATGATTACTTAAACAGTTTAACGGATACAACAGCCACAAACTATCCAGCTTCGCTAAGCATTTTGTCAGATACACCAGAGAACGGAGTTCCTGTACAAATGGCAGGTACGTTTAAAAATGCTGCGTCAGGCTCCGATAATATTATTGAACTTACGAGCACTGATGGTACTCAAGTTTGCCACATCACTAAGACTAATTTGACTTCTCAAATCATCTATGAGTGTGATGGTGGCTATATGAACTGGTCAACCGATAGTGGGAAAACTTTTAAAGCAATTCATCAAAACAGAACTTCCGTCAATGACCCATCAAGCACTGTGGCTGAAAGAACAATTACCAATTCGGTATTTAGAGAAATTATGATTGGTATGAATGAAGGCTATTTTTCAATGGAAAGCCCTTCAAATAATAACAATTCAATGTTTCCTGGCTTAGTGCCTTTTGCCACTGGCGATGGCAACCAATATGCCCAAGTGATTCATGAGAACTCAAACTCATACGGATTTCCATATGCCGATTCAAACCTCAAGGTTTTGGTAACCTCTCAGCTCGGTGCCGAGCTTACCTTAAATGTAATTGCTGATGATGCTACTAAGGATTACACTTCACCATCAGATGATAGCAGCAATCAACCGCAATCTGGTAAATATCAATTTGGTATTGGAACAGGGAGTCAAGCCTTGGGAGTAATCAAAATTGGTAACTGGCGATATTTACCTAATTCTACGGGTGCTTATGGTGGATTTTTGCCTGATTTACCAAACTGGACAAAAATGGAGTTTAGTGGGCTTGGTACCAATAAATACATTTGGATCAAGAATAATCAGGTAGAAGAAGGTACAGGTGCAAATCAATGTTTAACCCAAGCCTGTGTTATAAACAATAAAGTTCTTGTTTGGGGGGCTGGTTTAGCATGGAATGGTACTGTACCTGCCTCAACGAAACCAACTTCCTAAAGATAAAAGTCATTTGCCAGTTGTGGGACTGACCAATGGCTCATTTTTTAAACTTCACATAGGCACTTCATATTGAAGTGCCTATGTTTTTTAAACCTTCAAACTGGTCAAAAAGCGTTTCGTCATACACTAATTCAGCCTTATTCAAGTATTTCTGCATACCGAGCATAACTTCGAAATTAGGTTGATGTAGGTGTTTTGGAATTTTATAAAGTCGATTGTCTTTTTTATCGAAGGGGGTATTTTCTTTGGAGCCGAATAAATACGGGACAAGAATTTTAGAACAACTCATTGCAATTCTATCAAATTCATATTCTTGAAAATGGTTTTGAAGCCTAAGGTTAATGTTCTCGAAAAACTCCAGAGTACTGGCCAAACGCACACGAGAACCTGCTCTAGATTTCCCTTTGGTTTTTAGGTGTTTAATCTGGCTTTTCCCTTGCTTCTTTCGAACCATGTACGCCCCAAAAACTTTATGTGCTAAACATTCTTCCCCTTTAAAAACACCAACTGAAGCACTACCAGACTGCACCAAAAGCATAACGTAGGTTACTTCCTTTTCAAAATCTAAAACGAGAGTTTGATTGCAGGTTAGTGTCAATGGCAGGCGAAGAAAAGCTTCACGGTCTTGCTCTTTCAGCCCCAGCTCAACTCTGTGTTTATCAAAATCATAATGAGTTTGAAAGCCCAAGCTTCTTACCTTTTTCAGTATCTCCGGTACCTCGGAGCTATCAAAGAAAAGACTTTTCATTCCGAATACTAAAAAAAGGAAATGTCATCATCAAAACTTTCTTTCAATTCGAGAAATCTTTTTTCAAAATGATAAATGATGAAGAAAGAAAATTTCAAAATAGAAACAATAATGTAGTCTTAAAATAAGATGGATGGCATATTGAAACTTATGATGTTTTCGGCACGGCAAGTGCATATTTTTGCTGAACCACAATAAACACAAATGACTAAATCACGTAAGCCAAAACGCAAACTTCTAAAATGGGGTTTGAGGATTCTAATTTTTGGTATTTCTGCAATTCTACTTTTTTACTTCAGTGTTTACCTTCAGGTTTGGGGCCCTCTTCCAAATCAAAACCAGCTTACAGAAATTAGACAGAGCAAGGCCTCCGAAGTCTATGCTTCAAATGGAAAGCTCATAGGCAAGTTCTATATTTTCGATAGGCAACCGATTAATTATGATGAAATCCCCCAACACTTAATTCATGCCTTAATTGCAACAGAGGATGCTAGATTTTACGATCATAAAGGAATTGATAACCGAAGTTTGTTAAGGGTGATTTTTAAGAGTCTGTTGTTGCAAGACGAATCGTCCGGTGGAGGAAGTACCATTTCTCAGCAACTGGCAAAAAACCTCTTCCCAAGAAAGAATCACGGCATATTTAGTATGCCCGTGAATAAAACTCGGGAGGCAATAATTGCAACACGTTTAGAAAAGGCTTATACCAAAGAAGAAATCATTACACTCTATTTAAATACAGTTCCGTTTGGCGATAACACCTTTGGAATAGAGAGTGCTGCCGGTAAATTCTACAGTAAAAAAGCACGCGAGTTAACACTTGCTGAATCTGCCGTTTTAATTGGTATGCTTAAGGCTTCACACCTTTACAACCCAAGGGTTTTTCCAGAAAGAAGCAAGACTAGAAGAGATGTAGTTCTTAATCAAATGTCGCGTTACGGTTATTTAACGGCCGAAGAAGTTTCAATAGCAAAAAGTCAAAAACTGCAACTTTCCTATAGAGGATTTAGCCATGAAGATGGCCTTGCGCCTTATTTTAGAGAGCAAGTGAGAAAGACTTTAGAGAGTTGGACGGCCAATAATAAAAATGAGCAGGGCGATGCATATAATCTATACACAAGTGGGTTGAAAATTTATACCACTTTGGATTACGACATGCAAAGAATGGCAGAAGAGGCCATGACTGAGCACATGAGCAAACTTCAGACGGACTTTGAAGAGAGTTATGAAAAGAATGCGCCTTGGTTAAAAAATGCAGCTTTGATTGAAAGCACAATAGAGAAACTACCTAAATATAAAGCTTTGAAAGCATCTGGCAGAACTAAGAAGCAGATTATGGATTCATTAGCCGTGAAGTATGAAATGGAGCTTTTTGATTGGTCTGGCAAGAAGGTGGTGAAAGCCAGTCCAATTGATAGTGCTATACATTATTTAAAGTTTTTAAATACAGGAATGCTGTCGATAGACCCAAGGTCTGGAGCCGTTAAAAGTTGGATCGGAGGGATTGACTTTGAGCATTTTCAGTATGACCACGTGAACCAAGCTAAAAGACAGGTGGGCTCCACGTTTAAGCCTATTGTCTATACAGCAGCACTAGAAGCCGGAGTTGACCCTTGCAAACATTACTCTGCGCAGCAAGTAACCTATACGAATTACGACAATTGGACACCTACGAATTCTGGTGACGAGGGAAACTACGATCTCAATTACTCTATGAAAGGAGCTTTAAGTAATTCTGTAAATACTGTGGCGGTGAAAGTGCTTGAAGATGCAGGTTTACAAAATGTAATAGGGCAAGCCCAAAGAATGGGAATTACCTCTAACATGCCCCAAGTGCCTTCTATAGCACTTGGTACAGCTGAAATTAGTTTAATTGAAATGATAGAAGCCTATTCAAGCTATGTCAATTCATCCAGAACAGTGAGGCCTTATTTTATCACGAGTATTGAAGATAGCAGAGGCGAGTTGATTGCCGAGTTTAAACCAGAAGTCAACGAAGATCAAGCCTTTTCAGAGGCTACCCGTCAGTCTATTATTGAAATGCTAAAAGCTACGGTAGATGAAGGTACGGCTTCTCGCCTGCGTTGGAAATATGGTTTGAGTAATGATATTGCTGGAAAAACGGGCACTACCCAGTCGAATAAAGATGGTTGGTTTGTGGGAATCACACCAAAATTATTAACCATTACTTGGGTGGGCGTTGATGATCATAGAATTGGTTTTAGAACCACAAATATGGGGCAGGGAGCAAATTCGGCATTGCCAATTTATGGTTTAATGATGCAGAAAATGAACGCAGATAAAAACTTCAATTCCATTACAAGAGCAAAGTTTCCTCCTCCGTCAATTGAGGTACTCAATCAATTGGGGTGCCAGCCAATTCAGGAAGACGGGTTTCTTAAAAGGCTTTTTACTAATGACGAAAAGCCAAAACCAATGAAGTTTGACAACAAAGCAGCAGAAGAAAAAGAAGGCATCTTTTCAAAAATAGGAAACCTATTTAAGCGAAAGGATAAGAAAGAAAAGAAGAAAAACGGAGGTGGTTAAACAATAAAAAATGCCAATTGAACTAATCAATTGGCATTTTTTATTGGATCAAAGTATATACTTAATCTAGCTCAATTTCTTCCTCAATAAAGTGGAAACCAAGCTCATCAAGCTCATTTAAAATAGGTTCGTAGAATTCTGGAGTAATAGGAATAACCACACCACGAGCTTCAATTTTACCTTGTAAAAGCAACTTCGTAGCTACCCCCAGTGGAAAGCCTACGGTTTTTGCCATAGCGGTTTCATTGGCGTTTTCGCCATTGGCTACCATGGCCGAACGAATGCGTTTAGTCTTTCCATTTTCAATGTAATCGAACAAATGCCACATCACGATTTGGTCTTTTTCGTCAGGTCCAATTGTCCATTTCTTTTTAAGAATATGCTCTAAAATTTGAGCAGGAGTTCCTTTCTGAAGCCCCACTGGAGTTTCTTCAAAAAGATTGAGCCATCTTAGTTTATGCATTTCTGGGCCATCTAGTTCTAAACCTAAATAGTGTGCTAGCTTTAATTCAACAGAATCATTAGGGTTATAAGAAAGGAAAGAATTGAGGAATTGGCGATGTGTCATTTTGTTTACCCCATCCATTTGATAGGTGTCGTCTGTGGCTCCCAACTGTACAAAAACATCCCAACCTTTACAGTATCCCGGTCTTCTTAGTGTTCCTCTAAACAGCGTTTGAATATTATGGAGGTTGTAAACGTCCATATACATCAATGAATCACGGTTGGCGTAACCTTCAAAGTAGCCATGCCCAGGAATGTGGATCATCTCATTCCTTCTGAAAAGCTTGTGGTACGGAATGAATTTGAACTTTCCTTCCTGAATAAACTTCACTGTACCTTGGCCTGCCAGCACTACATTTCGAGGGTTCCAAGTAAAGCCATACTCCCAAGGGTTGTCGTCATTTGGGTTTGGCATTAAAAGCCCACCAGTAAACGACTCGAAGGCGCGAAGCTCTAAACCTTTATCTCGCACTTTGTCTATTACTTTCATTGCCGACATGTGGTCTATCCCAGGGTCCAGTCCACACTCATTCAAAAATAGTAACCCTTTTGCTTTCGCTTGCTCGCTTAAAGCGCGCATATCGTCAGAAACATAAGAGGCAGTAAGTAAATGCTTGCCTAACTCTAAACAGGCTTCAGCTACAATGGGGTGGAAAGAAGCTGGCAACATAGAAATGACTACATCCGCTTCAGATATCACTTTAATTCTTTCTTGCCCTTCCCTTACATTAAAAGCAATTGCACTGCCTCTTTTGCTATCTTTCACTTTCTCTTCTGCCAACTGAAGGGCATAATCACCAACAGTTACATGCCAATCGTTTTCTTCGGCAGCAGATAATAAGTAATTGATTAATGAAGTAGCAGAGCGTCCAGCCCCAAGAATTAATATGCGATTCATAGGTTCATTAGGTTTGGCCGCCAAGCTGTCAAATTTTTCTGTGTCGCCCAAACATATTCACACAAATCCTGAATCATACTGCTGAATCAAAACATCGGACTAAAAGATTCGTATCTTCCAAACTCTAAACAAGGCTTAATTCAATGGCTAAAAAAATAGTAAAACAAGTTTCACTTACCCAGTATATGGCTAATGAGCTAGATCAGGAAACAACGAATTTGATTGAAGAGGCAAAGAAATCGGCACTTAATGCTTATTCTCCATACTCTAACTTTCAGGTTGGAGCTGCCCTTCTTTTAAGTAATGGGAAAACTATTTTGGGGAATAATCAAGAAAACGCCTGTTACCCTGCAGGGCTTTGTGCCGAACGGGTTGCTTTCTTTTCAGCGAAATCTCAATACCCAGATTGCCAAATTATTAAGGTGGCCATTGTTGCCAAACCAGCTAATCAGCAACAATTCAAAATGGCTACACCTTGCGGAAGTTGTCGTCAAGTAATGAGTGAATACGAGAATAATCAGGAGCAAAGTATCAAGGTTTATTTACCAGACACTGATGGCAGTGTTTACGAATCCGATTCTATTGATAACTTTCTTCCTTTTAAGTTTTCGAATAAAGACCTCAATTCATAAATGGAGCACAAGATAAATTTTGAATATAGTGCGCGGTATTACACGCTTGGTGAGATTTCAGAAAACGTAGAACAGCTTTGGTTTGTCTGCCATGGTCATGGGCAGCTAGCTCAGTATTTTATTAGAAAGTTCGAGGTTTTAAATGATGGTAAGGCTTTAATAGTAGCTCCCGAAGGGCTTTCTCGCTACTATCTCGAAGGTTTTAGGGGAAGGGTAGGCGCTACTTGGATGACCAAAGAAGACCGCCTTTCGGACATAGAGAATTATTTAACCTATTTAAGTGAGGTGTTTAATTTTATCAAAAGCCAACTGAAATCTAATGTACAGGTTAATTTTTTGGGCTTTTCGCAAGGAGCCGCTACCATTTCGCGCTTTGCTACGCAAACGGATGCTCATTTTGATAAACTCATTCTTTGGGCAGGTATTTTTCCTCCAGACTTACCGCCATTAGAGAGCATAGAGCGCTTAAAAGGGAAAAAGGTGTATTGGGTGTATGGAACCGAAGATCAATACCTTTCTGCTGGTGTAATGGAAGAGCAAGAGACTATTGCTAAACATTTAGACATAAAACCAATAGTAAAAACCTTTAAAGGTTTGCACGAACTATCAAGTGAGATACTGCTTGAAATTGCAGAGGAATAGCCTTGATTCAGTGGTTCTTGTAATAGATTAAGTGTTTAGTACTGAATGAGGTGAGTCGTTTATTTAGGTGACTGGTTTTCATTAAACACAATCTTTTAGTTTAGTGTGGTTTTTTATTGGAATTGCCTATCTTTGCAGCCCGAAATAATTAAATCATTAACATGAACAATTACGAAACAGTATTCATTTTAAATCCCGTTTTGTCTGATGATCAGATGAAGGATGCTGTCGGAAGTTTTGAAACTTTGCTTAAGAATAATGGAGCAGAGATACTAAACGTAGAAAAGTGGGGCTTGAAGAAATTGGCTTATCCAATTCAGCACAAGTCTACTGGCTTCTACAATTTGATTGAATTCAAAGCCGACCCAAGCCTAATCAAAACTTTAGAAGTAGAGTTTAAAAGAGACGAAAAGGTAATGAGATTCTTGACCACTGCATTGAACAAGCACGCGATAGAGTACAACGAAAAAAGAAGAAAAGGCGCATTCAACAAATCTAAAAAAGAGGAGGCAGCAGCATGACACTCGTAAACGAACCAGTAAACAGAGATCAACAGAAGAAAAAATATTGCCGATTCAAGAAGAGCGGTATTAAGTACGTTGATTACAAAAACCCTGATTTCCTTTTAAAGTTTGTAAACGAACAAGGTAAACTTCTTCCAAGAAGATTGACTGGAACAAGCTTAAAGTATCAGAAGAAAGTAGCTCAGGCAGTTAAAAGAGCAAGACACATTGCACTTTTACCTTACGTAACTGATTCTTTGAAATAATTTGAACCCTTAAAAGTAGAGCAGAATGGAAGTAATATTAAAGACTGATATCAAGGGCTTAGGTTATAAAAACGATATTGTTGCTGTAAAGCCAGGATACGGAAGAAACTACCTTATTCCACAAGGATTTGCTGTTATCGCTAGTGTATCTAACAAGAAGCACACTGAAGAAACAGTAAAGCAAATGTCGCACAAAGCAGAAAAAATCATGGCAGACGCTCAAGCAATTGCTGATGCAATTGGAGATACTGTTCTTGAAATTAAAGCAAAAGCTGGTGATAGCGGAAAGATTTTTGGAGCGGTTACTACCCTACAAATTTCTGATGCTTTGAAAGCTGCTAAAGGTGTAGATGTTGACAGAAAGAAAATTTCTTTCAAAGGTGAAGTTAAAAATATTGGTGAGTACGAAGCTGAAATCGATTTGCATAAGTCGGTGAAGAAAGACGTTAAATTCAACGTTGTAGCTGAGTAATTCCAAAGGATATAGAATTAAAGAGCGGCTGAATCATTGATTCAGCCGCTTTTTTTGTGCTTTGTATATTAGCTGGACCCTTCAGAGCTTAGGACAGCTATAGAATTAGGGGGCCAATTAACCCATGTAAAAGGGGATAGTGACTTTTGGAGGTGTTTTAACTATCGCTGAGTAATGGTTAAGCTTTTTCAACCGCATACATGGCTGCACCAACAATGCCTGAATTGTTCAGCTTAGCCGATACAGAGTAGGGAGTATTGATTTTAATATGCTTTTCGAACTTATGGATTTTCTTACTCAAGCCGCCTCCAATAATAATGTGGTCTGGTGAGCAGATTCTTTGAATATGTTTCAAGAAAAAATTAAAGCGTTTTCCGTATTCTTTAAAACTTAATTCCTCTCTGGTTTTGGCCGACCCAGCGGCATAATGTTCAATCACATTCCCATCACGGCCGTAGATTCGTCCTAACTCAAAATTGGGAATGAGCTGTCCATTGTAGAAAACGCCACTACCTAGACCTGTTCCAATGGTAACGACAATAACTAAACCCGAAAGTCCTTTTCCTGCACCAAATCGCATTTCGGCTATTGCTGCTGCATCGGCATCATTAATTACGGTGAATTTTAGTCCATCGCAATGTTTGCTTAAGGTTTCGTCTATTTGAGTACCCACCCAAGAATCGTCTAGGTTGCTACTGTATATGGCTTTTCCATTAATCACTACTGTTGGAAAAGCACAGCCAACTTTCCCTTCCCATTCAAAATGGTCTTTTAGCTTTTTGACCGTTTTGGCCAAGGCTTCAGGAGTAGAAGGTTGTGGCGTGTCTAGCCTGTACCTTTCAGAAACCATTTCTCCAGTTAGTGTATCTACAATAGCACCTTTAATTCCAGTGCCACCAATGTCAATTCCTAAAACTTGCATATTCTATAACGGGTAATAGGAGTGAAGATATTTAGATAAATCAGGCTCTGCAACAATTAATAGTTTCTACTCAAAATCAGATCAAAGATGGAGGTAATAGTCCTTGAGTAGGTTGATAAATTGATCGGTGTATCCTTCACTCTCTTCTTTGATAATGAAGGTTTCAGCAATTTCTAACTCAGGTTTTATTTGCGAAAACGATTTTACCCTTCTAAAAATAGGTTTGTCTCTTTGATTATGAATTTTAATATCGGCCACTACATAAAAACCCCTCTCTTGCATTTTTTGACTGAATAAACCCATTTCATACTCAGGATAAAGAACTGAAGCGATACCTTTTTCAGGATGAATAAGTCTGGAAATACTGGTAGCCAAATCTTCGAATGATAGGCTGGAATTATGGATGGCTTTGTTCTTTTGGATATTACTACCTAACTGGTTGTCTTGAAAAAATGGAGGGTTGCAAATAATTTGATCGTAGAAGTCGTTTGGCTGGAATTCAAGAAGGTCAGTATGAATTACCGACAAACGATTGGACCAAGGAGAGCTTTCAAAGTTAGTTTTTGCCTGTTGAAAGGCAGTTTTGTCAATTTCGATGGAATCAATATAAGCTTCGGTTTGTTGGGCTTTCATTAGTGCCAAAAGTCCCGTGCCGGTTCCAATATCCAGAATTCGTGAGGGCTTGAATAAATCTGGAGTTAAATTGAGAGCACCAAACAAACAGCCCTCAGTGGTTACTTTCATTCCGCAATTGCCTTGTTCAATCTTGAACTGCTTAAACTGAAAGAAGGAATTGGCCATTGTGAAGTTTAGATTTACGAGTTGGGAATTATCAATTCTTAATACTCATGTAAAGCATAGTTCTTTCGTTTAAAAATCGTTGATGCCGTTTTCAAATTCGGTATCAGCTTTTAAATCATTACCCAAAGCCGCTTCTACTGCTAATTCGTCACATCTTTCGTTTTCAGGAATGCCAGCATGCCCTTTCACCCATTGAAAAGTAACCCTGTGCTTTTTATACACTTCAGCAAAACGTAGCCAAAGATCTTTGTTTTTCTTTCCTTTAAAGCCTTTTTTAATCCAACCCCAAAGCCAGCCTTTTTCAACAGAGTCGATTACATATTTAGAATCGGAATAAACGGTTACGGGAGCGTTGGCTACATTAATGGCTTCTAAACCCATGATTACAGCCAGTAACTCCATGCGGTTGTTGGTGGTTTTTCTAAAGCCTTCTGAAAGTTCTTTTCGGTGTTCTTTGTATTTAAGTACTGTGCCATAGCCTCCAGGGCCAGGATTTCCACGAGAAGAACCGTCAGTATAGATAATGATCATAGGTTAATAATGTTGTCTTTGAATAGTTTGATAGCGATAGACAAAAGAATAATGCCGAATACTTTTTGCAAAACACTAATTCCGCCAGCACCGATCTTTTTCTCTAACCAGTTGGTAGACTTCAATACTAAGTAAACAAAGGCCAAGTTGACAACGATTCCCACTAAAATATTGAGTTCGCTGTACTCCGCTTTAATCGAAACAATAGTAGTTAAGGTGCCCGCTCCGGCAATTAGCGGAAAGGCAATAGGAACAATAGATGAAGTGTTATTTGAACCCTCAACAGGTTCGTTTTTAAAGAAACTTCTACCCAAAATCATCTCCATGCCTATGATGAACATGATGATAGCTCCGGCTATTGCAAAGGAACCAACATCGATTCCAAACAAGCCAAGCAGATTGTCGCCCACAAAAAGGAAGAGGATCATTAAGATACCTGCGACTAAAGTTGCTTTTCCAGATTGCACGTGGCCTACTTTTTTTCTTAGGTCGATAACAATAGGAATAGAGCCAAGAATATCGATTACCGAAAATAAGATCAGGGTTACTGAGAGGATTTCCTTGAAATTGAACATCGCTTTTTTTTGACAAAGCTAGGAAATTGAGACTTGAATTGATCACTTAATAATGAGTAATAACTGTGATCGAATTATTAATTCTTGATGAGGTAATTGTATTTCGTGATTCGGAATTCGAAAATGTCTGACCGTTTATCAATACGTGTTGTACACTTGCCAAATTGAAACTAGATTGGTCTCTATTATTAAGTTCTTAACCAGTCCTCTCATACAGCTTTGAAATATAGACTAGCTATAAGTCTTATTGGTTTATGTGTGTTTTTTGCAATATCCTTCCATGCAAATGCTCAAAAGCCTGTGCCCTCCAAGTTAGAATACAGCATTCATTACTTTATAGATAGCACAAGTAGTTTGTCTATTGATCAGATACAAGAAGGTGGAATTCAGCAGATTTTTAATGCCAACCCGTTGGAAACTTCAAATTTTGGGTTCGATCACAGGCCTTATTGGTTTCGAATTGAACTGACTCATCCGCCATCAGAGCCCTTAATGCTAGAGATTAATCAACCTTCTCTAGACTACATTAGCGTTTTTACAAAGTCTTCTAAAGACTCAGTGTGGAATGAACAAAAAGCGGGACATGCTTACTCTCCTAAAACAAATGATTATGGGGGAATCGTTTATGCTTTCCCAATAAATCAAGACCTAGAAAATCAGACAATTTACCTACGAGTAGAGACTGTAGTAAGTATGGCTGTACCTGTTTTGATTAAACCGAAATCAGAATACAATACACATCAAATGCTCAGAATGCTGTTACTGGGAGTGTTTTTTGGGTTGATGTTTATCATGGCAGCTTACAATTTCCTATTGTATCTGTTTTTAAAAGATACCTCCTACCTTTTTTATGTTGGCGCTACCATCATGGGTTTGGGGACATCATTGGTTCTAAATGGGTTTGGCTATTACTTGGTTTGGCCGAATAACCCAGCACTCGATCAACACATTTACTTAACATTCGGAAGCCTAAGTATAGTTTTCTCAAGTCGATTTGCTGCTAATTTCTTGAACTTGAAAAAGTTCGACCCAAAAATGAATGTTTTTTTGTGGGTCATTTGTTTTGCTGGTTTAGTACTGGCCATTTTAACCCTTTTTTATACTGCTACCGACTTACTTCTGTATGGTAGATTATTGGTTATCATTACATTTCCTTCATACATAATAATTGGCCTGAGAAACTATTTTAAAGGATACACTACTGCCATTTATTATGTGATCGCATGGATACCCTATATGCTCGGAATTGTATTAATGACCTTTCGCGGAGCAGGGCTTATAGGAGAACATTGGGTAACAGCATATGGGATTGAATTTGGCGGTGCTATAGAGGTAGTACTACTTTCTTTTGCACTTGCGGCCAGAATCAAAGGCATGCGCAAAGAAATTGCTGAAAAGGAGCTGGAAAAGGAGCAGTTTAAAACGAGGCTTTTAAGCGAGCAACGAGAAGTTTTAGAACAGAAGGTAGAAGAAAGAACCCAAGAACTGCAAGTGGCCAATGCAACTAAAGATAAGTTCTTTTCCATTATTGCCCACGACCTTCGTAGCCCAATGATAGCCTTACAGGGAGTAGGGCAAAAACTTGAATACTTTATAAGGAAAGAAAAGCTAGAAAAACTGCTTGAAATGGGGACTAAAATTGATCAGTCTATAGACCAATTGAACCATTTGCTTAACAATTTACTCAATTGGGCTACATCACAAACAGGTGGGGTGCCTCATCACCCTACTAGGCTAGACCTACACGCTTTGGTAAAGGAAAACATTGAACTCTATCGGTCTTTGGCCGAATCTAAGAGCATCAATATCGTCTGCGAAATATCCGCTAAGTATGTTTTTGCAGATGTAAACACTACTTCTACCATTATCCGAAACCTGTTGAGCAATGCACTGAAATTTACCAGAGATGGAGGGGAAATAAAGATTTCAACTAAGCAAAAAGATGGTTTGGTAGAGCTAGAAATTGAAGATCAGGGTATGGGCATGGATAAGCAGACTTTGGCCCAGCTGTTTAACTCAAATGTGCAGGGACAAATAGGGCAGAGAGGCGAAAAGGGCTTTGGTTTAGGCCTGAAGCTCTGTAATGAATTTGTACAGATGAATGGTGGGCATATTGCTGTAAAGAGTAAGCTGAACATAGGCACAAAGTTTACCGTGACTTTGCCAACAGCTTAATTCATAGAAATTAGAGATGTTCGGATTTCTGTTGTACTTATAATGGAATAATTTGAAAGTTGTTCAAAAAGGTGTTCATCGTAAAGAGTTATATATTACTTTGAGTTGCCTTTACTCTTAACCAAAAGTATGAACGTCCTTATAGTTGAAGACGAACCTAACTACTCCGATACCCTTGAAATGTTCATTGATGAACTCGGGTATCAGGTTATTGGTGTTGCGCAAGAAGGAAAAACAGCTCTGAACTTATTCAAGACCAGCAAACCTGACATTGTTCTAATGGACATTAACCTCAATGGGGAAATGACAGGGATTGATGTAGCAAAGGAGTTTCAATCTATTCAGCACACACCAATTATATTTATTACTTCTTTTGATGATAAGGAGACTTTTGATCGGGCAAAAGCTACAGGGCCATATGGATACCTAATTAAACCCTTCGCCCCAGATACCCTAGAAAGAAGTATGGAATTGGCACTTCAGCGTGCCCATTCAGACGATGCTAAGGCTTTTGAACAATCGCAAAGCGGGGTTTTAGCCAAAAATGCCTTCTTTGTTAAAGAAAGAAATAGGCTTGTTAAGGTTGAAATCAATGAAATACTTTGGGTGGAAGTTGAAGACAAATACATTAATCTTTTCACCGAAAATCGAAAATATACACTGCGCCAGTCTTTGAAGGACTTGGCCGAAAAATTAGACCCAACTAAATTCGTACAGACACATCGATCCTATATTGTAAATGCATCTAAAATACAGGATATAGACCTCCACTTGTTTGTGATCCGAATTAACGAAACCGAAATTCCATTGGGCAAATCGTATAAAGATGAGTTGGTTCAACGGCTCCAAATGCTCTAGCTTTTAGATGTTACATTAAAACTCAAGTTTTACCTTACACCCAAAAAATAAAGGTTTACGTCTCTGATCAATGCTTTGACGCACAAAGCTATGGGCTACTTTTTTGAATTCAGTATATTGAATTTTAATGTAATAAAGAATGAAGCCACTAAATCAAACCGATCTTCAAATTGGAGATATTCTCATTTTCGAAAATCAAGACTTCAGTTATGTCAAATTCTTAGATGAACTTAAGAAGGACTACTTTGAAGAAGATCCAAAAAAGCGAATGCATGCCGCATTCTACTTGTTACTGTATCTAATTCCTTGGTTCGACCCAGGGAAAGAAGGAAAGGAATACAAAAACATCTACCATGCGGCCATTTGGGGCAATGTAGATGTGAATCGAGGGCTCAATAAAACACCCGAGAATTTGGATAGAATTGTTCAGGCGGGGCGAACAGGAATAGGACAAGCCGAACTTGAAGCTACCCTGAAAGGAGAGGGGGTAAAAAATATTTATGTGTACCGAAGGAAAAACCAACCAGTTCATTTTCAAGATAAAATCAATTCCGCCACACGAACTTTTTATGATGATGTTTCCATTCCGTATTCCTATGAAACCGCTTGGCTTTTAGCCGTAATATGTTCTTTACGCTATACAGATGGCGCTTTGTATAAAATGCTCGAAAAGCATTTAGGAGAATGGGGCGCCAAGAAAATGATTGACATTGTTCAGTTACTTATTAATGAATACAGTAACGAACACCAGAAAAAGATGGTAGCCTGCTCTACTTTGGTGGCAATGATCTATAAAAATGCTGGTTTTGAGCTAGAGGTGGAGGAGTTGGAAGCTGACCCTGAAATAGTAGTACATCCGGATTTAAAACTGAGTGCAGATTTTTTCCATCAGTCCTTTACTTCTTCCAAACCCTTAAACCCTTTGGAACTTAAGGAAACAATAATCACCCCTCGCCAATTATCTGAGTCACCTGATGTGGAACTGATAGGCTATTTGCCGCATAGCTAGTGATTGGTGTATCAGAAAATAAAGGCTAGATAATAAATGTAAGAAAATCAGTATATCAAAATCAGTCTCTTGGCAGAAGACTAATATTTAGGTACTGATCACTGATTTCTTTTTTCAAAGCTCACAGACTATCAAAACCTTGGTGTTGATTATTAGCGTATGTGATCCCCACCTTCACGCCCAAAAAACTGCAGTTCACGCACATTTCTAATTTCCTCGCAATAAATGGCCGCATTTTCATATTGAATTAAACTTCAATAGCAATGCGAGCCTTGTCAACCAAACTCATTGAATCTATTCTCAGCAAAAGGGGATCCTTATGGGCATTACTTTTAATAGTCTTCATACAGACTGCTGGTTTTGCCCAGATTAAGTTTACCATCCATGCTACCTCAACTTCTGCCACCACCATAACCGTTACTGGCTCAGGTTCTGCTACAACCAATGGAAATGGTACCTCATGGTCTGGTGCCAATGGATTTAATCAGATTTTTGGAAATTCGTCCTTTAATTTTGTCAATTCCAATATCAATTTCGAAACCTTTAACCTGACGGGAAATCTAAAGCTTTCAGATGGTACTACTCCTATTAACTTCAGTGCCATTGTTTTGGATGATGATACAGGCTCAGACTATGATGACTTTGCTTTGGATGTGGGTTCTCTAGTTTCCATGGCGTCTAATACTTTATACACCCTTTCAGGAAGTGCCACATTTGATATTGCTGGTACAGCCACTTTTGCTGATTTTACAACCGGTGTTTACTCTGGAACTTTTGACGGGCTACAGGCTGGTTTTAACAATTTTACTACTTCAGATATAATTATTGAAGTGTTGTTAGGTACACCTGTTGCGCAACCTACTGCTACTAACGTTGCGGTGGTGGGTACAATGAGCACGGGAGAAGAATTGACGGGAACTTACACTTACAGCCATGCAGATGGAGATGATGAAAACGGTTCAACCTTCAAATGGTATCGATCAGATAATGCTTCTGGAACCAACAAGACTGCTATTGCAGGAGCTAGTTCCCTTACTTACATGCTTACAAACGATGATTTAAGTAAATACATCAGTTTTGAAGTAACTCCAAGTGATGGAACAGTTGTAGGAGGAGCAAGCGAAAGTACTTTATCTGGGCCTGTTTTAGGTCCTCTCATAATTCAAGAGATAGCAAGACAAAATCCAACTGAACAGACTGTTTCGGCTTCAGAAGTCACTTTTAGAGTGACTTTTAACGGAAGTGCCACTAATGTCACAACAGACGATTTCTCTCTTAATTCCACAGTGGGAGGAACCATTTCCTCTGTCAGTGAAGTGACTGCCAGTGTCTACGATGTAACGGTAAACAATATCAGCAATGTAGATGGAACCCTTGCACTTCAAATTAAAGGGGTAGATGGTGCCAGTGGCTCCAACGATATTAAAAGTGCCATTTTTGGAACGGGAACGAAAACGATCAGTCAAACTGATGTTAATGATTATTTGAACCAAGCGAAACTTGGCCAGACTTTTACTGCTACTACCGACAATTATCTAACAGCATATACAATCTACCCCAAATCAGGAAACCACAGCTTTAATGGAACTGCAGACCTGAAAATTTACAGTGGAAATGAGTTGGCAGGAGGTGCTACATTGATTGGGTCGCAGACTATCAATATAACCAATAGCACCGATGCAGCAGGACAAACCTTTACTATCGAAAACCCTATCCCACTGACTCAAGGTGAAGTTTATAGCTTGGTAATGGATAATTTCTCGGGAAGTGGCTCGCAGGCATTGGAATCAAGCACTTCAGGAAACTATAATGGTGGCAGGGTGATTTTTACAGGAACCAGTACCAGTAATCATACCGACTTCGACCTGAAAATTGATATTTATGAAGGAACAGCCACGGCAGGTAATGCACTGAGTACAGATGCAGCTCAAACGAATGAAGGCTATACCTTGGAAGCTATAAACTTAGCTCCTACGGTTACCAATGTAGCTTTTACGGGAACGCTTGAGTTGGATGAGGTGCTTACAGGTTCTTATACTTATGCTGACAGTGAGAACGATGCCGAGAGTGGTACTACCTTTAAATGGTATCGCTCTGATGATGTCAGCGGAACCAATAAAACTACTATTGCAGGAGCTACTTCCAGCACCTACACACTTACATTGGCAGAGGCTACAAAGTATATCAGCTTCGAAGTAACACCAAATGATGGGAACTCAGCAGGGACTGCCATAGAGAGTTCCTTACAAGGGCCATTACCAAGTTACCCTCCTGGTGTTTTAAGTATTACCCGTCAGCAGCCTTCAACAGAAACCACGGGTTCAGGCACTGTGGTATTCAGGGTTACATTTAGTGACCAAGTAACCAATGTGGATGCCACAGACTTTGTCTTGAATAGTACTGTTAACGGTGCTATTACTTCAGTTGAATTAGTAAGTGACAATAGTACTTATGATGTCACTGTTTCTGGTATGGACAATGCAGTTGGTACAGTTGGTTTAGGTATAAAAGGAGTAGATGGCGAAAGTGGAAGCAATGATATCGCCACCTTCACTGCAAATGAAAGCCTTGAGACCAATTATAATGGTTCAGGAGATTATTTAAACCAATCATTTATTGGACAGACTTTCATGGCAGGCACTTCTGGCAGGCTTTCAAAAATTACGATTTATCCTAAATCAGGAAATCATACTTTTTCTGGTACTGCTACGCTGAGCATCTATAATGGAGACCAAACTCAAAGTGGTACCTTAATAACCAGTCAAACGGTTAATATTACTAACAATACCGATGCTGCTGGTCAGAGTTTTGCCATTCCTGCTTTGCCACAACTTACCCAAGGAAATACATACAGCTTTTTGTTCTCGGGTTTCTCAGGTTCTGGTAGCCATGCCATAGTATCCAGTACCAATGCAGGTTATACGAGTGGGCATGTAATATTTACAGGTATGAATAATACCAGCCATATTTCGGACTTGGATTTAGCATTCCAAATCTACGAGTCAGCCGTGAATACAGTGGAAAGCCTCACAAGTACTGCCCCTGTCACTTCAGAAAGCTACACTAAGGAAGAGTATGTGCGTGCACCATTTGGTGATTGGCCTGCTGCCTTTGTATTGGAAGGTGGCAGAGGGGAGTTCGATGGTTCTAATAATGCCGGCCTTAATGTATCAATACCAGATGGAACTGATAAAAGACTCCCTGGCTTTGCTCCGGGAGACCTCGATGCTGATGGAGACATGGATTTTCTTGTCGGCTCTTTTACAGGAAAGATATACCCAATGAGAAATACGGGTACCTCTACAGCTCCTAATTGGGAGTTTGTTACTGGCTGGATTCCAACGATCGATTCATTGGATACAAAGGCGGGCAATAGCAATGAAGGTGCAAGGCCTGTTTTGGTGGATATTGATAATGATGGTGATCTGGATTTGTTTATCGGAAACCAAACGGGATGGGATGCTGATAAAGCTGCCCAACTTAACGTTAGTGCAGCAGCAATGAATGATGTCGTTTTCTTTCGCAATGTTGGAGATATTGGTAATCCTGTGTTTGAGTTTCAACAAATTGAAGGGCTCTTTGCAGACCCAGACAATGGTACTGAATGGTTCCATACAAACTACGGTAGCTTTGCCTCACCAAGTTTCGCTGACCTGGATGGTGATGATGATCTTGATTTGATTGTGATGGGAAATGATACCATCAGCTATGCCGAGAATATTGGAACAAAAGAAATTCCTCAGTTCTTAAGGAAATACCGTGCAGATAGCCCCTTTGAAGATTTTAGCCCTATTACGAATAGATCAGGAAGTACCTTGTCAGAACCCAGCTTTGCTGATATTGACAATGACGGTGACTTGGATTTGATTTCTGGAACTACAGATGGAGTATTTCAGGTGATTTTGAATACAGGTACCGCCAATGTTCCCGAGTTTCTCAATGCGAATAAAAGCAATAGCTACTTGCCGGATGTATTAAAAGACTTTGATGTTGGGCAACATAGCCTTGGCCGTTTAGCCGATTTGAATGGGGATGGGGTACTGGATTTTGTTGTTGGTAGTCTGGGTAGTAATAACATTGGTGATTTGGGTTGGTTCTCTGGAGTTCGAAACGACCCTGCTATGGTCAGCGCTGTCAAAACCAATAATACTACCATTACCATTACCTATAGTGAAAATGTACAAACCAATGGCACTAATCCAACTGACTTTACGGTAACGGACTGTCGCGGCAATACCTACGCTGTCTCAGCTCAGGCAGATGGATCTGTCGGAGATACAGATATTGTGCTTACGGTCGCTAGTCTTGAGTTTGCCGTTGGCGATATAACCATTACTTACACGAACAATAATGGTGAGATTTCCGACTTAGGCGATATAGCTCAGAAAACTGATGATACAGGAGTGGTAATTAATGCCTCAGCTGATGCCTCAGCGCCAACCTTAAGCAGTGGTACTAAAAATTCAGATACAGAAATTACCATCACCTTTAGCGAGAATGTGGATGTTTTAGGTGCCAATCCTACTGACTTTACAGTTAAGGACGGTGTAGGAAACACCTATGTAGTAAGTGCCATCGATAACGGAATTGTTGGAGATGCTGAGGTGACTTTAACGGTAGCAGATTTAAGTGATGCCTTAGGTGATATAATCATCACTTATGCCAATAATAACAATGAAGTAGTTGACTTTGCCTGCAATGCGTTAGCTGCAGATGCCACTGGCGTAACCATTGACTTGGACAATACAGCACCAACGCTGGTAAGCGCCACCAAAGATTCTGATACGCAAATCACATTAACCTTCAACGAAGAAGTTCAGATTGATGGTGCTGATGCCAGTAACTTCACGGTAGAAGATGCCAATAACAATGGCTTCTGTATACTTTCTCTCACTGATGGCACAGCCGAAGACAATAAACTGATCCTCGGTTTTGATAACTTGGGTAGTGCAGTCGGAAAACTCACAATCACCTATGAGCCTTCTAGTGGAAATGTAAGTGACTTTGGAAGGAACCACCTGGCCACGGATAATACCGGGGTAGAAATAACGCTGGCGGCTATAACTTATACCTCTGCCAGGCAAAACCCGGGTGATGAGGATACCAATGCTGATGCGTTAACCTTCAGGGTTGATTTTGGTGAAGATGTGAGAAATGTGGATGTTACTGATTTTGTGCTGTCTGGTACGGCTGCTGGTGACGGCACAATTACTAGTGTTGATCCTGTTACCGTTGGTGCAGAGGATACCAGATATTACGATGTAGTTGTTTCGGGAGTGGATGATTCCAACGGAACAGTCTCAGTCGGTATTGCTGGAACCAATGGCCTTTCCGGCTCAAACAACATATTGAATGACAATGTGGTGGTAGATGTTGATCAAACCGTGAATGCCGAACAGACAAATGGAGGTGACTTGGCCGCACAATCTTTCCAAGCTACTCAAAATGGCTCACTTGTTTCAATCCGGATCGAAATGAATGAAATCCATGAATATGCCGGCCCGATGACCTTAAAAATACGCGAAGGTGATGGAACTGGTGGGAATGTTATCGCAACACAAGATTTCACTTCTGTATCTTGGTGTACTTCAGAGGATATAACCATCACTTTTGATAATCCGGCAACTATGGTAGCAGGTCAGTCATATACCTTCGATTTCGACCACGCGAATGCCAGTGAATTTATTCCTGAAGGATCAAATACTAACCCTTATGCCAATGGCCGCATGTACGGTGATTTCCCTTCTCCTAACTTTGACTGGGTATTTACCACTTATATTTCTTCCGGGGAATCGTATGAAGTGGCTACTTCCGGGAATACGATTGAAGAATACGCACTTGACAATGTTGCCCCTACTGTTACCATTACAAGTAATGCTAATGATCCTCAGCGCGGAGTCTTCACAGCTACATTTACATTCAACGAAGATGTAAGTGGTTTTGCCGAAGAAGACATATCGGTAAGCAATGGAGCAGCCAGTAACTTTAACACAACTAGTGCGAAGATTTACACAGCTACTATTACACCATCTGTTGATGGAACTGTATCTGTAGATGTATTGGCCAATAAAGCCACAGATGTTGCAGGTAACGCAAACACTGCAGCTACCCAATTAAGTGTGACCAACGATGAAACCGCTCCTGATGCTCCAATTGTTGCAAGCATTTCAACAGATGCTGGAAGCAGTGCTGCGGATGGTATAACCAACGACCAAACTTTGGGAATTACTGGTACTGCCGAAGCCAATGCGTCAATAGAAGTGTTTATTGGTGGAAACAGCATAGGGAATACCACCGCAGATGGCTCAGGAGATTGGACTTACGATCATTCCGGTACAACACTTACGGAGGCTACTCATAGCATCACGGCAAAAGCTACAGATGCAGCAGGTAATGAGTCGGCTGCTTCAACAGCATTAGATGTTACGGTAGACATCAGTGCTCCATCAGTTTCGTCAGGTACCATTGTAGGGAAAACCTATGGTTTGATAGATAATGTAGATGTTACCTATGTGTTTGATGAAGCCGTCACTGTGGATGAAACCAATGGCACCCCAAGTGTTACTATCGCCATGGGTGGTCAGCAAAGGGTTGCTGAATATCATGGTGGTTCGGGAACAACCTCACTAGTTTTCAGGTACACTACTGTTGCTGGGGATATTGATGGCAACGGTGTTTCCGTTTCAAGCATTAGCCTTAACGGAGGAACAATTCAAGATGCAGCGGGTAATGATGCTAGCACTTCTATTAGTGTTGCTGGTGCAGCTGATGTAAGAGTTGATACAACGGCACCAACCATATCAATTACCAACTCTGCCAATACAGTAAGCGGAGCCTTTACGGCCACCTTTACTTTCAACGAAGATGTTTCTGGATTTGACGTGAACGATATTTCAGTAAGTAATGGATCTGCAGGAAATGTCAATACAACAAGTGCGAAAATCTATACTGCTACTATTACCCCTGCGTCAGAAGGAACTGTAACAGTAAATGTGGCTGCCAACAAAGCACAGGATGCTGGAGGAAACGGTAACACCGCAGCTACCCAGCTAAGCGTGACCAACGATGAAACTGCTCCAGCAGCTCCAATTGTAGCAAGTATTTCAACGGATACTGGAAGCAGTACTTCCGATAATTTAACCAATGATCAAACGCTGGAAATCAGCGGTACTGCCGAAGCCAATGCTTCAATAGAAGTGTTTATTGGTGGAAATAGCGTAGGCAATACCACAGCCAATGGTTCTGGCGATTGGACATACGATTATACTGGTTCAACACTTACAGAAGCTACGCATAGTATAACCGCCAAGGCTACAGATGCCGTTGGTAATGAGTCTGTCGAGTCAACTGCTTTGAGTGTGGAGGTTGATATCACAGCTCCAAATGCTCCAGTGGTAACTGGCATTAGCAATGATACTGGTGTGAGCGATTCTGATGGCTTGACAAACGATGATGCTATTGAAATACATGGTACTGCCGAGGCGAATGCTTCAGTAGAAGTGTTTATTGACAACGCCAGTGTTGGAACAACCAATGCTGATGCCAACGGTGACTGGACATTAGACCGCTCTAGGGATGCCTTGACAGAAGATACCTACGACATTACTGCAAAAGCAACAGACTTGGCAGGTAATGAGTCGGTAGCTTCTTCAGCTTTCGATTTGCAAATCGATCTTACCGGCCCAGCTTCGGCACCAAGTGTAGGCGCAGTCGGTAATGATAATGGGCCTTCTAATTCAGATTTCATTACAAATGATCAAAGCTTGATTATTGGAGGAAATGCCACAGCAAATAGTAGGGTGGAAGTGTTTATTGATGGAACCAGTATTGGAATTGCTACTAGTAACAACGCAACTACTTGGCTGTTCAACCATGAAGGAACGACACTATCAGTCGGTACATATTCAATCACGGCTAAGGAACTAGATGATGCCGGAAATCATTCTCCAGCATCAGCTGCCAAAACGCTAGTGATTGACCTTACACAGCCAACCGTTACAATTACAAGTAACGCTAATAACCCACATAGTGGAGAGTTTACAACAACCTTTACTTTCTCAGAAGCTGTGTCAGATTTCGATGTAAATGACATTTCCGTAACCAATGGAACTGCAGGCAATTTCAACACCACAAGTGCGAGTGTTTATACTGCCAGAATTACGCCATCAGCAGATGGTCAGGTGACAATAGGTGTTGCTGCCAACAAGGCAACTGATATTGCCGGTAATTTTAACATCGCTGCCACATCGATTAATGTAACCAATGATCAAACTGCGCCAAGCTTGGTGAGTATTACCAAGACCAGCGAAAGTCAAATCACCTTGACCTTCAGTGAACCAGTGGTGCCTGGTTCTAGTGGGCATCATAACATTACCGTATATGGTGGAAATAATAAATGGGAAAATGCAGTTTCTGTGGAAGATGGAACAGTGGGCGACAATAAAATTATAGCCAATTTCAATACATTGGATGAGTTCTTGGGCGATCTGGAAATCCTTCACTCAGGCGGAAGTACAATTGCCGATTTAGCGGGGAATGTTTATCCATTGGATGGAACAGGTGCTAAAATTGATGATACCACAGCTCCAACTTTGGTGAGTGCAACAAAAGACAGCGAAACGCAGGTCACCCTGACCTTTAGTGAGCCGGTTAAAACGCTGGGCACTAACCCAACGGACTTCACTGTGATGGATGATAATAGCACCAATTTCACTGTTCAGGCCATTACCGATGGAACTGCGGAAGATGACAAACTAGTATTGACCGTTGCGGACATGAGCACTGCTCAACTCAACCTGAATATCACTTATACCAACAACAATAATGTGGTCACTGATTTTGGAGGGAACAATTTGGGCTCCAATGCCACAGGAGTGAATATTTCCTTGAATGCTTTACCAATCGCAACAAGTGTAGACTTCTCAGGAACGCTCACTGTTGGCGAGACATTAACTGGTGATTACACTTATGCCGATCCAGATAATGACACTGAAGATGGTACAACCTTCAAATGGTATAGATCGGACGATACCAACGGAACCAATAAAGCAGCTATTGCCAATGCCACTTCTAAAACTTATAACCTGACCAGTGCCGATGCAGACAAATACATCAGCTTTGAAGTAACTCCACATGATGGAAATAATGCAGGAAATGAGGTTGAAAGTAGCCTGAAAGGTGCGGTGAGTAAGATCAGTCAAACCATCACCTTTGGAGCTTTAGCAGCCAAGACTTATGGTGATGCGAACTTTACTCTTTCTGCTACAGCATCCTCTAACTTGGGAGTGACTTATACCAGTTCTAACACCAGTGTAGCCACTGTCAATGGAAATACTGTAACCATAATTGGAGCAGGTGAAGCCACAATTACCGCCTCGCAGGCAGGAGACGCCAGCTACGCTGCTGCAACTAATGCAACCCAATTGTTAACCGTCAGCAAAGCAGTGCTGACCGCGACAGCCGATGACAAGTCGAAAACCTATGGAGAAGCCAATCCAACATTCACTATCAGCTACACTGGCTTTGTCAATGGTGATGATAAAACAGCCATCACAACGGAGCCGACTGTTTCAACCACAGCAGATGCTACAACAGGCGTTGGAACTTATGACATCGATCTAGCAGGAGGGGTTGCTGATAACTACAGCTTCAACTTAAGCAGTGGAATGCTCACTATTGGGAAGGCAGTGCTAACCACAACAGCCGATGATAAGTCTAAAACTTATGGCGAGGTGAACCCGGCTTTCACAATTACTTATACAGGTTTTGTGAATGGCGATGATGCAAATGCTATCACTACCGAGCCAACGGCTTCAACAGTGGCAGATGCTACAACAGGAGTTGGAACCTATGATATCAATCTAGCCGGAGGGACAGCGGATAACTATAGCTTCAACTTAGGGAGAGGAACGCTTACTATCAACAAAGCAACTTTGACCGCCACAGCCGATGATAAGTCTAAAACTTATGGCGAGGTGAACCCGGCCTTCACAATCAGCTATGCAGGCTTTGTGAATGGTGATGATGCAAATGCTATCACAACGGAGCCAACGGCTTCAACAATGGCAGATGCAACATCAGGAGTAGGTGCTTACGATATCGACTTGGCAGGAGGAACAGCAGATAACTACAGCTTCAGCCTGGCTAGTGGAACGCTTAATATCAACAAAGCAATGCTAACAGCCACAGCCGATGATAAGTCGAAGACCTATGGGGAAGCCAATCCTACATTCACCATTAGTTATACAGGCTTTGTCAATGGTGATGATAAAACAGCAATCACAACGGAGCCGACTGCATCAACTTTGGCAGATGCTACTTCAGGAGTAGGTACTTACGATATCGACTTGGCAGGAGGAACAGCAGATAACTACAGCTTCAACTTAAGTAGTGGAATGCTCTCTATTGGCAAAGCAGTGCTTAGAGCCACAGCCGATGATAAGTCGAAGACCTACGGGGAAGAAAACCCAGCCCTCACCGTCAGCTACGCTGGTTTTGTGAACGGGGATGATGAAACTGATATCATGGAACCAACTGCCAGCACAACAGCAGATGCGACAAGTGATGCTGGCACTTATGACATCACCCTACCGGGTGGGTCAGCGGATAACTATTCAATTATAATGAATAACGGTACGCTGACTATTGGAAAAGCTACGCTAACTGCCACTGCGGAAGATAAACAAAGGGCAGTAGGGCAAGCTAATCCCGAGTTCACCATTGATTATTCTGGTTTTGTGAATGGTGATGACAGATCTGTGATCGATTCAGAGCCAACAGCTTCGACAACGGCAGATGAAACCACGGTTGCAGGAACAGCATCTATTACCTTGAGCGGAGGAAGCGACAACAATTATGACTTCAACCTGGTAGATGGAACGCTGACCATTGTGGAGGCATCATTTGTCACCTCTGTTTCTGTTCCAGATGACGGTAATTACGCCATTGGCGATGAGATGAGCTTTATAGTGAATTTCTCACTTCCTGTAAGCATAACAGGAACGCCAACAGTACCGTTGACCGTTGGTTCAACTACCAAGTCAGCTACTTTGAAGACGGCTGTTAGCAATGCTATTAAAGCTACATTCAGCTATACCATTGTTGAAGGAGATTTGGATATTGACGGAATAACTTTAGGCTCGAATATTTCATTAAATGGAGCAAAGATTAAGGACTCTTTTGGTACAGATGCCTTGTTAAACCTCAATCAAGTGGCGTCAACAGCGGCCGTATTAGTTGATGGTGTAGCTCCAACAGCAACATTGACTACCGCTGTAGACCCATTGACCAACGCTGCATTTGGAGTAAATATCAGCTTTGATGAAATAGTAACAGGCTTTACGATAAGCGATATTCAGGTAACGAATGGTACAGCTAGTAATTTGGTGGAAGTTATTGCAGACAAACAATGGACAGTAGAAATTACTCCAGGAACAGACGGTACAGTGGCGGTAGGTCTTCCAGCCAATATTGTCACTGATACCCCTGGAAACACTAATAAAGCCAGTAACATACTGAATACAACTTTCGATGGTACAGCGCCAACAGCGCTGAGTTTAACTAAGAAAACCGCCAATCCGATCCTGACGGCCAGTGCAGGCTTTAGAGCAGCCTTCTCAGAAGACGTAACGGGTGTAGACCTGACCGACTTTGAAGTGATCTTGACAGGCACAGCAACAGGTACCCTGAATTCTGTGACCCAAGTAGACTCCAAAACCTATGACATAACCGTAATCGGCATATCAGGCCAAGGCAGCATAGGCCTAAACCTAAAAGACGATGACAGTATTTTAGATGCAGCCAACAACCCATTGTCAGGAGCGCTTACAGGCGAAGTCTATGTGACCAATCTGTCACCAACCGACATAACGATAAACTCATCTAGCATTGCTGAGAATAATGAAGTAGCAGCAGTGATAGGAAGCTTTACTACAATAGATGCTGATCAATCTACTGGACACACTTATAGTTTGGTGACAGGAACGGGAAGTACAGACAATGCGCAGTTTGTTGTTGAGGGCACAAGTCTTAAGGCAGCCTCTATTTTTGATTTCGAAACTAAGACGAGTTATAGCATTCGGATAAAAACCGATGACGGTCGAGGAGGCACTTTCGAGAAAGTGTTTACCATAACAGTCACTAATGTGGCAGAACCAGAGCTTAGAGTTACTTCGAATATCGATATTCCAGCTACAGCACTAGGGCTGACGAGCAATTTTGATATCACTGTTCACAATGACGGAGAAGCAGCATTGATTGTCAACAGTGTGCTGTTCCCCGAAGGCTTCATTGGAGCAGTTACAGGGATCATAGTAAATCCAGGAGAAAGCAGAACCATCGCCTTCGGTTTTAAACCAATCGAAGTGAAGGTCTACACTGGCACAATTCAGTTCATTACCAATGCAGGTACCGTTTCGGTAAATGTATCTGGTGAAGGGGCAATAATCACAGGAGTAGATGACGGAGCGATCAATCCTGAGACCATCAGTATATTCCCTAATCCAGCAAGTAAAATACTGAACATTGACTTGTCAGAGGTGGGCGGTAAAAAACTGGATATTGATATAGCAAATGCTTCAGGTACGCCATTGTTCAGCAGAAAATCCTTTACAGAGAAAACCCTTCAACTGAACGTTTCAGATTATACCAGCGGTATCTATATTATTCAGATTACTGATGGAAAATCTGTGGTAAGAAAAAAAGTAATGATCAAAAGATAAGACAACAATGAAAATCAACAGAACCAAAACCATAAGTACTTTAGTACTACTTGTAATGATCATTATAGGTTGTAGCTCAGATGATCCAAATGGACCCACAAACAAAGAACTCGCCTTTGAAAAACTTGCAGGGAATTGGACCTATGGTACCAATGGCCAAATCACATTAGACGGTCAAGACGTGAGCCTGAACTATCCAGGCTTCACTCTGTCGTTTACGGATGGAACTTACACCACCACCAATGGAGGTGACCTTTTTCGTGCAACAGGTACTTGGGCATGGGCTAATGAAGCCGCAGGAAGCATCAATCTAGATACAGGTGAGGAAGTAACAATTCTAGAATTGAGTGTGACAAACTTTAAGTTCAGCTTTACCCATACAGGTGGAGGAGTAGCAGCTGGAACTTCAGGAAGTTACACCGTGAGTTTAGAGAAATAAAAGAAAATTCAATTTAGTAATACTTACTATTTTGTGTTGAGGGGGATTTGAAAACTTTTGTTTTCAAATTTTATAAGGAGCCTATGGAGATAGGCTCTTTTTTATTGTCAGCTTAATTGACTTCTCATGGGACGATAAAAATCAATAAAAGTTTCATTGTGACGGTACCGTACATACTTGTACGGTTATGAACATAAATCGACCTAGAATTCCTAACTTTCTTTGGTTCTATTAATTGATAATCAATTAGTTGTCTTAGTTGGCATAAGCATTGTCATAAGGAGGTAGGTCAGCTGCTTTGGTCGGCAGCAATGTTAAACTCAAAAACAACAAGGTCATGAACTCAATAAACAACACAATCGACATTTTAAGGAGAAGAATTCCTTTAATGATTTGCCTTTTAATAGGCATTAGCTCAGTATCAATGGCATCAGAAATTGCTGATGAAAAATTAACAAGAGAAGAAGCTATTGAATTGATTTCAGAAGTAAAGCACGATTTGAAACTGAAAGCTGATTGCGAATTAGAATTCGTAATCGATGATGAAGGAAACGTGAAGCCTTCTCCGATCAAGATTATTAAAATTTATGATAAGGACAACGAGTTGCTTTTAGAAGCTCCTATCCATACGGTAGAACAAATGAGTAACAAGGAATTAAGAAGGTTAGTGAATTCAAGTGATTTCTTAATCGAATCCTACAACACCTTCTACTACCGCTTAGATTTATAATCTATGGAATCAGTCGTAAAGTAAACAGGCCACTTCATTTGAAGTGGCCTGTTTTTGTTTCATTTAGTTTATGAAGAAACTAGCAGTACTCTTCAAAAACATCAGCCAAATGGCCACCAATCATATCTGCAGTTCTGCCTTCAATGTGATGTCTTTCTACAAAATGCACCAACTCACCATCTTTGAAAAGAGCAACTGATGGAGAAGAAGGAGGGTATGGCATGTGGAACTCTCTTACTTTGGCAGTTGCCTCAATGTCACCACCAGCAAAAACAGTAGTTAGATGATCAGGTTTTTTGTCGGCAAGCTTTAAAGCCATTTTAACACCTGGTCTTGCTGTTCCAGCAGCACAACCACAAACCGAATTGATCACTACTAAAGAAGTACCTTTCTGGTTCTTTAAGTGATTTTCAACAGCCTCGGCTGTTTTTAGCTCTGTAAAACCCGCTTCAGTTAATTCTTGTCTGAATGGGACGAGTAAATGTTCAGGGTACATATTTCTTATTTTTATTTCGTTTCTAATTCTTAAAAGCCGCTTTGGCTATTCTTACATAAAACCAAGTTCTAGCTTGGCTGCTTCCGACATCATGTCTTGCGTAAATGGAGGGTCGAAAGTCAATTCAACTTCTACATCATTTACACTTTCAAGTGCCATAATTTTTTGTTTTACCTCTTCAGGTATCACTTCTGCCGCAGGGCATGAAGGAGAAGTCAATGTCATCAGTACGTAAACATTATTCACTGGAAAAACATTGATTTCATAAATCAAGCCCAATTCATAAACATCTACAGGTATTTCAGGGTCGTACACCGTTTTTATCGCTGCAACGACTTGGTCTCTTAAGTTATCTTCCATAATTCAACTTCAAATTATCAAATCTCAAAAAGCAAATCACAAAACTCAACTTTCAGTCCTAGTTAGTAATGAATACTTCGAGCTCAATCATCTAAACCTTATTTATTATTGCTGACAAGATTTTCAACAATTCGGTGGCTTCTTGTTCTAGCCTAATTCTTACTTGTTCAACTTCTTTATTTCCTAAAGTATCAATTAACCGAAGCCAGTACCTTGACTCTTTCGCTTCTTTTCTAGCAATTTTAGCCCTGAACTTAAAGTCTTTATCACCTAATTTCTCATTGGCTTCAATGTAATTAGCTCCGACTGATCCAGAGGATCTTGTTAGCTGTTTTGAATCCTCATAATTCGATAAATCTAATGTCAATAACCTTATAAATTGCCTAACATCTTTGGCGAACTGTTCTGTTCTTTGCTCAAGATCATAATTGCTCGCCACCGTTTTGAATTTTGAGTTTTGTTTTTATTGTTATTTATTCTGCGTTAGCAGAATAAGCTAATCCATATATTTTCATTTGTTTCATCATAGCGCCTAGGCCGTTAGACCGTTGTGTTCCGATGAATCTATTTAAACCAATTTTGTCTACAAAGTAAAGGTCTGCATCAACAATTTCCTGAGGAGTACGGCCAGAAAGAATTCTTACCAAAACACTCACCAAACCCTTAGTGATGGCTGTATTGCTATCGGCTTCAAAATGGATTTCTCCATTTTTTACTTCGGCATTCAACCAAACCTTAGACTGACAACCTTTAACAATGTTATCTTCGGTTTTGAGTGCTTCAGCCATTTCTGGCAATTGCTGTCCCAGTTCCATAATATATTCAATGGTCATTTCCATGTCGGAATCCAACATTGAAAACTCTTCGATGATCTCGTTTTGAATATCGTTTATGGTTTCGCTCATTTCTTGAATTTGCTGATTGTGCTTTTTAAAGCTTCAATAAACGCGTCTATTTCTTCAACCGTGTTGTAAACAGAAAATGACGCACGAACAGTTCCTTCAATGCAGTAGTGATCCATCAAAGGCTGAGTACAGTGGTGGCCTGTTCTTACGGCAACACCTTTAGCATCGAGCCACATGCCTAAATCAAAGTGATGAATTCCTTCTACTTCGAAAGAAAGTACACTCACTTTTTCTTTGGCCGTACCAATAAGTCTCACGCCTTCTATTTGGCTGATCTTATCAGTAGCATAAGCCAATAGCTCATTTTCGTAAGCGGCAATATTTTCTTTGCCCAATTCATTAATGAAAAGAATGGCTTCGTTGAAAGCAATTACATTGGCAATATCTGGAGTGCCCGCTTCGAATTTGTATGGAATATCGTTGTAAGTGGTTTTACCAAAACTCACTTCTTTGATCATTTCTCCACCGCCTTGATAAGGAGGGGTTTTTTCGAGAATATCGCGCTTACCGTACAGCACGCCCAAACCTGTTGGGCCATACATTTTGTGAGCAGAGAAAGCATAGAAATCTGCATTCAATGCTTGAACATCAACAGTGAGGTGAGAGGAGGCTTGTGCGCCATCTACCAACACTTTGGCGCCAACGGCATGCGCTTTGTCGATAATGTATTTTACTGGGTTGATAGTGCCCAAAGAATTGGAAGCATGGTTAAATGCGACCATCTTGGTTTTCTCTGTGATCAACTCATCAAGTGCTTCTATAATAATTTCACCGGCTTCGTTAATGGGCATCACTTTAAGTTCTGCTCCGCGCTCTTCGCAAATCATTTGCCAAGGCACAATGTTGGAGTGATGCTCTAAGGTTGAAATCAAGACTTCGTCTCCTGAGTTCAAAAACTTTCGACCCCAACTTGAAGCAACTAAGTTGATACTTTCAGAAGTCCCTTTTGTGAAAATAATCTCTTCTGGTTCATTGGCATTGATAAACTTCTGCACAGAAACACGTGTGTTTTCAAATGCTTCTGTAGCACGAGCGGCCAAGGCATGTGCTCCTCTGTGGATGTTCGCATTGTCATGTTCGTAATACTTCACCAAAGCATCAATCACCCTTTTAGGTTTTTGATTTGTGGCGGCATTATCGAAGTAAATCAAAGACTTACCGTTAACTTCTTGATGAAGCACGGGAAACTGAGCCCTGATTTTCTGAATGTCCAATGTGTGTTTTTCCAAAGTCTGAGCCATGGTTTATTTTTCCAACCTCTTTTCTATAATTGCAGCGAGATATTCCTTGATCGCTTCGTTTTCAACGGTTTCTAGCACATCGTTGGCGAAGGCCTTTAGTAGAATAGCGCGTGCTTTATCTTTCTGAATTCCTCTTGCTTGTAGGTAGAAGAGTGCGTCCATATCCAATTGGCCAGTAGTACAGCCGTGAGAACAAGAAACATCATCGGCCCAAATTTCTAATTGAGGCTTGGTGTTTACCGTAGCCTTATCAGAAATCAGAACGTTCTTATTCGACTGGAAGGCGTTGGTTTTTTGTGCGTCAGGACGAACAAAGATTTTCCCATTGAAAACACCTTTAGAGCTGCCATCCATTATGCCTTTATACAATTCATTTGAATAGCAATTGGGCATCATATGATCAGCAACAGTGTGGTTATCTACATGTGTTTTTCCGTCTAATAAATAGAGTCCATTCATGTAGGTTTCAATGCCTTCGGCCTGAAGTTTAATGTTCAGGTTATTACGAATCATCGCTCCGTTAAGCGAGAAGGTAAAGGCTTTGAAATTACTGTTTGTTCCTTGAGAAGCGTGAATGTTTGAAATGTGATAAGCTTGCTCTGTGTCGTTTTCAATTTTGAAAAAACGAAGGTGGGCATTATCGCTTACACTGATTTCATTTACAGAAGTTGTAAAGCTTTTGTGTTCACCAACGGTATCGAATTTCTCAATAATGGTGGCTTGAGAAAACTTACCTGCCACCAAAATATTTCTGATGTGATATGAAAGTTCTGCTTTTGAGCTATCACCAATAAAGTAAAGCACAATTGGTTTTTCGATTACCGCTTTGTCCGCGATCTCAATCGTAACTCCATGCTGACTGAAAGCTGTGTTTAAGGCTACAAAGGCATCTTCTGCGAAGTTGGCTTTAGTACCAAAATTCGCTTGAGCCAATGCTGAATTGGCTTTAAACCCTTCAGCAAGCGATTCAACTTTTAAACCTTCTACCTGAATGTTGTCAGATAGCTCACTTGAATAAATCCCGTTTAAGAATACGATTTTATGCGCATCCAATCCTTCGATTTGAGTAGCTGAAATTTGAGCTTCAGTTAATCCAAAATCAGCATTTGTTCCATTCAGTTCAAAGTTCTTTTCAACGGCTCTGGTAAAGTTGGTAAACTTATATTCCTCGTTTTTTGGACCAGGAAAGCCAGAGTTCATCAAGCTAGAGAAAGCCTCTTTTCTTACAGCATGCGCTGCCGATTTACTTTGACCATTCAAGCTTTTTTCAAACGCCTCAAATTGAGTTTCAAGCGAATTTAAAATCGATTGTCCTGCAATTTTTTCCATAAAATATCTGCTTAAGCGGTTGCGTCTGCTTCTTCCTTAATCCAATCGTAACCTCTGGCTTCTAGCTCTAAGGCTAACTCTTTAGTGCCTGACTTTACAATTCTTCCATTATAAAGAACATGCACAAAATCAGGAACTATGTAATCCAAAAGTCTTTGGTAGTGAGTTACCACAATTGTGGCGTTATCTTTGTTTTTCAGGGTGTTAACACCGTGTGCTACAATTTTGAGCGCGTCAATATCAAGGCCTGAATCGGTTTCGTCAAGGATGGCGAGCTTTGGTTCAAGCATCGCCATTTGGAAGATTTCGTTGCGTTTCTTTTCACCGCCTGAGAAACCTTCATTTAAAGAACGGCTCAATAAAGCTTGGTCGATTTCAACCAACTTCATTTTCTCTTTCATTAGTTTCAAGAAAGAAACCGCATCGAGTGCTTTTTCTCCATGATGTTCTCTGATTTGATTGACAGCCGTTTTCATAAAGTTAGTTGTACTAACTCCTGGTATCTCGATTGGGTACTGAAAGGCCAAGAAAACACCTTCTCTAGCACGAACATCAGCTTCCATTTCAAGCAAATCTTTGCCTAAAAACTCTACCGACCCGCCAGTTACTTCGTAATCTTCTCTTCCTGCAAGCACAGAAGCCAAAGTACTTTTTCCAGAACCGTTTGGTCCCATAATAGCGTGCACTTCGCCTGGTTTGATTTCTAGGTTGATTCCTTTCAGGATTTCCTTTTCCTCAATTCTGGCTTGTAAATTTTTTATTGATAACATCTTAACTCTTTAATGTTTAGTGTTTAGCGTTTAATGTTCAAAGTTTAATGCTCAAGGTTTGTCGAAGTATATTCTGCTATAGGTTCTTCGATGATAAATTTTGCGCCTTTAAACTCTGTCTTGTTCAGGTGTTTTATAATAGAGGTTAGCCAACCGACCCTTCAAGCGTTAGTGCAAGAAGTTTCTGTGCCTCTACGGCAAACTCCATTGGCAATTGCTTAAGTACTTCTTTGGCGTATCCGTTTACGATAAGAGCTACCGCAGTTTCGGCATCAATACCTCTTTGCTGACAATAGAAGATTTGATCTTCTCCAATTTTAGAAGTAGTCGCTTCATGCTCTACTTGAGCCGATTGATTTTCGATGTCGATGTAAGGGAATGTATGCGCTCCACATTTATCGCCCATCAAAAGCGAATCGCACTGTGAGAAGTTTCGAGCGTTGGTCGCGCGTTTCATTACATGCACTTGACCTCGGTAACTGTTTTGCGATTTACCAGCAGAAATACCTTTTGATACGATTCTCGACTTGGTGTTCTTACCAATGTGAATCATTTTGGTTCCGGTATCGGCTTGTTGATAATTATTGGTTACGGCTACGGAATAGAATTCACCAACGGAATAATCACCTTTCAGAATACATGAAGGGTATTTCCAAGTAACAGCCGAACCAGTTTCTACTTGTGTCCAAGAGATTTTAGAATGGTCGCCTTCGCAAATACCACGCTTGGTTACGAAGTTGTAAATACCACCCTTACCTTCTTTGTTCCCTGGGTACCAGTTTTGAACTGTTGAGTATTTTACCTCTGCATTTTTTGCTGCTTTAATTTCTACTACGGCAGCGTGCAATTGGTTTTCGTCACGCATGGGAGCGGTACAACCTTCGAGGTAACTTACGTAAGATCCTTCTTCGGCCACAATCAGGGTTCTTTCAAACTGACCTGTATTGGCGGCATTGATTCTAAAATAGGTAGAAAGCTCCATAGGGCATCTTACGCCTTTTGGAATAAAGCAGAATGAGCCGTCAGAGAATACCGCTGCGTTTAGGGCTGCATAGTAATTGTCGTTGGCTGGCACTACAGAACCCATGTGCTTTTTAATTAGCTCTGGGTGTTCGCGCACTGCTTCTGAAAATGAACAGAAGATGATTCCTAGTTCACCTAAGGTTTCTTTGAAAGTAGTGGCTACCGAAACTGAATCGATAACAGCATCTACAGCAACTCCCGTAAGTCTTTTTTGCTCTGTAAGCGAAATGCCAAGTCTCTCGAAAGTAGCGATCATTTCAGGATCGATCTCATCTAAAGAGTTAACCTTCTTTTTCTTCTTTGGTGCAGAGTAATATATAAGGTCTTGAAAGTCTACTTTTGGATAGTGAACATTAGCCCACTCTGGTTCTTTCATTTTCTGCCATGCATGAAAAGCTTCAAGCCTCCATTCTAACATCCATTGCGGCTCTTCCTTTTTTGCAGAAATAAACCGAATGATATCATCGTTCAAACCTTTGGGAGCCTCATCTGCTTCAAAGTCTACTGTCCATCCGAACTCGTATTCTTTGGAGGTGAACTCTTCTAATATCTGATCGTCTTTACTCATTCCTAGTTATTTAGAATCGTTTTAAATACAAAGGTACAACTTAAAGCCTAAAGGATTGGTTTCCTCAATTCCTTTTTTCAATAAACTATTAGTAAAAGCTATGAGAAATTGTAAAATCGTACTTGTTACCCCTCCAACTGTATACTTCGGTTAAAAGTTTCTTCAAGTATAATGAAGGTTTCCGTTCGTTCAATACCATCTACTTTCTGGATTTTATCATGAAGAATATCCTTCAAGTGATCCGTGCCTTTTGCATAAATTCTAACAAACATAGAATAGTTGCCGGTAGTGTAATGAATACTAGTAATCTCATGTATTTTTTTCAGTTGTGTGGCTACTTTTTCGTACAGCGAACTTTTAGAAAGGAAGACCCCTAAAAAGGCAGAGACATTATAACCAAGCTTAGCAAGGTTTAAATCGAGTGAAGCGCCTTTTACTACACCTATTTTTTCAAGCTTGCTCATTCTTACATGTACGGTTCCGCTAGAAACAAATGCTTGTTTGGCTACTTCGGTATAGGGCTTTTTCGCGTTATGCTGAAGAATAGAGAGGATTTTCAAATCCACATTATCGATTTCGTAATTATCGGCCATGATTTTTGGTTAAAATTATTGATTAAATAATAAATGTATTGATTAAATAATTTATCTCTAAATATTAGGTCATTACATTGCTGATATTTTAATGAATGAACTGTTTCTATTACCTTTGAAACAGTTTCAAAAGAGAAGCTATACACTGTAGGGTGATGAAACAGGCAGCCATGCCCTCCTTTCTCGAGGGTGGAGAAAAAGAAATAAATCTGAACTACCTGACGACTAATCTCTCCGTGAAGGTTCGACTCCTTCCCCTACAGCCATTCACATTGAATACTAGTTTGGAAACGTATTCTTTTGTTTTTTCTTAGATTGAAAGGAGGCTTGTTTGTTGGCCTCCTTTTTTTTTGGTAATTCATCTTTATATTTGATGATAGCCAAATTTTAATTCATGAGTACTTTCCCCTGGATTGCGAATTACCCAAAGGGTGTTCCCGCAGAAATTGAAGATCAACGTCCTAAAAACCTTCTAGAACTTTATCAAAACGCCTTTAATCAGTTTGGTAGCCGCGAGGCTTTCGAGAACATGGGAGGGGTACTTACTTTTCAGGAGATAGACCAACTTTCGACCAACTTTGCTGCCTATTTGCAAAATGAGTTGGGCATGGTAAAAGGGGATAGAATCGCTATTCAAATGCCCAATTGTTTACAATATCCAGTAGTGCTTATTGGTGCCATTAAAGCTGGTTGTATTGTGGTCAACACAAATCCGCTGTATACCCATCGCGAAATGGAACATCAGTTTAATGATGCTGGTATAAAAACCATTGTAATCATGGCTAATTTTGCCAAAAGTTTGGAAGAAGCAATGCCAAACCTTTCTACGGTTGAAAACATTATCGTTACCGAATTGGGCGATATGCTTGGAGGTCTGAAAGGAAAGATTGTCAATTTTGTAGTGAAGCACATTAAGAAGATGGTGCCTGCGTATAAACTTCCCAATCCGATTTCTTTCAAGAGTGCTATGGCCAAAGGCGCTCGAATGAAATATACTCAGCCTGAGATAAAAGGAGACGACACAGCTTTTCTTCAATATACAGGAGGTACCACTGGCGTATCGAAAGGTGCAATTTTATCTCATGACAATGTGGTTGCCCATACTTTGATTATTACACACGTTTTTAAACCCCTTTTAAAGGATGGGCAAAAAGATGTAATGATTACGGCCATCCCGCTCTATCATATTTTCGCCCTAAATGTGAACTGCACATTTATGATGCACATAGGAGCTAAAAACGTATTGATCACGAATCCGCGTGATATGCCTGGCTTTATTAAGGAACTGAAGAAACATCCGTTTACCTTATTTACAGGTGTGAATACGCTGTTCAACGGACTGCTGAATCAACCTAATTTTAAGGAAATCGACTTTTCGCATTTCAAAGTGTCTATTGGAGGTGGAATGGCAGTTCAAGACTTTGTAGCCAAGAAATGGGAGGAAGTCACAGGTACTCCTTTGGTGCAAGGTTATGGCTTGAGTGAAACCTCTCCGGTTATTTGTGTGAACCCATTAGATGGCACTCATAAAATGGGAACAATTGGTTTGCCCGTACCTTCAACTGAATTGGCCATTTTCGATGATGACGGAAACCGCTTAGCGCAAGGCGAAACAGGAGAAATTTGTGTTAAAGGGCCGCAGGTGATGTCGGGTTATTGGAATAAGAAGAATGACGGAGTATTCTTTGAAGGAGGCTATTTCAGAACTGGAGATATCGGTATAATGGACGAAGAAGGTTTCTTCAAAATTGTAGATCGTAAAAAAGATATGATCAACGTTTCGGGTTTCAATGTATACCCTAACGATGTCGAAAACGCCATTGCCGACCATCCAAAAGTGTTAGAAGTAGCAGTAATTGGCGTTCCAGATCCGCATTCAACTGAATGTGTAAAGGCATTTGTTGTAAAATCAGATCCATCGCTCACCGAAGAGGAGTTGCGCGACTATTGCCATGAAAATCTTACAGGCTACAAACGTCCGAAACATTATGAATTCAGGACTGAACTGCCCAAAACCAATGTGGGTAAAATTTTAAGAAGGAAGTTGAAAGAAGAAGAGGAGGCTAAAGAACACTAACACTGGTGGAACCTCAGTGGCCTGTTGGTGAAGAACACCAACAGGGGCGGAAAATCTGATCCATCACTTACCGAAGAAGAGTTACGCGACTATTGCCATGAAAATCTTACAGGCTACAAACGTCCGAAACATTATGAGTTCAGAACCGAACTGCCTAAAACCAACGTGGGTAAAATTTTAAGACGGAAGTTGAAAGAAGAAGAGGAGGCTAAGGGGTAAGTTACTTCTGTATAATAGAAACAAAAAAACCACTCCGCCCTTGTTGGTGTTCTTCACCAACAAGCCGCCAATGATTACTTTTGATTTCCTTTAATGCCCAAAGTATTCCATGTAATGCGTAAGAAAAGGAAACCTATTTTCATCTCTCTCATAAAAACTAGCAGAAGAGTAGGAGTAGTTTGCTGGCTCATTTGATAACATCCATTTACCCTGAACGGGATTGTTGTGGATATATTCTAGTTTTTGCTCAATCACATTTCTGCCATATAAATTTATACTTAACGGGTTTCTCTGCCAAAGTTGATACTTTCGATCTTTTAAATTTACCTCAAACTCGTGATGTAAATCTGGATGATTTGTTCTCAAGTCTTTTTGGATTTGTTGGCTTGTGTATTTCATAAAATCCCTTTGTACATTTTTTAACTCATGCCCTTCTTGGACTTGCCAAATAATATGAATGTGATTTGGCATGATAACGAAGCCATACACCTTCATTCTTTTTGCTTCTACTAAAAAGTTTAAACTATCTAGTACGATGGTTCTATACAGCTGATTGAAGAAAATAGGTTTCCATTTTAGAATGGTGGCGGTAAAGAACTGGACATAATGCGATTCCATAGCTGAATATAGAAAAGGATGGGATCATTAAAAAAAGTGAACCTCAGTGGCCTGTTGGTGAAGAACACCAACAGGGGTGGGAAACTATTTACCTAAAGCATCCTAGCTCGACAATAGCTTGCCAGAAAAATAAAAAACCCCACTGAAATTATCAGAGGGGTTTAAAAGTGATCCCTTCAGGAATCGAACCTGAAACCTACTGCTTAGAAGGCAGTTGCTCTATCCAATTGAGCTAAGGGACCGTTGTGTCTCTATCCTCCCGAATTGGAAGATTAGGAACCAATGCGCTTTTCAAAAGCGAGTGCAAATATATGAAAATCGATTTTCTTTTGGCAAGTTGAACCTTGAATTTATTTGCATCTATTGCTGTTTAGTTTTTTGTGATGAAATATAGAGCATTAAAGAATACAGAATTGCAAATCAGCGAAATCGCATTCGGCTGTATGTCAATGGATTTGAGCCGAAGGGGCAACGATGAGTTGATTCACGCTGCCATTGATGGCGGAATAAACTATTTTGATACGGCCGACCTTTATGATCAAGGAAAGAACGAAGAAGCACTTGGACGAGCACTAAAAGGCAAAAGATCGGAAGTGATTGTAGCGACCAAAGTAGGCAATCAACTAAGAGCGGATGGCAGTGGTTGGGATTGGAACCCTTCGAAAGACTACATTCTGAAGGCAGTTGATCAGAGTTTGAAAAGACTTCAAACGGATTACATTGATTTGTACCAGTTGCATGGCGGCACAATAGAAGACCCGATCAGCGAAGTAATAGAAGCTTTCGAACAATTAAAGACCGAAGGTAAAATCAGAAATTACGGTATCTCTTCCATTCGCCCCAATGTAATTCGAGAATATGTAGCCAATTCAAATATTGCCAGTGTAATGATGCAATACAGCTTACTCGACAGAAGACCTGAGGAACAAATGCTGGACTTGTTAGAAAGTAATAATGTTGGAATTATGGCACGTGGTGGTTTAGCAAAAGGATTATTGGCAGGTAAAAGCCCAGAGGCATACCTTAATTATAAGTCGCGAGAAATTGAATTGCTGGTCAATGAAATGAAGAAACTTACGGATGACAAAACGAAACTGTCGCATGCGCCTTTGCAATGGATATTGAGTCATTCTGCTGTAACCAGTGCCGTGGTAGGAATTCGAACCAAAGAACAACTCAAAGAAGCTTTGGCTTATAGCGAATCAAGTGTTATTGAAAAGGAAAAGCTTGATGCTTTAGGGAAGGTATTGCCTCTTGCTTATTACCAAGCGCATCGATAAGTGTTAAAATGTCCCAAATTCAGGAGGCAATTCGTTTAGTAAGTATTAGCTTTATTTGAAATATCAAACCATCAAAGTCATGAACATCAGTCCCTCTAATTTTTCGTTTCTGAAAGCTTTATCTGAAAACAATAACCGCGAATGGTTTACGGCCAATAAGAAAACCTACGAACAAGCCCATGAAAATGCGATTTCTGTAGCCGATGCTTTGTTGGCGGGGCTTTCGGAACATGACCAAATCACTACACCCACAGGTAAAAAGAGCTTGATGCGGATCTATAGAGATGTACGCTTTTCGAAAGATAAAAGCCCTTATAACCCACGTTGGGCTGGAAGTTTCAATCGATCGAAACCAGCATTGAGAGGTGGTTACTACTTCCATATACAGCCGGGCGGAAACACGGTAGTGGGCGGAGGTTTCTACCAGCCCAATGCCGATGATATCAAACTTATTCGCGATCACATTGCCATGGATGACGAACCTTTAAAGAAAGTAATCTCCGATCCTAAGTTCATCAAAACTTTTGGAGGCTTACAGGGCGAGCAGCTGAAAACCGCGCCAAAAGGCTTTGAGAAAGATCATCCTTCCATTGATCTATTAAGGTATAAATCCATGTATGTCTTCAAGAGCTTCTCTGATAAAGAAGTAACCTCACCTGATTTTGTAGAAAATGCAGTAGCTACCTTTTTAGCCTTGCGTCCTTTTTTTGATGTAATGACAGACTACTTAACCACGGATTTAAACGGAATTTCTCTTATTGAAAATCAAGCATAAACTTTAAGCGGAAAAGCGGGTAGTAAGTAGCATGGCAAGAAAGGTGATTTTTGAATTTTTAGAACAACTCAATGCAAACAACTCTAAAGAGTGGATGGATGCCAATAGGGCTTGGTACGAAGAAGCCAAAAACGAAGTAGTTAATCTGTTTGAGCCTATTTTAGCTTCGCTGAAGGAAATCGACCCAAGAATTGTCCAGCCTTCGGCCAGAAAAGCCATTAGTCGAATCAATAATAATTTGATGTTTCATCCCGAAAGGCCTACCTATAAAAATCACTTTGGAGTAGTGTTTGGGCATGGGAAAGGCTTGGCCGATTTCTATGTACACTTGGGGTCAGATGAAACCTTAATGGCGGGTGGTATTTGGCATCCAGACAGTGAAAGGCTCAAGAAAATTAGAACTGAAATTGATTATGAGGGGCACAAACTGATGAAAACCTTAAATGCCGAGCCTTTTAAAAGTTGGTTTCATTTCTATACCGAAGGAGCACTAAAAACAGCACCAAAAGGCTATTCACAAGATCATGAGTTCATCGAATTACTGAGGTTGAAAAGTATCGCGGCCATACGTCCGATTACACGAAAAGACATTCTTTCTGATGGTTTTCATGATATGGTAATTGAATCTTACACAGTCATTTTACCTATGATCGACTTTTTGAATGTTGCTTTGTTGGATGATTAATATTTAACTTGAAGAAAATTACAGCGCATGAAAAAGTTAATGATTTCAATGTTTCTGCTTTTGGCAGCTTTTGCTGTTAAGGCGCAAGAGGCCACGGTAAGTGAAGCCGCTAAAATAGAGTTTGAAAACAAGTTGTATAACTTTGGAGAAATTGCCCCGGGTGATACTGTAGATCATGTCTTTACATTTAAGAACATTGGTACTGCTCCTTTAAAAATATTATCAGCACGTGGGTCTTGTGGTTGCACAGTACCCAAATACTCTACCGATGCAGTTGCTCCTGGTAAAAGCGGAGAAGTATTTGTGCGATTCAATAGCGCTGGCAAACGCGGTAACCAAAACAAAACCGTAACACTTGTCACCAACGACCCTACAGCTCAACAAGTCATTTTAACCCTGAGAGGTAACATTGTTACAGCGGGAGAGCGAAGGGAATAGCTTTTCTTTCGAAATAAGAATTTAAGCCCTTGGAGTTTCTAGAACTTCAAGGGTTTTTTCATTTTTAGCTTACTTAATTCCTGTAATTGCTATTAGCGGTAATTTGATTTTTTTCATAGCTTCACCCTCTTCAAAACAACCCTGATATGAAAAAACAACTCATCACATTTTTAATGTTGGTTTCGGTGGGGCTTTTCGCCCAAACTGCGCCAAACTGGCTTCGTTATCCGGTCATCTCTCCAGATGGCTCAACAATAGTTTTTACCTACAAAGGCGACCTATATAAGGTAAGCTCAAATGGTGGCGATGCTACTCAACTTACCTTTCACGAATCGCATGATTTTATGCCTGTATTTAGCAAAGATGGAAAAACCATTGCCTTTGCTTCAGACCGCTACGGCAATTTCGATGTATTCACTATGGACATCCGTGGAGGAGAAGCCCACCGCATTACTTTCCACTCAAACGATGAGCAGCCCTTCTCCTTTTCTGCTGATAATAAATCGGTATTATTTGGAGCGCTAAGACAAGATTTAGCCGAACACAGACAGTACCCTCATGGTTCTCAGTCTGAATTGTATTCGGTTCCAGTAGCTGGAGGGCGTGTAGACCAAGTTTTTACTTTTCCAGCAGAATACGTGCAAGTAAATAAAAGTGGAAGCCAGATGGTTTACCACGATAAAAAAGGAGGCGAAAACGAATTCCGTAAGCATCAAAACTCTGCCATTGCCCGCGATGTTTGGGTATATGATAAAAAGGCCGATTCACATAAGATGATTACTTCTTATGAAGGAGAAGACCGCCAGCCGATTTATAGCCAAGACGAGAAAAGTCTTTACTTTTTAAGCGAAGAAAGTGGCAATTTCAATGTGCACAAGCTTTTGTTAGATAATCCTTCTGCAAGAACTCAATTGACAAATTTCAAAACTCATCCAGTACGCTTTCTAAGCATGGGTGGAGGCACTTTGAGCTTTGGCTACGATGGAGAATTATACACTATGAAAGAAGGGCAACAACCTAGAAAAC
>Ga0207884_1000241_pt1 | contig 45472 bp, 43 predicted proteins | sample MalvirmetaMSP144_FD_184236 | JGI IMG/M metagenome (GOLD analysis project Ga0207884, IMG submission 184236) | Marine viral communities from the Deep Pacific Ocean - MSP-144 (SPAdes) | ecosystem: Environmental > Aquatic > Marine > Oceanic | place: Pacific Ocean | collected 2011-07-08 | reverse complement strand
CTTAATTTTCGCACCCAGGAAACTGGACTGTCTGAGCGACTCGGTCGTCCCTCACTCATGATGTAACCCTCTGCTCTGTATAAGGATTGTTAATATCAAGCTTGTGTAAAATTTTAATTTCCAACGACTCCATTAATTCTGCCTCATCGTCTTCAATATGATCATAGCCAAGTAAATGTAAACAGCCATGCACAATTAAATGTGCCCAATGATCATTAATGGTTTTCTCCTGCTCGGCAGCTTCACGCTCTACCACCGGAACACACAGCACCAGATCACCTAATAACACAGGTTCTAACGGCACAGGTGATTCAAAGGGAAAAGATAAAACATTGGTTGGATAGTTTTTGCCGCGGTAATCATTATTCAGTTCGGCACTTTCGGTTTCATCAACCAGGCGAATACTTAATTCACAGTCTTCATTGACTTCAGCCAGCGCAGCACTGGCCCAGCGTTGAAATTGTTGTTCAGATGGCACATCTGCATCAGTTGCCTGCTGCAAATCGATAATGACGTTCACGACTTTGTTTCAGCCTTTTCGTAAGCCAGAATAACTTTCTGTACCAGCGAATGACGCACCACATCTTTTGCCTGAAAGAAGGTAAAGCCAATGCCTTCAATATCTTTTAATACTTCAATGGCATGGCGTAAACCTGAACGAGTTGAACCAGGCAAATCCACCTGGGTAATATCACCGGTAATCACCGCTGTCGAGTTATAGCCCAGACGGGTCAGAAACATTTTCATCTGCTCAACTGTGGTGTTCTGCGCTTCATCCAGAATAATAAACGATTCGTTCAATGTACGACCACGCATATATGCCAGTGGAGCTACTTCGATCACATTGCGCTCAATCAGTTTGGCAACCCGTTCAAACCCCAGCATTTCATAAAGCGCATCAAACAATGGCCGTAAATATGGATCGACTTTCTGAGCCAGATCACCCGGCAGAAAACCGAGTCGTTCACCTGCTTCAACAGCAGGTCTGACTAATACAATGCGTCTAGCAAAATCACGTTCCAGCGCTTCTACCGCACAGGCCACCGCCAGATAGGTTTTACCGGTACCGGCAGGTCCCACACCAAAGTTGATGTCATGCGTCATTACCCGACGCAAATAGGCTTGTTGATTTTCACCACGCGCTTTAATCAGGCCGCGTTTGGTTTTGATGGTAACTTCTTTTTCTTCTTCAAAACCGGTGGTTTCAGTGCCGCCCGATTCACGAATCGCCAGATGGACCTGTTCCGGTTCCAGAACAGATTGGGCGGTGTCGGCATACAGAGCATGTATCACATCCTGTACTTCAGCCAGAATCTCCGGCTTACCGATGATCTGGAACTTGCCACCGCGATTATTGATTTCCACACCAAAGCCACGTTCCATCATCCGGATATGTTCATCCAGATGACCACATAGATTGGCTAGACGCGGGTTGTCCGCTGGACTTAATTCAAAGCTTATCGTGTCAACTGTAACAGCTGGAGTGACCACAAATTAGATTCCAAAAAGGAGTTAGAGGATAACGCTATCAGCAAGAAGTTCTCCTCGCAAGGAGTTGGTGTGTGCCTCTGTGACACGCACATCGACAAACTTGCCAACCAGCGCAATATCACCGGGGAAATTGACCACCCGATTATTTTCAGTTCTGCCGGCTATTTCACCTGCATCGCGATGTGCAGCACGCTCTACCAAAACACGTTGCACCGTACCAAGCATCGATTCACTGACAGCATTTTCAAGCTCACGCAAACGATCCTGCATGATTTGCAGACGCTGTTTCTTCTCTTCATCAGAAACTGAATCATTAAACATCGCTGCTGGTGTGCCAGGACGCGCGCTATATATAAAGCTGAAAGAGTGATCAAAACCTATCTGGTTGATTAACGCCATCGTCGCGTTGAAATCTTCGTCGGTTTCATTAGGAAATCCGACAATAAAATCGCTCGACATACTCAGATTCGGACGAATTTTTTTCACCCGTTCAATTTTTTCAATATATTGCGCGACAGTATGACCGCGTTTCATCATCGCCAGAATCCGATCTGAGCCGGACTGCACCGGTAAGTGCAGATGATTGACCAGTTCCGGGACTTCGGCAAACGCTTCGATCAAAGAATCGGAAAACTCCACCGGATGCGAGGTAGTAAAGCGAATACGCTCAATACCATCAATTGCCGCCACATAATTGATCAGTAACGCCAGATCAGCGGTTTCATCATCTTCAATAATACCGCGATAGGCATTAACGTTTTGTCCTAACAGATTGACTTCACGCACACCCTGAGCGGCCAGTTGCCGAATCTCACGTAACACAGCGCCAACCGGGCGACTGACTTCTTCACCACGGGTATAGGGCACAACGCAGAACGTGCAGTACTTGCTACAACCTTCCATGATGGAAACAAATGCTGTTGGACCATCGGCTTTTGGGGCAGGCAAATTATCGAATTTTTCGATTTCCGGAAATGAGATATCGATTTCCGGTTTATTATTTTTTCTGACGTCATCCAGCATCGTCGGTAAACGGTGCAGAGTCTGTGGTCCAAAAATCAGATCGACATAAGGCGCACGTTTACGAATCGCCTCACCTTCCTGACTGGCCACACAACCGCCAACCCCAATCACCAGATGTGGCTTTTTATCTTTCCAGCGCTTCCAGCGACCCAGTTGATGAAAAACTTTTTCCTGGGCTTTTTCCCGGATCGAACAGGTATTCAGCAACAACACATCCGCATCTTCAGCGATATCGGTTGTTTCCAATTGATGTGACGCAGCAAGCACCTCGGCCATCTTGTTCGAGTCGTACTCGTTCATCTGGCAGCCAAAGGTTCTGATAAAAAGTTTTCCGGCCATAAAATCAGTCAGTGATAAAGGGCGCACAGCATACGCTTTTTACATCGTAGAGTACAGACAAGTGATTGTTTTTGTTAGCGCAAAATTACCTGCCTGCCGTTTTGCTGCTTAAACAAATCACCTGTCAGTGTTTAGCGAAAGCTTTTACTGCGTTATCAACGGGTTTCTGCAAACCCAATAGGGATTTGATAACTCCAGGTTTCGGATAAAGGCTGCTGGTTTTCGTCGACCAGCGCGGCGCGCATCTCAACCACCTTATCAGGATCATTAATTTGCGTACGCATGATTAAACGCCAACCTTTTGTGGCAGTGTTATAGCGCAGATGGCTACTCAAAATTTTGGCATGTTCACTGATACTGATTTGTGTTGCAGGTATCCGATACTCACCACGTTCCGTCAATACCGGACCCACAAAATCTACCTGCAATAATATGGTTTCATCCAAGTCACGGATCAGATTGGCTTGTTTATCTTCACCTGCTGAACGTAATGTTTGTTCCACCCAGGCAATATCAGGATCTGTCAGCGACGGCTCATCCAGGGTCCAATGAATCCGATAGGACAGCTCAAGTGGCTTCCCTAGTGGCGGAAGACTCTCGGGAATCCAGAAAGCACCAATATTGTCATTGGTTTCGTCCGCAGTACGGTATTCAATCAATTTAATACGGCCTTTACCCCAGTCACTTTTGGTTTCAATCCAGCCACTGGGTCGTAAATGATACAAATCATCCAGCTCCTGAAACCGTGCAAACTCACGACCACGTTGTAATAAACCAAAGCCTTTCGGGTTTTCGACCTGCCAGGTACTCACAGACACGCCATCCGGGTTATTCAGCGGACGCCAAATCCTTTCCCCGTTTCCAGCATGAATAGCTAACCCATTCGAATCATGAATCTGCGGGCGGAAATTATGCTGGCTCGGCGGTTGCCGGCCATCATATAAAAACATGCTGGTGAGCGTTGCCAGACCCAACTCATGAACCTGTTTACGGAGATACACTTTGGCTTCAACATCCAGCACGGTATCGGTGCCCGGTTGTAGATCAAAACGATAAGCACCGGTCGCACTAGGCGAATCCAGTAATGCATAAATCACCAGGTTTTCTTCGCCGGGCTGGGGTTGCTGAATCCAGAATTCACGAAATTCCGGAAACTCTTCTTCAATATTATCTGCAACCGCAGTATCAATATTCATCCCCCGTCCAGAGAGACCATAAACCTGATCTTCACCAATCACCCTGAAATAACTCGCGCCCAACACACTCATGATTTCATCGTATTTATCCGCTTTATTAATGGGATATAAAACGCGGAAACCGGCATAGCCCAGATTCGCCGTGTTGGCTTTTTCAAAAGTTAAATCACCAAAATCAAAGTTTTCCGGATCGTAGCTAATTTCCGTAATGCCATTCAGCAGGATCTCATTAATCTTTACCGGCACCTTGAAGTGCATACCTTGATGATAAAACGCCAGTCGGAATGGGATTTGCTGATCGTTCCAATGAAATTTATCTGCTCTTGGCTGGATTTTCATGTAATCGGCAAACTGCATCTGACTGAACGCTGCGGGCAGATTGCTCTGTGGTTTGACATAGTCCTTTTTGACCAATGTCTGAGCTTTTTCTGCCACGTCCTCTAACGAAAAAGCCAAGCTGCTGGTCGAAAAAATAAATAAGCCGATTGCAACTACGTGAGAGAAAAAATTAAACGAGCGTCCTGAGCGGTTAGCTAAGGGATAAGGCATGTTATTTCCTCAAATCAAAACTGAAAATGAATTTTGCTTATACATAGAATCAGGCCGGCATTGGCACATTAAAAATCAGGATTGCTTGATTGCCGTAAGTGGCAACCGTTTTAATATCCATTTACGGGTAGGCACCACCGCTTGTTCCATCGACCAGATACACAAGATCACGGTCATCAACAGGAATAATGGATAAAACCAAATCGACAAGGTTTGTTCACTTGCCTGAACCGCACAACTGTTCCAGTTCTGCAAACACTCAATCGACAGCACATTAAGTATTTTTTCGGAACGGGAAAACAATACAAAGACAGGCACATGCAACACAAACAATGGCAATGATGCTGCACCCAGCCGACGTGACCAGTTATTAAACCATTCACTGTGTGGCGCTCCTGCTAAAGCACACAGATAAATCAGCATCAGCTGGGCCGGCAATAACAAACCGTTATGCAACAGAAAATACCAGTAACGTTCGCCTTTAAGCAGCCATATCGCGCCAAGAAAACACAACATGACAAACAACGCCATCAGGATTCGCACCATAAACTTCGGATCACGCCCACTATCCCGCAGCTGACGAAACAAGGCATAACTGACAATACCGGCAAAAAACTCTGGAATACGAATAATTGGCATGCGATGCAACATGCCGGTAAATGGCATACCGTAATCACCATTCCAAATAACCAGTAACGGCGGGACAAGATAAATCAGCATCAATGCTGAAAGCCACAGAATTTTATGTTTTACCCGCATCAGATACGGCGCAGCAAAGGGAAAGGTTAAATAAAAGAAAAACAACGTCGAAATCGACCATAACGGCGCGTTAAAGGTCAGATAGAAAGGATTCCAGGCCTGCAACATGAATATCTGCAACAACGAATTAACCAGTAACTCACCATTACTCATGTAATGCTCAATTGACGCCCGCCCAGCTTCACCCAAATCCACATTGGTGTCATACACCACAAACCGTACCGTGGCTTTCACATCATCTGGAGGAAGGCCCAGATAATTGATAATGGTCAGAACCGAAAACGTTAGCAGCAGTGAAAAAACATGTAGCGGATACAAGTTAGAAAAGCGCTTTGCCCAAAAGCTGGTCGCTGCTTCGCGTAATTCACCGTTTCGGCAATAAACATGCGCTAAAAGAAATCCGGACAACACAAAGAAACTGCTGGTGGCAAAAAAGCCAACGCCAACCATATCCATCAACCAGGGGGCTTTTTCTTTGAGTTTGTAAGTATGTAACGTGTGAAAAACCACGATATATAAACCCAGCAAAAAACGCAGCCATTCCAGCCCAATAAAATGTTCCTTACCGCGTTGTTCCACTCTGATTCCCTGAACTAATAAATTGCGCTAAATATTACAGGCTGTCATACAAAACTGTTTAACCAATTCGTTATACCAGGTGTTTCTTTAAATTGGCTTTAATCTGCACTGCGATATCTTCGCCGGTAATTCCAGGCTTTCTCGCATTCTGGCAAGTCGTAAAATAAAACTGGAGCTTCTCCCCCGGCATTGCCGTAATCACTATAAAACCGGTCACAATATTGCTGACTGCGATCCCATTCAGCAACACATTGGTCCGCATATTTTTCCCGGATAGGCGTTAACTTATCCAGCCTTGCTGTTTCACAGGCCTCATCAAGTTGCTGTTGGGTCAACTGGCTGTCTTCAGCAAATACCTGACCTGTAAATGTACTTATTAATATAGTCAGTTGTAAAAGTGCTTTCATAGGCTTTTCCTGTCATCACTCGTTATCAAGGGTTTTGACTTATGTTATTGCGTTTATATCGAGGCCGCTTACAGTAGAAAGCATCTATTAAAATTAACATTTCAATATAAATTGAAATCCCTGTCTGGGTCCTATTTTCTCTATGAAATAGTGTTGTTGAAAAAATACTTTTTCAACAGTTTCTGATCCAGCAAATCAATAAGGAGATAACCATGCACGTTACTTCAGAAGCGGCTAAAAAAGCTATTGATGGCGCCCTCAAAAAAGCTGAATCCACTGACACTCGTATGTGTATTGCTGTCGTTGATTCCGGCGGCGCGCTGAAAGCATTCTATCGTATGGATGATGCCTGGGTTGGCAGTATTGATATAGCTATCAAAAAAGCCCGTACAGCAGTGTATTTTGGTATGCCCAGTGGTGAAATCGGCCAACTTTCTCAACCGGGCCAGCCTTTGTATGGCATCGAACATTCAAATGATGGCATGATTACCTTTCCAGGCGGTGTGCCAATCGTTGATGACGAAGGATTTATGTCTGGTGCGATTGGGGTAAGTGGCAGCTCGGTCGAAAATGATGATCTGGTTGCACGTGCAGGCGTTGAAACAATCGGCGTTTGTGATTTACCAGAACACCCATGGAGAACTTAAAAAAATAAATAATTAACCGGAGAGAGAACATGGGAAGTCAAAAGCTTTTAGGCATAATTTTAGTAGTTATCGGCATTATCTTGTTGGTATTTGGTTTTAATGCATCGCAGTCATTAGGTGATCAAGTGACCGAAACATTCACCGGTCGTTTTACGGATGAAACCATGTGGTACATCATTGGTGGTGCAGTAGCGGTAGTCGTCGGTGGCTTTTTGGCTTTGGGCCGGAAATAAAATGTCTTAGCCTTTCACGTTTGCCCTCAGGCAACTAGTCAGAATGTAAATCTGCCGAACTGTTAATATATGAAACCAAATCGGCTAATTAAAAAAAGCCCCCGTGACCGGGGGCTTTTTTATCTATGCGAGTAATTCATATGACTGAAAAAACATTTATCAAAGGCAAAGACAGCGATCTGGAAACCAGTATCGCCACCATGCAGGCCAAACTAAAGTCGTTTGGTTTTGATATCGAAGAAGCCTCCTGGCTTAACCCGGTCAGCAATGTTTATTCAGTCCATATCAGAGATAAAACCTGTCCTTTGATGTTTACCAATGGCAAAGGCAGCAGCGAAAAAGCCTGTCTTGCCAGTGCGTTGGGTGAATATTTCGAACGACTCAGCTGCAATTATTTCTTTGCCGACTTCTATCTGGGCGAACATCACAGCAATAGTGAATTTGTGCATTATCCAAACGAACGCTGGTTTGACATGGATGGTGATGAAATGCCCGAAGGCTTGATGGATGAAAGCCTGTGGAAATATTTTGATCCGGAAAACGAACTGACGCCGGATATGTTGTTTGATACCAATTCCGGCGACGGCGAACGGGGTATCTGTGCTGTACCTTATCAGCGCCTTGGTGATGGCGAAGTTCGTTATATTCCAGTCAACCTTATCGGCAATATTTACGTCAGCAATGGTATGTCGGCCGGTAATACTCAGAATGAAGCCCGGGTTCAAGGCTTATCCGAAGTCTTTGAACGCTATGTGAAAAACAAAATTATTGCTGAAGGTATCTGTCTGCCCGAAGTACCTGATGAAGTATTAAACCGTTATCCAAACATCCAACAGGCATTACAGGAACTGCGTAGTCACGGTTACCATTTAAAAGTAGCAGATGCCTCCTTGGGAGGACAATTTCCGGTCATGTCCGTGACACTGATTAATCCTAAAGACGGGTCAGTATTTGCCTCGTTTGGGGCACATCCAAGTTTTGAAGTGGCGCTGGAACGGACTGTCACAGAGCTATTACAGGGACGCGGCCTGGATCAGCTGGATGTTTTCCATCCACCCACATTTGATCTCGATGAAGTCGCCTCATCCGCCAATCTGGAAATGCACTTTATCGATTCCAGTGGTTATATTTCCAACGATTTTTTCCGGGAAACACCGGATTTTGATTTCTTTGACTGGGATTATGATGACGCCACAGCTGATGAATTCAAATTCCTGACAGACAAAATCCATGAACTTGGTTTTGATATTTACATTGCCGATTACAATCACCTTGATGTTTACGCCTGCCGTATTCTGGTGCCGGGCATGTCGGATATTTATCCGGTCGATGAACTGGTATGGGAAAACAATAATGAAGGCGCATTATTCCGCGAGGATTTCCTGACTCTGAAAGATGGTGACCCGGAACAATGGCAGGATATTCTGGATCGCCTGGATGAAGGCGGTTATAACGATCAAACACCCGTCGCACCGTTTATCGGGCTGGCTGCAGATCCCGGCACTTTATGGGCAGATATTCGTCTTGGCGAACTCAAAGCCATGCTCTATCTGGCCCTGGAAGATGAAGAAGCGATTGACTGGATTGATTGGTGTCTGGCTTTAGATCAGGCCAGCGAGCAGAATATTTTATTTTACCGTTGCCTTAAGGCACTGCTGGAAATCAAATGGGATGATGAACGTGATTATGCTGAATACACCAAAGGTCTGGCATTAATGTATGGACAGCAAAACGTTGATGACGGTATTCAAATCGTGGAAGGCGAAAAACTGTTCCACAATCTGCATTGCCCTGGCCTTAGCCTTGAAGGATTTGAACGGCATAATGCGTTATTGGCAGGTTATGAGAAACTTCAGCAAGCCAAACGGTCAAATTGGAAATAGATAAAATCTTTAATATGGCAGGGCTGCTTTTAAGCAGCCCAAAAGTCCAAATCAGTCTTTAATCTCAATCTTCTGCATTGCCTGATCAGCCAGCGATAAACCTGCGCCTTCATAGACTTCAAATACTTCATCAGCACCTAGATTTTTCAGGCGTTCAACTTCATCAGGATATTCCACAATCGCTGCAACATGGCCTTTAAAGTCACGTCCTCTGAGTTGTTTAAGAGCGTACACATTACCGGCATGATGCGGCATTGCCAGCACCACCAGTTGTATCTGATCGCTCATCAGCAATTTATTCCAAAAGTCGGAGTCAACAGCATCGCCTTCAACAATCCAGAACGCCTCATTTAATCGACTGACTTTATTTTGATCATTATCAACACCGAGTACTTTCAATCCGTATTTTTGTTCTAATCGTTGATACGCACCCCGACCTATCTTACCCATACCCAAAATAACCACCTGGGTTGAATTCAATTCAATTGGTTTATCATGCAAATGTAACCGGTCAGTTGGCACTTCTGTTAACAGGCCTTTGCTTAGCTGATACATCCGTTCATTGTAGTTATTCAAAATTGCTGAAATTACAAAGCTCATGGCAACGGCTAATGAAAGGATCACCAGCCAATCATTGCTTAGCCAGCCTTGAGACATAGCCAATGCAGCTACAATCAGACCAAATTCCGAATAATTGGTCAGCGTAAGTGAGGTTAACACCGAGGTACGAATGCGTAACCTGAACCGTGGAAACATCATCACAAACAACAAAGTTTTCAGCGGTAACAGCACTAACAATAACAGCGCCAGTCCAATATGCTCCCAACTGGGTAAAGCGGTCAGACCAATCGACAGAAAAAAGCCGACCAGAAACAACTCTTTAATATTAAATAAAGACCGCGCCAGATTGGCTGAAGTTTTATGCGGTGCCAGCAAAACACCCATAATCAATGCGCCCAAATCACCTTTTAAACCCACCATTTCAAACAGCTTATAACCTATCACCAGTGCCAGCACAAAGCCGAACAATACCTGCATTTCGCCATGCCCAAGGCGATCCAGTAATTGTCGTAAAAAGGGAGCGGCCGGAATCAGTAAAAACAAACCTAATGCCCAAACTGACGGCAGCGTGCCCGTAGTGGCAGAGAGAAAAATAACCGCAAAAATATCCTGCATGATTAGAATACCAATCGCTACACGGCCATAAAACGATTGGGTTTCACTGCGCTCTTCGAGGACTTTAACGGCAAACACTGTACTGGAGAATGACAAGGCAAAAGCCAGAATCAATACTGCTGTCCAGTCAGTAGATTGCATCAGCAAAATACCGCCGAACTTAAGCAGGCCAAGGATTCCTACAAATAACAGACTTGAGAGAGTGATATGCAAGCTTGCCACACCCCATACTTCAGCTTGCAATAAGGTACGAATATTGAGCTTAAGTCCAATGGTAAACAATAATAAGGTGACACCAAGACTGGCAATGGCCTCAAGAGTTGGCGTTAGCTCATAACCCGAATAGTTGAGTAAAAAACCGGCGGCAAGAAATCCTGCCAGTGGTGGCAGGCGTAAAATCATTGCCAGCAATCCACCTGCAAAAGCATAAATAAAATAAGCCGGTTCCACGATATGACTCCCTCAGTCTGATGGCCAGTTTAGAGCCAATCGTTACATCGAATAAAGGTTAATCATACCGCACAAAATCCATCTTATTCATTTCGGCTGTTCTGTAGCCTTCGGTGGGTTATTCCGTAAATTGTGAATAGTTTTATTTACCGTCCCACATCACATCGGCATTCGCATCAATTGCTGCGTTTAACAGATTAATTAACGGTAATGCTCTTTGCGACAAACCCGGTTTAAATTCACCATCTTTGGGGTCCTGCTCAGCTGCTTTACTGGAATCAACCGCTTTTTGCAGACTCGATAAAGCCGATGGCAAGTCCTGCGGCTGAAAAGCGCCTGGAATGGTGCCGCTATGTCCCATAATTTTCAACATATCTTTGGCGACATCACCAAACATAGTGATATCTGCATAAGCTTTGGTGCTAAACGTTACGATCATTATAAATCTCCATTAACTGTTTCAACCTGCAAACAACCAGGCTACGGTAAAAGCAATCAGTAATAAAACCACTGAAATGACACTTCCAATTCGACGTGCATAAATATGTAACATCGTTATATCCTCACACCAGATTGAAACGTTCGGAATAGAGACGGCGAGAATTTACACCACGTTTCTGTAATTCCGGTTCCACCAGATCCATCATTGGCGGCGGTCCACAAACAAAGTAATCAATATCCTCTGCATCTTCAGGCAAATAATCATCCAGCAAATCTCCGTCCACATAACCTGATTCCCCCATCCAATCTTCTGATGGGTCAGAAAGCACATGAATAACTTGCAGCGGCAGCTTTTCGGTAAATGCTTCCAAAGTATTTCGCATTATGATTTCTTCTTCAGACTTATTGGCATAAATCAGCCACATCGGACATTCGTTATGTTGATCCAGCCTGCTGCGAATCATTGACAGTATGGGGGTAATCCCAATGCCTCCGACGATAAACACTGCACGGCGTTGGGCTTTGGGATCCATAGTGAATACGCCATAAGGCCCCTCCAGAAATGCCTTATCACCCGGTTTGGCCTTTGAAAGATAATTCGTAAAGTCGCCAGCTTCTTTGATCACAAATTCCAGATGGCCGGGGTTACTAGAACTGGAAGCTATCGAAAACGGATGTTGTTGAATGGAAAACGGTGAATCTCCATAAGTCAGCCAGGCAAATTGGCCAGGCTTAAAATTCATACCCGAATGCCCGTCTGCCACCAGAATCAGATCGGTTGAATCGGCTCGAGTTTCTTCCGACTCCACCACTTTCCAAGGCCTTTTTTGTAATTGATAGGGTCGCCATAAGCGGGTTTCCAGCAACAAAAATAAAGGAATCGCTATCACAGCAATCAACAACACCTGGGTTAATAAACCATCAGTGTGATGTTTACCCATTAATGCATGGCCCAGTCCGCCAGCGACCACAAATAACGACAAACTTGCGTGCAGGGTTCGCCAGGTTTCATATTGCAATCCCAGCTCTTTTCGCCATAACGAACTAATCACTAATACAGTAACTGCCAGAGCCAGTGCCATCACACCGCTGGCACGTAACCAGCCTTCTGTAGGATCCAGCCAGGTAACGAACTGACGATCCCCAATCATCAATAACACTGGATGTGACAGGATAAATAACCAGGCGGCAATACCGGTACGCCGATGAAACTGCAGCAGATTATCCTGCCCAACGCCACCAGCAAACCAGCGGTGTCGACCCGTAATGATCAATTGAGTCGCCAGCATGCCAAGTCCGAGTAAGCCCAGCATAGCCCCCATTTCCACCAGCAAATTTCGTGGGGCAGGACGCTCAATACCCATTGCTATCATCATTGGCAATAAGGCAATTACCAGATATAACAAAATCCAACAAGCAACGGTTATGGGTTTTATCGGCATATCATTACTCCGATGAAAAAAGGGAATATCAAGCGAGGGAGCTAGGGCATATGAAAAAGTAACAACAGAAAACGTATTGTTAAATAACCATAGAAGAAAGCTGCAGAGATTACTACCGTTGGCATGAACCAGTATGAATGTTCACTTTAAAAATAAAACCCGACAGTTCATATCGACCAGTCGGGTTTATTCTGTGATTATTGCCCCTGTTATCTCGGCTCAACCGTTGTTTCGTATTCCGGACTTACTAACCTTGGATCACCTTCGTCCAGACACAGGAAAGTTACATCATAAAAATATTTCACCTGTTGCCGCTTCAGGGTTTTAGTGACAAGTAGCTCTTTTCCCTGATTAGCACAATACTCCCCAGCTTGTTCGAGAACAGAAGCTTTTGCCGTGGATGCATTCAGATGGTCAGCTGAAACCGTATAGGTATCAGGGCCAACTTTTTTAACACCGGAAGTTTTCACCGCACAGCCGGTGAGGACTAATGCCGCTGACAGACTTACCACTAACGCCAATATTTTCATTTTGTACTCTCCAATTTAATACACCTGAAATCTGCCGGATGGCTCAGGGCTTGTAATACTCATTACTGGTAAAACTCGACAAAAAAATCGACATGCCCAATCGGTTTTACCTGATGTAAAACAGTGGGTTCCACCACACCATATTTATCTGAATCCAACAGGATTTCTTCGAATGGTTCCTGAATGGTATAAAGCAATTTTCCACTTACAACCACAATCTTTCCCCATACGCCCTCCTTGGTTTGGTGATTGTTCAGTAAACCAGTGGGGATAGAGCTCTCATCAAATTCCGGCGTGCGTTTATAGGCAACAACATTGTCTGGTAGCGATTTCATCGTCTTTACCTCTTATTAGACCGGAAGATGCAGACAGCACATCTGCAAATTCATTGTTTCTAGGGTCTGTTTATCTCACTATATAACATTCGATTATGTCGTTTTGCATTTCCCCCAAGATCAGCTTATGTAGCTCCTTGCGATTCTGATAACACTTCGGCTACCCGATGACGTAAATCTGGTAATAACGTTTGTTCAAACCATGGATTGTTTTTCAACCAGCGATTATTGCGCGGACTGGGGTGTGGCAAAGGCACGACGTGGGGCCAGAGTTCATGCCACGCTAAGACTTTTTCGGTAAGTGAGGCTTTATTATCAGTAAAATGATAAGCCTGAGCATATTGGCCAATCACCAATGTCAGTTGAATATTTTCCAACTTGGACAGCAAATCGTCACGCCATGTCGGAGCACATTCCGGTCGGGGTGGTAAATCACCTGACTTGCCGGTTCCCGGATAGCAAAATCCCATTGGCAGAATAGCGACCTGCTGTTCGTCGTAGAACACATCCCGAGACATGCCAAGCCAGGATCGCAATCTATCACCGCTGGCATCATCAAACGCAATACCGGTTTCATGTACTTTTCGGCCAGGAGCCTGCCCGGCAATCAAAATCCGTGCAGCAGGATGAAATTGCAAAACGGGCCGTGGTTCAACCGGCAACTTATCAGCACAAAGTCGACAACTACGAACCTCATTCAGCAATGCAACCGCATCATCATCTTGGCAATAAGCAAATTGTTTCAAAACGAATAATCCCCGAGCCAGTGATAGTTAAAATTAATGATTACAACTCACCCCGATCGATATGTAACTCGCCATCCACCACTTTATGGTTGAGGATTAATCCCTCAGCAATCTCTTCAAATTTATATTGATGATCCAGAAACACCGATTCAGCATCCATCTCATCATCCGGGTCAGCCAATTCATCCAGGGCCGCTGTAGAAACAATACATGCAACCGTCTGGTTATTGACGATGGCATAAAAAGTAACATCTTGATCATTAACCAAATACTCACCAGTAAAGTCGATATCCATAACGTCTCCTTAGGTTCATTTAAGTTTTTGGAATGTAGCTAAACACTCAAAATAGAGGGTTAACGTGACATATTGTTTCGTCTCATGCGTTAACTGATGTTAATCACAGTTAAATGACCATTGAATGATTTCTAGCTGATTTCAAATAGATGATTGCAGGTAAATTTCCATGCAATAGCCGGTTGTTAAACAGGGGGTTAGACACGATCACCTAATAGGCCTGCTTGTACTCAAGTTACGACTATTGCTTAGCAAACCAACTTAAAAAGTGCTAATTCCGGTCGCCTCCATAATGCGATAAAGCATGCGCGGCCAGATTCGTTCATCGGCATATTGGGCGTAATCTACGCTGTAATTTCGCTTATCCCTGTTGTTCCAGCGCTCTTCAAACCAATCCCAGCCGCGCTGCAAAGGTTCAGCTTCAGCAGATCCACGCAGGATCACATTGGTTTCCAGATTGAGGTTATGCAGGTTGCGGCGGGTTAAATTGGTAGATCCAAGCAACATGGTACTTTGCTCATCGGCTCCGCGATGCATCAACCATTTGGCGTGGCATTGCTCACCATGTGTATCACACCAGCGTACCGTGATGCCCGCATCGACTAGTTCATGGGCCACAGGTCGATTCGGTACACCATTTTTCTTCCGACCAAAGGCATCTTTATTGGGATCCAGCAGAACCCGCAAGCTCACACCGCGCTCTGCCGCGCGCTTCAGTGCTTTTATTATGTCGCGGTCAGACAGATAGAACATCGCCATGTCCAATTTATCGCCAGGCTCGGCTCCATCAATCATCTCGAGTGAGGCTCGCTCCACCGAGCGTTCGGTGATCACCTGAACGGTAAGACCGTTACTGCTCGATTCTGATATCTGTTCTATTTCAGGTATCGGAACTGGGGCATCCGAAAACTTTAGCACCGCTGCTTCGCTTTCAAACAGATCCCATGCTGCGGCCCCATTAAACTGCAACGCCACATTACCGTGAGCACTGCTGCCATCATGAGGATTAGCAGAAGTAACCAATGCTGACAGCTGCGTCCCATCATCGGCAATGATCAGTTTGCGATGGTTCGCTTTGAAGTTAAGCATGGCAAGATAGCTACGCAGCGAAACCCGTCCTTTCCCAAATGGATTAGGCAACAGTTCACCCTCATTGTTGCCAAAGGGCTGAATAAACAGACGCCAGAAGGCAGAATATGCCGGGTTACTGTCACGCAAACGGGTCAGATCAGTCAACGTGACAGAAATACCGGCAGCTTCAAGTTGGGCAAAATGTGGGGAAGGGCGTCCACCATAAAGCGTATTCAGTGGATCGGAAATAACCTGTATATCAAGCGCCGGATAACGCTTCTTCTGGGCAATCAGAGCGTCAGTCAGTTCGTCAGATAAGGGTCGATGTGTCTCCGTCAGCTGGCCCTGAAAATCATTGAATAAAAACATATCCACCAGCACAAACCGGCGGGCACCAGCAATCATCTCAAAAACGGCATCGAATATTTGTTGATCGGTATAGCGTTCGCCATTCGCTTTGATAAACGTTCTGTCAGCCAAAAACTGCACCTCGGTGGCAGAGCGTTCCGGCCCAGAAAAATCCACTCCCGGTGGCAGCGGTTTGTAGACGTGATAAAAGCCCATGCCCACCAGCACAATAACCAATACACTCAGTATCCATAACCCCAGGTGTCGGCTGCGATGTGCTGGCCTGTCAGCAATAAACAATTTCATTTGGCAACGCTCCCTTTAACTTGGTATAGCTATCCATTTCAAATCCATCTGAACTGCGTCGCCCATGACGACTTTCTTGTCAAAAGATGATACTTGATGACCGTGTGAGCCGGAAACATCTGTCCAAAAAATCTTAGTCCGGCAAACCCGATGATCATCCTTTGGTAACAAGCTTTACCGATACTAGATAGAAAAATTCACTTACACTCTATCTGTGAGCGTGCAGCATGTTGATGACAAAGCTAACGCAATTGTGTTTTATCTTCATAGGTTTTATTTTTTTATCTGGTTTTAATGTGTCAGGAGTAGCAGTGGTCAAAAACGTACCGGAAAGCATTGAAGAAAATGGTCAGTTTCTGAGTGACCCCTTTCTCCAACTGCCCACACTAGATTCAGTCAATGTGGTCTGGTTTACCAACTTTGCAGGGCAAAGCCATCAATTGCACTATGGTGATGGACTGATTGCTGAAGCCACAACCACCAAGATGACAAGGACTTTTGAGGATGCGGATTCATCCCAACCCGGCAGGGATTATCAAACTCTCACCTTGAGGAAGGTTTATCGTCATGAAGCGACAGCAACATCATTAACTGCCGGTGTGCGCCTGAATTATCAGGTGAAAAGCACAACAGATGAGGGACAGATTCTTCTCAGTGACAGCTATAGTCTTATGCCGTTGCCAGAGAAAAATACGCCACTGAAAATTTTGCTCACCTCGGATCTGCAATCCAAAACCAATTCTCCCGCTAACTATCAGAAAGTAGTGGAAACTATTGGTGTGCCCGATGCGGTTTTCTTTGCTGGCGATCTGGTCAATATCCCCGATCGTGCATCGGAATGGTTTGATCAGATCGAAGATGGCGCGCCGCCCTTTTTCCCGACGCTGCAGGGACGCTATCAACAACTCAAACCCGACTCGGTCTACAACGGCGGTGAAATTTTGCAACACACCCCGCTATTTGCCGCTATCGGTAATCATGAAGTGATGGGGCGTTTTCTCCCCCAGCAACCAGATCACCGAATGAATAACAGTTTTAATGATCCGCAACCACGCTGGTATGCCGAAATCGCCTATGAGCAGATAAAACAGCAAATCAATCCTGATAATGATCCACAGATCAAAGCCCAATGGCTTCTGGATAACTCCCATAATCAGCAAACCTATCTGGAGATTTTTTCCTTCCCGGAGGATGGCCCGAGAGGCAAAGAATATTACGCCATGGCCTTTGGCGATGTGTTTCTGATCTCAATGAATGTTTCGCGGATTTGGCGTTCGTGGAATGTAAGCGGTCAGCATCGCAGTATGTTTGTAGAAGCCTTATCCGAGTTGCAAACTCCTGAGGCATGGGGCTTTGGCGAATTTATGTTCGAGCGTTTTGATGCCCACTCACAGCAATACCAATGGCTGGAATCAGTGTTGCAATCGGAAGCATTTAAACAAGCCAAATACAAAGTAGTGCTCGCTCATCAAGGCGTCTTTGGACTGGGCGATAATGTTGTACCGGTGCTGGCAAATCCATTGATGCAACTGGTAGAGACAGATGAAAACAATATCGAAACACTGACCGAGCTGACATTTCCCATCAGCCCGCAAGATTGGCAAAACACCGTATTGCCTAAGCTGCCCAACATCCGTGAAATTCGTTATCAATATCCACTCAACGATGATATCTGGCGCAGAGATATTGAACCGTTATTAGTTAAACATGGCGTAGATCTGGTGCAAATAGGCCATTCACACTTATGGAACCGCACGAAAGTCGGCAATATGCATTATCTGGAAACCTCCAATGTCGGGAATACATTAGGGGCTTATTACAACGATCCAACCGGCGCATATCAACAAAACAATCGCAACAGCAAAGCCAACTTCTGGATAGAGTTGAATTCAGAAAACTCACGATGGGATCCGGCGAATTACGCTGCCAATGGCGATCCTCATGGACGGCAAATGATCCACCCCAGCCTTTTCAGTCCAATGCATCTACTGGATAAAACCTTTGCGAATTTACCCTTTGTCTCAAGTAATCAACTGACCACGTTTTCGATTCTGGATACTGGCACAGCCACGGTAAAAAGCTATGTTTTCGATACCGCTGATCCTGCATCTGAAGTTCAGTTATTTGATGAATTCTCAATAGACAATTAGCTTTAGCATTTTCCAAATACCTCTTACCGCACTACATCTTTCTGACTCATCACGATAAGCAAATTGTGGGTTTGCTATCTACTTGAGCGCATCAAGATATATCAGCATTCTAAAATATATGGTTTGACATATATATGTAATAATACATATGTATATTCCCAGTACATGCAAACGTTAGCTGAACCAGATAAACAGCGTGAACCTATTGATTTTAAAGGGAAATACAATGAATCATTTGATTAAAACCATTATCTATTTTGCAGTTACGCTAGTGTCACTGAGCCTTACAGCCTGCGACTCCAACAATGACCCTGCGGAAATCTCAGAGATTAATGACAACCGTTCTGAAATAATCATTGCAGGCTCGACCTTCGCCTCCCCATTCTTTGAGAAAGTGTTGCAAACCTATGAGCAGGGCACAAAGTTTCGCTACCATTCGATAGGCAGTGGTGCAGGTATTGAGCAGTTTATAACGGGTGATGCAGATATAGGGACAACCGATGCGCCAATTAATGAAAAGGAAGCATCTCGCTTAAATGAGAATTTCGAAGAAATTGTCGTCACCTCCGGCATGATCAGTATTGCTTATAACGTAGAAGGTCTGGCTGACACACTCAAACTTCCAAGAGATGTGTATACAGATATCTTTCTTGGTGAAATCACCCGCTGGAATGATCCACGAATCCTTGAAGCGAATCCTGATATCAATTTACCTGACAGCGCTATACAGGTCATTGCACGCTCCGATAGCAGTGGGACAACCTTCGCGTTTACCAATCATCTGTCGACGGTTAGCCCAGCCTGGAAAACAACAATTGGCGCAACAAAAAAACTGGACTGGCCCGGAAAAACAATGGAAGCAAAAGGCAATGAAGGTGTATCTCAACGCCTGGCAATTACCAACAATAGTATCGGCTACGTTGAATTTGGCTTTGCTCAGCGCCTTGGCTTAAAGGTCGCAAGTCTGGAAAACAAAAGCGGAAAATTTGTTCTGCCCAATGATGAGACGGGAGATATCGGACTCGTCGATGAATTTTATTCAGAAGCAGAGCAAGTCGTTTCATCCATTGCTGATCCTGAGGGAGAATCGGCCTACCCAATCGTCGCATATACCTGGGCACTAATACGTAAAAAATATGAAACCCCAGCCATCGGCAGTGAAGTAAGAGATTTTATAAAATGGACACTGGAAGAAGGCCAAACATTAGCAGCTCCATTGCATTACCTTCCTTTATCGCAAGAGATTATCCAGGCAGAACAGGAAAAGTTAGGACTGTAAACTATCCAGAGCCCCCAAAGAGTCAGAAGCAAATATCAATTTTCGCTGGCACTTTGGATCTTTCATCCAGCTTATTAGCACTGGCTTATGCCAGCTTGACCAATACGCTTTGCCCCCTCTCTTATCTCGCAATATAAATTTTTCTTCATATGAACAGAAAAGTTTAATTATGCTGGTTTTGTTAAGGTGTAATCTAAATAATCTCTTTCAGCGAGTAACGATTTTAATGACAAGCCACTTCAACGCTGAGCGTCTTCAGGAAGATTTTGAACAGGAAGTGCCTGTCCTGGATGCATTGATTGACCTCATTGATGAGCTAAGAAAACATGATGATGGAAATGCCTCAAAGCGCTTAGATGAATTGCTCGATATGATCGAAGCCAATCCTAAGCTGAGAGCGAAATTCAGTCAGGAGTTTCATAGCTGGCTGATTGATTTAAATCTTTATCCGGCCTTAGTGAGCTTAGGAATATTTTCCAGACGTGGGTTATTTAGCGAATTCATGACACGTCTTTATGACAAGGTGAATCCGCCTCCAGTTGATCGTGAGAGCTCACGTGGGGTTTTGACACTGTTATTCCATCGCCAATCGGATAAAAAGTGGCTCGCCACGATAACCCCAGAGCAATGGCTGCGGCTCTATCAAACATTAGTCGATCACACCGCAGCTGACACTTTGCAAACGGCCATCAATCATTTCCGTCAGCAATGTCTTTATGCGCTTGAAATGCTCGCCATTTGGGTGGCTGCCGAAGAATTAGAGCCTGGCTTAATGCGAATTGATCGGCGATTGGTAAATATAGATTCTGCCTTTATCGGCCTGCAAAGAGAAGTACGTCTGTTCACTCAAACAGAGTTTGATCGTATTCAAGATCCCGACATCCCCTCGTATGATCCAGAACATATTTGGGTGATGCTGGACCAATGCCACGAACAAGTCGCACGCTTAAGACGTAAAGGCGCTGGGGCTGCGGGTTCCTCGGTATCGGTGGCACATTTACTCGAACGTCTGGAACAGACACTGGGACGTATTGAAGAATTACTGTCTATTTTAATCACCGAAGAAACTCAGGAAGTCGAACGTAAAAGTATGGCACTCTGGAAAACATTAATGATTTCCGCCATAGACAAAAATAGTCTTTATGCCCTGATGCGAAACAGCATCGGTATGCTTTCTCGCAGTATCACCCAAAATAAGAGTGATCATGGTGAACATTATATAAGCCGGGATAAAAGCTCCTTTTATGCCTTGTTTCGTTCGGCAGCCGGGGCCGGTTTCATCATTGCGTTAATGGGACTATTAAAAATCAGCATTGTGGATATGGGCTTCAGTCCTTTTAAAGAAACCGTGCTAGTCAGTCTCAACTATGGTTTAGGCTTTGTTTTAGTACATCTTTTGCACTTTACTATTGCCACCAAGCAGCCAGCAATGACTGCCGCCAGTTTTGCCGGCGAAGTTGAACAAGGCGAAAATGGGCGCGCTGCACACCGTAAATTGGCCAGCTTGTTAATCGATGTAAACCGATCCCAGTGGGCTGCTGTATGGGGCAATGTTTCTACCGCTATTATCCTAGCTGCCATTATCGCTATGGGTGCTGCTTGGGTGACTGGGCGTCCTTTACTGAATCCCGCTAATGTGAGCTATCAGCTTCATGCTATTAATCCTTTCGAGGGGCTAGCGTTATTTTATGCGGCCATTGCCGGGGTCTGGCTGTTTTGTTCAGGCATCATTGCAGGCTACTTTGATAACCGAGCCGATTATCTTGAAATGGAGCTTCGGCTTCAACAACACCCGTTATTACAATGGTTAAAGGAAGATCATCGCAACAACTTCGCCAAGTACATGCATGAAAACTCTGGGGCAATAGCGGGTAATTTCTTTTTCGGCGTGCTTCTGGGAACAACCGGGTATATCGGCTACTTACTCAACTTGCCTTTAGATATTCGCCACGTGGCTTTTTCGTCGGCCAATCTAGGCTACAGTGCATTCAGTGCCCCGATTGGGATTTTGGATTTTCTGATCTATCTGATTTTTGTGCTGATGATAGGTTTCGTCAATCTTTGGGTGAGCTTTTCATTGGCGCTGCTCGTGGCATTACGATCACGCGGAACCCAGATAAGCCGCTTTTCTATGTTACTAAGTAGCATTTGGGAACAAATAAAAGAAAATCCAGTTCGTGTATTTTTCCCTGTTACTACAATGCAAGAGGCTTTGAAAGAAGAATCTGAAGATAAACATTGATGATTCGATTATAGTCCCTGTCGATCGGAAGGAGAAAGCCCCTCTAAATAGCTTTTTTAATCAAGCTGACTGCACTGCCCGGTCCCTTGCTTCTTTTCTCTTATCTTGTCGTTTATTGCTGTTCCTTTTCTGATGGTTCGGTGCCGACCGTGTCTGCTACGTAGGCACCGCGCTCACCCATTGGTTTATCCTCCCCGACCGTTGAGTCGACTTCTGTTTGATGTTCCATCTCGGCGTTTATTTCGGCCCCCAGCAGCACGACAAAGGCACTGATATAAAACCAGAAGATGAGAACGATCACACTGCCAATCGCACCGTAGGTTTCATTGTAATTAGAAAAATTTTGCACATAGGCAGTAAAACCAAAAGAAGCCAAAAGCCATAATAAGGTCGCAATGATCGCCCCTACACTAACCCAGCGCCATTTCGCATTTTTTCTATTGGGGGCGAAACGGTAAACGCACTCAAGTACGAGCATAAATATCACCGCCAGAATTGGCCAACGAAATGTTCTCAATAAGGTTTCTAAAGTTTCACCCAGGGGGATCAAGCCAAGAACAATCGGTACCAGAATGGCTAGCAACGCTAAAACCACAACACTGAAAATACCAACCACAGTAAATAAAAGCGACACCAGCAGCAGATTCCAAAACGGACGCTTTTCCTGTTCTTTGTAGATAATATTGCATGCTTTAATGAGCGCCATAGCACCTTTGCGCGCCACCCAAAGCCATACTAGCAGCGATAGGACCAGCGTTAAGTTGAAGGCTGCTCCACCGGTATCAGTGAGCTCGGTAAGCTGATCGGTAAATATCTCAAATGCCTGTTCGGGTAACAGTTGCCGAAATGGTTCAACATGGGAAATGATATTTTCAGGTGAAGAAAAAAGTCCATAAAGCGAAACCCCAACATTCAGCGCTGGAAAGATGGACAACATCATAAATAACGCCACGCCGGCTGCAAGCAGCGAAATATCGTGGCGATTCACATTGCTAATCACTCGGCGAGCGATATCCCACCAGCCACGCCAGGAAATTTCAGGCGGCATATTGGCTTGCCGTCCACGTTTATCGGCGGACGATATTTCTGTTGGATGCGGCGTAATATCCTCTTTTGGCATAGAGCCTCTTACTTTTCTGGCGTCTGATTAGGTTGATAATGACCTTTTTCTCTGCCTCTTTAAATCAAGTTTGCTAATACCTTGATTCCTCAAAAGCTTTTTAATCCAGTTCTAATTCGTCTTCGTCATCAAAATCATTCTGGATTTCGATGTGTTTAGGAACTTCAGTTTTAGGAGCCCCACCCATCTTTTCGAGCACCCAGAATTGACCAGATACGTTTTGGCAGCTATCCATAAACGCTTTGCCTTCGTGAACCGTTGAGGAGGCCTGATTACCTTCTAGGCATTCTCCTTCCTCACGAAATTGTGACTTTAAGCGGTAGGCGTTACCTTCAGGCACAAACTTCCACATTTGACCGGTGACATTCTGGCAACTATCCATATGCGCAGCGCCACGATATACCGGCGAGTCGGCCCAATTACTCTCAAGACATTCTTGACCCGTCTTTAAGCGATACCAGCCGGAGCCGATGTTTTCAACTGTCCAGAGTTGGCTCGATACCGTCTGACAAGTATTCATAAAAACCGCTCCGCCAACAGAGGATGTGGACGGATTTCCTTCGAGACACTCGCCATTACCACGAAATTGGTTTTTTAATTGATAGGTGCCTGATAAGTCTTCTGCGGCATGGGAAACACTAGATAATGCCAGCACTGCAAATAAGCAAACTGATAACACTTTCTTGAATATCATGATGAGATTCTTATTTTATGAGGTGCTTCGTAAATTAGCACAAAGCTTGAGGTCAGGAATAAAAACCTGATCAATGATTTAGTTATGCCATCCATGATCCTGACTGCTCTGCTTCAACAGCCAGTATGTAATCCCTAATGCCAGTGTGGTCGCGGCAATCCCAAGTAGATACATTGGTGTCAATGTCTCGAAATCCAGTACGATAACTTTTCGAGCAATAGCCATGAGCGCTGTAGCCACAACCAACTGCACAGGAAAAACATTGGTACCCAAATAGAGCCGGATATTAATGAAAATTTCTACCGCAATGAGGACAGCCATAAACGCCCCAAATGTGTAAAAAATATCATTGATATCCAAAAGCATGAAAGGTGGTGCATTCAGTCTTTCGTAAATAATATAAATGATATCTGCTACCCCCCAGAGTATGACTGCCACCATCAACACGGCAAGAATGCGAATGGCAAAACGAATAATCCGATGAAGAGCCCGGAAAAATGGGTCTTGGGAGTCAATAGGAAGCTCCTGATGCAGCTCTTGCTTTTGTTCACGCTCCGCCTGATTCGGTTTCTTTTGATTATCATCAACCATCTAAAATCTCACTAATTCATATGGACGTGGATCAAGCCGATCCATGATATCAGCCAACTTGATTATGATATTTTGCATTTTTACTTTCTCCTCCGTGAGATTGTAATGCTGCTGCACTTTCGTGTTTTATTAAATGCATTTCAATACAAGAGATAGATAAACCTATAGGTAATCACAAACGCTATCGAAAACGGCAACCTCACCGACGGTGCAGATTGCAGTCATGTTTTCTTCTTTTTTCCACAAAAATTTACAATTTGCCATTCCAGTGCCTGCACAAACTTGCATTTCTGGGCGGCCCTCACAGCGTATGTCACCTTCCGTGCAATTATCGGCATCTTGGGCATGAAAGGGCTCCCAGCCTGCTTCCAACATTTTCAATCGAACGCTTGAATAAGGTTCATTTTCATCGAAATTCGGTAGCGCGGAAGTTTGAGTGCAAGCCAAAAGATTAAACGTAAGAAAGGCAATTATCATGGCAGATAAATAAAACACTTTTTCTCTCATAATGAGCCCTTCAAATCTTTAGCTTCAGAGTAAGGATTAATAGATAAAAACTCTAATTTACTTTGAGGTGTAAAAAAACAAGTTGGCTAACCCCTTGATATTCAAGTATCTGCCGAGCCCAAACCTTACCTAGCCAGCTGGAAAGAGCAAAAATCATCCCTCCCGCGACGCCAATTGAAGCTACCGAGTCTGTGACAATCTTTAATACATCTGTCCAATCCAATTATTTGACTCTCTTTTTAAATATAACTCTAAGCGAAGCGGCGACTGGAAGCCGTCCGCCTTACGCGACTTGTTAAACCTAGTTCGATTCCCGTACTTAAATAGCGAACTTGGATTGGAGCATCTTCTTCCATCGGAGCGATCACGTGAATGAGCTCTCGTGATTCAGCAAGCTCCACCAGATGCTCCGACAATAAGTTCTCAATTCTGCCCAAATATTCAGGCACCATTTTATGGAAAGCCAATGAACTCTTCCCTTTAGAGAACGGATTTTGAGAGTGAAGCATCGCTCCACATTAATCGTACAACCGCTCGAACTGTTTTCTCGTGAGGTATCCTCCTTGAACTCTATGCCAGCCATGCCTATTGAAGCTGTCTATCGGAACTGGATAGAACTCGGGGTTGATACTCTCAATCTTGTGCAGGATCCTAGCGGCATGCCAATCCTTCACAATATCATTCCTCAAGGAACTATAGGCCTCTTGGTATGACACAAGCGAGGAAAACGCAATCAGCTCAAGCAATTTCCGCAACTGCAGGGCTTCTGCCTCAATCGTAGTCTGGAGATAAGTGCAGTGTGTTTTTCCCGATGTGAAATCACGCAGTGTTTCTACACGATAACGACACTCCCACATCATTGAAGCGTATTTTCTGCGAACTCTGCTTTCCATGCTTTACCGTTTGATAGTCTGTTAATGAGGTCTTCGACCTCATAATAATTATTAACAAGAATGGATAAAACCATTTTACATATCCATCTGCCATTGTTAAGTTATTGAAATTTAATCTCTTATATTTGGTTAACTATAACCGAAATAATTAATCATGAATCATTCAAGATTAATTATTAGTGATTTGGAACAGATACTTGCTTCATTCCAATCACCACGACTACTCGCGCCAGTTCACAGAATCACCAATCTCATTTTGTATTTCTAATTCGTCATCGTTAAATTTAAGCTTCATTAAAATCCAAAATCGCAGGGAGCGAATCATGGCAATCAAGGACTGGCCGGCAGATGAACGGCCGCGTGAAAAACTGCTTCAATCAGGTGCAGCAGCATTATCGGATGCTGAGTTGTTGGCTATCTTTCTTCGAACCGGTGTGACCGGGATTTCGGCTGTGGATTTAGCTCGAAAACTACTTTCCGACTTTGGAGGTTTACGGGCTTTATTTGAAGCTGATCATCAGAGCTTTTGTCAGCAGCATGGTTTGGGTACGGCGAAGTTTGTTCAGTTGCAGGCGGTGTTGGAAATGAGCCGTCGGCATCTGGAATCGACGTTGACGCGGGGTAATGCGTTTACCGATGCAGCGACTACTCGCCTCTATTTGCAACGACAGCTAAGGCATTTCCCCCATGAAGTCTTCGCCTGCCTATTTCTCGATACCCGACATCGGCTGATCAGTTTTGAGACATTGTTTCGGGGCACGATTGATGGTGCCAGTGTATATCCGCGTGAGGTAGTTAAGCAGGCGTTAAAACATAATGCTGCCGCAGTGATTTTTGCTCATAACCATCCTTCCGGGGTGGCTGAGCCGAGTCAGTCAGATATTCAGATCACCAAGCGTTTACGCAGTACGTTGGAGCTGGTGGATATTCGGGTGCTGGATCATATTATCGTCGGGGATGCTGAAACCACTTCATTGGCTGAATTGGGGCATTGTTAAGCGCCTTTTGCGGGTTTTGCCACACTATTAATGCATATCACCCATTTTTATTGGTAAGCAGATGGTTATGATTTTGCGAATGTAAAACGAATTCATTCCATTAGACGTGACCAACATCATGATGATATCCAAAACACTTAAACCCATCAGCATGGCTCTGGCTGTAATTTATGTAAATGGCGTATATGCCGAATCTCCCAATCTGCTGGATGATGCCAGCCTGAGCCTGGGAAGTATGGTGGTGTCTTCAGACAATATCGGCCCGCTGACTTCTCGTAATCTCTCCACTTCGGTTGATGTTTTAAGCCAGGATCGCATTGAAGATCAAAACGTGAATTACACCTGGCAATTGTTTGATCAAATGCCCGGCGTGATGCTTACACAATATGGGATGGGAAATGAATCCGGCAAAATATCCTTTCGCGGCTTTAATGGTGAAGGCGAAATCAACGCCGTTAAATTGCTGATTGATGGGGTTCCGAGTAACCAGAATTCAGGCAATATGCCTTACCTTGAATTACTGACACCACTTGAGATTGAGAGTATTGAAGTCGTTCGCGGTACCAATGACCCGCGTTATGGGTTACATAATATTGCTGGCAATGCTGACATACTGACTCAACAAGGCGGCAATTATAATAAAGCGCGTGCCAGCTACGGCAGCTTTGATACGCGTCATGTTCAATTTGTCAGTGGCCTCGAAAGCAACGGTTTTTCACAAAACTATGCCGTCAGTTATTTAGATTCAAATCGTTATCGGGATCATAGTGATATCGAAAAAAGCACGTTTTCAGGTAAATGGTTTTATACACCGGAAAGTGGCCGTGCTCAGATTGGTTTTATCGCCCGTCATGGTCAGGCCGATGCGGAAGAAGCAGGTTATTTAACCCGTTTTGAAGCCCGCGATGATCCAGAACAATCTCGTCCTCACAATGCGCCGGATGGCGGGGATCGCTCGATGAATCAATTCAGTGCACATCTGGATGTTGATCTCAGCGATAACTTATTCTGGAATACCAAAGCCTATCTGAATCAGCTTGATGAATATCGCTATGTGACCTTTGCCGCCGGTGGTAATCATAATGAACGCATCACCCAGGAAGATCATAAAGGCGCTTTAAGTACGTTAACCTGGCGACCTGAAGTGAGCTGGGCACATGAGTTCGCTTTGATGGGTGGATTAAGCGCCGAGTTTCAAGACAATGAAAGCCGCCGTTATATTGTGGATGATTTTAGAAATCGGACTTCTACGACACGGGATCAAAACTTTGACTTTGATATCTACGGCGGCTTTGTTCAGGCCATTTACAAACCGACTGAAAAGTTAAAACTGGTACCAGCTTATCGCGTGGATACCGTTCGCGGCAGCTTGAACGATGCCGGTGTACATCGTGATATCAATGATTATGGCAATATCAGCCAGCCAAAATTCAGTGCGGTGTACTCCCTGACCGACCGTTATGCGGTTTACGGTAACTGGGGTAAAACCTTTCAAGTGGCTTCGGGTGCCGCCAGCTACCAGAAAAATGTTTTCTCCGAAGATTTGGATGCGTCTATTAACGAAGGCTGGGAGATTGGGCTGAAATTTACCCCCACCGATTGGCTAAATGGTCGTGTTGCGCTCTGGGAGCAGGTTGCTTCAGGAGAGTTCAAAACAAAGTTAGGTGATGCCAATAATGACAGTGAGAATATTGGTAAAACCGAACGGCGTGGGATCGATATTCAATTTAATGCACAAGCCACCGAAAAATTAGGGTTATGGTTTGCAGCTGCATTTCAGGATTCAGAAATACTTAAAGCTGGCTCAGATAAACCAGGTTCTAAAGGTAATGAAATTGATCATGTGCCGAACTATTTAATTGATGCTGGTATTGATTATCAGGCAAACCCCAAACTGAAACTGTCGAGCTGGGTCAGTGCACAAGATGATTACTATCTGACCGTGGACAATGACACACGAAAATTTGGTCAGTATGTGTTGGTCAATGCTTCAGCCAGTTACGCGCTCACCAGCAAAGTAAAACTGGCAATGGAACTGAAAAATGTATTTGATCGCGATTATGAATACGTTTGGTTAAATACCGAAAGCATGCACTCCCCCGGCGATGGACGTGCGGTGTATGGCTCAGTTCAGGTAGACTTCTAGCCCATAACTTTTTTCGTTGATTCGCTGTCGATATTTGGCAGCGAATCAGCTACGTCACTCGGATAAAAGCCCACCATGAAAAACGCCCGCCGCATCTGGCTGAGCATTCATTTATACCTCGGTTTGAGTATCGGTGCCGTGCTGGTGTTGCTGGGGCTGACTGGCAGTATTTTGGTGTTTTATCTGGACATCGATCAAATCCTCAATCCGCAAATGGAACCCACCAGCGTTCCTTACGAAATGCCTGCCCAACAGGACATTCTTGATGCCCTGCAACAGGCACATCCGACGCGTACAGATCCGTGGCGTATTGAACAGCCGATGCATACAGACTGGCCGATTATGGCGCGTTATTACACGCCGATAGAATCAGTTGGAAAAAACTTCGCTCCGTTAATGATGACAGTCGATCCGATTACATTGGAAGTCACCAGCTCCCGTTTATGGGGCGATTATGCAATGACCTGGATTTACGATTTACATTACAGTCTGCTGCTGGATAAACCCGGCAAGATCGCCATTGGTATTATCGGTCTGATTTCGTTGATCTCGTTTATTTCGGGGATTTGGCTGTGGTGGCCGGGTCGGGCTGGCTTGAAACAGGCATTAAAACCGCAGCTTCGATCTGGCAAAGCTCGACTCAATTACGATCTGCATGTGCTGTCCGGCAGTTACGGTGTGTTGTTATTGCTGATTTTAAGTCTGACCGGGGCGGCACTCGCTTTGCCTGATGAAACGGCCATGTTGGTGAAGCCATTTTCCCCGTTAACCAGTGCACCGAAGATTGCCTTAGACCATGGCGAAAGTGCTGATCGAATTACGGCAGATCAGGCTGTTGAGATTGCCAACAACCGGTTTCCTGACGCGGAATTACGTTGGGTCGAAACGCCTGGATTAAATAACCAGAAAGCCTGGCGTATTGCGCTGTATCAGGAAGGAGAACCCAGTCGGCGCTTCCCCCGCACTCAGGTTTGGATTGATCCAGTTAGTGGAGAGATTTTGGGGCTTCGTGATACTAAACAAGATACTGGTGGAGATGTATTAATGCACTGGTTACATCCACTGCATAACGGTGAAGTGTTTGGCATGACCGGCCGGATTCTGGTGTTTATTGCTGGCCTTTTACCGTTGATATTATTTTTGACCGGTTTGATCCGTTGGTTACAAAAGCGCCGGGCAAGGCGACTGGTAACCAGTCGCCATACGGCTTAAAGATTTAGTTAATCCACATCAAACGGCTTTTCTTTAAAGACTTTCTCACCGGTAATCATCGCTGAGGTCAGGCCATTTCGTCTGCGTTTCTCTTCAATAATAACCGCTGCGATATGAATCACAATCGACAACATTAACAGATAAAAAAAGTAGGTATGCAAAGTACGAAATGGTTTACGAAAATCACGCATTTCCTGATAGGCAATGGGATCGACGCCCTGCTTTTCATAGGGTTGAACAATCGCTATAGCCGCTTCATCCTCTGCCACCCAGGCTTTCATTTGAGAACCGAATGGGGCCATGTATAAGTCAGTACTTGCTAACATCAGCCCGGTAATACCTTGACCAATCATCAGCAGAAACATCAATAAAATGCTCCAGCGACCTAGTGGATTATGTCCAAGGAAATGCACATCCTTTCCAATTTTACGACCTTGCATATAAGCCTGGAATTGCGCTTTATACACTTTGCCAAACGGTAAAAAAGCTTTCCAACGGGCGAAACGGTTACCCAGAAAGGCCCAGACAAATCGAGCCAGTAAATTGATTACAAACACATAACCTATCCAGATATGTACAGCTTTCAACAGGATCTTACCGTCATCAGTGACGCCAAAATCTTTACTGAACATCAACATTAAACCCACTGCCAATAAACCCAGAATAGCCAGTACATTTATCCAGTGAAATAGACGAACGCCACCATCCCATACCGGATACGCTTTTAAGGTTGATTGTGCCATTATTCTGTTCCTTAAATTTATCGATTAACCAAGAGGTTGTTTATATTTTATCTCCACCATTTCTCGCATAGATGAGAGATAAACAAGCTTCTAGCGTATACCTGTTTGCTTAAATTAATCTTAACTGCATTTGACACCCTTTATGAATGAAACTCATCAGTTTGTACGACAGTAATCACCTTCCCATTTGTGTAAATATGGGGTGATTTTTTTATGTAGTTTTAGATGTGTTTTCCACCAATCTTTCAAAAAGACTAATAAAACCTGGGCGTCATCCTCTCTCAGACCTAGCCGGCATTGAATATCAAACTCATCGATTATTTTGTTTGCTTCGTCCCGATATTGCTGAAGGAGCGGACTTTCCATCGCATGCAAAATGCCTTGCTCGGTTTTAAAGTGAAAATTCAGATAGCTTTTTAATACATTCACGGTGGGCATGAGATCTTTTAGCCCATATCCCTGCTGAATAAAATAATGCAATGAATTAATGATCGCGATCGCACCGCGATGCTGTTCATCAATGATGGGTTCATCCTGAACAAATTTATCCTGCCAGACGATATAGAGCGGCTGTTGGATACGTTCCATTTTACACCGCGATAGGCGCTTTGATATGTGGCTGCGCCTGATAATCAGTTATTTCAAAATCTTCAAACCGGTAGTCGAGAATAGAGGCTGGTTTGCGATGAATTTTCAGTTTTGGCAATGGACCGGGAGTACGTTGTAACTGAGTTTCAACCTGCTCGAAGTGATTGCTATAGATATGTGCATCGCCAATACTCAGGATGATTTCACCTACATCCAGATCGCATTGCTGAGCCAGCATATGCGTTAAAAAGGCTAATGAAGCCGTGTTATAGGGATTGCCCAGAAACAGATCATTAGAACGGATATACAACGACGCGCTGAGTTTGCCGTTGGCAACATAAAACTGATACAAAACGTGGCATGGTGGCAAAGCCATTCGGCCTGCTGCGGCATTTTCCCAGGGCTTTTGTTTTTCGTCCGGTAACAGGGCGACATTCCAGCCGTTGATGATATGGCGACGGCTATCAGGGTTGTTTTTCAGTCCCTCGACTAATGCCAGAATCTGATCATAGGTTTTGCCATCGGCACCTTGCCAGTTACGCCATTGTGCGCCATATACCGGCCCAAGTTCGCCATCTGGCGTAGCCCATTCATCCCAAATCGATACGCCGTTTTCTTTGAGGTAACGAATATTGGTTTCGCCACTGAGAAACCACAGAAGTTCATGCAGAATGCTGCGAATATGCAGTTTTTTAGTGGTCAGCAATGGAAACCCTTCCGCCAAATCGTAGCGTACCTGACGGCCAAATACTGAACGGGTTCCGGTACCGGTTCGGTCACCTTTGTCAGTTCCATTTTCCATCACATCGCGAAGTAAATCGAGATATTGTTTCATGCTTGATTACTCGTTTATTGCAGTGCCGCTACTGTAAACCATCAGCGCTTTTTTCGCACTGACTGCGGGTTAGTTTGTCTGTGAAAATGCTATTTAAAATATTCAACCGCTAACGCTTATTTTGCGTCGTCTGAGAGGCCATATTTTTGCATACGATATAACAAGGTATCGCGGGTAATACCTAATAATCTTGCGGCTTTGGAACGGTTACCCGCGGCCATTTCCAATGCCTGTTCGATCAAATCAAGTTCAATTTGTGCCAAATCAATTCCGGTTGGTGGAATAGAGAACTGCTGAGGCGTGACAGCGGAATTTTGCAGTATTTCCGGAGGCAAATCGGTGAGCTGCAGCATGCTACCCGGTTGCAATAAACTGATTCGCTGGCAGAAGTTGGATAATTCACGGACATTGCCAGGCCAGTCATACCGCTGCAATTGTTGAATCACTTCTTTGGAAAACCGCAGCGGCGCATTATTGCCAGCAAACTGTTTGGCGAAATAGGTTAATAACAATGGAATATCTTCACTGCGTTGATTCAACGGTGGCAATTCCAGTGGCACAACCTGCAGACGATAATAAAGATCTGCGCGGAACCGTCCGGCTTTGACCTCGGCAGGTAAATCCATACTGGTTGCGGCCAGAATACGGGCATCAATAAGATGTAGCTTATGACTGCCAGCCAGCTGGCATTCACCCGCTTCGAGAAATCGCAGTACTTTTGCCTGCACTGTTAATGGCAAGGCATCGACTTCATCAAGAAATACTGAACTGCCCTGCGCCGCCAACAAGCGACCCGGTTCTATCACCTCACCATCAGCATTGGCCCGGCCAAATAAATCCACTTCGGCATCCTGCTCCGGTAACGCCGCACAGTTAATGGTGACCATCGGTTTATCAGCACGTCGACTTAACTGGTGCAGCCGTTGCGCAACCAGTTCTTTACCCGTTCCGGTCGCACCACAGATCAATACGCTGGCATCACTTAAGGCAATCATCGGCAATACGCGCTGAATATGCGTGATTTCTGGAGAGTGGCCGATCATTTCTATCGTCATATTGGCATACTCACCTTAATGCTGATGTCTTTCAGATGAATCATCTGTTACCGAATCAGTGACCGGGTTTATATCCATCGTTCCGTGATGATGTTCGCCCTGCGGCCAGAGTAAAACCAATATCGCCATCAGAATAATCGTGACACCGGCCAGTTTGCGAAACAATTGATTGCGAGCTAATGAGGCCAGCATGCCAGCAAACATGCCTGCCCCCATCACCGCCGGTAAGGTACCCAATCCAAATGCCAGCATCACCAATGCAGCATATAAAACATCACCCGTGGTGGCAGCAACGGCAAGCCCGGCGTAAACCAGACCACACGGTAACCAGCCCCAAACTGCACCTAATAGAAAGGCTTGTTTCAGGCTGCGAACAGGTAACAGTTTCTGGCCAATGGGTTGTAGCTTGCGCCAGATGGGCGCGCCGATTTTCTCCGCATGGGCAAATTTGGGAAACCAGCCAGCGAGATACAGGCCCATCCCAATCATCACCAGTACCGACAGGTAACGTAAAAAGGGTAAACCATTAATTTGTGCCAGAGGTGAGGCAAGTAGACCGACCAGTCCACCCGCGATGGAATAACTCAGAATGCGCCCGATATTGTAGTTCAAAACAAATGGCAGCATTTTGCGTGGCTGTTCGCGAATATGAGCGGGCAAGGTCAAGGTTAATGCCCCAATCACCGAACCACACATGGCTATGCAATGCGCCGAACTGAACAAGCCCAGCAGAAAAGCGGTAACTAAAGACGTTGTGAGCGCATCCATTTATATAACCTGAAAATCATCTAGCGGGCAGATTAACATTTTAACCCTGTAATAATTGTGTGATTTGCCATAGTGATTCTGCAAATAACTCATTTTCCATCCATTAGCCTTTTCTAAAATAGCTTTAAACAGCTTGGAGAGGATTATGTTCAAAAAAACACTTTTAGTCTCATCATTGTTGCTGGCGGTAAATCCGCAAGCGATGGCAGAGCATTTCAGCTTACCGGAAATGTCGGTTCAAGGTACTGCCGGAGAAGGCACTCCTTTGGAATTACCTGCTCATGCTGAGGCCAGTAGTGACAGTGCTGAATGGCTGAAAAAACTGCCGGGAGCCAACGTCAACCGCAATGGACCGTTGACCAGTATCGCACAATATCGTGGTTTATTTGGGGACCGGGTAAATACGCTGGTTGATGGCGTTCGTATCAGTCAGGCTGGGCCAAACAGCATGGATTCGCCACTCAGTTATATTGCCGCATCACAGCTCGACAATCTCACTTTGTACCGTGGGATTGCACCGGTAAGCTCCGGTATTGAAACCATTGGCGGCACCATTGAGGCCAGCAAAAAGCAGATTGGCTTTACCCATAGTGATGAAATTGAATTTCATGGTCAGGCAACTTCCGGCTATGCACATAACAATGATAGTTATCAATTGGGTTTCCTGGGTGGCCTGGCAAACCAGAATCATCGTGTTCAATTAGGTTTAACCCGTGATAAAGGCGATGACCAACGTTTTGACGGCGGCAAGATTCTGCCCAGTCAGCATGAACGTGACAGTTTTGCTCTGGGCTATGGCTACCAAATGGACGGGCTGGAAATGTCATTGGATGCCGAACATCATGATACTGGCAACACCGGGACGCCTGCATTGCCAATGGACATTCTGTTTGCCCGTGGTGAGCGTTATAAAGCGGATATCAGTCAGCAATTAACTAATGGCGGTATCGTATCTGCCCGTCTGAATTATCAGGATGCCGATCACCTGATGAATAACTTCAGTCTGCGTCAGGCGCCGGCTAATCCAATGCAATATCGTCAAACCTATACCGATGTGATTTCCCACGGCTATCAATTGCATTATCAGCAGGATGAATGGATATTTGGCTTTGATGCCGATAACGCTACGCATAATGCCACTATCTTTAATCCCAATAACCCGGCTTTTCTGGTCGAGAACTTCAATAATATAGAGCGCGATCGCTATAGCCTTTTTGCCGAGTGGGATGGGCAGTTGAATGATGCCTGGCGTATGCAGACCGGTGTTCGTTACAGCCTGGTCGATATGAATGCTGATGCTGTGACAGCGAATGGCCCGATGGGCGCCATGCTGGCCTTACAGCAACGCTTTAATGATGCGGATCGTGACAAGACTGAACATCTTGTGGATCTGGCATTAAACCTGACCCGTAAATTATCCAGTGATCTGGATTTACAAATGGGCGTGGCCCGCAAACAGCGTGCGCCCAGTTATCAGGAACGCTATCTGTGGGGACCGTTTCAATCTACATCGGGTCTGGCAGATGGCAACAACTATCTGGGTGATATTAATCTGGATCCGGAAACAGCCTATCAGTTTGAATTGGGGCTGGATTGGCATCAACCTGATTTTGCGTTGTCACCAAGTATTTTTTATCACCATATCAATGATTATATTCAAGGTGTTGCTGCCACCGATCCGCTGGCGATTGCTGCCAGTACCATGATGGGTGATAGCACACCGTTACGGTTCAGCAACGTTGATGCCCGGCTTTACGGTGTGGATACCGGTTGGTTTGCCGCATTGAGTGATCACTGGCAGCTGGATGGCACCATAAGTTATGTTCGCGGTGAACGCCGTGATACCAGCGATAATCTCTATCGTGTTGCACCGTTAACGGCCCGCACGCAACTCAGGTATGTGGAACCTGACTGGCAGCTGGGGGTGGAGCTGGTCAATGTCGCCGCTCAATCAAAAGTGTCAGCAGAAAATGAGGAGGCCAAAACCAGTGGTTACAGTTTAATTAATCTCACAGGCGAATATCAGTTTAACCAGCAACTTACTGTGTATGCTGGAGTGAATAATGTTTTTGATCGTCGGTATGACGAACATTTGGGGGGCTATAATCGGGCGGTCAATCCGGATATTGCCATTGGTGATCGCATACCAGGAGTTGGCAGAAATGCGTACGTCACTCTGTCAATGTCCTGGTAATCGGTTGTTTCTAAGGAGAATCATGATGAAAAATGTTAAAAAACACAGCTTTTTTGTTCTGATGGCAGGTTTGTTAGCTTTCAGTCCGATTAGCTTTGCCGAAGATAAACCTTATACCGTCACGGATGGACAGTTCCTGGATAGTGAGACCTTTAATGGTTATAAACTCTATCGTAACTGGTGTGCCCGCTGTCATGGCACAGTGGCTCAGGGTATGGTTGGGCCGAATCTGGCAGAGAGTCTGAACGTTATCACCAAGGAAGAGTTTGTTGCCACAGTGACGGAGGGAAAAATGGGACAGATAGGCATGATGCCAGCTTGGGAAAGTAATCCTCAGGTAATGGAAGGCATGGATCAAATTTATGCCTACCTTAAAGCTCGAGCTGATGGTGCAATTGGTGAGATAAAACCTAAAAAAGCCAAATAAGTTTCACCTGCTGGCTCTGGTTTTGTGGCCAGAGTCAGCCAATAAGGCTATTGCAGCTGGAAAATAGCCTGACGACGCTGACCATCATCGGTAACAAACCGAAATTTCAGTGTCGCTACAGAGCGCAATTTCTGAACATTTAGTGCGACATCACTTAACAGAAAATCAACAGTTTCAGCCCGGCGGTCAGCCATGACGGAAGTAAAAACATCGCGTTGTCTGACTTGTTGAAAACCTTTCGGCAAAGGCTGGGGCTCAACCTTTGTCAGTAAATCAATGCTCGATTCAGAAACATCATAAAACACGGTTTGCTCTGCTTTGGCAGGTGAGCCGCAGCTGAGATTTCCATGTTCAAGAGAAATAGGAGTTTGTTCGTTAATTTGCAGCAGAATCAGTTCATTATGGGCAAAACTGGCCGTGTGTCTGTCACTGATAATTAATGTGCCCCAGTGTTTGCCATCCGGGGTTTGACTGATGGTAAAGCGGTCACCTGTCTCGCTCTGGTAACGCATTTCTTCAGCGTAAAGCGGTGAAACCAACATCACAGCTGACACCATTACCGATACTGATTGCCACATAACTCTGCCCTCACTTATAGATAATTGACTGTTACTGTGAGGCGAAATTCCATTTTAATCCCGAATTTTCAGGCGGATATCAATTTCCTTGAGCTCCTGTCTTTCCTGCAATAGATCTGCTTCGGTCAATGGATGCTCTTCCAGCCAGCCTTCAGGCAGCGTCAATATTAATGTATTTCGATGCAGACTTAGGCCAACATGGGTATCGGTTTTTTCACTACGACCACGATTAAATACCAGTGATAAACGTAGCAGAATTGTTAATCGCAACGTCGCCTGCTGCATCTCATCAGATAACTGCTTTATGTGTTTTCGAGGGAAACTCCGGCGCTGGCCTCGCACCATTGCAGCAAGTGCCTGCTGTTCTTCTCTGGAAAAACCCGGCAAATCTGAATGTGCAACTAAATATGACGAATGTTTGTGATATTGATAATGCGAAATTTCCAGTCCAACTTCGTGCAGTTTGGCAGCCCATTGCAAACGGTGTAATTGTTCTTCGGTATTAATTTGCCACTCGTCGGCCACTTGCTCATATAATTCGGTAGCCATTTTACTGACCCGTTCGGCATGGGCTTCATCTACATGATAACGCCGCGCCAGGGAGTTCACTGTACGATCACGTTCATCATCATGTTGAATACGACCTTGCAGGTCGTAAAGCAAACCTTCACGTAATGCCCCATCAGATACGATCATGCGATCAATTTTTAAACGATCAAATGAGGCTTTCAGTACAGCGACGCCCCCGGCCAGCACATTGGCCCTTTCAGGACTCAATCCTTCCAGTTGAAACTTATCCTGATGACCGGCTTCCACCATGTGAGCAATGATTTTATCCAGCGCTTCATTAGTGATAACACCGTTTTCACTCCAATTCTGCGCAGTAACAATACTGGCCACAGTGCGAATGGTCCCAGAAGCACCTACCGCCTCGACCCAACCAAGGTTTTGATAAGGCCGTTGAATGGAACGTAATTTAATTGCTGCGGTGAGTAGCGCCGCCTGTATACGTAATTGACTGACGTTGCCATCATTGAAAAACCGCTGACTGAAACTGACACAGCCCATTTCCAGACTTTCACGACGCAGTCCTTCCAGTCCTTCACCGATGATAAATTCGGTACTGCCACCACCAATATCCATAACCAGGCGGCGGGTATTATCAAACGCCAGTGAACGGGAAACGCCCATGTAAATCAGTCGGGCTTCCTCTTCACCAGTGACAATCTCAATAGGATGTCCCAGGGCTTGACGGGCTTTACGGAGAAATTCACGACTGTTTTCAGCGATGCGTAAGGTATTGGTGCCGACGACCCTCACCTTGCCAGCCGGTAAATGGCGAATACGTTCTCCAAACCGCTCCAAACAGGCAATGGCGCGTGTCTGGGCCTCATCAGAGAGTACATTCTGCTTATCCAACCCGGCACGTAACTGCACCATTTCACGCAGTCGGTCCATGATCTGGAAATGTCCATCCCTCAGGCGGGCAATAATCATATGGAAGCTGTTAGAACCAAGATCTACAGCGGCGAGTACATCATAATCTTCGGGTGTTTCCATAAACTCAGCTTGCTTATACGGAGGTGATGGCATTTTGCCTGACTAAGGCCATCGATGCTATGAACTTTGCGTTTTATACTCAAAAAAAAGCCCGCTTCCATAATGGAAACGGGCTCAAGTCGCACCGAGAGAAATTATTCGCCGCCTTTAACTACTTTTTCCATTTTTTCGACGGTTAAATGTCTGACATCCTTGCCTTCTACCAGATAGATAATATGTTCAGAAACATTACGTGAATGATCGCCAATTCTCTCCAGAGAGCGCGCTGACCACATCATGTCGATCACCCGGCTGATAGTACGGGGATCTTCCATCATGTATGTCATCAACTGACGCATAATGCTTTCATATTCAGCATCAACCTGGCGATCTTCATGTGCCACCTGCAAGGCCGCATCCACATCAAATCGCGCAAAAGCATCAAGGGTGTTATGCAACATACCCGACACATGCTGACCTAATGCGTGCAGTTCACGATAATTCTTTTTCGGCCGATCTTTTTCGGCCAGATTAAGTGCCATTCTGGCAATGCGTGCAGCTTCGTCGCCAATGCGTTCCAGATCGGTGATGGTTTTCAAAATACCCGTCACCAGACGTAAGTCACTGGCAGTGGGCTGGCGCAGTGCAATGATCTGAATACATTCTTCATCAATGCTGACATCCAGTTTATTAACATCTTCATCGCCACTGATTACCTGACGAGCCAGATCGGCATCGCCTGTAACCAACGCTTCCATCGCGTCCGAAACCTGTTTTTCGACCATACCACCCATGGCTAAAACGCGGCTGCGGATATCTTGAAGCTCTTTTTCGAACTGTTGCGAAATATGTTGTGATTTATTTGTAGCCATAAAGGATCTCCTGAACCTGCAGCCTAGCCGTAACGGCCGGTAATATAGTCTTCCGTTTGTTTTTTGCCCGGATTGGTAAATAACTCATCCGTGGCACCAAATTCAATTAATTCACCCATATACATAAACGCGGTGTAGTCCGAGACCCTGGCCGCCTGTTGCATATTATGTGTGACGATGACGATGGTGTATTTTTCTTTCAACTCGTAAATCAGTTCTTCGATTTTAAGCGTAGATAAAGGATCCAGAGCAGAAGCCGGTTCATCAAGCAGTAACACTTCCGGTTCAATAGCAATGGCACGGGCAATCACCAGTCTTTGCTGTTGACCGCCGGACAGGCCCATTGCTGAAGATTGCAATCGATCCTTTACTTCATCCCACAATGCAGCGCCTTTCAGCGATTTTTCCACGACCTTATCCAGCGTCTGGCGATCGTTAACACCTTGCAAACGCAAACCGTAGGCAACATTTTCATAAATTGTTTTTGGAAATGGGTTTGGCTTCTGAAACACCATGCCAACTTTACGACGCAAGTCAGAGACGTTAACTGCTGGCGAGTTCAGTTCTTCGCCATCCAGCAGTAATTGTCCCTGAATATTGACGTTATCAATCAAATCATTCATTCGATTGAAACATCTGAGGAAAGTTGATTTACCGCACCCACTTGGACCGATAAAAGCCGTTACTCTATGACGTGGAATGGTCAGGTTAATATCTTTTAATGCCTGAGCGTCGCCATAAAACAGATTGAAATTTTTAATTTCAATACAGGCAGTTTCATCAGCCATATTCAGTTTCGGGCCACGATTCATTGACTCTATATCAATGCTACGCGCCGCGTTTTTTTGTTGATTGACTGCTTCCATTAGTTATCACTCGCTTTAAAGTTTTCACGCAGACGATTACGGATACTAATCGCCGTTAAATTCAACACTACAATTATCAGCAACAACAGAAATGCTGTGGCATAAACCAGAGGACGTGCCGCTTCAACATTCGGACTCTGGAAACCCACATCATAAATATGGAAGCCCAGATGCATAAACTGGCGATCCAGATGCAGATAAGGAGCAACAGAATCAACCGCTAACGCTGGCGCCAGTTTCACCACACCCACCATCATAAGTGGAGCGACTTCACCCGCTGCTCGGGCAACCGCCAGAATCAACCCGGTCATCATTGCCGGAGCCGCCATTGGAATAACTGTACGCCATAAGGTCTCTGCTTTAGTGGCGCCCAATGCAAGACTGCCTTCACGCATTGCCCGTGGAATACGTGACAGACCTTCTTCGGTTGCCACGATAACCACCGGCACAGTCAGAATAGCCAGAGTCAACGACGCCCACATCAAGCCGGGCTGACCAAAAGTAGGGGATGGTAATTTTGCCTGGAAGAATATTTCATCGATATTGCCACCAAGGAAATAGACAAAGAACCCCAGACCGAATACGCCATATACGATTGACGGAACACCGGCCAGGTTATTGACCGCGATACGAATCGTTCGGGTTACAAACCCCTGTTTTGCATACTCTTTCAGATAAATAGCGGCAATGACACCAAAAGGCGTGACGATAACTGACATAATCAATACCATCATCACGGTGCCGAAAATGGCCGGGAAAATTCCGCCTTCAGTATTTGCTTCGCGTGGTTCACCGGAGACAAATTTCCATACTTCATGAAAATAGTGCTGCAGTTTTTCGAGACGATTCATATCATTCGGTTTCACGACATCAACGATTTTCGCCATCGGAATGACCACTTCATCACCATTGGACATTTGCATGACCACCTGATCACGCATCAAAGCCTGGCTTAATTCGCTAAGACGGGTTTGTAATTTTGCGTATTTTTCATTTTGTACCGCTCTTGCAGCTTCAATCTCGGCATAGGCAGCATTATCTTCAGGAACGTTATCCAGCTCCAGCCGGCGCTCATCCAGACGCAAAGATTCGAGTGCCTGATTTATTTTGCCGATTTCGATCTTTTCAATATATTTGATTTCAGCAACCAGATTATTGCTACGTTCCAGCCGTTGCTGAAATTCTGGCCAGGCCTGTTCTCCATCGGCAACAATTTCACCTTGTTCCACTACCGATTGAAGGTAGCCGTAAAAATGACCCCATTCACGACGTTCAATAGCCAGAATATCTTCCGGATAGCTAACCTCACCCATCCAGTCTTTGTTTACCCAGCGGAAATCCAGACCGAATTGATCGCGGTTACCAATTTTCAGCAGATAACGCTCAACACTTATCTGCCCTTCTCTTAGCTGGTAATCAGAAGGCACCCTTTCCGCAGGGACAATTTCATGATCAACTCTTTCACCGATTAGTACCGTCGGCTCCAAACCAGGTTCGTTATATTCCACCGACATAATGTCAGCTGGCCAGAAATGACTGAGGCCACGAACCGCTATCAATAAGACCAGACCAATAACCGCGATCAGACTGATGGAAACCGCCCCGGCATTAAGCCAGACCCACGGACTACCACTTTGATACCAGGATTTAAATGTTGAATTAGACATGCTGATCTCTGTTTAAAGGCTGCTATATTTCTTACGCAGACGCTGGCGAACCAGCTCTGCAAGGGTGTTAAACACAAAGGTCGCTGAGAACAGTACCAACGCTGCAAGGAACAGCACACGATAATGGGTACTGTTAACTGCTGCTTCAGGCATTTCTACCGCGATATTGGCTGATAAGGCTCTGAATCCCTCAAAAATATTGAAGTCCATAATTGGCGTATTACCGGTCGCCATCAATACGATCATCGTTTCACCTACAGCACGCCCAAGGCCGATCATGACGGCCGAGAAAATTGCCGGACTGGCGGTGAGTAACACCACTTTTGTTAAGGTTTGCCAGGGTGTTGCACCCAGTGCCAATGAACCGATGGTCAATTGCTTGGGCACACTGAAAATGGCATCTTCGGTAATCGAGAAAATAGTCGGGATAACAGCAAAGCCCATCACCATACCGACGACTAATGAGTTACGCTGGTCATAGCCGATACCGGTTGATTCCAGCCAACCCGGCATATCGCCACCAAATAACAGATTTTCCAATGGCAGACTTAATTTCATCGAAATAATACCAACCAGAATAACGATTGGAATCAAGATCGCTGCCTCCCAACCATCAGGAATTCGCTGGCGCAATGATTTAGGTAATTTGGTCCATAGCCAGGCGGTGAGCAATACCATAATGGGGGTCAGGATCAGAATACTGAAAACACCGGGCAGGTTGTTTTCCACCAGCGGGGCCAACCATAAACCGGCCAGAAACCCCAGAATAACGGTTGGTAAAGCTTCCATGATTTCAATGGTCGGTTTCACCACATTACGCATTCGCGGTGACATGAAGTAGGCGGTAAAAATTGCCCCCATAATGGCCAGCGGTACTGCGACCATCATGGCGTAAAATGCCGCTTTAATTGTGCCGAATGTTAATGGGGTAAGACTGAGTTTTGGTTCAAAGTCGCTGCTGGAAGACGAAGACTGCCAGAGATACTCAGGCTCGCTACGGCTTTCATACCAGACTTTTTCCCATAAGGAATGCCAGGAAACTTCAGGGTGCTCATTTTCAATTTCATGAAACTGCGTTTCACCATCCATTGCAACCGTTATCAGACCATTTGCCCGGGGTGACAGGGCCATTTTGGCATTGGCGTCAGCCAGAATGTTCTCCACCAAAAGGTTTCTCTCTGCTGTGGTGTGATAAATACCGATATCACCGGTATCATCCAACGCAACAAAGCCTTTACGAGCTTGTTCAGCCAGAATGCTACGGATGGGCGCTGTCTGTTCAGAGAAGCTTCTGACCCGCTCAATGGTGTAATTATTGTCAGCATCACGTACTGGAAACCACTGGTCAATCTGGCCGTCACTGCGTCCTATCAATATTGAAATACCGCCCGTCAGAAATTCTGCTGCCGTGATTTCAACATCCTCAGGTACTGCGCTGACCCGCTGCAGCATTCTGACATCATCTATGTTCTGTACGTCATAATAGGCAATATCACCATCTTCGTGAATGACATATAACTCACGCTGATCGATATCTAACCGAATCTTGGATACCGGAGCATTACTATCCAATGGGATTTCGCGGTTTTCGTTGTCCAGTGTAAAGTCAGTTTCATCAAGAAAATTCACATCCTTGGTGATACGCGACATAACCAGTCGATTATCAGCTGTGAGCGCCACCAAGGTGGTGAGGTCATCATAGCTTTGAACCGTCAGCATCTGCAGCGGCTGTCCCTGTGGATCGACTTCGATCAGTTGTTCACCTATGGGATACTGGATTTCTGGTGTAATCAGTCGCTGTGTTCCCTGGGGATAACTGATTTTGTAGGCTTCCTGAAAGACTATCGCCTGACCATTATCCAGCCCATAAGCAAATACACCGGTGGAAGCACTACCTGCCGAGAAACTGCTGATAGAACTTTCAGCTGGAATGGGAAGATCAAAAGTCGATATTTCATTGCCATTATGCGCATTAAAAAAACGTAAATTAGCTTTTTCATCCAGCGATAACGCCACTTCATTATATTCATCCAGGGTCAGATGAACATTGTTGGTTGGCACTTGTTCAAATTGTTGTTCAGTACGCAGGTCAGCGCTATTGAACAATGGAATCACCACATATAGCAGATAAAAGAAGATCAGCACGATAGCGACAATCACCATGATGCCGCCACCTGTCACAACGACCCGGGCTAATTTATCTTTAAACTCGCGCCAATTTCGCCGACGACGGGCCGTTTTTGAATTAGCAGCAGCTATAACGCTATTTTCAATAGTTTGCTCAGCCATAATCTGATTTGGTTTCCGTTTAAGAAATTCGCACGCAATAGGGTGATTGCTTAATTTTAATACTGCTAATCAATCTGCAGACAAATTGATTAACGCTATTAGATAAAAAAACCCCGCACATCTTGCAATGTGCGGGGTAATTTTAATTTGCAATATTACTTCAGCATTTCCATATATTTTGCTGCAGTTTTAGCTGGCAGTGGAACATAACCATCTTTAACAACAACTTCCTGACCTACTTTAGAAAGAATCATTTTCATGAATTCACGGTCAAGCGGTGACATTGGTTTGTTAGGTGCTTTGTTCACATAAACCCACAGGAAACGTGACATTGGATAGCTACCATCAGCAGCATTTTCACCACTTGCTTCAATGAAAGGTTGACCCGCTTCTTTCGCTAAAGGAACCAGTTTTACGCCTGATGTTTTGTAACCGATACCTGAATATCCCAGACCGTTGGTTGATTTGGTCACGCCCTGAACAACTGAAGCTGAACCAGGTTGCTCATTTACAGTGTTTTTGTAGTCGCCTTTGCACAATGCGTTATCTTTAAAGTAACCGTAAGTACCCGATACTGAGTTACGGCCGTATAACTGGATTGAACCCAGTCCTTCAACGCCTAATTGTGACCAGTCGGTGATATCTTCCGGATAACCACATTTACGGGTAGCAGAGAAAGCCGCATCAACCTGAGGAATAGTCATACCTTCGATTGGGTTGTCTTTGTGAACGTAAACAGCCAGGGCATCGATTGCCACTGGGATAGCCGTTGGCTTGTAACCGTATTTGTTTTCAAATTCTTTGATTTCGCTGTCTTTCATTTCACGGCTCATCGGACCAACGTTCGATGTACCTTCAGTTAACGCAGGAGGCGCAGTTGAAGAACCAGCCGCTTGAATCTGGATGCTGACATTAGGATATTCACGTTTGAACTCTTCTGCCCACAAGGTCATCAAGTTAGCTAATGTGTCAG
>Ga0207884_1000231_pt1 | contig 46763 bp, 48 predicted proteins | sample MalvirmetaMSP144_FD_184236 | JGI IMG/M metagenome (GOLD analysis project Ga0207884, IMG submission 184236) | Marine viral communities from the Deep Pacific Ocean - MSP-144 (SPAdes) | ecosystem: Environmental > Aquatic > Marine > Oceanic | place: Pacific Ocean | collected 2011-07-08 | reverse complement strand
CGTGATATTGACAATCATTCGCTGGACGTCATTTTTCCTCGAAAAAGCGCAAAATTTCCTGCCGTTGCGCCAACCCGTCCTGATAGCCCAGCTCCAGAAGCTTGCGGCAGAAGCCTTTTGAAAAGAGCAGGTAGCTGGCCGCGCTCACACCGCCTCCGCGTGCCGTGGCTCCGGTGAGCCGAAGAAACATGCGAATACTGCCGGGTAATTCATCCAGATAATCACAGGCAATCTTGTCGATGGGTTGGGAGGGCAGGATGGCCAGAAATTTAACTGGTTTCAGGTCAGTCAGGCCGTGTTTTTCCCTCTCGCTTTCAGAGAGGTGCTCGTTGAGACGATTGATATTTTTCAACGTTTCCAGATCGCTTTCAATACTGTCGATAAAGGCACTGCTAAGCAAGTGCCCAACGATCTGGGCGATGGAAGGCGAATGGTCAATGGGTGGCGGTCGATTTTTACTGTTGGGTGAATCACTGACGCCGATAACAAACACCTTATCTGCGCCGAGGTTTAATGCGGGACTGATCGGCTTTAGTTGCCTGACAGCGCCATCACCAAAAAACTGGTCTTTGATTTGGATCGCCGGGAACAGAAAGGGGATGGCAGATGAAGCCATGAGGTGATCAATGGACAGCTCTGTGCGCAGGCCCAGTTGCCGGGAAACAGCCCAGGGTTCGTGAATATCGGAACCTTCAAAAAAAGTTACCGATTTGCCGGTGCTGTAACTCATAGCCGTAATACTGACAGCGTCGAGTTCTCCACTGTTAATGGCTTCCCGGATATGGCGAAACCGCAAATAGTTACCCAGTAACTCCCGCAACGGGGTATTGTCCAGTAGTGCTTTTGGTTTGCCCAAAGCGTAGCCGCTGTGAAAAAAAGACAGCAACATATGAAAGCTGTTTTTAAGTACGCCAAAAAGGTCTGTGCGATAAACCTTGTTCGCATCCAGCTGGCGCCAGATGGCTTCCAGTTTCTTGATTCTAAGGCTGAATGGTCCGGCCCGACCGGCAATTGCCAGGGTGTTGATGGCCCCGGCTGAGGTGCCACAGATAATCGGAAAAGGGTTCTTGACGTCTTTTGGTAAGGTCTCGGCGACCGCTTTTAGAACACCGACATGATAGGCAGCCCTTGCTCCCCCGCCGGATAATACCAGACCCACCTTGATCGGCTTGTCGTGTTTATCCATGGTTTGTGCCAAAAATGGTTAGCAAATTGGTTCCCGCTTTTTTTGTTATCCGCCCATTAATGCCAAGCTGGCTGGCGAAACACCAGCTTGAGCAGCGCACCTGTCAAGGATCGCTGACAATGGGAACGCTGGCAATGGTCCAGCGGGTAATTATACTGGGCAAATAATCTGCCACCCGCAAGGTGATTGGTGACAAGGATGTCCCGAATGTTATCTCCCTACCTGTTTGCCGCTGGTATCTTCAGCGTCGCTTTTTGGCCCCATCTGCCGCCTCTATGGGTGGTTTTTCTGTTTATGCTGGCCGGCTTCCTGCTGCGCTGGTTCTGGGTGCCGTCCACGTTCCTGTTATTGGGTATGGTCTACGGCTGCTTTTGGGGATATGACAGATTGGGGCATCAGTTACCCGATGAGCTCACCGCCACGGATTTCACTATCATTGGCGAGGTTTACGGAATCCCGGTGCGCGATGGGCGCCGGGTGCAGTTTAATCTGCGCCTGGATGAAGCCTCGAGCAATCTCGAGTTGCGGAAACTCCGGCTCAGTTGGTATGGCGAGCAGGCATCTCCACAACCCGGACAGATCTGGCAGTTGCAAGTCCGGCTGCGGCGCCCCAGAGGTTATGTCAATCCCGGTGGCTTTGATTATCAGGCATGGTTGATTCAGCAGGGTTTTTCAGCCACGGGCTATGTCAGGGCATCCCCGCAGAACCGGCTGCTTGAGCAGCGCTGGTCCCTCGACCGGTTGCGTTATCAATTGCAACAAAAGATTACCGGGAGCCAGGCCAACGAGGATGCCCAGGCACTGATGTCGGCCTTGACGATTGGCGACCGGTCGCTTATCTCAGAGGATTTGTGGTATCGCCTCTCATTGCTGGGCGTAATCCACCTGCTGGTGGTTTCGGGTCTACATATCGGTTTCGTGGCGGCGATGGGCTACGGCACCGGTTCGTTGCTGGCCAGGTGTTTTACCCTGATCTGTCGACCAGTCAATGCCCGCTACTCGGGGGCCGTCTTTTCTCTCGTTTTTGCGCTTTCCTACAGTGCGCTGGCCGGGTTCAGCCTGCCAACCCAGCGGGCATTGATCATGGTGGTGGCCGCACTGGTTGCACTGTTGGCGAATCGCTACATTGGCAGGTCCATGATATTTGGTCTGGCACTGGTCGGTGTCGCGCTAATCGACCCACTGGCCATTATGGGTGCAGGTTTCTGGTTATCGTTCGGTGCGGTAGCGGGATTGCTGTGGCTGGTTCCGGCTGTGAATCAGGTCCCGAAATGGCGGCTGTTTTTTCGGGTGCAGTGGCTGATGTTCCTCCTGCTGATTTTGCCGTTGGCCTTCTGGCAGCTACCTGTGGCCTGGTTCTCGCCATTGGTCAACAGCGTGGCCATTCCGTGGGTCAGTTTTCTGGTTGTGCCGCTCTGCCTGCTCGGTGTGGTGGTTATCCCCCTCAGCCCGGCTGTGGCTGAATGGCTGTGGTGGTTGGCCGGAAAGCAGTTGAAGTGGTTTGTCCTCCTGACAGGCGAGCTCACAGTCCCGGCGTGGTTGCCGCTTTATTCACCATGGCCTCTGACTGGGCTGTCATTATTCCTGATGATCTGTATCGCGGGGCTGGTTCTATTGCCCAGAGGTGTTCCCGGTCGCTATCTGGCGATTCCTCTGGCGGTTGCCCTGTTTTATCTGCCGACAGATCGTCAAGCGCCTTTGACAGTCACAGTGCTCGATGTGGGGCAGGGGTTGTCGATAGTGGTACAGACCAGGCAGCACACACTGGTCTATGACACGGGGCCGGGTTATGTCGGGGGTTACGATGCAGGCAGTGCCTTGGTCGCGCCGTTTCTGCGGAGGCAGGGAGTGACCGGGCTGGATGCGCTGGTGGTCAGTCACAGTGATAACGATCACGCCGGTGGTGTTGCCGGATTGCTGCGCCACTACAGCCCGGCCATGTGGCTGGCCGGCAGTCCTGCCGTTGAAGAGACAGTTCCTGCACCTGAGCAGTGCCGTGCAGGGCAATCATGGCAGTGGGACGACGTAGAATTCCGCGTCCTCCATCCCTCCGATTCACGGCAGAAAAACAACAACAATCATTCCTGTGTACTGGCGATCAGCTATCTCGACCAGGTGATTCTGTTGCCTGGCGATATCGATGCATCCGTGGAGCGCCGATTACTGCCACAATTGCAGCAGATGGCAGCAGAGAAAAAGCAGTTCGCCTTAGTGGTAGCACCTCACCATGGCAGTAAAACTTCATCTTCGCATCAGTTCCTGGCAGTCACCAGGCCGCATCAGGTTGTATTTTCCGCGGCCTATCGACACCATTTTGGCCATCCTGCCGAGCCGGTGGTGCAGCGCTATCTGAAACAGGGCTCAATCGTCTGGAATACCGCAGAGAAGGGTGCGCTGATATTTCGTTGGCAGGACAACGGCGAATTTTCCACGACGGCGCAGCGCACCGAGGCCCGTCGCTACTGGTTTTGACACCGGCAAATCCCGTCGTTTTTTTGAACGGCGTCCCGTAAATACCAAAATGGCAGCCAGATTGGGTGTATCCAATGCTTAACAGTTACTGTGCCATTCACTGATTATGGTAAAGTTTTGGCCGATATTAAGGTCTGGGGATAAATGTGTACGAATTGATCATTGCTGGCGGCTGGTTGATGTTGCCCATTCTACTTTCCTCTATCGTCGTGATAGCCATTGCCTTTGAACGCTACTGGACCCTGCGCCGGAGCAAGGTGGTGCCGCCAACGTTGCTCGGCCAGGTTTGGCACTGGATGAAGCAGAATCAACTGAGCAAGGAGAACCTTCATCAGTTGCGCAGCTCATCACCACTCGGCACGATTCTGGCGGCGGGTATCAGTAATTCTGGCCACGGTCGGGAGGTCATGAAAGACAGCATTGAGGAAGCCGCGAACCAGGTAATCCACAATCTGGAAAAAAATCTCTCTCCGTTAGGAACGGTTGCCGCCATTGCGCCATTGCTCGGTCTGCTGGGCACCGTTATCGGCATGATCAAGGTATTTACAGCGATCATGATCGAAGGCACCGGCAATGCAGGGGTACTTGCCGGTGGTATTTCCGAGGCACTGATCACCACGGCCGCGGGTTTGACAGTGGCTATTCCGGCCATGGTGTTTCACCGTTTCTTTGAGCGGCGCGTTGATAGCCTGGTTGTGGAAATGGAAGATCAGGCCATTAAACTGGTGGACGCAATTCATGGCGACCGAGTGATGCGCAGTGATGAGGCCAGCGCCGGGTGAAGTTCCGCAGGCAGCGAAAACTCGAGAATGGCGTCAACCTGACACCCTTGATTGATGTGGTTTTTCTGCTGCTGATTTTTTTTATGGTGTCCACGACGTTTACCCGGGAATCTCATCTGGTGCTTGATTTGCCGAAGGCCGATGGCTCTCTGACAGAGTTGCCACCCGACCAGATCGAAGTGCTGATCGACCGGGATGGTGCCTATAGCGTCAATGGGCAGTTACTGATCAATCGTCAAACCGATACCCTGATGAAAGCACTGCACGACGTCTCAGCCGGCAATACCGATTTGCCGCTGATTATTACCGCCGATGCCAATGCAACCCACCAGGCGGTGGTTACAGCGATGGATGCTGCAGGTAGAATGGGCTTTATTCATCTGAAAATCACTACCATACAGCCCGACGGCGAATCCTGAGGAGTCACAGTGGCCACCACCATTCCCGATACCGAACACCCTGAGATGTCCGGTCTGCAGGTCTATTTGCGATTACTTTCCTATCTGAAGAATTACTGGGGTATTTTCCTGCTCAGCATCGTGGGTCTGGTGTTGTTCTCTGCCATGGAAGTGGCGTTTATAGACCTGTTCGGCTATACCGTTAATGTTATCAACACCATCTCCGGAGAATCAGCTGCTCTGCCTGGTCAGATGGCCGATATGGGAAAAGGCTCGACGTCCTGGCTGGCCGGTTTACTGGGTGGGGACAATGCCCTCGCCGAGAGTCGCTGGATTATCCCGGTGATCATGTTCATGATTGCGGTTACCCGCGGCATCGGGTTTTTTGTGGGCGGTTACTGCATGACCTATGTGACCCAGATTCTGGTTCATAATCTGCGCACCCATTTATTCAACAAATACACCACATTGCCCAGCCGTTTTTTTGATACCAACATGTCTGGCCACCTGATTTCCCGTATTACCTTCCATGTGGCTCAGGTGACCAACGCCGTTACCAATTCACTGAAAGTCATTATCCGTGAGGGTGCACTGGTCATTGGCCTGATTTCATACCTGTTTTACCTGAACTGGCGCCTGGCGGCCATTTTTGTCATCGTGCTGCCGCTGATTGGCGGGGTAGTGGGCTATATCAGCAATCGGTTCAGGTTGCTCAGTCGCCGTATTCAGTCATCGGTCGGTAACGTGACCCATGTGACCCAGGAGGCGGTCAGTGGCTATCGTGAAATGCACCTGTTTGGTGGCGTCGAATACGAGCGTGAGCGCATGCACAACGCCAGTAATTACAATCGTCGCCAGCAAATGAAAATGGCCGTGGCGGAGGGCATCAGCACGCCCGTAATTCAGTTACTGGTTGCGATGGCGTTGTCACTATTGATGTGGCTGGCATTGGACCCCAGTGTGCTGGCCAACATGAGCGGTGGCGAATTTGTCCAGTTTCTTGGTTCAGCCGCCTTGCTGGCCAAACCGATTCGCCAGCTGTCTGAGGTGAACAGCAATGTTCAAAAAGGCATCGCGGCGGCGGGCACAATTTTTTCCACCCTCGATGAACCCGATGAGCCGGATCTTGGCACAGTGGAGAAGACGCGTGTCAATGGGCATTTTCAGTTCAACAATGTCAGTTTTGCCTACTCCGAAGAAGCTGGCAAGGTGCTGAACGGAATTGATCTGGAGGTCAAGCCGGGCGAGGTGATTGCGCTGGTGGGCCAGTCCGGCAGTGGCAAAACCACTTTGGTGAATCTTATCCCCCGTTTTTACAATCACCGTGAAGGAACGATCCTGCTGGACGGGATCGATATTCGGGATTACACCCTCGACAACCTGCGCAGTCATATCGCCCTGGTGTCGCAGAACGTAACGCTCTTCAACGACACGATTTACAACAATATTGCCTACGGTGCGCTGGGTGAAAACCCGTCGTCGGCGGTGCGCGAGGCGGCCGGTGCTGCACACGCGTTGGAGTTTATCGATCGTCTTCCAGACGGTTTCGATACCCAGATCGGTGACGAGGGCATCATGTTGTCCGGCGGCCAGCGGCAGCGGCTGGCGATTGCCCGCGCATTGCTGAAGAATGCCCCGGTGCTGATTCTGGACGAGGCGACTTCGGCCCTTGATACCGAATCGGAACACCACATCCAGAAAGCCTTCGAGCAGTTGATGAAAGGGCGCACCACGTTCGTCATTGCCCACCGCCTCAGCACCATCGAGAACGCCGATCGTATTATGGTGATGGACCAGGGGCGCATTATCGAGCAGGGCACCCACAGTGAATTGCTGGCCATGAACGGTCGCTATGCGCAGTTGCATCAAAAGCAATTTAGTGACGAACCCCATCAGGCTATCTGACCGGGCGCCGCGGCCATGAACCTCCGTCTGTCACTGGAAAGGGCCTGGTATCGGCCGATGAGCTGGGCCCTGTTGCTGCTGCCGTTATCCTGGTTGTTCCGGGCTGTCAGCAGTGGCCGGCGTTTTTATTACCGGCGGATTAAACCCCCTTGTCCCCTGCCGATCCCCGTGATTGTGGTGGGTAATATCAGCGTCGGCGGCACCGGAAAAACCCCGTTACTGGCCGCGCTGGTGGTAATTTTTCAGGCGCAGGGTTACCGCCCGGGTATTATCAGCCGTGGTTATGGCGGTTCAGCAACCCAGTATCCGCAGCGGGTTACCGACACCTCTACAGCGGATAATGTCGGTGACGAGCCCTTGCTGCTGTCATCGCTGTGTCCGGTGGTGGTGGATCCGGATCGTTATCGGGCGGCCCGATATCTGTTGGAAAAGACCGGCTGCAACCTGATTTTCAGCGACGATGGCTTGCAGCATTATCGATTGCCCCGGAATATTGAAATCGTGGTGATGGACGGAGAGCGCGGCACGGGCAATGGCCATTGCCTGCCTGCGGGGCCACTGCGAGAGCCGTTATCGCGGCTGCAGACGGCAGACTTTGTGGTGGTAAACGAAACGGTGGCCAGCCTGACGATTCCCCACCAGGGTACGTTCAAGCTCTCGCCCGTTCACTTCCGGCATCTGATCACTAACGAATCGGTTGGTGTCGGCAACTGGTCCCTCGGTCGCAAGGTACATGCCGTTGCCGGGATCGGAAATCCCGCCAGATTTGCCCATACCCTCATGTCACTAGGATTTGAGCCGATTCTTCACCCGCTGCCGGATCACCACCGGTTTACGGGCGAGGAGTTGTGTTTTGAGGATGATCTGCCGGTTATTATCACGGCAAAAGATGCGGTAAAGTGCGCTGCCGGATGCGGTGATAATGTCTGGGTGCTGGATGTGCAGGCCGAGCCCGATCCGCCATTTATCGAACGGTTGATACGGGATGTCGGGAGCCTGGCTGAAACGGCAAATACCACCCCGTAGAACGTACTCACAAAAAAGTACTCCCAGAAAATGACTGAGTTGCTATGACCTTTACTGTTGTGATTCCCGCCCGTTTTTCCTCCACTCGCCTGCCGGGCAAACCGCTGCAGGATATTGCCGGCAAAACCATGATCCAGCGGGTTTACGAGCAGGCCCGGCAGAGCAGCGCTGAGCGGGTGATTGTCGCCACGGATCATCAGCAGATTGCCGATGAGGTGACCCGGTTCGGCGGTGAGGTCTGCATGACGTCTCCGGATCATCCGTCCGGGACTGACCGTTTGCAGGAAGTGGTGGCCCAGCACGGCTTTGCCGAGGATCACGTGCTGGTCAATGTTCAGGGCGATGAACCGTTGATTCCCCCCGCAGTCGTCGACCAGGTGGCCGCAAACCTCATCAATAACCCCGGCGCAGGTATCGCAACGCTTTGCGAACCGATCACGGACGAAGCGAGTTTCGCCAACCCCAATGTGGTCAAGGTTGTTACGGACCGTCAGGGCATGTCGCTGTATTTCAGTCGCGCACCGGTGCCCTGGCCTCGGGATTTTGCTGATGACCGGGTGGCAGCTATGTCTGCCGTCCTGCAACCGATGCGACATATCGGTATTTACGCGTACCGGGTCGGCTTGCTGAACCAGTTCGTACAATGGCCAGTGGCACCCATTGAGGCGCTGGAGTGCCTGGAGCAGTTGCGCTTCATGTGGAACGGTGAGCGGATTCACGTGGCCAGAGCCGTGGCCGATGTGCCCGGTGGCGTCGATACCGAGCAGGATCTGCAGCGGGTTGTCGCGATTTTCAGGGGTACTTCAGCATGAGACAGCTGCGTGTGTTATTTGTCTGTCTGGGCAATATCTGTCGATCGCCCACCGCCCACGGGATTTTTGAGCGACGGGTGGCCGAGGCCGGTTTGCAGGACCGGATTCTGATCGACTCTGCCGGTACCGGTGATTGGCACGTCGGGCGGTCGCCAGACTCAAGAGCCAGTGCGGCTGCGCTGAAGCGCGGTTATGACCTGAGTCATTTGCGGGCGCGTCAGGTGCGGCCTGAAGATTTCCTGGCGTTTGATTATCTGCTCGCCATGGATCAGCAGAACCTCTGGGACTTGCAGGCACTGGCACTGCCGGAGTTTGCCGGTCATCTCGGCCTGTTTCTCGATTTCGGCAACAGCCCCCTGAAAGAGGTGCCTGACCCCTATGCCGGTGGCGAAGAGGGATTCGAAGCAGTGCTGGATCTGGTGGAAGATGCCACCAGTGGTTTATTGGCTCATCTGCGCGGGCAACTGGATTAATGCTCGATATTCAGGCCGCCGTTTCGCTGCAACCCTACAATACGCTGTCCCTGCCTGCCACGGCGGAGTTTTTCTGCCATATCCACACCCGCGAAGACCTGTTCGAAGCACTGGAATGGGCCCGCCTGAAAAATATCCCGGTAACGCCATTGGGTGGTGGCAGCAATCTGGTGCTGGTCGATGACCTGCCGGGTCTGGTGCTGCAAATAGCCATTCCCGGCATCGCCCTGGCTGCCGGTTCAGAGCTGGGCGAGCAGCGCAATGTTCACATCGGTGCCGGTGAAAATTGGCATCAACTGGTGTTGCACACCCTCGAAAAGGGCTGGTACGGCCTGGAGAACCTGTCCCTGATTCCGGGCCTGGCCGGTGCGGCGCCGATTCAGAATATCGGTGCCTATGGCATCGAATTGAGCGAACTGTTTCACTCGCTGGAGGCGGTCCACCTGCCCACCGGTGAGTTGCATACAATGCTGGCCGCAGACTGCCGTTTTGGCTATCGGGACAGCCTGTTCAAACAGGCGGGTCGCAACCAATATGTGATTGCCGCCATCACGCTATCCTTGTCTGCCCGGCCGCATTTACGCCTGACCTATCCGGCCCTGCTACAGGCCCTGGAAGGCTGCGATGCAGCCTCGCTGACGCCCGCCATGGTCTCAGCGGCGGTCTGTGAAGTACGGCGCAGCAAACTGCCGGACCCCGCCAGGCTGCCGAATACCGGAAGCTTTTTTAAAAATCCGGTCGTCACGGAGGACCAGGCAACCACACTGCGTCAGCAGTTTCCCGATATCGTGTGCTACCCCCAGGCAGATGGTACCGTCAAACTGGCCGCTGGCTGGCTCGTTGAACAGGCCGGCTGGCGCGGTGTGATGCGCGACCGGGTGGGTGTTCACGATCGCCAGTCGCTGGTGTTGGTCAATTTTGGTGGTGGCACCGGTGCTCAGTTACTGGCACTGGCAGAAGAAATCAGCGACTCGGTGCAGCAAAAGTTTGCCGTTGCGCTGGAAATCGAGCCGACGATTTACCCGGTCCGAGTGAAAACCTGAGTGAACAACAGCCCCTTGAATGGCCCGCCATGAACCAGCACAGCCTGTTTGCCGCCAATCCCGATCCGCTCGATATCCAGCTGCCCGGTGGCTCCCTCCGCTACTGGCCGCAGTTGATGGCTGCGCCGTCGGCGGATCGGTGGATGGCGGTACTGATGGAGCAGGTGGCCTGGGAACAAAGCGAGATTGTCATCGCCGGCCGCAGACTGAAAATTCCCCGTCTCAATGCCTGGTATGGCGACGCCGGTGCCGACTACCAGTACTCCGGGCGGCAGTTCAAAGCCACTCCCTGGCTGCCGGAACTACTTGAGATCAGGCAGGTAGTTGAGGCAGCGGTGGGGCACCGTTTCAACAGTGCTCTGCTCAATTTGTACCGGGATGCCCGCGACAGTGTCGATTGGCACAGTGACGATGAGCCGGAGTTGGGAGAAAACCCGCTGATAGCCTCCTTGAGTCTGGGCGCGGTGCGGCCTTTTCAGTTACGGCACAAAACACGGAAGGACTTGCCGATGCGAACACTGGAACTGGAGCAGGGTTCATTGTTGCTGATGAGCGGGGCAGTACAACACCACTGGCGGCATCGACTGCCGAAACTCGCCACAGCTGTGGGCCCGCGAGTGAACGTGACTTTTCGCAACGTGGTTTATGGTCAACCGAAAAGCGCGGTGGTAGGCTAGATGGAATTTCAGGGTTTCCGCAATGACCACTAACGAGGCATTCAACACCGTCCTGGTTGTCGACGACCACGATCTTATCCGCATGGGGATCTGCAAGTTGCTGGCAGAAGTGCCGGGTATCACCGTGATTGGTCAGGCCGCCAGCGGCGAAGAGGCCATTACCCGGGTTCGGGAGTTGTCCCCCGATATTGTCTTCATGGACGTGCGGATGCCGGGTATCGGTGGGCTGGAAGCCACCGAGCGCATTCTGTCTCACTACCCGAAAACCCGGGTTATCGTGGTCAGCGCCTTCAATGATGACTTTTACCCAGCCTCCCTTCTGAAGGCGGGTGCCTGTGGTTATATCACCAAAAAAGCGGACTGCGATCAGATCAAGGCAGCGGTGGAAACCGCCCTGAGCGGTGGCATTTATGTCAACCCGGAACTGGCCCAGATAATGGTGGCTAACGGCATGAAATCCGGCGGCAAAACCTCACCGCTATCGCGCCTCTCGCAACGTGAACTGCAGATCGCGGCGCTGATTACCAGCGGTATCCGCGCCAAGGACGTGGCAAAAACCCTCTATGTCAGTCCCAAGACCATCAATACCTACAAATACCGTATTTATGAAAAGCTCGGTGTCAGCAACGATGTTGAACTCACCCTGGCAGCGGTAAAATACGGTCTGGTAGACCCCTCCGAACTGATCTGATCCGCTGTACAATGGCCCCATGTCTTTCGACCATCAGCCGTTTCTCAAGCAATTGACCCAGCGTCCCGGCATCTATCAGATGATGGGTGAGGACGGGGCTGTGCTCTATGTGGGCAAGGCAAAAAACCTGCGCAAAAGGGTTGCCAGCTATTTCAGAACCACCGGCCTGACCCCGAAAACTGCCGCTCTGGTGAGTCGCATCGCCAGTATCGATGTCACTATTACCCAGACGGAAATAGAGGCGCTGTTGCTGGAACAGAACCTGATCAAGCAAAACCGGCCGCCATTCAATATTCTGCTGCGGGATGACAAATCCTACCCCTACCTATTTTTGTCCGACCGGGATACCTATCCCCGGCTGGCCTTTCATCGGGGCAGCAAGCGACAGGGCGGCCGTTATTTCGGGCCATTCCCCAGCGTTCAGGCCGTTCGGGACAGCCTGAACTTTTTGCAGAAAACTTTTCGAGTGCGCCAGTGCGACGATAATTTCTTTCGCAATCGCTCCCGACCCTGTCTGCAATACCAGATCAATCGCTGCACCGCCCCCTGCGTGGATCTGATTTCTGCGGAAGATTACCAGCGCGATGTGCGACACACCCAAATGTTTCTCGAGGGAAAAAACGACAACCTGATCCGCGAGCTGGAAGCCGATATGGATGTGGCCGCAGAGGCGCTGGCATTTGAGCGGGCCGCGTTGCTGCGCGATCAGATGGTGGCGCTGCGCACCATTCAGGCCGAACAGGTGGTGGAGTCCGGCAGCAACCATATCGACGTGGTGGCCGCCATACTGGTGGGAGACCAGTGCTGTGTGCACGTGCTCTATATCCGCCAGGGGCGAATCCTCGGCAGCAGAAGCTATTACCCGAAGGTGCCGCTGGCAGCGGATGCCACCGAGCTGCTGACAGATTTTCTGCCGCAGTTCTATCTGCGCGACAGCGGCCGGGGTGATTTTCCACGCGAGATTGTCGTCAATCATGCACTGCCCGACAGCGCGTTGCTGGCTTCGGCAATTTCCGAAGTGGCCGGCCACCGGGTGCTTCTCAAGCATCGGGGTCGCAGCACCCGGGCGCAATGGGTCGAACTGGCCGAGCGCACCGCCAGCCAGAACCTGAACGGTCGCATTGCCTCACGCAAGACCACCCAGCAGCGACTGGAGGCCTTGCAGCAACTACTGCAACTGGCGGTGCCGCCCGAACGGATCGAATGTTTCGATATCAGCCACAGCAGTGGGGAAGCTACAGTCGCTTCCTGTGTAGTATTTGATAGTGGCGGGGCGCTGAAATCGGATTATCGGCGAATGAACATCAAGGATGTCGCTGCCGGGGACGACTATGCCGCCATGGAGCAGGCGTTGGTGCGCCGCTATACCCGCATTCAGAAAGAGGAGGGCAAACTGCCCGATATTTTGCTGATCGACGGCGGCAAGGGGCAGATGCGCAGGGCGGTCGCGGTGCTTGCTGAATTGGGTGTGATTGGCGTGCAGGTGGTGGGCGTCGCCAAGGGGCCCACCCGCAAGGCGGGCTTTGAAACCCTGTTGCTGTCGCAGGATGGCCTCGAGCGGGAACTGGAAGCCCAGTCCTCGGCCCTGCTGCTTATCCAGCAAATCCGCGATGAGGCCCACCGCTTCGCCATTACCGGTCACCGCCAGCGCCGCGATCGCAAGCGCCGTACCTCGACGCTGGAGGGGATCGACGGGGTTGGCCCAAAACGGCGCAAGGAATTGCTGCGGTTTTTCGGGGGCTCCCAGGAGGTTGTGCGGGCCAGTGTTGCCGAACTGATGCGCGTGCCCGGTATCAGCAGGAAAGTGGCCGAAACTATTTACAGCACCCTCCACAATGAGTAACTTGGGCGGGTCTCCACCGCCTGGACTGCAGTAAAACCTATCATGTGGAATCTCCCTAACATCCTCACCCTGTTACGTATCGCGCTTATCCCCATTTTTATTGGTGTTTACTACCTGCCCTGGGAAGGTCGTCACCTCGCCAGCGCTGCCATTTTTGGTATTGCCGCCGGTACCGACTGGCTCGATGGCTACCTGGCCCGAAAACTCGACCAGTTCACCCCGTTCGGTGCGTTTCTCGACCCTGTAGCGGACAAACTGATCGTGGCCTCGGCCCTGATCATGCTGCTGGAATCCCATGCCAATGTGCTGTTTGCATTGCCGACCCTAGTGATCATCGGCCGTGAAATCGTGATTTCTGCACTGCGGGAGTGGATGGCTGAACTGGGCAATCGCACCAGCGTGGCGGTGTCCTACCTAGGGAAAGTGAAAACGACCCTGCAGATGATCGCCATTGCCATATTGCTGGCGATTGATCCGGTGCTGTATCCGGTGCTGGATCTGATGGGCATCGCCCTGCTGTACGTGGCAGCACTGCTGACCCTGTGGTCCATGCTGATCTACCTGAAAGCTGCCTGGCCGGAGTTGTCCAAAGTCACCTGAGGGTGAGTGGTGACGCAATACCGGCGTTATTCTCCCCGCAGCGAAAAAGAGGTTGCTTATCGCCGATCAATCCATAGAATACCCGCCTTCTTTACTGTTCTTTGAAAATCTCGTCGGGTACAATCCCGCATCCAAAAGGCGCGGTGGCAGAGTGGTCATGCAGCGGACTGCAACTCCGTTAACGCCGGTTCGATTCCGACCCGCGCCTCCATTTTCAACCGTTAAACGCAACACCGCCGTTTGATCGTCCAGCCCGATAAACCCCCAGACCATCAATCGTCAATTGCGTAAGCGAAAGCAGTAACAACCGGAACAAGCCCATCCTCAAAAATGCCCGGATGGCGAAATTGGTAGACGATGAGCAGGATGCTCAAGTGTCGCGAAAGGCAGGAGCCGATAGCGACCGCAAGGACCAGCACAGCGTGCTGGCAACCTTCAGATAACATCAGTAGTAAAGCCCATCCTCAAAAATGCCCGGATGGCGAAATTGGTAGACGCAAGGGACTTAAAATCCCTCGGAGGGTAACCTCCGTGCCGGTTCGACCCCGGCTCCGGGCACCATTAAACTCAAATGGTTATACCTGCCTTCCCTGCTTTGGGAAGGCGCGTAAATTATCCTTTTATTTTCCCTGTAATCGGTCCAATGGGCTGGCTTTCCTCGTGTAATGTTGTCAAATCGAGACCACGGTTTATACTCGGTCCATGCTCGTTATCCAGCCGGTTGCCTAAACATGATTGAAAAACAAGGGGCTAGCAGTAAGAAGGAAATAACGAGGTCCTATTATTTTGGATAACAGGAAAAACTCGCTTTATTCTGAAGGGAATCAGATATGTTTCAATTTTTTCTTTGTATCAAGTTGTTACAAAAGAGCGTCGAATATCAGATTCGGCAAAGCGCGCATGCGCGATATACAAATGTTAGGCAGTCCTGGCGGATGCAGCCATTTTATAATAAGTTCTCAACCGGAAGCTCAAAATTATGTTGGACCTGCTGTTCGTCGCTATCGGAGTTTTGCTTCTAACGGGTGGTGGCGAGGCGCTTATCAGAGGGTCTCTGGCGGCAGCAAATCGGCTAGGTATTTCACCTCTTCTCAGCGGCTTGTTAATTGTCGGTTTCGGTACATCTGCGCCAGAGCTGGTGGTCTCAATTGAGGCAGCTCTTAGTGAACGGCCTGACATCGCAATCGGTAATGTTGTGGGCAGTAATATCGGTAACATCCTTCTGATTCTGGGCTTATGTGCATTGATAACACCTCTTGCTGTCAAGCCGCTTGTCTTGCGACGGGATGGTGTCACGGTTGTAGCTGCTAGTATTTTGTTTCTTGTGCTTGTCGGTGGGGATGCTCTGGTGAGGTCTGACGCTGCCATATTCCTTTTGGCACTTGCCGCTTATTTGATCTGGGCCTATTGGACCGAGCGCTCCGGAGAAGCGCCTTCTGCAGGGCTACATATAGCTGAAGGGGAAGAAGTAACGTCTCTGCCAAAAACAACTCTATGGGTAGTCATGGCGGTGGTGTTGGGTTTGGCCCTTTTGGTCGCCGGATCACAAGTACTGTTAAAGGGAGCCGTGGGAATAGCAGAGTCGTTTGGTGTCTCAGAAGCTGTGATAGGTTTGACCCTTGTGGCGGTTGGCACGTCTTTGCCCGAGCTATCGATATCGGTAATCGCGGCGTTCCGCCGACATGCGGATGTTGCTATTGGGAATATTCTCGGTAGTAATATCTTCAATCTTCTGGGGATACTCGGTATTTCCGCGTTGCTACAGCCGCTTCCAGTCCATGAGCGAATCCTGCAGTTTGATCAATGGGTCATGTTGGGAACATCGCTAATTCTGTTGTTCTTTTTATATACGGGCAATCGGCTTAGCAGGCTCGAAGGAGGGTTGCTCCTGTTGGTCTACGGTGTATATGTAAGTCTGAGTTTCACGGTATTCAGTACATAAACTGTGGGAGCGACAATGCCTAACCAAGCCAAGCACTGCGACAGCTTTTTCGTTGCGGCTTCGCCTCCACTGCAAAGCTGCGCGTGTTGGCGGCGGTATGTGTAAACAATAATTACGGTGTGATATGAAAGTATATTTTTCACATGGAAAAGAAAGTGGTCCCTGGGGGAGTAAAATCAAAAGGCTCGCAATTATTGCTGAGCAACATAGCTACAGCGTCGATAGCGTAGATTATTCGGATATCCTTGATCCTGACCTCAGAGTTGAACGTCTATTAGATGTATTAAAAGACGTAGAAGATGACTTCATACTTGTGGGGTCAAGCATGGGAGGCTACGTTTCTTTAGTTGCCGCAGAGCAAGTTAATGCAAAAGCACTATTTTTATTAGCTCCGGCTCTGTTTATGCAAGGGTACAAAAAGCAAACATTTTGTAAGCAACCTAATGTAGAAATTGTTCATGGCTGGTCTGATGATGTAGTTGCACCAGAGAACTCAATTAAATTTGCAAAGGATATTGATTGTTCATTGCATTTGATTTCCGGAGATCACCGGTTGAACTCATCCATGGCGGTCATTGAAAAACTATTTTCACAGTTCCTCTCTTCTCAAGCACAGAACAAAGCATAGCAGCGGTGAAGCCGTTCAATGGGGCGTTACATTTCAGGCAGGTTAGTTTGTGATCCCCGAAATTTGTATAAGCGCTGGAAGAGTTGGGTCGAGTACGTTTATCCGATTTATTTTTTATGCGAGATTTTTTATATTCGGAAATCTCTCAGATCGACCGCATTCCAAATATTCCAGACTATCCCGAGATTGATTTAGACGCTATCCAGGTTTTCATCACGGAAGATAATGTGGCCAGTTGAGAGTGGCCGAAAAATTGGGATGGCAGGCAGTACAAAGTGCAACCAAAGATGGAGAGTATGGTCGCTACTGCCGAATTACCATATAACAACTGCGGTCAAGGGGCGCTTCTCTCATTAGGGCAAATTAGTTATGACAAACATCACAATACAACCAAGAATTGGTCATGCAAGGGTAGGCCCTGTAGGCTTTGTTTCATATTCACAGGATTTTTTGAGCGCTTATGAGTCGTTTGAAACTCATAAGCCATTTTCTCCATCAAAATATTATCTGGTTTGCCGCTCGATAGAGCTTTCTTTAAAAGCGTATCTATTAACCAAAAACCTACCTATTGGCAACCTTAAGAAAAGACTTGGCCATGACTTAGATAAGATTCTCAGGAAATCTAAAGAGTTGGGTTTTGATTCTGATATCGGAATTTCCGAAGATGAAAAGGCAGAATTAGAAAGGGCCAATCTTTGGTATAAGAGGAAGGGTTTCGAATATTTTTCTATAGAAAATATGGTTAAAGGCTATCAAGGCAATAGTAGTCTTCCAGATTTACAGGTTTTGGTTGCGCTGGCTAATAAGCTTATCAGTACAATAAAACCTCTGTGCTTAGATGCTATGCGGCAACCCCAAAAAGAATAAGTGGAGGTCCGGTTATGGCTAGCGTTAACATTCAAGAGGGAAAGATATGAGCAAGGGAAAGGTTGTTTTAATAATTGCGGCTGGGATGCTTGCTATTTACGTAGTGGCTGCGCCTTACGTCACTGTTTATCAAATGAAATCCGCTGCGGAGAGCCACGACGGAGAGACACTTTCTGAGTACATTGAGTTTCCCAGTGTTCGTAAAAGCCTAAAGGATCAGATGAATGTCATGTTCGCGAAGAAGATGGCGGAAGACGAAGAGATGAAGAATAACCCATTTGCAGCGGTGGGGATGGCGTTTGCGGGGGTGATGGTCGACAAGCTGGTGGATGTCTACGTTACTCCAGCGGGCATCACCCAGTTAATGGCTGGTGAAAAGCCCCAGCCGGGAGCGGAAATAAATGGCGAGAACGCTGACGACCCAGAGCACAAGCCACTGTCGGATTCATCGATGGCCTACGAATCTCATGATAAATTTGTCGTAAAGGTCAAAGGTGATGACGGTGAAGAGGGAAAGTTCATTCTTCGAAGACGTGGTTTGAGCTGGAAGTTGACAGATATCATTATTCCATTGGAATGGTGAGCGCAAACATTAGGTACCTGAAAGTGGAGTCGGTTACAACTTTCTTCAAACTTCCCCCAGGCTGATATTTTTAGCATGATTTCCTGACAGTATCTGGCCTCCACCAGGAGTTCCATTGAATGTATGTCCCGGATCACTTCAAAGAAAAAGACAGAAATAAGCTGCATCAATATATTCGTGACTACAGTTTCGGGCTATTGGTTGTTGCTGATGATGGTGGCATTGATGCAAACCACCTACCTTCCCCTCTCCTCTCTTTCTTTTGTGGGGACGGGTTTCCTTCGCCACTATTGACCTGCCCACAACTTTCCTTCGCTATTTTCCTTCGCTACGCAGCTCAAAACTACCGGTAAAGCCCGGTCTGTTGGGCCGGAAGTAAGTCTATAACGCTATGTTTTTATTAATAATTGGGATGACCGCTACCAGCCGCTAGCTCGCTAATAAAGATTTCAGGGTGACATGGGCTAGGTTGGGGAGCGTACATACTTTGTTCGCAATGAACGCTAGTATTTTTCCGCAAGGTTTTTTTAGACCTTAGCACCGTCTAAGGTACTGTCATCATTCCGGCCATCAGTGCCTTTCTCGGTTCCAAATTTGCGAATTAAAGAGAAACTGATGGTACGTAACGAGGCTTCTCAAGCCACTAAAAAAAAACACAAGTCCGTCACGCCAATAGGCGAGAGATTTCTAGCGTTTCTCGGTGACAATGCCTACCCTTGTGTGGGGGCCAAATCAGCGTTGGCCCATGGCTCTATCGAGACGCATGAGTTCGGAGCAATGGGGGAGTTCAACAATGACGAACCGATTGCCGATGGGCTCGCTCAATTTGTTGACATGATCGAGGCAAGTGATTCCGGAAAAAACATAGTGCATTCCTATGCGGCAATATTCCACGGACCGTTCGATATGGATGAGCACCGTTTCGAGTCATTGATGTGGTCGCAATTGTGGCGAATCTACAAACTTGATGTTTTGGCAGGCAATTTACCCGCCGACGATGTCAGTAGTGATACGGATAGTCCACGATTCAGTCTGAGCATGTCGGGACATCCATTCTTCCTGATCGGGCTCCACCCGTATGCGTCGCGACTCGCCAGGCGTTTCACGCACCCAGTGCTGGTGTTCAATTCTCACCGGCAGTTCGAAAGTCTCAAAGGGGATGGCCGCTATGAGAAGATGCAGGCGGCTACGCGTTCACGCGACATCGAGTTGCAAGGGTCCATCAATCCCAATCTGGCGGATTTCGGAGAATTGAGTGAGGCCAGGCAGTACAGTGGCCGCGAAGTAGAGGTCGACTGGCGTTGTCCATTTGATTTCGAGGAGAAACATTGAAGGCAGATGTAGCGACGGTGAGAATTCCTCCCTGCTCAGCGAAGACGGTCGAGCTCGGTGTGGGCGATGAGCTGGTGATTATTGACCCCGAAGGTCAGCAAGTGAGCGATCTGGTGGCGTTTGGGCATCCGGATCTTGAGGAGTATCTGTCTTCAGGTCGTTCTCTGGACTACGCCTCACGCCTGTGGCTCACAACTGGCGATATCCTCTATTCCAATCGTAGCCGACCCATGTTCACTATCCTGGAGGATACCTGCGGCCGACACGACTTTACGTTGACACCCTGTTCGAAAGATACCTTCCGGATCATATACGGGGAGAGTGAAGGGCGCCCGGGTTGTGAGGGCAATCTGGTTGCAGCACTTGCTCCCTACGACATCGGTGTCGATCAGATTCCCATCGCGTTTAACGTTTTTATGCATGTTGCGGTAGATGCGACAACCGGCGAATTCCGCGTTCTACCGCCGCTTAGCAAGGCAGGGGATTACGTTCGTCTGCGGGCCGAGATGCCGCTGGTGGTGGCGATGACCTCATGCTCCGCCGGACAGTCGAACAACTTTTGCTTTAAACCAATTGATTTCCAGGTGCAGAGGTCGCAATAGCCGCACTGGAAAAGCAGGTGCTTTTTCAGTGGCATTGATTGCCGTGACAGCAAGCAAAGCCAACTTAGATAATCTATGGCAATGAAGGCTTATCGATGAATAAAAGCGAAAATTGCCCCCATTGACCTCCCGGCGGGCTAAAGATTCTCAGGTCCACATTGACCGCATTCGTACCATGCTGAAGGCTACCGACAAGGATTCAAGCGTTTCACAGTAAAGCAGCCATCGCTACCAATACTGTATGTGGGGTTACCCACGAGTATACTGGCTTACAAATACCCGGGTTCTTCAGTGGAGTGCTTGTGGAGTTCAGTGTTTCTTTCCTGTTCCAGGCTCAAACACGTGATGACTCAACAAGATCAATGAAAAAACAATTCTTGGGAATAATCGCTGGATGCCAGGTTATTACTTGTTTAAATAGAAAGGAGTAGGGTTATGGAGTGGGTATTACTGGGGATTCTTGGCGTACTGATTTTATATGTAATCCTGGAATACAATAAGTTGGTTCGACTTCGCAATGTATTTCAAAATGCATTCAAACAGATAGACGTCACGCTCAAACAACGACATGACATGATTCCGCAACTGGTCAACACCGTAAAAGGCTATGCCAAGCACGAACAGGCCACGTTGACCGGCGTTATCGATGCCCGGAATCAAGCCGAAAAATTACGCGGTCAAAGCGATTCAGGCGACGCAGAATCAATGCTGGCACTGGGGCAGGCCGAAGGTCTACTCGGCAAGGCGATGGGCGGGATTTTTGCCTTGTCAGAAGCCTATCCCGATCTTAAGGCCGATGGCGCTTTTCGTGATTTGATGGAGCAATTGACCACTATTGAAAACAAGGTGGCCGCATCACGTCGCGGCTACAACAACACCGTGCTTGAATACAATAATGTGCTGGAAACCTTCCCGACCAATATCCTGGCGAACATGTTTACCTTTAAACGTGCATCAGAGCTGGATTTTGATGATCGTGAAGCGATTCAAAATGCCCCTGAAGTTGAGTTCTAGGCATGGCTGAAATGAGTATGTATCAGCATGGCGCGAATGCCCGTAAGCAAAGCCTGCTGATTACCTCCTTGTTCATTTTTTCAGTATTGCTGATCGCCGTGCTGATTGCCTCATTGGCCTCGGTGCGTTTAACCCCGGAAACAGCAAATCAGGCCAACCAGATCGTTGTCGACTGGCGGTTGTTTGTTTATGTCGCTTTGGCAGTAGCCGGCGTGATTGTTTTAACATCACTCTGGAAAATGGTCAGTATGGGCGGAGACGGGGCCAAAGTAGCCCGTTCTTTGGGCGCTACCGATGTCAGTGAAGAAACTGGCGACCCGCTTATTACCCGGTACAAACACATTGTTGAAGAAGTGGCCCTCGGTGCCAGCATGCAAGCACCCCGCATCTTTGTGCTCGAAAACGAACCGGGGATCAATGCTTTTGCCGCCGGCAGCTCACCGGACAAGGCGGCTATTGCCGTTACGCGCGGTGCTTTAAAGCTGTTAAACCGCGGTGAACTGGCGGCTGTTGTCGCCCATGAGTTTGCACATATTCGCAACCTGGATATGCGTTTGAATGTACGGGTTATCGGCCTGATTCATGGCTTAATGGTCCTCTATGTTGTGGGTCGAATCCTGATGCATTCCGGCGGCCGGGGCAGGAAGGGCGGGGCGCAAATAGCGTTAATAGGCATTGCCATTATCCTGTTAGGGTTGTTGGGGGCCTTTATGGGCAAAATTATGCAGGCAGCCATTTCACGGCAACGTGAATATTTGGCTGATGCGGATTCCGCACGCTATACCGGTGATCCGGACTCCCTGGCCGGTGCCCTAAAAAAAATCGGCGGACTCCAGCGAAGTGGTCTGAAAGAAGCCGTCCACGATGAACTGGAAGAGGCCAGGCATATGATGTTTGCCGAGCTCTCCGTCAAAATGTCTGGCCTGATGTCGACACATCCGCCGTTGGTCAAGCGTATACAAGCTTTGGATCCCAGCTTTGATCCGGACAACAATGGCTGGCCTTCAATGGAAAACGCCGAGGAACCAAAAGGGGCGTAGTCAATTGAAAGCGTATGAAAATACGTGGCAATAAGTGGGCTCAGGTACAACTTTCTTCAGATGTCCCCCAGGTTGATATCCTCAGCATGATTTCCTGACCAGTTTCTAATGTCGAATGTTAGCAAGAGGCGGTAATGACCCCCGGAATTAACGTTGTCAGGAAGCATAAAATTGCGCATAGGGTGCATGAGTATTCCCATGACTCATCAAATAGGTCCTACGGCCATGAAGCTGTCGAAAAACTGGGAGTTCCCGAAGCGAGGGTGTTCAAAACACTGGTTGTGAGTCTTGATGGTAAGGAGCTGGCCGTGTCGGTCATCCCCGTCTCATCTCTGTTGAGTCTGAAACTGATCGCCAAGGCCTTCGGAGCAAAGAAGGCTACTATGGCCGCCAAATCTGATGTGGAACGTTCTACAGGCTATGTTCTGGGTGGTGTAAGCCCGCTCGGTCAAAAAAACCGGCTTAGAACGATAATCGATATTTCCGCCAGCCATCATTCCTCGGTGTTTGTCAGTGCTGGTCGCAGAGGATTAGAGATAGAATTAAATCCGGATGACTTAAAAAATCTGGTAAATGGGGTATTTGCTGGGGTTTGCCAGTAAATTCAAGCGAACAATGGCAGGTAAGCGACACCTGCATGAGTCGCGCCTGTATTTGGGGTTCACCTCGCCACTTGCCATCTTTGCCTTGGTAAACCGGTAATCGTCTTTTGACATAGGGGTATATCCCCTATTGAATAAGCCGCAAATAAAATAAGTCAATAAATGGGATTAAAGGCAAGGGCTGATGATGAGCAAAGACGGTGTGACAGCTTTCACCTGGGACAAACACTTCGTCACCGGTATTGCGGAAGTCGACGAACAACACCACGGTCTGGTCGACCTTATCAATGATTTCAGCGACCGCGTTGTCGCCGGGGATGCCTCCGTAGAGGAAACTGCCGGGATCCTCTCCCGGCTGCGTCAGTACGCCCGCTACCATTTCCGTGAGGAAGAGCAGTTGATGGTGACAGCGGGTATTGATGAGCGGGCATTGTCTACCCACCAGCAAGCTCACCGACGGTTTTGCGAGGAAATCGAGCACATTGACAGCAGGCTGCCGGTTCTCGGTGAGAGGGAGATCGGGCAGGTTCTCGACTACATGGTGCATTGGCTCGGCTACCATATCCTCGGCATTGACCAATCCATGGCCCGGCAGCTGCGTGCCATCAAGTCCGGGACTTCGCCTGTCGCCGCCTACGAAGAGGAGTTGGCCTTCGATGCGGGGCCGGTACAGCCACTTCTCCACGCCATCGTGGGCCTGCTCCAGATCGTCGAGGAAAAAAATCGGGAGCTTGTGGCCACTAATGCCACTCTGGAGACTCGTGTCGCCGAGCGCACTCTGGAGCTGCGTCAGCTCAACGATGCCATGCATCAACTCGCCATGCATGACCCGCTTACGGGACTCCCTAACCGCCGCCAGGCCACGGACTTTCTCGACGCCCACTGGCCGGAAAGGAAAACCCGGCCCGTCAGCTGCCTGATGATCGACGCCGACCACTTCAAAGAGATCAATGATAACTTTGGGCACGAGGAAGGAGATCGAGTATTGAAGGGGCTAGCGACGGAGATCCGTCAGGGCTTTCGAACCGATGACCTGGTCTGCCGCATCGGTGGAGATGAGTTCCTGGTTATATGCCCACAGACGCTCCTCGCCAAGGCGCTGGAGCTCGCGGACCGGCTACTGGCTCACATCAATGGCTTGTCGCTGCCGGTTCAGGGTGGAGCCTGGCAGGGCAGTTTGAGTATCGGCGTAGCCTGCGCTACAGAGGCCATGACCCACACTTCCGAGCTCTTGCGCATGGCTGATGAGGGACTGTACGCGGCTAAAACGGCGGGGCGCAACAGGGTATGCAGTGTTCAGACAATCTAACTGCTAACATTTTTGAGCAATCCGGAAACTCATTTACTATGAATAGGAGGGGGCAGATATAATTTTCCTTTGACCCGGGTTTCCTGAGACTGAAACTAAGAGAGGAGTGTCATTATGAGCATGAAAGACGCATACGAAAAAAAGCTTCAGGCGCAACTGGACGAGTGGGGTATAGAAATAGACAAGCTTAAGGCAAAGGCTGATAAAGCAGAGGCCGAGGCGCAACTGGAGTATTACCGGCAGGTTGAAGAGTTGCGTTCAATGCAGGAAGAGTCCAACAAAAAGCTTGCTGAACTTAAAGCGGCCAGTGACGACGCATGGCAAGACCTTAAAGCCGGAATCGACAGCTCATGGGATTCACTCAGCCATGCTGTGAAGTCGGCAGCATCCAGATTTAAATAGATGTAAGTGTTTGCCGAGGTGGGTTTGATGGTATCCAAATAAATGGGGGCAGGTACAACGGTTTTTCCACGTTTCTTTCCCCAACTTCCACTACACCTCAACCCTGTTTCTGCCAAGCTCTTTTGCCCGATAGAGTGCCTCATCGACCCGCTGGGCCAATGATTTGGAGCTTTCATGGGGGGCAAGTTCTACCACCCCGAAACTGGCCGTGATGCTGCCGAGCTTGTCGAAGGGATGAGCAGCGATTGTCCGTCGTAACTTCTCGGCGACGTCCATAGCAGTGTCCAGCCCGGTTTGTGGCAGTAATACCATAAACTCCTCGCCGCCCCAACGCCCATGAATGTCAATGCCGCGGATGTTGTCATTGACTAGGCTGGTAACTGTTTTCAATGCCATGTCACCGGTATTGTGGCCGTAACGATCGTTGACCTGCTTGAAGTGATCGAGGTCATACATGAGCAGTGCAAGCGGGGTATGGTAGCGGTTGGCACGTTCTATCTCGTGTTCCAGCAGGCGGTCGAACTCCTGCCGGTTTTTGATGCCGGTGAGACCGTCCGTAATGGCCATAATGCGCACCTGCTCTTCGGCCTGGATGCGTTGGGTAATATCCAGAAGTATTCCAGTCCAGATAATAGAGCTGTCTGCTTCCTTCTCCGGTGTGGAGCGGCACTCGATCCAGCGAATCGAGCCATCATTATGTCGGATGCGGAACTCTGCGTGGAAGTGCGACAGGGTACTTGCGGATTCCTGGGTTTTGCGCTCGATTTCGGGGGCATCCTCAGGAAGAAGGCGGGACATGATGTCGTCCACGTCGGTACCGGACAATTCCTCCTGTGCCAGACCGCCCAGTGCAGCGAAACCCTCACTGAAATAGGGGAAGCTGCGCGTACCATCCGGAGCGATACGGTATTGGTATAATGCGCCGGGGACCTGGGTGGCGATGCGCTCAAGCAATTCTTTGTTCTGCCGAAGCCGTTCCTCGGTATATTTGCGTTCCGTGGTGTCCCTGACAATGCAGAAAATCAGGTTCTCGCCCTTATAGATTGCGCCATTGGTGCTGACCTCTGCATCGGTAATAGTGCCGTCCTTGCGGCGCTGCCGGGTATCAAAATGCGCACTTGAATTATCGACGGTCAGAAGCATTTGCCGCAGTTCCTGCTCGCTGAACCGGATATCCCAGTCCCACACATGAAAGCTGCCCAGTTCTTCGGGTGTATAGCCGAGCATGTCGGCATAACGCTGGTTGGCCCGGTACACACTGCCATCTTGCCTGAGTACCACCATGGCATCCCCGGATTGTTCGAACAGAACGGTCCAGAGTATAGTTTCTATCGTTTCGTCGTCTATCAGTGATTTCAAGTTCAGGCCCGGGTTGTCCAAAATCTAAATCTGCAGATGCTCAAGCTTGGGAAGTTGAATCTGATCCCAGCTCTTATCGGCTGGTAAACCCACCATCAATAGCAATGGCCAGGCCAGTGATAAAGCTCGCCGATGGCATGCTCAGGAAAACAATCGCATCAGCAACTTCCTGCGCGGTGCCCATGCGGTTCATTGCATGCAGAGCGGCAAACTGTTTTTCAATTTCTGGATCCTGATGGGTAATACGGTCAATCATGTCCGTCTTGATGGCACCGGGACAGATCGCGTTAACACGGATATTCTGCTCGGCGTACTCCAGTGCTGCAGTCTTGGTCAGCTGGACAACGCCACCCTTGGAAGCACAATAGGCTGGCAAACCGGGAAAACCAATAAGTCCAGCCACTGAAGCGATATTGACAATGGAGCCACCGCTCTGTTGTTTCAGCATGATGCGCAACTGCTCCTGCATGCACAGGAACACCCCGCGCAGGTTTATATTGATGACCTGATCAAAATTGGCCAGTGTAGTTTCAGCTGTTGGCGCCTGCTGGCCTTCAATACCGGCATTATTACAGGCGTAATCCAGGCGATCAAATTCGGCTATGACTGCCTGATGCATCAATGCAATGGCATCTGCATCGCCCATATCTGCCTGTACCGGGAGTGAACGCCGACCTAGGTTGCGAATGCCTGTTGCAACCGCTTCTGCCTGATCCGCATGAAGGTCTGCCACCACAACATCACAGCCAGCCTCCGCATAGGCAAATGCGGTGGCTTTGCCGATACCGGCGCCACCGCCCGTTACAAGGACAACCTGGCTTTGTTGCATGTTATATCTCCATATATGGCCGTTTTATAAACATAGTACAGTGTGTATGTAAGCCATTAAATTTCTAGCACTAATTAGAGAGACCAAGAAACTGTAGGAAGAAGCAGAAACGGTATGAAAATTTAAATTTGAAAGCTTTGCCTGCTCCCAGCTTCTCTTAAGCTATTTTCTTGCGTTTGCTGTGGGCACGGGCGCGTTTTCTAGGTGAAATCGGTTCGCATAGATTGCTCAGTATCGGCCTGCAGGTGCTGGATATGTTGGCTTGGATACCTGTTCAAGTCCTGCTGACGATCTGGCAGTGGCGCTATCCACTTTTTCCGCGTTGGGAAACGCACAGAAGTCACTCTCAAAAATACTTTATTCTTAATAAGTTGGAAATGTATGGCCAGCTTTGTTTTGGAGGCATTTATTTGTCTTGCTGTGCATGGAGGTGGCGACCTGCATGACAGTCCAGCTTTAGCTGTTGGGTGCGCAAAGCCTGCTACTCTGACATTGTGACAAACACAGTCTAATCACTTTAGGGTAATAACATGACTATTGCACTGACACCTCTTATATCTCTGATTGCTGGCATTCTCATCCTGATTATGCCGAAACTACTCAACTATATTGTGGCAGCTTATCTGATCCTGGTCGGGGCCGTAGGGTTATTTGGCTCGGCGGGTATCAACCTGAGCCTGTAGGCGAGTTCTGGCTATTCCGTCAGATGCTGTACATGCCAGTCATAGGTCTGGTCAGCGAAGCTCAGCTCTGAAGATGATGGTGCTCTGAGCATTTCGGAACAAGCTTACAGGGCCAAGGACGGTCAGCCCATTTTAGTCAGCTATTACTATTTACGATTACAAGCACCACCCGATTTCAGATCACTCTCACAAAACACGTAAATTGAATGAACTAATGGGAGGGAAAGTTCCTGTATCTGGAGTTATTTAACAAGTGCTTCCTGAGGTTCTTTTAGAGTGCGTGCCAGTTTATCGGGATTATCCCTGATGACTATGCAAAATAATCCTTTACATCCAGGGACGTTTATCATGGCAATAGGTATGGAGCCTTATAGGCTCAGTTATCGCTAACTGCTGCAACAGATATACCCTGAATCGGTTTCTAAAACAGCAGGATGAAGCCAGTCCGGAAATGGTACTGGGCTTGTTAAAAGCATTTGGTTGTATTCCCGGAAGCAGGTTTGCAAGGAAGGGTAGCCATAATTTATGGGATACAGAAAAATCTATTAAGCTTGATAGGGTCTACAAAGACGCGCTCCGCTGTCCACGGTGTTCGAGGGCAGTCAGGGTTCCAGGGTGATCAAAACAGGGGACCTCTTATGAACGACGGGGACACGAGCAAAGATACTGACTCGGAGGCCAGGGAGGCTGAGGTGCTGAAACGGGAGCGATACGAGCTGCTCCAACGTCTGGAAGGCTGGCTGGACACGCCGATGCTGGTTCTAGCATTCGTATGGCTGGTGCTGTTGGTCGGGGAGTTGATCCAGGGCGAGAGTCTGCTCTTCTATTTCATCGGTACGATTATCTGGGTTGTCTTCATTCTCGATTTCGCTGTGAAGTTGGTCCTGGCTTCGGATAGGATCGTTTACCTCAAGGGTAACTGGCTGACCGCCATCTCGTTGTTTATACCCGCGCTGAGGATCTTCCGTCTCTTCCGTACGTTTCGACTGCTTCGCCTGGCCAGAATGGGGCGGGGGGTGCGGCTGGTCCGTGTCATCAGTTCGCTGAACCGTGGGATGAAGGCGCTGGGTGAGAGCCTGAGTCGACGTGGTTTTGGGTATGTGATCGCCCTCACCGTGCTGGTTACCTTCGCCGGCGCAGCTGGAATGTACACTTTCGAGAGTGGGGTGCCCGGCGGCCCGAATAGCTATGGCGAGTCGGTGTGGTGGACTTCCATGATCATGACGACGATGGGTTCGCAGTACTGGCCGCACACAGCCGAGGGACGTGTGCTGTGCGTCTTTCTGGCGCTATACGCTTTTGGTATCTTCGGCTACGTGACAGCGGCGCTTGCCACATTTTTCGTTGGCCGCGACGCCGATAGTCCTGACGCTGAATTGGCAGGGGCCAAACAGCTGGCCCTGCTCCGGGATGAGGTGACTGCTTTGCGTGATGAGATCCGCACTCTGTCGCGACAACAATCGGGGTTGTGAGGCCTGTTTAATAGAAGACATAAAGGCATATTGAGCAACACCTTGTAACAGACCGAGTCGCAGGACGCATGTCAGCTTTCTATGGTTCCTTGTTTCGCTGGTGGCACTGGGTTTCGCCGGTGGCACTGGCTGCTATAAAGCGGCATTACGGGTACCAGTGCGCAAGTTGCCCTTGGTCTTTTTGTAGCGGTTGGCGTTACGCTGCCAAGGTCGCACTAGTGCTATCCGTGTTATCCGGAACAGCAAGGCCATGGTTCAGTCTGGGGCTATGAATGTGTTCATCTTTTTCTTAATCCCAGTTCCAGTTCCAGTTTCTGCTTGTGGCTGAGTGGGTCCATGGTCCACGATGGTTACTTACATCAGTTACTTGTATCTCTTTTGGAGCTTACTAAATGCGTGTTTTTGCCAATCCGGTTGGTGCTGGCTCTCTCTGGTTCGACAACCTTGCCACTGCGGATGGGACGCCCGTTGCCTATGATCCCCAGGCACGAGCTTTCCTGCCGATGCCGCCGTTCTGTGCGAACCGGGACAGAATCGGCTGCAATTGGATAGCACCGGAAGAAGGAGCCTTCTGTCGGTCCTGTGCCATGACGGCATTGGCACCTGATCCTTCGATCCCTAATGCCATCCCCAACTGGGCGCAGACCGAGGCGGCCAAGCGGTGGGCGCTGGATAATCTGGGGCGCTGGCATTGGTTTCGTCCCGAGGATCCGGGGGCGCCACCTGTATTTCACATGCTCGCTGAAGGCCCAACCCCTGTTCTGATGGGGCATGTTGAGGGCGTGGTGACCATCAGTGTGGCAGAGGTGGACCCTGTGTTGGTCGCCACCCGTCGTGAAGCCCTGGAGGAGCCTTATCGCACCATGATAGGCCACATGCGCCACGAGATTGCCCACATGCTCTGGTGGCGGCTGAGTCTTCGTGAGGATTTTCTCGATGCATTCCGGGATATGTTCGGTGATGAGCGGGTGGACTATGTCGGAGCGCTTCAATACCACTACGAGAATGGCCCGCCACCAAACTGGAGACAGCACTACCTGACCAGTTACGCCTCCACGCACCCCCATGAAGATTGGGCAGAAACGGTGGCACACCTGCTGCACCTGACGGATATTGCCGATAGCTTCGTGGCCACCGGTCTGTCATCACCGCAGATACCTCACGCTGGCTGGGATCCGTATTCGGAACCCGATGCCGAGCGGCTGATCCAGATCGCGGCAGCGCTTACCGTGGGTGTCAATCACGTCAATCGTTCCATGGGTCTATCGGATCTTTATCCGTTCGTGTTGTCAGACCACGCCCGTTACAAGCTGGCATTCGTTCATAACTGGTTGCGGCGGGGTGCCCAGGGCCTTTGACCGCAGTGACCGCGGCTGGCCTATGTAGTCTCTACAGGAAAGTTGTAGCAGCATCCGGTTTCACCAACCTGCCTGGTGTGTGCTTGTTCAAAGGTTGTCAATATTAATCTAACCTGCGGACTTTTCGAGTGCCTGGTCGATGTCTGCCATCAGATCGTCAACGTGTTCGATACCAATTGACAGGCGAACCATGTCGGCGCTCACACCGGCTGCTTTCAACTCGTCGTCATTTAACTGGCGGTGGGTGGTCGATGCGGGTATGGCGGCGCAGCTTTTTGCATCACCGATGTTAACCAATCGCAATATCAGCGCCAGGGCATCGTAGAACCGGGCCCCGGCTTCGCGGCCACCCTCAATGCCAAAGCTGAGGATTCCCGAGGCTCTGCCGTTCATGTACTTTTGTGCCAGCGCATGGTCTTTGTGGTTAGGCAAACCCGCATAATTGACCCAGCTGACTCGAGGGTGCTGCTGCAGGTATTCGGCTATTTTCTGGGTGTTTTCGCACACGCGCTCGATCCGCAGTGCCAGAGTTTCCAGCCCCTGCAGCAGGTTCCAGGCGGCCTGAGCCGACAGAACCGCACCCATATTTCGAAGGGGTACAACCCTAGCCCGGGTAATGAAGGCGGCTTCCCCCACGTCGCGGGTGTAGCTGACACCGTGGTATGACACATCCGGCTCGTTCAGAAGCGCAAAGCGCTTAGGGTGGTCAGCCCAGGGGAATGTGCCAGAATCTACGATTACGCCACCCATCGTTGTGCCGTGCCCACCCATGTATTTGGTGGCTGAGTGCACGACGATGTCGGCACCCTGTTCAATCGGCCGCCACAGGAAGGGGGTGGCTACAGTGTTATCGACGACCAGTGGAATGCCCGCAGCGTGAGCGATGTCAGCCAAACGTTTGATATCCACAACGCTGCCCGACGGATTGCCAATCGATTCACAGTAAAGCAGCTTGGTGCGGTCATCAATCAGGGCTTCAATACCGGCAAAATCGTCTTTGTCGGCAAAACGGGTTTCAATGCCCTGGCGGGGCAGGGTGTGGGCGAGCAGATTGTAGGTGCCGCCGTACAATTCGCTGATCGAGACAAGGTTGTCGCCCGCTTCGGCGATTGTCTGAATCGCGTAGGTAATAGCCGCCATGCCGGAGGCGACCGCCAGAGCTCCGATGCCACCCTCGAGCGCTGCGACCCTCTGTTCGAGGACGGCGCAGGTCGGGTTCATCATGCGTGAGTAGATGTTGCCGGCGACTTTCAGGTCAAACAGATCCGCACCGTGTTGGGCATTGTCGAAAGAGAAAGAAGTTGTTTGATGAATGGGTACGGCAACCGCGTGCTGGTTGTCAGCCTCGTAGCCGTGGTGCAAGGCAATGGTTTCGGGTTTCATGGATGAGTCCTTTTTCGTCGGATGAATGCATGTTACCTCGGACAGGCAGGATGACAAGCGAACACAGGGAGCAATAAAGGGGATCGTTCATTATTGTAGTGCCAGGGTCCGTGAGTGGTGTAGTCTGGAATCTCCTCGGTACTGCCGGATAGAGACTGTGTCAGACAGCCACAGTCGTTAGGGGCCGTGAATGTTTTCATCCTTGATTCCCAGCTTGATTGTTTTTGGCGTCGCTGCCCTGGCTATCATCAGTGCGGGCAGTCAGCTGGCAAGGTTGGCGGATGAGCTGGCTGATCGCACAGGTATGGGCGAGGCACTGTTTGGAGTCCTGTTGTTGGCGGGTGTGACTTCGCTGCCGGACTTTGCGGCAACGTTAAGCGCCGCGATGGATGCCCGCCCCGACCTGGCCATGAGCAACGTCATGGGTAGCATGGCGGTGAACCTGGCGTTTCTGGGTATCGCGGACATCGTCTATCGCAGAGCCAACCTGGAGCATGCAGCCGCTTCTTCCGTTAACCTGATGCTGGCCGGGTTGCTGATTATGTTGCTGACTCTCCCGCTACTCGCCATCGCTGCGCCGTCGATAGTCCACTGGGGAGTGCACCCGGTGACGCCGGTGATCGTCGTTGCTTACCTGTTCGGTCTGCACCTGGTTCTCCGGACGCAGGAAAGACCCATGTGGTTTCCACGTCTAACGCGCCAGACCGTGCCGGATAAGCCTGAACGGCGACATAACGGCCGCCTTGCGGCGGCGTGGCTTTGCTTTATTGCCCTGGCCGTGGTGACGGGCACCGCTGGCTGGGTATTGATGGAAGCGGCCAAGAGCATCTCCGATCAGACCGGGTTGTCCGACACGGTGGTTGGTGGTCTGTTGACCGCTCTGGCGACGTCCACTCCGGAGTTGGTGACCACCATCGCGGCGATACGTTACGGGGCGCTGACCCTGGCGGTAAGCAATATCTTTGGTACCAACTGTTTTAACATGCTCGTCGTTGCCGCAGCCGACCTGGGTTATCCCCACGGCTCCATTTACCACGATATGGCACCGGTTCAGATGACGTGGGGCTTGGTCAGTATCCTGATGACTGCCATCCTGCTATTGGGGCTGGTGCGACGGGAGACATACGGTTTCGGCCGAATCGGATTTGAAAGTACGCTGATTCTGACTGTTTACGCTGTCGCGATTGGCATTGTTTTGGTGAGTGGCTGAGCTTACGTGGGTTTTTCTATACTTCTACGGGAGGCATGAAAGCATGGTTGTAACCATGAATAATTCCGATAAGTTCACGATCCGCAAGGCGATGCAGGCTGACGTGCCTGTGCTTGTCGACTTCCTTGCAAAACTGGCGCTGCATGTTGCAGGAGAACCGCCTCATACCCTTAAGAAGGCGGAGCGAAGTCGACTTATGGTGACTCTGCGCTCATCCCTCTCAGATCCAAATAAGCGTCTCGTTGTGGCAGAAACGGACGATGGCAGGTTAGTGGGGATGGGTTATTTATATGTGTGGCGTAATCAGGGTATTTGGGAGCAGTCTGGAGACATTGAATTCAAGTCCGGGATTATTGATGATGTTTGGGTAGAACCAGATTTTCGCAAGCTTGGTATTTTTAGTGCCATACTGGAAGAGTTGCTGGCATTCGCGGAAAGTCATGCCATTACTGAGCTGATTCTCGAATACGCCGCCTCAAACAAAGAGGCGGCAGCCACCTGGAAGAAGCTCGGGTTTAAGCCTACAGGGATCCGTGCTGCAGCCTTCGCGACAGATGTGCATGAAGCCCTGGCAAAACGGCGATGAATTCGTCAGCGGTAAACAGGCGGTTTCGAATAGTCAAAGGGGAGTTGAGTGATAGGTGATCGCAAGGTAAATGTCTTTTTTGACGAGGTAATGTTGGGTCATGACCCACAGGTCGATCTGCCCTTTATTCCCAGTCGGGTAGAGAAACATGTCAGGACTATCTTGCGGGGACTGGATTTCAAGTGGAGCTATCCCGAACACCCCGGGCGGCTGACTGCCATCAGGGCATATCTTGATGAAAACCCAATTCCGGGCATCCACCTCACGTCAGGTCCCACTGCCACCTACGAACAGTTAAGTCGCGTGCATACGACTTCCTACCTGGACCATATTTTTTCGCTGGCAGGTGAAAGCGCCTGGCTGGACAGAGATACCACCGCTGTTTCACCCGGCAGCATCGAGGCCGCCACCGCAGCGGCCGGCAACGCCATAGCCGCAGTGGAAAGCGTGATCAACAAGGAATCACAAAGTGCCTTCGCTCTGGTGCGGCCTCCGGGACACCACGCCGAGCCGGTTCGAGCCAGGGGTTTCTGTCTGCTGAATAATGTTGCGGTGGCGGCGGCTCACGCGCAGGCCAAGCTGGGTTGCGAGCGCATTCTGATCATTGACTGGGATGCGCACCACGGCAATGGCACCCAGGATATATTCTGGGCGGATCCCGATGTGCTGTTTTTCGATACCCATTGCGCCGCACCGTTTTATCCCGGCTCCGGCCATCTTGACGAAGTGGGTGCCGGGCTCGGCGAAGGGTACACGATCAATGTGCCGCTTCCAGAAACCACCGGTGATATCGCTGCCGAGAAAGCGTTTCGTGAAATCTTGCTTCCTGCCGCCGAGCGGTTTAAACCCGATCTTGTTCTGGTCTCGGCCGGCTTTGATCCGCACCATAACGATATGGCCATGAACCTGACCTATAACGGCTTCAAGGTCCTCACGCGCATCGTTCAGGATATCGCCGACCGGCACTGTGATGGCCGGCTCGTGTTTGTGCTGGAGGGCGGCTACAACCTGACATCGCTCTCTCGCGGCGTTCACGCAGTGCTGGAGGTGCTGGCGGGTGGTGATGCACCAGAAATTCTGGAGTGTGGTGTGAAAGAAGTGATGGAAGCGGCGGAATTCCATCGCACGGCGTTTATCGACGATGACTAAAAACCGTGCCTGATAAAGCGAGTACGAGCGCAACTTTTCAGGCTTAAATGTTTCAACAGTTTCTGTTTCTTCAACTTAGAGCACTTTGAAAACAATTTGTGTCTAACCCCAGTTTATTCCATTCAGTTTATTAGGGTCAGCTAAAGAGAGCGGTTTCTGCCACCCGTGGCAGAAACCGCTTCTTGATATCACCTGAGTTGCGTTATCTATAGCTCTTCCAGTGGCCCAAAAAACTCATAGCGTATCCGCTCGAGAGGAATTTTCAGTTCATTGAGTGCGCGATAACAGGCCTGCATAAAGGGTTTTGGCCCGAGGAAGTACACGTCGATTTCACGATCAGCGGGTATCAGTTCCGCCAGGCGCGCGCGATCAAAAAAACCGCTGTGCTGATCTTTGTCCTGGGGCAGGGGGTCGCTATAACAGTAATAGCTGTGCAGATTTTCGTAGGTGTGGCTCATCTCCTCAATCAGATCCCGAAATGCGTGGCATTCGCTGTTCAGTGCGCCATGCAGAAAATGCACCTGGCGGCCACTGTCCAATGCGGGCTGCAGCATGCTGACGGTGGGTGTGATACCGACGCCGCCACTCAGTAATACCAGTGGGCGCTGGGCGTCGTTGAGGACAAAGTCGCCACAGGGTGCGGTCAGTTTGATGTGATCATTGACACTGAGCTGATCGTGCAGGTAGTTGGAGACCAGCCCACCCGGTTCGCGTTTTACACTGATCCGGTAATACGGCTTGCCGGGGCTGTCCGATAGCGAGTAATTGCGGCGGACAGTCTGCCTGTCAATATTGAGTATCAGTGTGATGTACTGGCCGGGCTTGAAGTCGGCAATGGGTTTGCCGTCGGCCGACTCAAAGTAAAATGATGTGATCACGTCGCTTTCACGAACCTTCTTCTTCAGCACGAATCCGCGTTCACCACGCCAGCCACCGGGTTTTTCCTGGTTGGCCTGATAGACCTGCTCTTCGGCGTTGATCAGTAGCTCTGCCAGTTGGCCATAGGCTTCACCCCAGGCTGAGAGAACATCTTCTGTGGCCGCATCGCCCAGTGTCTCCTTGATGGCTGCCAGCAGACATTCGCCGACGATGGGGTAGTGCTCTGGCAGGATGTTCAGCGAGACGTGTTTTTGCACAATAAGTCCGACGGCATCGCCGAGAACTTTCAGGCGATCCAGGTTGCTGGCATAGGCGACCACGGCGTTGGCCAGTGCCCGTGGCTGCGTTCCGGTTGCCTGGTGGGCCTGATTGAAATAGTCCTTGACCGCCGGGTAACGTTCGAACATCAACGGGTAAAAGACCTCGGTAATTTGATTCACGTGCGCGCCCACGGTGGGCAGGGTGGCATCAATAATGTCTCTGGACTGTTGCGAAAGCATAACGTACTCCATTCTCTGGTATGAGCGCTGTTCAGGTATAGAAAACTGCTCAGGTACAAGAGATAGGGCATTTATTGTGCCAACATTTAACACCATGAATGTTATGAAAATAATTCTCATGGTGTTAAAATGACATCAGTTTTTTTGATGTTAAAAAGACAATAATGGTGTATTTATGACAGCAAGCAACGTGCCTGAGGTCATGCTTGAGATTCTTGCGGACCTGTGCCGTGAAATGTCGCCGGAACAGCGCTATGCCCGCTTGCTGACAGCACTAAAACAGGTTTTTCCCTGCGATGCTGCCGCTCTGTTAAAGCTGCAGGGCTCCAGTCTGCAACCCATGGCAGTGAAGGGGCTCAGCGACGATGCCCTGGGGCGTACCTTCGTGGTGGATGAACAGCCCAGGCTGGCAAAAATTTTATTGAGTCGCGAGCCGGTGCGGTTCCTGGCGGATTCGGAATTATCCGATCCCTATGACGGGCTTATTGATGGCCCCAGTGACAGCCTGCATGTGCATGACTGTCTCGGCATGTCTCTCTACATCGATGACATTCCCTGGGGGGTTTTGACCATGGATGCTTTGCAGCCCGGTGTATTCGACGATATTGATACGCTGGCACTGCGCACGTTCATTCGTCTCACTGAGGCGACCATCAGGATTATCAATCTGATAGGTGGCCTTCAGGCTCGCGCCGAGCGGGAACATCTTGTGGCGCAGGCTGTGGTAGCAGATCAGGGGCAGTCACAGCTGATTGGCGACAGCAAGGCGATGAAACTGCTTTACCAGGATATCGATGTGGTCGCGCGATCTGATCTGGCGGTGTTGATCACCGGAGAAACCGGTGTGGGTAAAGAGTTGGTGGCCCGTCGTCTTCACCTCAGTTCGGCACGTGCGGACTTTCCGTTGGTGTATGTGAATTGCGCTGCACTGCCGGAGAACCTCGTGGAGAGTGAGCTGTTTGGCCACACCCAGGGGGCTTTCTCCGGTGCGTCGCAGGCCCGTGCCGGTAAGTTTGAGCTGGCCCATGGCGGCACATTGTTTCTCGATGAGGTGGGCGAGTTACCACTGGCTGTCCAGCCAAAGCTTTTGCGCGCGCTGCAAAGTGGTGAAATACAGCGTCCGGGCAGCGATGCCGTGCATCAAGTGGATGTGAGAATTATCGCCGCCACCAATCGCGATCTGAGTCGTGAGGTGGCAACCGGCCATTTTCGTGCGGACCTGTATCACCGTTTGGGTGTGTATCCCATCCAGGTTCCCGCATTGCGCGAACGTCATCGCGACGTGCTGGTATTGGCCGGGCACTTTCTCGAGCTGAATCGGCGCCGTCTGGGACTGCGGGGCATACGTCTGGACAGCAGCGCGCGGGAAGCCCTGCTGCATTATGATTGGCCGGGCAATGTGCGGGAGCTGGAGCATCTGATCAGCCGGGCTGTGCTGCGGGCACGGGCGCGTTTTCCACAGGAGGCCGGTTTGCGTAAATTGCTCAGTATCGGCCTGGAGGTGCTGGATCTGTCGGCACCGGAAACCTGCTCAAGCCCCGCTGACGATCCGGCTGTGTCGTCCGCCGATGCCATCAGCTCGCTGAATCTGCGGGAGGCCACTGCGAATTTCCAGCGGCGTCTGGTCAGTGATACATTGCACCGCTGTGATGGTAATCAGTCCCGGGCTGCGCGGGAGTTGGGGCTGGATCGTGGTAATTTCAGCCGCCTGATTAAACGGTTGGGAGTAAACGACCAGCGGCTTTAGTGATAAGCTCAGGCTCAACCGAAGACAACATCGCCAATGACCTAACCAGGGAAGCATCATGATGAAATGGGCCATTCTGTTCCTCTTTGTAGCGTTCACACCTTACAGTGCGCTGGCCAACGATATTTGCGATTGCGAAGGTTCCAAAAAACCGGGCGGACCCTGCTACGCGGGTAAAGGCGGCCCCGCTTATGCCGGTCCCGGCGGGCCGGCCAACGCGGGCATCGGTGGGCCCTGTTACACCGGCAAAGGCGGTGCTCGCTACGAGGGACCGGGCGGTCCTGCCTACAAAGGTTACGGTGGCGCCAAGTACGATGGTCTCGGTGGTCCGGCCTATAAAGGTTTGGGCGGTGCCTGCTATGCGGGCAAGGGCGGCCCCTGTAATCCGGCGAATAAGGGTGGTAAGCATTGCCCGGCAATCTGTGATGACTAGCGACTGAGCCCCTGCGATTCTTTTGTTGTCCTGATGTGAAACGTCAACAATATCAGATCGATATATTTATAGACCGGGTTTTGGGAGGCAACCCCCGCTGCAGTGGTGTCGCTGGCCCCATGGCTGTACGACAGCCTGCTCAGGCCATTGCAGAGGAAAGCAACCTTTCCGAGACGGCTTTATTTACGGCTTAAGTATTCTGCTCTTTATCTATCCCCTCTACGTTCTCTCTATTTTTCGTTTTCGGGTGAGAGTTGTTGTTTTCGGCCGAGAGTCTGTTGCGATAGCGAATGTAATCCTGGGCAGTCCGACGTGGTGCCTCCAGCATGGGCAAGTGACCAATGTCGGCCATCATCTGAACCTTACTGTCCGGCAGCAGGGATTGCAGGGCTGCAGCACCCGCAGGGTGCAGGATTTGATCTTCGTCCCCCCAGACAATCAGAGTGGGTGTGTTGATGGTGTTGAATTGTGTTTCCAGCATGGGCGATGCGATGAATTGCCGCATAATCTCGCTGTGGAGGGTGTAATCGGCGGCACTTCGTCGAGCCAGTGTGTATTTCAGGGAGTAGGGCAAAAAGGGAGGGTGCCTGGTTGTCATCTGGATCAGCCGGCTGAAGTCGCTAGCCGAGCGCAACAGCATGGGCAGTTCACCTGTGGTTAAATAACGTTTCAGCATGTCCGACTCGTAGGCGGGCTGGGTGCCGGCAGCATTCAGCAGCCACAGGCTGGCAACCCGTTCGGGCTGTTCAGCGGCAAATTGACACGCAATAAAGCCGCCCATGGAGTTGCCTCCCAGATGTACCCGCTTGAGACCGAGCACATTCAAAAACTCGCGCAGGCTCTTCGCCTGATCGGTGACCTGATAGCTGGCCTCTGGGTCCCGACTGGCGTCTCCAAAACCCGGCAGATCCGGGATGATCAGGTGGAAGTGGGGGGTGAGAAAACGAGCAATACGGGTGAAGTTGTCCTTGTCACCGCCAAAGCCATGAATCAGTACCAACGGCTCACCGCAACCTCCCTCCAGGTAGGGCATGGTGGCACCCGGAATAGTGGCTATTTTGCTGTTGAGACAGGAACGCCAGCGTTCCAGGCCAATACCAGTCTTTGCTGCCTGATGGGGAAATACCCGGTTCAACGTGACCCAGGCAATGACCAGGACAAAGATCGCGAGCAGGAAGACATAGACTGGGTTCATTGACAAATCACCTCAACGGGTTTGTGGGCGTGTGTGGTGCTCATCTAGCGGTAAACTCCAGGAATTCATCATCAACCGGGTCGCTGAGCAACATGGTTCGGTCCGCCTCCAGGGCATGTGAGACTCGCCATGGGGCGTGTTTTCCCTGGCGCGGGAGCTGATCTTTACCTCGTTGAATATAGCCCGAACTCAGTACGTTCATGACATTCTCTTCGGTTGCTTCGTTGTCGGGTGTACGGGGCGTGACAGTGGCGATGTTGTTACTGTCCATGTGTTGAAGCAAGCGACAGATATAGCGGGACGCGATATCAGATTTGAGTGTCCAGGAGGCGTTGGTATAGCCAAGGATAAAAGCCATATTGGGCATATTTTGCAGAAGAACAGATTTATAACTCAGCAGCCTGTTTGTCGGTATTGCCCTGTTGTCGATGCTCAGGGCCACACCGCCAAAAGTCTGTAACTGTAAACCGGTAGCGGTAATCACAATATCTGCATCCAGCCCCTGCCCGGATTTGAGTTGAATTCCCCGCTCGGTAAAGTGGTCTATCTGGTCGGTTATTATGCGGGCTTTCCCGGATTTTATGGCTTTGAAAAGGTCCCCGCCGGGCACCACACAAAGCCGTTCCTGCCAGGGTGGATAATGCGGCGTGAAATGCCGCATATCGGCATCTCTACCAATCGATTTTTTGACTTTCCACAGCAGGTATTTGCGCATTTTTTCAGGCCAGCGCATGGCACTTTTGTACAGCAGGCGTTGGAGAAAGGTGTTCGCAGATCGCAGAACGCGGTAGAGCCACTGCCGCGGGAGTATTTTTTCGAGCAGCCCGATCAGATTGTCGTAGCGGGGGGTACTGAGATAGTAGCTCGGCGACCGCTGCAGCAGGGTGATCTGGGCGACCTCTTGAGCCATTGCTGGCACGATTGTGGCTGCGGTCGCTCCGCTGCCGATAACCACCACTTTTTTGTCGCGATAATTCAGGGATTCTGGCCAGAACTGGGGATGAATACATATTCCCTTGAATGACTCGATGCCGGGAAATTCCGGTGAGTAGCCCTCATCGTAGTTGTAGTAACCGGCGCAACTGATCAGGAAATGGCAGCGGTAGGTTGCGATGTCACCGGTGGTTTCATTGAGCGCCGTGACTGTCCACTGGGATCGGCTGCTGGACCAGTCGGCGGCGGTGACTTTGAGGCCAAAGTGGATGTGTTGATCAACGCCGTATTCTTCCGCCGTCCGCCTGATGTAATCGCGGATCAGTGAGCCCTCGGCGAGAATTTTTGGCTTCATCCATGGCTGAAAATCGTAGCCCATAGTGAACATGTCGGAGTCAGAGCGCACGCCGGGATAGCGAAACAGATCCCAAGTGCCGCCAATCGCATCGCGGCGTTCCAGAAGTATGATGCGCCTGGCTGGCAACTGCCGGGCCAGATGGCAGGCCATGCCGATACCGGATAGTCCGGCACCGATAATCAATACATCGACATCTTGCTCAGGCACAGGTGTTCTCTCTGCTGGCGGATGGCGTTCCGATCATGACATTACAATGGCCTTTCAATAATGTTATCGAATGGCCCCCGTCCTGGATGTCTACTGCATGTTGGTTCGTTGCCAGCCTCAGGACGTAAATTTCTTCATGATGTCGACGGGCAGTGGAAACACGATAGTGGAACTTTTGTCACCGGCAATTTCCACCAGGGTTTGCAGGTAGCGCAATTGAATGGCGGATTCCTCTGTGGCCAATATCTTTGCTGCCTCTGCGAGTTTCTCTGCCGCTTCGGCCTCACCCATGGCGTGAATGACTTTTGCGCGACGCTCTCTCTCGGCTTCCGCCTGCTTGGCGATGGCACGGATCATGGATTCGTTCAGATCCACATGCTTGATTTCCACATTGGCCACTTTGACGCCCCAGGCCTCTGTCTGTTTATCGAGAATGGTCTGCACGTCGGCATTGAGGCGGTCGCGCTCGGCCAGCATATCATCAAGCTCGTGCTGTCCCAGCACCGAGCGAAGGGTGGTCTGCGAGAGTTGACTGGTGGCTTCAAGGTAATTTTCCACCTGGATGATGGCGCGCTCCGGGTCCATGACCCGGAAATAAATAACCGCATTGACCTGGACAGAGACATTATCCCTGGAGATAACGTCCTGGGTGGGCACATCCATGACCAGGGTGCGTAAATCCACCCGTACCATTTGTTGCAGTACGGGGATGATGATGACAAGACCGGGGCCCTTCACTTTGTAGAAGCGGCCCAGCATAAACACCACGCCGCGTTCATATTCCCGTAAAATACGGAACATGGAGGCCAGTAATACGACCACCAATACCAGCAGTATCCCAAAAAATGTTTGCATCTCGAACATCAGTATTCTCCTTCAGTGGGTTTGCTGACCACAGCGGTCAGCCCGTCAATAGCCGTTACCCGTACCTGTTCATTCAATTGCAGGGGTGATTCTGACCGGGCATGCCAGAGTTCTCCCTCGAGCCAAACCCAGGCATTGACACCATCGACCCGGCCCACCGTTGCCATGGTTCCGATCAGATGCTCTGTGCCTGTGACCACTTTGCGATGTCGTGCCTTAACCAGCATGCTCAGGGCAAACACTAACAGGCCGATACTGAAGACTGTCAATGCAACGATCATCGGTAGGGCAATCTGGTAGGCGGGCAAGTTGGTGTCCATCAGCATGACCGAGCCGGTCAAAAAGGTGATCGCGCCACTAATCCCCATGAGGCCGAAACTGGGGGCAAAGGCCTCTGCTGTCATCAGGGCGATGCCCAGCAGGATCAAGCCCATCCCTGCGTAGCTGATTGGCAGCATTTGCAGGGCATACATGGCAATCAGCAAGCTGGTTGCCCCGACAATACCCGCCAGGCCAATCCCCGGATTGTAAAACTCTATAATCAGGCCATAGATGCCGACCATGAGCAGGATGTAGGCGATATTGGGGTTGGTAATAACCGCCAGGAATTCGCTGCGCCAGTCCATAGGTTGGTAGTGGACGGTTTCCCCGGCAGTGGACAGTGACACGGATTTTTTATCCAGCGTCACTTGGCGGCCATCCAGTTGCTTCAGCAGGTTTTCCATGGAGTCTGCAACCAACTCGATAACGCCCTGTTCAAGAGCATCGTTTGCCGAGAGACTGACCCCTTCACGCACTGCGCGTTCCGCCCAGTCTCCGTTGCGGCTCCTGAGTTGTGCCAGGCTGCGGATATAGGCCACGGCATCATTCACCACTTTTCGCTCCATGGCATCGCCCGGTGGGGCAGCTCCTGTGTTTTCTTTGCTTTCTCCCTCAGGTTTGCCATCTTTGGCATCATCGTTACCCGGCATACTCGGTAACTCTGGTGATCCACCGCCCAACTGAACTGGCGTTGCTGCACCGAGATTGGTGCCGGGTGCCATAGCTGCCAGATGTGTGGCATACAACAGGTAGGTGCCAGCACTGGCAGCTCTGGCTCCACTCGGGGACACGTAGCCGACAATTGGCAGAGGGGAAGCCAGTATGATCTTGATCATCTCCCGCATGGCCATATCCAGGCCGCCGGGGGTGTCAATACGCAGTACGACTAAGCTGGCCTCGGCCGTGATTGCTTTGTCCAGTGACCGTTCCATATGGTCAGCAGTCGCTGGCCCAATGGCTCCTTCGATATCGATCACCCAGATGTCTGCCCGGAGAACCACAGAGAAAAGCAAAAGGTAAATCAGCAGACAACTGCGAGGGAGGTAGCTTGTGCAGCATGACAAAAGTTTCATGGTGCCAGTATAGAACAGACAATCGGCGCTGTTTACTTTATCGGCCCCTCTGACCCGGCCGAATCAGGGTGAATATCAACTCTTTAGCAGATTTTGCCGGGTGAGCAGTGCTGCCAATTGTCTTTGCCGGTGGCTAAGCCGACGGGTAGACTGCGTCAAAAGGGCAGAACCAGATAAAAAATATGCCATCTGCCAATGGACGAAGTGAGCACACAGTAGAGAATGTTTATGAAGACCTTTGCCGAAAAAGTCGTGATTGTCACCGGCGCAACTTCCGGGTTGGGCGAGGCCGCTGCCCTAAAGTTTGCCCGTGAAGGGGCAAGCGTTGTGTTGGCTGCCCGTCGCGAAGACAAAGGGCAGGCCGTGCTGCAGAAGATTGAGGCACTCGGTGCAGAGGGGATGTTCATCAAAACCGATGTGACCGATGGCGCGGATGTTCAGGCGGTGGTGGAGAAAACCCTCGCCAGATTCGGCAAGCTGGACTGTGCGGTCAATAGTGCCGGTATTTCCGGCCCGGTACTGGTGCCGGTTGCAGACATCGAAGAGACCGATTGGGATGCCCTGATGGATACCAATCTGAAAGCCGTGTGGATGTGCATGAAATATCAGATCCGCGCCATGCTCAAGCGGGGCGCTGGTTCTATCGTCAACATTTCGTCGATATACGGTTATAAACCCAGCGATGTGGGCCATGCGCCTTACTGTGCCAGCAAATATGCGTTGATTGGTCTGTCGAAATCGGCGGCCGTTGACTATGGCCAGCAGGGTATCCGTGTCAATGTGGTTTCACCGGGTTATACCCATTCTGAGATGATCGATCCCGTGGCCGAGGCGCAACCTGAATTCATCAATGCGGTGGTAAATCGTTATTCGGCAATGAACCGGCTCGGCCGCGCGGAAGAGACAGCGGAGGCCACTGCCTGGCTATGCTCTGATGCGGCAAGTTTTGTGAACGGTGCTGTATTGCCGGTGGACGGTGGTGATACCACGCGACTTTACTAGCCAATTTATTAGCTGGCGCAGAGACGGCAGTGTTCAGCCGAAACTTGAAATTTGTTATCAACTCTGAACAGGTTGTTTTATGAAAACGGTGTTTCGCAAAATCTTCTGGCCTATCCTGCGTATTTTTGAGCACGATGCGCCTGCTCAGGGCTACCGCCCATTGAACCGAAAAATCCTGCTTTTTGTGGGCATTCTTTTTTTGATGCTGACCGGCATATCTCTCTATTTTGTAGTTTCGGTAGCGGTCATGGGGGGGCTGATTCCTGTAATAGGCTTTTTGGTTGCTGGCACTGTTTGTCTGGTGGTTGCCCTGTTGGGCAGCGATGGGGCCGTGGTGAAAATCTGGGGAAGCAGGTAGCGTCATTCAAACAGCAATAGGCATAAAAAAGGGGCGTACAGCCCCTTTTTTATAATATTTGAGTCAGTATTACATCAGATTTTCTGGCCTTTCGGCAGATTCTCATAGACTTCGTCATCGGGCACGGCATTCAGAATTGCCTGGAAGTAGCTGCTGGGCAATTTGATCTGGTAAGTACGATTGCCTGTGATGGTGAGATCCATTCCCATATTGGCGCTATCAAAGAAATTGATAAATGAGATTGGCAGGGCGATTCTCTCTTCGTAGCGGCAATTGGCTGCCTCGCAGACATTTTCATCTTTCGACATGGGGACCAGGCGAAGCTCGCCATCCTTGGTGGTTGCCTTGCTATAGGAGCGCCAGCCCTCATCGTTGTACTGAGCTGTGACGTAGAGGATGTACTGGTCCTCACCTTCAAGGTCGACAGCGCGCACCAGGTAAATCTCGGAAAAATTCTCGGACAGCTTTTTTTCCGAGAGGGCAAAGTTCGGTCCGTAGGTGATTTCACCGTTCACCGGATCCATCTTGTATTCGATCAGGGTGCTGATTTCCTCGGGGGACTGCCAATTGATTTTGGCTTCTTTGGAAGCTTCCTGGGAAACAGGTTCGCTGTCTGAACCGGCGTGGACCTGCAGGGAAGCCAGTGCCAACAGGGCAAGGATCTGTGGAATTATTTTCATGTGTGACTCCATGGTATTGATGAGTGCTTGACGCGTTCATTTTTGTTGGTCGGTATGCTTGCGCTTTTGCCTGTGCATTTCAACCTGTTTATTGCTGGATAACGTTCCAGCATCGCCTCATAGCCGTTTCGCAAATGGTGCTGTTAAACACAGATGTTACCGATATATCGGCAACTATGAGTCTTTCCGTTATCGATGGTTCCTGAGCAGGACAATTTTGATCACAGCTGGTGCAAGAACCTTTCGTCAATAATTACGCGGGAGGAAGATATCTGGATCAGCGAAAATGAAGCAGGAGTCCGAGGTCGGGTTTCTCTGTTTTTTCAGGATCCCCGTGTTCTCAATGAATAGTGCCAACTATGCTAAGATGCCGGGTTTGCGATTGATGAATCCAGTCTATTATGAACCAAGCGACACCCTATATTGTTCGGACCTTTCCAGTGGGGCCGTTGCAGTGTAACTGCACGGTCATAGGCGACCCGGCTACCCGTCGGGCGTTGGTGATTGACCCCGGTGGCAATGCCGCAGATATTCAGGCCATTCTGGCAGAACTCCAGCTGGTGGTTGTGGCAATTATTCATACCCACGCGCATCTGGATCATATCCTCGCCGCTGGTGAGATCAAAAAAACCACCGGTGCACCGATTTATCTACACCGTCAGGACATGTTTCTGTGGCGTGGTGTCGCGGAACAATGTGCCATGTTTGGCGTGCCCCTGGTGACTCTGCCCGATCCGGATCATTATTTTGAGGATGACCATGATCTGGGATGTTGTGGCGGGGTGGCAATGCATACGCCGGGGCACACACCGGGTTCTACCAGCTTCTGGTTCGAGCCGGCCGATCTGTTGATCGCCGGAGATACCCTGTTTCGCAGTGGTATCGGCCGCACCGATTTGCCCGGTGGCGATCACGGTCAGATCGTCAAATCCATTCGCGAGCGGCTCTATACCCTGGATGATAATGTGGCCGTGGTCACCGGGCACGGGCCGGGTACCACGATCGGTGATGAGAAATACCACAACAGGTTCGTGCGGGCCTGAATGCCCGCTTCCCCCAACAGAGACGGAGTGCTTATGAAGCAACAGATACTGGCGATGCTGGAGTTGCAGAATGCGATGAATAGCAGGGTGAATGAGAACTGGGCCGAGCAGCATTTTGCGTGGTATCGGGCGATATGGGTGGAATGTGCCGAATTGCTTGATCACTATGGTTGGAAGTGGTGGAAAAAACAGACGCCGGATGCCAATCAGGTAAAACTGGAGCTGGTGGATATCTGGCATTTCGGCCTCAGTATTCTGCTGCTGGAATCCCGGAACCATCACGGAGATATAGCCCGGTTGGTGGAGCAGCAGCTGGCGAATGCCAAGCCTTCCGGTGATTTTCGTGAAGACCTCGAGGCATTTACCCTGAGCACCCTGCGAACCAAAAAGTTTGATGTGGCCGGGTTTGGTGCCCTGATGGCGGGGGTGGGGTTGAGTTTTGATGAGCTTTACACCCGCTATGTCGGTAAAAATGTGCTGAACTTTTTTCGCCAGGACCACGGCTACCAGGACGGCAGCTACCGCAAGCAGTGGGGCAGCAAGGAAGATAATGAACACCTGGTGGAAGCGGTTGCGGAACTTGATCATCGTTGCCCTGCGTTCAAGGATGATCTTTATCAGGCCCTGCAGAACCGCTATGCCGACAGCGCCTGACCCGTTTGGGTGTCTGTGCTAAAACCGATAGAATGGCCTCTCTTCTGAGCGGTTCCACAACCCAAAAAACTGTTACAAGACAATCATGATCGATTTCGATACTCGCAAACAGCGGCTGGAATTCAACAAGCTGCAAAAACGCCTGCGCCGCAATGTGGGCAAGGCCATTGCCGACTTCAATATGATTGAAGAGGGTGACAAGGTGATGGTCTGCCTGTCCGGCGGGAAAGATTCCTACGGTATGCTGGATATTTTGCT
>Ga0207884_1000229_pt1 | contig 47254 bp, 47 predicted proteins | sample MalvirmetaMSP144_FD_184236 | JGI IMG/M metagenome (GOLD analysis project Ga0207884, IMG submission 184236) | Marine viral communities from the Deep Pacific Ocean - MSP-144 (SPAdes) | ecosystem: Environmental > Aquatic > Marine > Oceanic | place: Pacific Ocean | collected 2011-07-08 | reverse complement strand
CGAACCACTTCATTGCCATCTGCTTTCTGATTGCCGGCAAGCTCAAGCATCTGCCAGCGAATCCGTTCCAGACGCCATTACAGAGAATGGTTGTAAGCTAATGTTCCACACAGAACGGAAGAGAGCCTGAAAATGGTGGCGGAGGCGGCGGTACCGTTTCCGACGCACCCGCAGCGCCGGTAGTTACCCCGTCCTACGACGACTGGACACTGACATTTACCTGGCCGGAAGTAGCCGATGCCACGTCTTATCGTGTGTTCGAAGATCCGGACGGCGTAAGTGGTTTTTCCCGGATCGGTCCCGACCTGACAACGAACGAATACGTAAACAATATTAGCCTGACCGAGCGCAACGGCGCCCGCTATGTAGTGGCGGCCTGCAACAGCGTTGGCTGTACGGATTCGGATGAGGTGACCCTGGATGCGCTGGATAGCGGCATCACAGCCGTCGTGGTCAGCGGCGATACGGCTCCGGGCATTGGAGGCGGAGCCGTGTTTAATGATGCAGTGGGCACCCAACTGCGCTTTGATACCAACAGACTTGGCACGATTGCGTTTCTAGGTTCAACGGACCAGACCGATAGCAGCGGGACCCTCAGGGACGGCGTTTTTCGCCAAAGCGCCGGGTCCGGTGTTGAGCTGGTTCAGGCAGACGATACCACGCTGCCCTCCAGTGATGCCTCCTACAACGGATTTCTTGAGGTCCTGGTCGCAGATAGCGACCAGATCATTTTCAGCGGGATTCTCAACCAGCAGTCGGCCATTTCCTCGGCCGACGACGTGGATGGTCTGAATAACGAGGTGCTCTTGCGCAATACGGCTGGAGTGACGGGCCTTATTGCTCGCGAGGGCGAGCCGGGACGCGGTGGCACGAGCTTCCCGACGCTGGACGCCGGCGATATTTATTTCACGCAGAATATCCAGGGTAACAGGCTCTTCGGATCTCTCAGCGTTGACGGGGCTGGCGGCGTGACGTTCAAGCCCGGCTCCAATACGGATGGTTTTGAGGTCGTTGATGACTCGCCCTACGCGGTCGGCGGCGCTTTCTGGACGGTTACCGGTGCTGGCCAGAAAGAGCAATCCCTGCGGCGGGCGGAAACAGCGCTGCCGGACAACCTGGAGCCGAATTTCTTCGGTAGCAAGGAGTATGACCAGAACCCGGCGGGCCAGCTCGCATTCGGGCTGGCCGTTCGCAATGCCGATGGTACTTCGCTGCCTGACTCTTCGGATTCCGGCGTCTACGTCCGCAATGCTGACGGCACGTTTACAGAAGCGGTGAGGGAGACTGGCAGCTCTGCAAGGGATTCTATCGAGGATCTGGGTAGCGCAACGGTCCGCATAACCGATAACGGCGAGGTGTTTTATCTGGCACAGCGCGATGTTTCGTCTTTCGGGTTCATGGGGCTGTATACAAACTCGGTGGATAACAGCGACTTTACCAAAGTTGTCCGCACCGACCAGCTGTTCCTGCTTGAAGACGGATCGACGATGGAAATTACCGATTTTATTGGGGGTGGGAGTGCCTTTGATGTAGGCGCGAACGACAAGGTTGCGTTTCTGGCGAATGCTGGCGCGGTTTCAGACGAGGATACCCTGCTGTTCTGGGCGAATGACGGAACCAACACCAGCATTCAGCGATATTTCGTTGAGGGCGACCCGGTGCGCGGCTTGCCCGATGCGTCTGCGGTGGATCTTGACGTACCGAGCGTAGGCCCTGCTCCAAGGCTGGAGTTTAGCCGCGATGAGTGGGCTGCTTTCCAGGCCAGCGATGAATCCGACTCGTCAAACCCGCGCAGGGTTCTGCTTGCAACCAGCCCCGCAGGCTATACCCGGCTGATTGTTCGCGAACAGCAGCAATTTTCCGTTGACGGGGTCGATTATGGTGAAGTGACTGAAATCCTGGACTACAAAATGGCCTCGGCGGTTGAAATGGTTATTTCTCTCCGGTTTGATCGTGACGGTATTTACGGCCTTCAGCCAGACGGCACCCTTGTCCCTTCGGATGGCAAGAACGGTATATTCCGCGTGACCCTGTGTAGTGCTGACGAGCCCTGCTAGTCGGAACTGCAAGCAAAGGTTTCATCGGCAAAGCTCGGCACATCAATAAGAAACGGGTAGGGCAATAAGAAACGGGTAGGGCGCCAATGGGCGCCTTACTCCTCTTCCTTCCAGGAAATGGTGACTGTTCGTTTGCCCCACTCTTTGGCGGCTTTTATGTCCAGCCCCATGTAGATATCAATCTTGTCGTCCCAGCGCTTGTTCATCTTGTCGCGAACAATGTAGGTGCCGGGAAGACCCTCGATTTTCCCTTCTGTCCTGAACATTTACACACGCATACGATCATAGTGCGATGGTGATTCACTACAAATCGTGTAATTTAGCTCTCTTATCACAGGAGTTTACGTTTCACCGGCCCGGGGAGTTTCGATTTGGCGGATTCAGAGCAGTTTGCAAGCGACAACTACAGCGGCGTTTGCCCGCAAGCCTGGCAGGCCATGGCCTGGGCCAACGAGGCGGACGAACCGGCTTATGGGGAAGATCGCTGGACCCAGCAGGCTGCGGACGGGCTCAGGCGTCTGTTTGATACGGACTGCGAGGTGTTCTTCGTGTTCAACGGCACTGCGGCCAACTCTCTGGCCCTGGCGTCCATGGGCCAGTCCTTCCACAGTGTGATCTGTCACGAGCTGGCTCATATCGAGACGGATGAATGCGGCGGTCCGGAATACGCCTCCAACGGCGCCAAGTTGCTTCTTGGGGCGGGGCCGAATGGCAAACTGACGCCGGAAAGCATTGAGCATCTGACCACCAAACGCACCGACATCCACTACCCGAAACCAAAGGTGGTCAGCCTGACCCAGGCCACCGAAGTGGGCACGGTCTACACACCTGCAGAACTCCAGGCTATCCGGGCGACCGCAGACAGGCACGGTCTGCGAGTTCATATGGACGGCGCCCGATTTGCCAATGCCGTTGCGGCGCTGGATGTGCATCCGTCGGAAATTACGTGGAAAGCGGGCGTGGACGTGCTGTGCTTTTCCGGCACCAAGAATGGTCTGGCGCTGGGGGAGGCGGTGGTTTTCTTCAATAAAGCCCTGGCGGAAGATTTTGAGTGGCGCTGCAAGCAGGCCGGCCAGCTTGCTTCCAAAATGCGCTTCATTTCGGCGCCCTGGTGTGGCCTGCTGGAGAACGACGTCTGGCTGGCGAATGCCCGTCATGCCAATGCCTGCGCCGAGCGACTGGAGCATGGGCTTGCCAGGCTGCCGGGTATTCAATTGCGTTACCCCCGGCAGGCGAACGGTGTGTTTGTCGACTTGTCTGACGATGTCCAGTTGGCATTACGGAAGAAAGGCTGGCATTTTTACACCTTCATTGGCGGATCTGCCCGGCTGATGTGTTCCTGGGCCACCCGTCCCGATCAGATTGATCGATTTCTGGCGGATCTTGAAGCGCTTGTCTGACGTCAGTATCAACTGCGGTAGGAAGGGAAATACCGGTTATGTTTCATATTCATGTCGAACGGTTTATCGGAAAAGACATAGAGTCGGTTTTTGAGGCGTTAAGTGATCACGCCGCCTATGATCAGTTCTCCGGCGTTGACCGGTCCATTCTGGTCGAACATGGCAGCCTGGAGAAAAACGGTGAAGGCGCACTCAGAATCATTGGTGCAGGGCCGCTGGAGCTGCACGAGCGAATTACCGAGTTTGAGCGCCCGAATAAAATGCATTATCGGATCGAAAAATCCAGCCCCTTCCCCCTGGATCATCGGCGCGGAGAGATCACGCTTCATCGCAGCGGTGAGGGCACCCGGGTGATCTGGATCTCGACCGGCCATATCAAGCTGCCTCTGGCGGGCCATGTCCTGGACAAGCTGGCTCAGAAGCAGTTTTCAAAGGCGTTTGATTCCCTTCTCAAAGCGATCGATAGACGCTGAACCAGGAGCGCAACAGTGAGCAGGCTGACAGATCATGTGGACTGGCTATACGTGCTTCGCGAATTCTGGAACCTGTATCGGTTCGGTTCAGCCGGTGGCAATTCGGAGATCCGCTCGCACCTCAAGGAGGTGCGCCATCGCCTGAACGCGGAACTGGAACGCAATCCCGGTGTGGAGTTCCAGCAGCCCATCAGTCTACCGGTGTGTGCCTGGTTGAACCGGGCGCTCGACCAGGGACTGGGCGAGCCAACCGCGCCCTTGGTGCGCTCCTTTCTGCGTGTTTCCGGCCAGTTAACCTGGAAGTATGGCTACGAACGAATGCGCCCGGGCTTGGCCAGAAAATACGCCTATGCCGAGTTGATGGGCCCCAATGGCCCGGTGATGAGCCAGAATCTGATCCTTGGTGTGGTGCTTTTTGCACCAAAGTGCACCTATCCTGAGCACAGCCACGATGGCATCAGCGAGTCCTATATCTGCCTCAGCGGTTCGATATCAGATAGCAACTACGGGGTGTTTAACCCCGGATCACTGATATTCAATCCGCCAAAGCGTGCGCATCGCATGACCACGGGCGATTTCGAACCAACCCTTCTGGCCTACGCCTGGACCGGCGAGCCGGAAAAGCTCGCGCATCAGAAGATGGATTTCTCCGTTAAAAAGTGATGTCTTTACAGGCCGACATCCTTGACGTTCTCCATTACGACGAAGGTGCTCGTCTGCAGCACGTGGGGCAGGGCCGAGATTTGTTCGCCGAGAACCCGACGGTATTCGGCCATGTTGCCGGTGCGCACTTTGAGCAGGTAATCAAAATTGCCCGCAATCATATGGCACTGTTCAACCGCTGATATCTGCGTGACCGCCTCGTTAAAAGCCCCCAGTGCCTGGCTGCTGGTATCGTTGAGCTTCACTTCGGCAAAGGCGATATGGTTCTGGCCCAGTTTGGTGTGGTTGACCAGCGCGGTATATCCGGTGATGTAATTCTGCTCTTCGAGCCTGCGCATCCGCACCTGGCAGGGCGTTTTGGAGAGCCCGACCCGGGAGGCCAGCTCGGTGATGGTCACCCGGGCGTTCTTCTGCAGTTCGCGGATGATTGAATGGTCTATCCGGTCCAGCTCAACCATGTTTACCTCCTGATCTTTAGCAGACTCCCCTGCGTAAACCCTTTAAAGCTACTAAGCTGAAACAGTAGAGTTACCCGACAGGCCTTACAGGAGGCCGATTTAGAGCCAGCAATTGTTAAGGCTGGCGGCGTCTCCCAGAGTCAAGATTAAGGCGTTTTGTCTTCTCAGTAAACTTTATGCAAGAAAAATGGCAAGCTTAAGTCGACAAAAAAGCCGAAAAGGTCTGCAAATGCAATTTTTACAGTGAAATTGTCTTGATGGTTCTCGGTAGAATGCGGAGAGACCAACAAGACTCACAAATATGAGGGTTTAACTATGAGACCGCTGCAATCAGTGACGCCAGAGCTCGTCGATAGCCGACAGGCTGTACGGGATTATTATCTGGCCGATGAACACACCGTTATCAGTGAAATGATTGCGGGCGCTCAGTTGACCCAGGAGGAGCGCAATGCGATCTCCGCACGCGCGGCAGAGCTTGTTCGCAATGTCCGGAAAAACGCCAAGTCCACCATTATGGAAAAGTTTCTGGCGGAATACGGGCTGAGCACCAAAGAAGGCGTGGCGCTGATGTGTCTGGCCGAAGCCATGCTGAGGGTGCCGGATAGCACCACCATTAACGACCTGATCGAAGACAAGATAACCGCTGGCAGCTGGGGCGCTCATGTGGGCAAGGCCGATTCGTCCCTGATTAACACCGCGACCATCGCCCTGCTGATGACCAGCAATCTTCTGACTGAGTCCGAACGCCAGAGCGTGGTCGAAACCCTGCGCAGGCTGCTCAAACGTCTGGGCGAGCCGGTGATTCGCACCGTAGCGGGTCTGGCAATGAAAGAAATGGGCCGGCAGTTCGTGCTGGGGCGTGATATCAAGGAAGCCCAGAAAGCCGGTGAGGGGTACATGGCCAAGGGCTACACCTATTCCTACGACATGCTCGGGGAGGCGGCCCGCACCGACCACGACGCCCAGCGGTACTACAACTCCTATTCGGATGCCATCGATAGCATTGCCGTGCATTGCAGCGGTGATGTGCGCAAGAATCCCGGTATTTCCGTCAAGCTGTCTGCTTTGCTTGCCCGTTACGAATACGGCAACAAAGACCGGGTGATGAAAGAGCTTGTGCCACGGGCCAAGCGTCTGGTCCACAAGGCAGCCGCAGCCAACATGGGCTTTAACATTGATGCCGAAGAGCAGGATCGCCTGGATCTGTCGATGGATGTTATCGAGGCGCTGTTGAGCGATCCGGACCTGGCCGGCTGGAACGGTTTCGGTGTGGTGGTTCAGGCCTATGGTAAGCGGGCATCGTTCGTACTGGACTGGCTTTACGGGCTGGCGGAAAAATACGACCGCCGCATCATGGTGCGATTGGTCAAAGGCGCCTACTGGGATGCCGAGATCAAGCGCGCCCAAGTGATGGGTCTGGATGGTTTTCCGGTATTTACCCGCAAAGCCTGCAGTGATGTGTCCTTCCTGTCCTGTTCCACCAAACTGATGAACATGACGGACCGCATTTATCCGCAGTTCGCCACCCACAATGCCCACTCTGTGTCGGCTATTCTTGAACTGGCCCGGGTTCGTGGTGAAGCCAACTACGAGTTCCAGCGCCTGCACGGCATGGGGGAATCACTGCACAGCCAGGTGATGAAGGAAAGCGGCGTGCCCTGCCGGATTTATGCGCCGGTTGGCCCCCACCGCGAGCTGCTGGCGTACCTGGTGCGTCGTCTTCTGGAAAACGGTGCCAACAGCTCGTTTGTGAACCAGATCGTCGATGAAGACATCACCCCGGAGATGATTGCCAGGGACCCCATCGACTCGGTCAAGGAAATGGGCAAGGACATCTCCAGCAAGGCGATTGTGCATCCTTTCGATATTTTCGGAGAGAATCGCCGCAACTCCAAAGGCTGGGATCTGACCGATCCGGTCACCATGGAGGCCATCGACAAAGGCCGTGGCGCCTACAAGGAGCATCACTGGAAAGGTGGGCCCCTGATTGCAGGCAAGGTATCGGGCTCTGAGGTTCAGGTGGTGCGCAACCCGGCCAACCCGGATGATCTGGTGGGGCATGTTACCCAGGCTGACGAGACCGATATCGATACGGCCATTTCCGCCGCCGAGAAGGGTTTCAAGTCCTGGTCGGCCGTACCGGTTGAAGAGCGTGCAGAGTTACTTCGCAAGGTCGCTGATCTCTATGAAGCAAACACCTACGAGCTGTTCGCTCTGACAAGCCGTGAGGCGGGCAAGTCCCTGTTCGATGCGGTAGCCGAAATTCGTGAGGCGGTGGACTTTGCGCACTTCTATGCGAATGAAGGCATTCGCTATAAAGACAGCGGCGAAGCCCGGGGCCCGGTGGTATGTATCTCGCCCTGGAACTTCCCGTTGGCTATTTTCACCGGCCAGATCCTGGCGAACCTGGTGGCGGGGAACACGGTCCTGGCCAAGCCTGCTGAGCAGACATCACTGCTTGCAGCCCGTGCTGTAGAGCTGATGTACGAAGCCGGTATTCCCAAGGATGCCATCCAGTTGCTGCCGGGTACCGGTAAGACCGTGGGCGGCGGCCTGACCTCGGATTCCCGCGTGGCGGGTGTCTGCTTTACTGGCTCCACCAACACCTCCAAGGTTATCGACAAGGCCATGACCGAAAACATGGCTCCGGATGCGGTCATGGTGGCGGAAACCGGCGGCCTGAACGCCATGATTGTGGATTCAACGGCACTGCCGGAACAGGTGGTTCGCGACGTGCTCGCGTCCTCCTTCCAGAGTGCCGGCCAGCGCTGTTCGGCACTGCGCATGCTTTATATTCAGAAAGATATCGCTGATAACCTGCTCGAAATGCTCTATGGCGCTATGGAAGAACTGGGTATTGGTGATCCCTGGCTGTTGTCTACTGACGTCGGCCCGGTGATTGATGACCCTTCAGCGAAGAAGATCACCGATCACTGCAAGAAGTTCGAGAACAAGGGGCTGCTTCTGAAAAAGCTGTCGGTTCCCCATACCGGTAACTTTGTCTCGCCCGCCGTACTCAAGGTGAACGGCATCGAGGATATGGAAGAAGAAATTTTCGGTCCCGTGCTGCATGTAGCGACCTTCGATGCGAAAGACATCGATAAGGTCGTGGACGATATCAATGCCAAGGGCTACGGCCTGACGTTCGGTGTTCACAGCCGCGTAGACACCCGTGTTGACCGTATTACCCGTCGCATCAAGGTGGGCAATACCTACGTCAACCGAAACCAGATCGGTGCCATCGTCGGTTCCCAGCCATTCGGCGGTGAAGGCCTGTCAGGCACCGGTCCAAAGGCGGGCGGACCGCAGTATGTGCGCCGGTTCATGAAAGGCGAGACGGTTCAGACCACTACCGAATCCGGCGGCGACAAGGTAGACGCCAGGAAGCTGAAGAGCCTGATCGGCCAGTTGGACCGGATGGAAACCCAGGAGCCGAAAGCGCGAGTCGAATCCATGAAACTGATTTTCGATTCGGTGCCCGAGCCACTGGATGCCCATGTTGAGGAACTGCCGGGGCCAACCGGCGAGTCCAACCGGCTGAGCAATCATGCCCGTGGCACGGTGCTATGTCAGGGACCGGATAAGGACACGGCCATCGAACAGATGACCATGGCACTGGCTCAGGGCAATAAAGTGGTGGTGATTGCGCTGGGTATCAACCATACCCTGGACCGCGCAGCCAAGGCCGGTCTGCCGGTGGTCGGCGTTGAAGGCCGTGTGGAGCCGGAAGCAATTGAAACCGTCGATGGTTTCCACGCGGTGGTCAGCTGCGCCAAACCATCGCTGCTGAAACCCTATCGTCAGGCGTTGATGAAGCGCGAAGGCGCGTTGCTGCCGCTGATTACCGAGCACAGGCTGGATCAGCGATACGTGGTAGAGCGCCACGTGTGTGTGGACACCACCGCAGCCGGTGGCAACGCCAGCCTGATTGCCGCCTCGGAATAGGGCGGTCAGAGGATGCCCCCCCCCCCGGTGGGGGCATCCTTTCTTCTCAGATTTCCTCGGCGATTTCCCGAAAGGCCTGAATCAGTGTGGCAGGTTCCTGGGCGCCTGATATCAGATAGGTCTGGTTGATAATGTAGGCCGGCACGGCCGATACACCTGCCTGTTGGTATTTCGCTTCGTCCTCTCGGACGGCTTCTGCGTACTGATCGGAGTCCAACACAGCCTTTGCCTGGTTGCCGTCCAATCCTGCGCTTTCCGCGCAACTTACCAGAACCCCGGTATCGGAAATATTCTCTGCCCGCCCAAAGTAGGCCTCGAAGCAGGCCATTTTCATGTCTGTCTGCCTGCCCTGATCGCCTGCCCATTTCACCAGCCGGTGCGCATCGAACGTATTACGGGTATAGCGTTCCTGAAGTTTTTCAAAGTTCAGGCCCAGGTCCCGGGCGACGTCCATCATCTGGTCCTGGTTATCCCGAACCTCGGCCTCACTGCGGCCGTATTTGCGGGCGAGTGCTGGCAAAATCGGTTCGGCCTGTGCGCCCGGGTCCGGGTTCAGCTCAAAGGCATGCCACTGGATGCTGAAGTCCATCTCGTCTTTCAGGGCCTCCACGGCCTCTTCCAGTCTGGCGTATCCGATGGCGCACCAGGGACAGGCAATATCGGAAACGATGTCTAGCTTGAGTTCGGTCATGGTTCTCCTCGGGGTGCTTGGTCTGGAGCCAGACGTTCCATGATCCGGCAGGTAAGAAGGTCTCCAGTGACGTTGATGGCGGTTCGGCACATGTCCAGAATACGATCAACGCCCATGATCAGTGCGATCCCGGCAGGGGGAACCCCCACAGTCTGAAGAACCATGGCAAGAATTACGATACCCACGCCCGGTGTTGCCGGCGAACCAATGGACGCTCCCACTGCCATGGCAACCACCAGAGCCATGCTGCCCATGCTCAGATCAATGCCATAGACCTGCGCCAGGAAGACCGTCGCGACGGCCTGATACAGGGCGGTGCCATTCATGTTTATGGTGGCGCCCAGGGGAATGACAAACTGGGAAATCGAGGGTCGCACCTTGAGCTTGTCCTCAGCCGTGCGGATCGACAGGGGCATAACCGCAGCGGAGCTGGAAGTAGAGAACGCCAGCAGCAGGACGTCGCGAGTGTTGCGCAGAAACGCAGAGGGCGAATCCCCGACAATAAAGCGAAGGATCAGCATGTAGACACCATCAGTACCAGCAGGCCTATCAGAACTGTGGCAACGTAGGACGCCATGCCAAGCATGGCCTGGAAGCCGATCGTAGTGGTGAGTTGCGCCATCAGGCCGAAAACCGCGTAGGGTGCCAGTTTCATGGCCCACTTTACGACGGTCATGCAGACCTGCTGGAGGGAATCGAGAAGCTCCAGCATGGGGCGGGATTTCTCCTCGGGCATGCTGACCAGCGCTACCCCGACTATGATCGAGAAAATCACCACCTGAAGCATCTGGCCTTCGACCATGGCATCCAGCGGATTGCCGGGCAGAAGCCCGAGCAATGCCTGCGGCAGTTCCATGGCGGAGGGCATGGTTGCCGCTGCTCCGGCGCCAGCTTCGGTTGCGGGCAGTGTCAGGCCCTCCATCATGCCGCCCGGATTCAGTACAGACCCGACCCACAGGCCGATAGCGGCGGCCAGGGCCGTGGTCACGACAAAGAAACTGGTGACCCGAAAACCGAGTTTGCGCAGTTGTTCCAGGTTTTCGCTGGCGGCCAGGCCCCTTACCACAGAGGCGATGACCAGAGGGATAACGATCATCTGGATAGTGGCTAGAAACAGTTGGCCGGGGAAGGCCAGCCAGTTGCCAATCAGCAGACCCCGCTCAGGTTCGACCAGGCCCACGGAGGGCCCCAGAAGCGTGCCAACAACCAGGCCAAGGAACATGCCCACCAGCACTTTCAGCCACAGGCGGCCCTTCACCAGACCGACCAGATACACGCTCAGGTGTCGCAATGGGCGGGGAACGTCCTGAGTTTGGTTGTCGGGTGCTTCAACCATTGGATAAACCCTCCCTGGATTGGTGCGGCGAATGGCTAAAGCATAGCTTATTCAGGCCAGGTGGACGCTGTTGATCTCCTGCTGCAACAGAGGTCGATAGTCTCCGGGGCCCAGCGCGCAGTCCAGTTGAATCTCGCCGATCTTTTCTCTGTGCAGAGCAACGACGCGATTGCCAACGGCGTGAAACATGCGCTTGATCTGATGATAGCGGCCTTCGTGGATGGTCAGTCGCGCGACGCAGCCCGACAAAGGTTCCAGCTTCGCCGGCCTGGTGGTTAGCCGCTCGTATTCAAACCAGATGCCGGCGGCAAACCGGTCCACGGTATCCGGCGAGAAATCATATGCCGTGGTTACCCGGTACACTTTTGGCTTTTCGGAGGCCGGTTCCGTCAGCGCCCGTGACCACTGGCCATCGTTTGTGAGCAGAATCAGTCCGGTACTGGCCCGGTCCAGCCTGCCGGCAATGTGCAGATCCGGATATCGGCCGGCATCAACCAGATCCATGACGGTCTTGTGGGTGTTGTCGGTGGTAGCGCTCAGAATGCCGGCAGGTTTGTAAAGCATCAGATAGTGGGCCGTATAGCCACTCTGTAGGGTTTGTCCCTGGCAGGTGACGTTGGCGAAGCGACTGACTTCCTGTGCCGGTTCACGACAGGTTTGGCCATCAATCACTACCTGGCCGGCCGCAATCAGGGCATTGGCCTGCTTACGGCTGACACCGTTCTGGTTGCTGAGTAGGCGGGAAAGTTTCATGGCGGTATTTTACTGAGCCCGCCATGAAACGGGAATCATGAGATGTTACTGATCGATATACTGGGAAAGGTGCAGGGCAAAGGTGCCGTTTTGCTCGGCGCTGTAGCCGGCGTAAAGACGGTCGCCGTCAATCGCCACGCTGCCGGTGGTGATCTGTACGTTGCGGCCCACTTTGGATTCCCCCACGCGATTGCCATTACGGTCGTACTTGCCGTTATAACCGCCGCCCACCACGAACAACTCGTCATTGTTCAGCGCTGCATCGCGGACAATGCCTTTGTTCGAGCGTGTATTCCAGACCACGCGGCCTGAGGAATCCAGCTTTGCGACGCGATGGCCGTCCGCATTTGAGGCGGTTACCAGCAGGTCGCCACGGCTATCTTCGAAGACCATTGGCTCGCCAGGCAGGCCATAGCTCTGGTATGCCGCGGAGAAGTTACGGCTCCAACGTTGCTGGCCCTGGGACGAATAGCGGATAACCTGGGCCGCACCATTGTCTTGCAGGGCATTGATAGCCACAAGGTCGCCGCCCATGGAAAAAATGGCCTGGCCAAACCCATAGTCCGGATCGGCCTGCTGTTGCGTCCAGAGCCGGTCGCCGTTGGCGCTATACAGGCTGATGGCGGAACCGCCACCAAGCAGGATCTGGCCATTGATGTTCACGGCGACAGACTGCGCGGTGTGATTTGGGTGCTCAATGGTCTGCAGTGGCGTTCCGTTCAGGTCAAAGACGCTGGTTTTCACGCCCGATACGTAGACCTTGTCGTTGGCAATGGTCAGCGCGTTCATGGGCTGATTCCTGCCCAGCAGCTGGCGCCAGCGCTCATTGCCCTGGCTGTCGAAGCTGATCAGAACCGAACCTTCAGAAGAAGACTGCTCACCCTCGCGGCGGAACTGGTTGACCAGCAGGTAGGCGTTATCCTGGCTATCGAGAACCATCGCGGCGGGGGAGTCATCACTTTCATAGGCACCGGTGGACAGATCGTAGTCTCTGGCCCACAGGCGTTGGCCAGAAGGCGAATACTTTACCAGGGCAAAGTCATGTACTCTTTCCTGAAGATTCGCACGAATGCTGGTAGCGGCAATGACAAGGTTGCCATAGCTGTCCACCTGCATATCATCGAACCAGGAAAGCCGGTCAGGCTGGGTGTCGGCCTTGTGGTTGTAGATACTTACCCATTCAGGGTTGATGGTTGCGGTACAGGCCGCGAGCATGACAAAAGCAAAAAACAGTGCGGGCCATTTGAAGGGGGTATAGCGGCTCATTAACAACACTCCTATCCATAGGTTGGTTTCATTGATACTTCGAAAACGGAACCGGTGTTGTTTTTGAAATTGAAGCTTCCGTGCAGTCCGTAAAGAGTAATAGTCCAAACTAGGGAATTCATACTAATTCCCTGAAAATCCAATATTTTTCGAGATTCACGACGTGTTGATCCTTAACTGGCCGTTGCTGTCCGCGTTCGTTCCCACGTTTTTCGTGGTGTCTATCACGCCGGGTATGTGTATGACTCTGGCATTGTCCATGGGAATTACTATTGGCGTGCGCCGGGCGTTATGGATGATGGCGGGCGAGCTTGTCGGGGTAACGGTGGTTGCGGCCTCGGCGGCGGTGGGAGTGGCAACCTTCATGCTGCAGTACCCGACTGCCTTTGCAGTGTTCAAATACGCCGGGGGAGCGTATCTGGCCTGGCTGGGACTGCAGATGTGGCTGTCACGGGGTCGCATGGCCATGCCCGAGGGTGAGGACCATTCCAGTCTTGCGGCATCCCGCTGGCAATTGGCTACCCAGGGGTTTGTCACCGCCATTGCGAACCCCAAGGGCTGGGCATTCTTTGTGGCCCTGCTGCCGCCATTTATCGACAGTAGTCTGCCGATGGCACCGCAGCTGACGGCGCTGATTCTGATTATCCTGGTGCTTGAATTTATCTGTCTGCAGCTATATGCCCATGGCGGGAAAAGTCTGAGTCGGGCGTTGAGCCGCGGCGGTGGCGTTAAGGCGGTCAATCGGGTCGCCGGCACTCTGATGGTGCTGGTGGGGGCATGGCTTGCTTTCGGCTGAATCAGTTACTGCCGTAGCGCTCGTGCAGGATGCCAACCCGGTTCACATAGGCTCTGGTTTCAGGGTAGGGGGGAATTCCACCATGGCGGCCAACGGCGCCGGGCCCTGCGTTATAGGCTGCGGTGGCCAGCGAGATGTCACCCTTGAAGCGCTGAAGCATTCTGGCCAGATAGTGAACGCCGCCGCGGATGTTGTCGGTTGCTGACAGCGCATTGGGAACGCCCAGTTCCTCGGCGGTTGCGGGCATCAGTTGCATCAGCCCCTGGGCGCCGGCCGGTGAAATGGCAGATTCATTGAACGCTGATTCGGCATGGATAACGGCCCGCACCAGTGCCGGATCAACCCCGAACTCCCGTGCGGCGATGGCAATCTCGCGCTCATAGGGCTTGAGGAACAGAGGGGTTTTGCGCCAGTCGACGCTGGAATCCGGGTCGCAGGCGTAGCAGTGGAAACGGATAACCTCAAAGCTGGCAGCTGAAGGTTGGATGCCGCTGAAGGCCACAACACCGTTGTTGTCGGTGTAGCGGTAGACCACTTCGTCTTTGGTGGAGGCTAGTCCATTGCCGGAGTTGCCGACATTGGTGTATTCCACCGTGCCGTCGGGATGGACTATTTTCTTCACATCGCCGGCGGCTGCCATGGGCAGTGCGAGCGTGCAAAAGAGCAGTTGAATAGCCAGTTGGCGGGTAAAACCCATAATGTCCTACATCTGAATGATCAGCTAATGACCAGATTATACGATCTTTACCCCCGGGGAGTAGAGGAATGAGTTCAAAAAACATCGTGCTGATTGGCATGCCGGGTTGTGGTAAAAGCACGGTCGGGGTTCTGTTGGCTAAACGGCTGGGCCTGGGGTTCACGGATACCGACCTGGTAATCCAGCAGGAAACCGGCCGTACGTTGCAGGCTATTGTTGATAGCGACGGCTATGAAGCCCTGAGGCGTATAGAGGGCCAGGTATTGCTGACCCTGGACGTGAAGGGCCATGTGATTGCCACTGGCGGCAGCGCCGTCTACAGCGATGCGGCCATGGCCCATCTGGCGCAGGCGGGGGTTGTGGTGTTTCTGGATATTTCACTGGAAGAGGTAGTGCGTCGTATCGGTGATCACAGTCTGCGGGGTATATCCCGCCATCCTGACCAGACGCTGGACGATCTGTTCCGGGAGCGGTACGCGCTCTATAGCCGTTATGGCCAGATCACTGTGGCAGCCAGCCAGCAAACGCCGGATCAGGTCTGTGAAGCGTTGGTCGCGGAACTGGATCGACGCAGTCTTGCTCCGGGGGTGCGCTAATGACAGCTGATTCCAAATCATCCCCGCTCTTCTCATTTGGCGTGCCGGCGCTTTTCGTCTGGTTATGGAGCACGGGGTTTATCGGGGCCAAATACGGTCTGCCCTATGCCGAGCCTTTCACCCTGCTGCTGATTCGAATGTTGCTGACGCTGGTTCTGCTTGGCGTTCTGGCCAGGCTCCTCAAGGCGCGCTGGCCAGGCTGGCGTGGCGCTGGCCATCTGGCGGTTACCGGCCTGCTGGTGCATGGCTGTTATCTGGGCGGTGTCTACTACGCCATCCAGGGCGGCATGCCGTCGGGCATTATTTCATTGATTGTAGGTTTGCAGCCGCTGGTCACTTCCGCAGTCGCCATCATGGTGCTGAACGAAAAGGTATCCGTGCGGCAATGGCTGGGCCTTGTGCTGGGACTGGTAGGCGTCTGTCTGGTGCTGCTGGAGAAATTCGGCCTGAATGACGCTCCGGGCGGCTTTCCTGCCTGGACGCTTATCTGGGCGGCGCTGTCTCTTGGGGGTATTTCCCTGGGGACCGTTTACCAGAAACGGCGCGGCACCGCAGCGGATCTGGTGTCCGGCACCATCATTCAATACATGGCAGCGGCCAGCCTTTTTGCCGTCGGCGCCTTTGCCTTTGAAACCCGTGAGGTGGAGTGGGCCCTGCCGCTGGTATTGTCCATGGCCTGGCTGGTTTTCGGCGTGTCGATTGGTGCCATTCTGCTGCTGATGTGGCTGATTCGTCGGGGGGCAGCCTCGCAGGTGGCCAGCCTTTTCTACCTGGTGCCACCGGTCACGGCGCTGGAGGCCTTTATACTGTTTGATGAACGGCTGGGCCTTCTGGCCATGGCGGGTGGGTGTCTGTCGATTGCCGGTGTAGCCATGGTGGTGATGCGACCGCCACCGGTCAGTGCTCAGGAACGCGCTCGCTAACCCGGTTGCGTCCCTCATGCTTTGCGCAATATAGCGCATCGTCGGCGCGCTGCAAAAAGTCCTCGGCTGAATCTCCGGCTACCGGAACAGCGGCATACACACCAACGCTGACGGTCAACCGAAGCGGTCCGGTCCGGGTAGGTACGGACTCGGACGCAATGCCTGCGCGGATTCGTTCGGCCGCTGCCATGGCCGTCTGGCAGTCGCCATCCGGCAGCACCACACAGAATTCCTCACCGCCGTAACGGGCGACCATATCCGCCGGCCAGCGGGTGCTGCGCTGAATACGTGTGGCAATAACCTTCAGGCAGTCGTCACCCACTGGATGGCCATGGGTATCGTTGACCGGTTTGAAATGGTCCACATCAATCATCAGCACAGCAATGCTCGTTTTGCTGACAGCCGCACGTTCGAAGGTGTGCTGAAGGTAGCGTTCCAGGGCGCGGCGGTTGCTGATTTCCGTCAGCTGGTCAGTATCACTGAGCCGTTGAAGCTGGCGATTGGCCTGGCGGAGTTCTTCGGTGCGTTCGCGCACATTCTGTTCCAGCGTTTCGTTCGCTCTGCGCTGTATTTCCAGGGCCTGGGCCTGGGCTTTTTGTGCCTGGCTCTGCAGCTGCATGCGCTGACGGCTTTCGGTGCTGATGCGGTTGGCAATGGCAAGGGACAGAAAGATGGCCTCTATGGCCGCGCCAATCTGCCAGCCATGTTCGGTCAGCAGGTTGCTGGGCACCAGACCCCAGGATTTAAGGCTATAGGCCAGTCCACCAATGATCAGCGTGGTCCAGGCGATCAGGAAGTAGCGGGCCGCAGGGTTGCCCTTGCGCAGACTGTTCCAGCCGACTATCCAGAGAATCAGCGCCGTCACCGAGGCCAGCGGATTGGCCAGTCGAATCGATACAAAATACTCAAGAAACAGGCTCAGGGCGGCAATCACCAGGGCCGCTGCCTGTACGGCCACTACCAACTTGTTGAGGCGGGGCTGTTGATTGGCCGTATCCAGCAGAACCCGTGTGAACTGCATGATCATCCACATGGCCAGAGCGACCAGAACGGATAACGCTTCCCGAGACCACCAGGGATTCTCCAGCCCGAAATAGTGATAGCCAAGGCCGTTGAACAGCGTAAAAAACAGACCCTGATGCACCACGATCACGCCGATGTAATAGCCGTAGACCGGGTCTCGAAGGATAACAAGCAAGAAGAGACTGAAGACCGTCATGGTGACGATCAGACCCTGATAAAACGTGAGCCATGACCGGCTGGTCAGTTCAGTCTGCTGCAGACCTTCATTGGTATGAAGGTAAAGCGGAATGGTAAGCGTGTCAGCGCTATCAACATACAGGTAGTAGGTCCGGTCGGATTCCGGCGCAAGGGTGATGGGGAAGACAAAGTTTCGGGCCGGGCGAGGGCGCTGGTCCGGCGGCACCAGACGACCGGATCTGACTGGCTCGTACTCCCCCGCACCCTGGGGCTGGTAAAGGTTCAGGCGGTCAGCAAACAGGGAGCGAAATTCCAGGTACCGCTCGACCGGCCTGGGGCCGGGATTGCTCAGTCGGAAACGCACCCAGTGCCCTGCACTGGTGTATCCGACGTTGAGTACCTCGCTGTCATGGGGTCTGAATTGCTCATTGCGGGCCCTTACATCCGCGAGACTGAGAGATTGGTACGGATCTTTCATGTATTCCAGGTAGGGGCCAAGAGAGAGACTGTCGCCCTCACCGAGAATGTTAACCGGCTCTAGAGCTAAAGCGGGAAGGTGTGCCAGCAGAAGACTCACGGCCAGTACAAGCGTGTAGACCGTGGTTACCGGATTCCTTAAGCTCGGACGATGCGCGGTGTAGCGTTTCAATGGGAACTCGCCGTCTCATGGCAAATGCATTGTTCCAATATAGGCCAACAACCGCCTCCGTTGGGTGATTAACGGTATTGTGATTGTAGGTTTATGTAGCGGGCAACTCGCCGGACGCGCAGTAAATATCGTACAGGGGACGTTTCATGTCAGGGAGTTTGCGAGTATCGGTCGGGCAGTATTCGGATGCCGGGGCCAAATCCAGTAATCAGGATTGCCATGGCGTTCATATCCCCGATGGAGCCGAACTGGATTCCAAGGGCATTGCCATGGCGCTGGCTGACGGAATCAGCTCCAGTGCCGTGGCCCATATCGCCAGTGAAACCGCGGTCAAAAGTTTTCTGCAGGACTATTTCTGTACGTCAGCGGCGTGGTCGGTGAAGAAGTCCGGAGATCGGGTGATCGCGGCAACCAACACCTGGCTCACCTCCCACACCAACAGTTCCTGGGCCCGCTACAACAAAGACCACGGATATGTCTGCACCTTTACCGGCCTGGTGATCAAATCTGCTCGGGCGCATATTTTTCACGTGGGCGATTCCCGGGCCTACCAGATTCATGGTCGCAGGGCGGAACAGCTGACCCGTGATCACCGCCAGTGGGTGTCCCCGGATAAGAGCTACCTGGGACGGGCTCTGGGGGTGAATGATCAGGTCGAGATCGACTATCACACGGTGTCTATTTCCCCGGGGGATACCTTTGCGCTGCTGACGGATGGCATTCACGAACTGCTGCGCCCGGATGATATTGCCGCGATCATTGCTGATCACTCCGACGACCTGGACTCGGCGGCAAAGGCCCTGGTCACCACCGCCTATGAACGTGGCAGTGAGGACAACCTGACGGCCCAGGTCCTGCGCGTTGAGCAGGTTCCCCAGCCGAAACTCCATGAGCTTCAGCATCACGTAGCGGAACTCCCGTTCCCGCCGGAACTGGCGCCGAGAAGCCTGATTGACGGTTTCGAGATTGTCCGGGAACTGCATATGAGCAGCCGCAGCTACGTGTATCTTGCGGTGGATTCCGCAACAGGAAGGCCCGTAGTGCTGAAGGTGCCGGCCAGTGATGTGCGGGAGGATCCGGTCGCCCTGGAGCAGTTCCTGGCAGAGGAATGGGTGGCCCGCCGCATCGACAGCCCCTACGTGCTTCGCGCCCATGAGCGTTCCGGCGCACAGAATTATCTTTATGTGGTCACTGAATACATCGAGGGCCAGACCCTGACCCAGTGGATGCGCGACAATCCGCGTGCCGGGTTCAGCCGGGTCAGAGTCATCGTGGAACAGATCGGCAAGGCGTTACGGGCTTTTCATCGACAGGACATGATCCATCAGGACGTACGCCCGGCAAATGTGATGATTGACAGCGTCGGCACCGCCAAACTGATCGACTTCGGTGCTGTGCGGGTGGCGGGTATCAGCGAGGGCGTGGGGACGGAAGCTGAATCGGTGCTGGGCACCCAGCAATACTCGGCGCCCGAGTATTTTATGGGTGAGGGGGGCTCGGCTCGCTCGGACGTCTTTTCTCTGGGCGTGATTGCCTACCAGATGCTGACGGGGCAACTGCCCTATGGACCAGAGTCTTCCCAGGTGCGCAACCGCGCAGGGCTCAATCGCCTGAAATACGAACCGGTTTACAACTATAGCCGCAGCTGTCCCGCCTGGATTGACGGCGCCCTGCGCAAGGCTCTGCATCCGTATCCTGAACGTCGCTATGCCGAGGTTTCGGAGTTTATTCACGACCTCTATTACCCAAGGCAGGAGTTTGTGAATGCTGTACGTCCGCCTCTGATCGAACGAAATCCGGAAGCATTCTGGAAAGGGGTTTCGCTGCTGCTGGCTCTTGTGGTGGTGACCCAGTTGGCTCTGAACCACCTCTAGTCGATTGCAGGGAACTGCAGGAGTCCGTTATAAAAAAAAAACCGCTGCGTGGCTTCGGCCCGGCAGCGGTTTTTTTCAGGGCAGATCAGCTCTGAGCTGCAGCAGTGCGGCTCTGACTCTGCTCGGGGAAGGTTTTCTTGGGCTGGGTACGTACGTGAGTTGTGTACAGAACCAGGCCCACCAGGGTCAGACCGCCCACCAGGTTACCCAGAACCGTGGGGATCTCGTTCCACATGATGTACTGGTAGAGGGTAAATTCGGCGCCCATCATCAGTCCGATCGGGAACAGGAACATGTTGACTACGGAGTGTTCAAAGCCGAGGAAGAAGAACACGATAATTGGCATCCACATCGCCATGATCTTGCCGGAAACGTGCGTGGAAATAGTGGCGCCAACAACGCCCATGGACACCATCCAGTTGCAGAACATGCCGCGCAGAAAAAGCACGAGCCAGCCAGCCGCTCCGGCCTCCTGATAACCTACGGTGCGGCTCTCGCCAACCTCCATCATCTTCTGGCCTACGGCGTTGATGGCCTCGGAACCTCCCATGGAGAAGTTCAGATAGCCGAATCCGGCAATGAAAAGTGCGCCGCCCAGGTTGCCCAGACCCACCAGGCCCCAGCATTTGAGCATCCGACCGACGGTTACACCGGGCCGTTTGTCGAGCAAAGCCAGGGGTACCAGGGTGAAGACACCGGTCAGCAGGTCGTATCCCATGAGGTAGAGCATGCAGAAGCCGACCGGGAACAATAGCGCACCCAGCAGGAATGAACCGGTGGTTACCGCGATGGTAATGGCAAAAATAACCGCCAGCGCCAGGGTGGCACCCGCCATGAACGCGCGAATCAGTGTGTCCCGCGTGCCCATGTAGACTTTCGCCTCGCCGGCATCCACCAGCTTGGTCACGAATTCGTTCGGTTGAAGATAAGACATATCAACGATCCTCCAGGATAAAAAAGTAAAAGAGTGGGAGTTACCAGCGCTTGTAGGGAAGGAATTTGCCATCCATGGTGATCACAACCCGGTCACCTTTGGGGTCTTCCACTTTCTCCACATACATCTTGTAATCAATGGCGCTCATGATGCCGTCGCCGAACTTCTCGTGGATAAGCGCTTTCACGCTGGGGCCGTAGATCATGGTTGCTTCGTAGAGGCGATAGATAAGCGGGTCTTGGGGTACGCTGTCACCCCAGTGCTTTGAGGGTGACGTTTGCAGCGCCTGAGCGACGTCCGGCTGCAAGCCCAGTGTTTCGCAAAGTGCTGTGGCCTGGTCTTCCAGCATGGTGTTCATGCCGAAACAGCAGGAAGTCGTCCACACCGGTGCCATGCCGATGGCTTCGGCAATCTGTTCCCAGCTCAACCCTTTCTCGTTTTTGGCTGTAAGAATGGCAGCCGTCATCATTTCATGATTCATAACGAACCCTCCGTTTAGAGTGGTGAATGGTGAATGGTGAATGGAGAATGTCGTGCGTATACACCTTGGTGAGACCTCTGGGGTGGAGGCCCGCCACCTTCGTTGATGGCTTCGCACTGAAATGAATTTTCAAGACGAACTATGCAGTTGCTGTGCCAGCCACAGAAAAAGGGTTGGAAGTCTGTGTGTGTAACCGGGTAGGCATGAAAAACAGGTAAGGCGGGACTGGCCCGCCTTCTGGTTTATTTTGGTGCACGCATGGGAGGCATGCCCTTAATTGGGTTGCTTTCGGGGAATCTTGGGCCGGATTAGAAGGTGGTTTCCAGTACGGTGCCCATTCGGGTTTGCCCAAGGCTCTGATCGAAGTCGTCTCCGTTCCAGGCGGCATGGCCTGCGATCATGACCAGAGGAACCACGCCATCGGTTCGGTTCACCAACTGCTCATGCTGGAACTCGTCCCGGTACTGGCGTTTTACGGTGTTGTGATGGTCCAGGCGGCGCAGAGCAGAGGGGTCAACCAGAATCAGGTCAGCCTGATCGCCAACATTGATGGTGCCGCCCTTGACGCCGAATACCCGGGCGGGGTCGCTGGTCAGTCGGCGCACCATGTAGGCCACATCGACATCACCGCCATCGGAAGCCAGTTTCAGCGCGCGCAGGTTGCCATCATAGAAGGCCATATTGGTCAGGTGGGCGCCGCTGTCATTGAAGCCGGGCAGAAGCTGGCGGTCCATTAACAGTTTGCGTACCAGGCGTTCGTCACGGTTTGCCGATACGGTGTACCAGCTCAGATCCCGGTCGAAAGCGCGCAGCATGGCCAGCACGAAGTCGCCCTCATCCCGGACCTCGGCAAAATAATCCCCGATCAGAGACGCTTCGCTTGTGGAAATACCCTCGGTCCGGCCTGCGTTGACGGCGCGAACCCGGGCGTAGACGTCTGCAAAGGTCAGGCCTTCCCACTCTTTCAGGGGGCAAACGTCAATTGTCATGTCCGCGATGGTGCGATTGAAGGCATAGTCTTCCAGCCGGAACAGGCGTTTGAGGCGGGCAAGGCCAAAGCCCTTCTTGCCATGCATCCACATGGCCTTGAACTGTTTTCTATAGTCCGGATCGTCCAGAATTTTCTGCCGGGTGGCGCGGTCTTCCAGTTCGGTTTCGTTGAGAATCCGCAATTCCTCGATTTCTTCCGAAAGCGGTGTCACCGCACCATCGGACCAGGTTTTGAAAGGCGCCGCCAGGGCCTGTAGATGGAAATCGCCTTTCAGTAGCCGGGAATTGAGCACCCGCGCCAGGAGGCGTGCCAGGCGCACGATCTTGCGATTGCTGTGCACATCCAGTGCGGCCACAACCGTGGTTTTCAGTGGCTTGCCGTGGAGGCGCCCGCAACTCAGCAGGAAAGTTTTGATGGTGCCAATGGTGCTGTCTTTGGGCGGTGTTGCCTGCCAGACGCCACCCTTGCGGCGCACCACGTCGGTCAGCCGTTTGATTTCATAGTATTTGGCAAACTGGGTCGGAATGGTTTTGCGGGTGTTGGGCTGGTTTGCCAGATAATGGAACGGCAGTGCGTCCGTCGAGAACCCGGCATAGCCGTCATCCATGGCCTTTTCCAGCAGTTGCTCCATGGCCGCCAGTTCGTCTTCCGTGGGGTCGCGGGAAATGCTGGCTTCAAAACCCATCACTTCGATGCGCAGCATGGAGTGCGGCACCATGGTGACCAGGTTGGGGCCCAGGTTCAGCCGGTTCAGGTGCTGCATGTATTCTTTGGGGTTGTGCCAGTCCACGCGGTCAGCGGTGGCCCGCAAAACGTCTTTGGGGATGTTCTCCACCCGGGCATAACAGTCCACGATCGGGTCAGCCCCGTCTTTGCGCTGGGCACCGAAGGCCAGGCCCAGGCTGCAGTTGGCGATCACCACGGTGGTGGTGCCGTGGCGGACCGACTCCGGAAGACCCGGGGCGACTTCCAGCTCCAGGTCATAATGGGTATGGATGTCGAACAGCCCTGGCATGGCCCACCGTTCGGTCCCGTCAATGACCTTGCGGGCCATGGACGGGTCAAGATCCGGGGCTCGGGCGGCTATTTTACCATCGGCGACGGCAATATCTTCGCGTACCGGGAGATTGCCACTGCCATCAAAAACTTTGGCGCCGCGGATCAGATAATCCCATTGGGTAGTCTGTGCTGCTTTGTCACTCATGATCGCCTCAACGCTTACTTTGTTGTTCGAAATAGGCCGATAACAGACGGCTTCCGGTTTCAATCACTTCATCCCGGGAAACGGCCCGGTGCCCCTGAAAAACGTGGCGGTGCACGATGCCTTCCGCCATGGAAAACAGGCAGAAGGCCGTGGTCTCGACCTGGTCACGAACGTAGCGGGCCACAAATGCACGAACCCGCTCCATCAATACCGCTTCGCCGTGGTCCATCAGGGTAGCCAGCGCCGGGTCAACCCGGCGCCGGTATTCCAGTACATCGTGAAGCCCGGCTTCTTGTTGGTGGAAGTCGTACAGAAAGCCCAGTGCCTGGCGGAAAACCTGTTGGAGGTCATCGGTGTCTCCATCGGCGCCAGCCACCTCGAGGTTTGTTTGCGGAACCTGCAAGTGGTCTTGCAGCTCTTCGAACCGCTGCCGGGTGATTTCCAGCAGCACGTCGTCCTTGTTGTGGAAGTACTGGTAAAACGTGCCGGTGGCAACGCCCGCCCGGTCAGCGATGGATTTGGCGGTGGTGGTTTCGAATCCCCTGTCCGAGAATTCGGCAAACGCAGAGGCCAGAAGGGCCTTTCGCTTGCGTATGGCGCGCTGCTGTTTGGGAGCGGCTTTGGGTGTTGCCTTCATAACGGCCTTCCATGATTGATAGCCGGATTGAACAATAACTAAAACTTGACGTCAAGTTCAGGTTTTCGCATGCTCGACAAGCACATAAATCACAGCACGCCCAGACAACACAATAATAAGAGGAGCCATCATGCACCCCGAGGACTGGAAAGCCCGAGGCGTTTACCGGAAGATCAACGGTTACAATCTTTTCCTGGTGGATGAGGGAGATCCGGGACAGGAGACCATTCTTCTGATTCACGGCTTCCCGACGTCGAGCTGGGACTGGCATCCGGTCTGGGCCGCCCTCGCCAAGCGTTATCGTCTGGTTGCCATGGACATGCTGGGCTTCGGCTTCTCGGACAAACCCGCTGAGCATGAGTATTCCATCCACGAGCAGGCGGATCTGGTGGAAGAACTGGTCAGGGTGCTGGGGCTGGAACGTTTCCATGTGCTGGCCCACGACTATGGCGATACCGTCGCACAGGAGCTGCTGGCGCGGCAGAATGCCGGCGACGGGGCTGGCCAGTGGTTGTCGGTCTGTTTCCTTAATGGCGGGCTGTTTCCCGAGGTGCATCGGGCACTGCTGACCCAAAAACTGCTGCTCAGCCCGCTAGGGTGGCTGTTCAACAAGCTGTCGAACAAGCGGAAGTTCGACAGTGCTTTTTCCCGCGTATTCGGCCCGAATACCAGGCCTTCAGCAAAGGAGCTGGACGACTTCTGGTCGCTGGTGACCTACAACGATGGGAAGCATATCTTCCACAATCTCATTACCTATATGAACGACCGCAAACGTCACCGCGAGCGCTGGGTTGAGGCCATTCGACAATCGACAGTGCCAGTGGCGCTGATCAATGGTTCGGTCGACCCTGTCTCCGGGGCTCACATGGTCACACGCTTCAGGGAGCTGGAACTGCCATTGGCTTGGCTCGAGCAGTTGGAGAACATCGGGCATTACCCTCAGGTTGAGGCGCCGTCGAGGGTGAGCGAGTCTTACCTGAAATTCCTGGAGCAAATCACGGGCTAGGTTCCCGTAATGCCTGTATCCTGCTAATTTGTCAGGCATTCAAGGACGCCTTGCAGGAGGACGCATGGGAACGACCATTCAGGAAGTGTTCAGTGCATGGCTGAGTACGGCGGGCTACGCCCTGTTCGCCGTTATCCTGGCAATCGCGCTCTACAAGGCGCTGGTGTTTTTTCTGGTCAGGTTTTTCACGCCGGCTTCCGCCACCCGCATGTTTTTCAACGCAGCAGCCCCGGCAATATGGGTGTCGCTCTGCCTGTTAGCTGTAAACGGAGTGCTCCACTCTGCGCCCGAAGACCTGCCATGGCGGGGCGGCATTCAGCAAGCGGTCACCTTGCTATTGGTCTGTTCACTGACCTGGGCAGCCGTGTGCTGTACCTCCGCTATTGGCGAAGTAATTGTCAAGCTGAACCCGGCCCTGGAAGGTCAGTGGAAAAAAGCCCGCAGGGTAGAGACCCAGACGCGCTTCCTGGTGCGGGGGCTGAACATTGTCATTGTGTTAATAGGCACGGGCCTGGCGCTCATGACCTTCGAATCCGTCCGCCAGATCGGCACCAGTCTGCTGGCGTCGGCCGGCGTCGGTGGCATCATACTGGGTTTTGCCGCCCGCCCTGTATTGAGCAACCTTCTGGCCGGTATGCAGATCGCCCTGACGCAGCCGCTTCGCATCGATGATGTCGTGCATGTTCAGGGGGAGTGGTGCTGGGTCGAGGAAGTCACGGCGACCTATGTGGTATTGAGGGTCTGGGACCTACGTCGCCTGGTGGTCCCTCTGCAGTGGTTTATCGAGAATCCGTTTCAGAACTGGTCCCGTAACAGTGCGGACCTGATTGGCAGTTCGATGGTCTGGGTTGATTACAGTATGCCGATCGAGCCCCTGCGCGAAGAATTTGCGCGCCTGCTGAGGGCTTCTTCCTTCTGGGATGGGGTAACGGAATCGGTGCAGGTAGTTGATGCGGATGACAAGGCCATGCAGATCCGGTTTCTGATGAGTGCCGGAGATTCCAGTACACTGTGGAACCTGCGCTGTGATATGCGGGAGGGTATTATCCGCTTTATCCAGGCCAACTATCCACAGCATCTGCCCCGGCATCGCGCTCACATGCTGGAAGCCAACGACCTGGGTGTTTGACCCAATCTTTATCCGAAAATCCGAAAGGGAAATACAATGTTTGCAGGAAAGCGACCGAGTAATCTTGGAGTGAATGACGGCCAGTTGGCAGCCTGTCCGGGCAAGCCCAACTGTGTCTCAAGCCAGGCCCGTTCACCCCGACAGCGGGTGATGCCGTTGCGGCTTTCAGGAGAGCTCGGCCCGGCGATGAAGCGTTTGAAAGACGTGGTCAATAATATGTCGAACACGACTCTGATCGAAGAAAGCGAGCACTATCTTTATTTCGAATGTGCCTCGAAGCTTCTGGGTTTCGTGGACGATCTGGAATTTTTCTGCGATCCCGACGCGCAGGCAATTCACGTCCGCTCGGCGTCCCGGCTTGGCTATTCCGATCTGGGTGTAAACCGCAAGCGGGTGGAAAGTATCCGCAGAAAGTTCGAGCTGGCCTGAAGTCGTACAGGCTAGTCCCAGGCTTTTTCTTTTAACCGATAGAAGTGCTCAACCACCTCGTCCATGGCTTGTGCGTCATAGTCGCGCAAGCCGCTGACCACCAGCTTCTTGGACACTTGTCCCTTTTCCTCGCCCCGGGACATCAGCCGATAGTCCAGCGTGACGTTACCTCTCTTGCCATCCGGCACCAGCTCTGCATGCCCGAGTTCAAGCTCCGGTTCCGGTGCGTCCAGGGTTTCCAGTGACAGGTTCATGCTCTGGTACATAATCATGGGGCGGTCAGGGTTGAACATAACACCCTGATCTTCCATCAACGGCTTGAGGGTGTGGGGGAAATTCTTGCCGGAGGCGGCCACATAACTGCGAATCAGGTGTTCGATGATGTTCTGGTCCTGGGTGGACTCGCCCTGGTGCTCTACCTCAATGTACACCTTGCCCCGATCATCGTAGACGCGGATCAGGCCGTCCTCGTCTTCACGGAAGCTCAGCGGTACAGAATCGCCAAGCAGACTGCGGAAATGAAAGGTCATCTGCCGGAACAGTCCGAAATGAGACACCAGCAGGGCGAACAGCAGGTCTCCCGGTACACAGAACCGACGCGCGTCCGGGTTGTGAATCGGGTTGAAGTCGCCGGCAATCTCCTTTGCAAAACGGCTGCCTTGCCGGGCGCTGATCAGCACTTTGCCGTCCTGGATGGAGTGGTAGCGTTCTAGAAACATGGTGTCCTTTCAGTGTCGCAGTTTCAGAACCGTTGATAGTGACCCTAAAACGAAAGTGTAACAAGGCTCTGCCAACCAATGTCTAAGGCGCCCGGTCAAAAAATCAGCCCTGGTCCGGTTGGTCAGTGCGGTGCCCGTCGGTGTGGCCGAGGGACCGGTCCGGCGCGATTTCATTCCGCACCAACTGCTTCAGCTCCTTGATGTCCGGAAAACGACCAGCCTCTTTCCTTGACCAGATCAGCTTTTCGTTCACTTGCACCTCGAAGACTCCACCGGAACCGGGCCGCAGGGTCAACTCATCCAGATCGGCTTCAAAGGTGGTTAGCAGTTCCTGTGCCATCCATGCCGATCGAAGCAGCCATTTGCAGCCGGTGCAGTAGGTAATGGTGACGTGATTGGTCATAACGGGTTTCCTGCTCCTGTAGACGTTGAATGGTTCAGGATACGAATTGTCACAGTATTTCTGAACCGGACCTTACATGATGGTCGTATTGTAAAAAAAACCACATAGACTAGCTTTTTCTTCCATATCAGGAAAAGCAGTGCGGTCAAAAACGAAGACGTGATAGGGGGAATTCAATGAAAGCGCCAGCCATTTTCAGCCGGGGAAGGGCCATTCCGGCACTTTTCACAATCTTTCCCATGCTCCTTGTGCTCAACGCTTTGCCGGCTGCTGCCCAGGAATACGACCGTCTCTACATCTACACCGAGAATTATCCTCCTTATAACGCCTCTGTCAGCGGCAAGAACTTCGCACACACCGAAGACGGGATCACTGGCATCTGCACTGATATGGTCAAAGAGATCCTGTCAGGGGTGGACTATGACTATGTGCTGAAAATGCGTGACTGGAGCCTTGCCTATGAACGGGTGCGTGGCCGCGAGAATCATGCACTTTTCTGCACCGCGCGGACCGAGGAGCGCGAAAACCAGTTCCAGTGGGTGGGCCCCCTGGCATCCATCAAGTGGACGCTGTTTGCGGCGCCGGATTCGGACATCACGCTTGACTCTCTGGAAGATGCCCGCCAGTACACCATTGCCGGGTACAAGGGTGATGTGATGTCGGATTATCTGATTGCCGAGGGCTTCGAGGTAGTCACAAGTGTATCCGGTGACCAGAATCCACTGCGTCTTACCCTGGGGCAGGCGGATCTGTGGGTGACGGACGGGGTCGTCGGGCCCCTCGTGGCGAAGGAAGAGCATAAGATTACCGGGCTGAAGCCGGTACTGGTATTCCGGGAAACACCGATGTATCTGGCGGTCAGCAATCAGACCGACAAGTCGGTAGTGGACCGTCTGCAGAGTTCGCTGGACAACGCCCGTGATGCGGGAAAAATCAGCGCGATTCTTGCGGAATACACCCGGTAGGTCATGGGAGTGGGCCTGGGAGTGTGCTAGGTTTGGAAGTATGGTTTTTTCTTCTGACCGGTGTCTTCCATGAGCAATCCCAAGCATACCCTTTTCTGGATGACGACCTTCCTGGGCGTCGTCCTTATCGTTTGCGTACTGATTTTTGAGCCGCTCAAATCGGCCTTTCTGGCAAACTGGGTGTTCAATCTGCTGATTCTGTTTGTGCTGCTGGTAGGCATTGTTATTACCTACCGGCAGGTGATTGTACTCTTCCCCGAATTACGCTGGATCGCCCAGTTCCGGACAGGCAACGCCGGACTTTCCGTACTGCAGGAGCCGCGGCTGCTGAAACCCCTGGCCCGCCAGTTGAATGAAGACGCCAAGCGGGACCGTTTCTCCCTGTCGACTCTCTCCCTGCGAACCGTACTCGACGGTATCCACAGCCGCATGGACGAACAGCGGGAAATCACCCGTTATTTCATCAGCCTGCTTATTTTCCTGGGCCTGCTGGGCACTTTCTGGGGCCTGTTGGGAACCATCAACGCGGTCGGCTCGGTGATCGTCAACCTGGACATGGGACAGGAAGATTTCGGCAAGGTGTTCGGGCGGCTTCAGGAGGGGTTGCTGGAGCCGCTCCAGGGTATGGGTACGGCCTTCAGTTCATCGCTGCTGGGGCTCGGTGGCTCGCTGATTCTTGGTTTCCTGGACATTCAGGCGGGGCACGCCCAGAACCGTTTCTATGACGGCCTGGAAGAATGGCTGACCGGCGTTACCAATCTGGTAGGACGTGCCGGTGAAGTATACGACGAGACCGAACTCACGGACGAGCCATGATCGGGTCAAAGCGGCGCAGCCGGAGCACCATCAACGTCTGGCCGGGGTACGTCGACGCTCTGTCGGCGTTGTTGATGCTGATCATCTTCATGTTGCTGATCTATGTGGTCAGCCAGCTGTACCTGTCCAAAGCGCTTTCGGACCGGGATACCGAGCTGGCGCGCCTGAACAGTCGACTGCAGGAGATCTCGCGAATGCTCGGGCTTGAGCAGGAGCAGAATGAGGCCCTGGAGCAGGCCATGTCGTCACTTCAGCAAGACTATGGCGAGGCGCTGGCACTGAAGTCGGAACTGTCCCAGGCGCTTGAGGAGGAGCGTGAAAGCCGCCTGGAGCAGCAGTTCAACGCCGAGGCGAAGCTCAGTCAGGAAGAGCAGCTGAGTGAATCCCAGCGGGCCATCATTCTTCAGCTATCCAATCAGATCGCCGCGTTGCAGGAGCAGCTCAGCCGCATCACCACGGCCTTGCGCCTGCAGGAACAGGAGACAGCGGAGAAAGCAGCGGAACTGGAGGAAGTCGGCAAGCGGCTCAATACGCTGCTGGCGGAACGGGTCAATGAACTGGAGCGCTATCAATCGGAATTCTTCGGTCGGTTGCGTGACATACTGCAGGACAACGAGAACATCCGTGTGGTGGGCGACCGCTTCCTGCTGCCATCCGAGCTGCTGTTTGCGTCCGGTTCTGCAAGCCTGGGACCGGAAGGCCGGCAGGAGCTGGACAAGCTGGCAGATGTGCTACTGGATGTGGTGTCCGAGATACCCGAGGATATCGAGTGGATTCTGCGGATCGACGGACACACCGACAAGATCCCCATCAACACCCCGGAGTTCCCGTCCAACTGGGAGCTGTCCACCGCCAGGGCGGTATCAGTGGTACGCTACCTGGCATCCCGTGGAGTGCCGGAAAAGCGTATGGTGGCCGCCGGTTTCGGGGAGTTTTTCCCGGTAGCCAGCGGTAATTCCCCAGAGGCACTGAGGCAGAACCGCCGTATCGAGATAAAACTGACCGACCGCTAACTGGCCCGGCCAAAAAACCGGTCGAAAAAGCCCACTTCCCGCACGTCCGGGATCGGAAGATCGCCATTATTTTCCAGGGCCCGTCTCCAGAACAGCTCGGGGTTGTCCAGATGGGCGGCGCTCTGCCGCTCCTCCGCACTGTAAGAATTGTGGTCGCCACCGATGCCGGCGGCCATGAGATCCTGACACCAGAGGTACAGCGCACTGCGGACAACTCGAAGAATCTTGCCGTAGCTATCCCTGCTTACCGTAATCGCCAGTTCGGCCGTCAGGTTGATCTCTGACTGGATCCGGGCCATTTCCTCTTTTTCGAACACGATGCGGTTGCCCGTGCCTTTTTTGCACTTGAGGCAGGTTTTCTCAAGGGATTTTATCCCTTCTGCCATGTCTCTTCGCCCGATTGTCTGCTTCTGGCTGTCGTCCATGGGCGCTGGTATCCAGCCATACTGGGGCGAGCGGGCAACGATGTGTCCGACAATATCACGCCGGTAGGGCGGCAGATCCGAAGGATCCGGGTAGCCGTCGAATTCGGTCCGCATCCAGGCGGCCATGGTGCGCTGACGAAGCATCATGGCAAGCGTGATCGCTGACGGCATGATTTCCTCAAGCAATTCGCTTCCGTCCTGAAGTCGCTCTTCCAGATGTTCAACTGCTGCTGACATAGGGGTTCTTCCTTTACCGTTGGTAATATCCCGGCTACCGATACGCCGGTTATTGTTGTTGATGATTTCGACAGGTCGTTGAAGGAAAGTGGTTGCTTAAAAAATAGGCTGAGTTGGCGATTTCCTCAGTGGTAAAAAAGTAACTGCTTTGTGAATGGAAGTAATGCAGGGTTGTGGGTATCCTCTCGTATCCCTGAAACCGTCTGCTTCTGAGCTGCAATCCGAGTAATGCTATGTCTGATCTGGCGTTGTACCAGTATGTTCTGATTGGTCTGATCTTCGTGTGGAGCGGCTTTGTGCGCTCTGGACTGGGCTTCGGCGGTGCGGTGCTGTCGCTCCCTTTCCTGCTGCTGGTGGTGGACCAGCCGCTGGTGTTTCTGCCGCTGATCGCCGTTCATCTGCTGGTGTTTTCTTCACTGACCATCTGGCTCAATAACCGGCGCCGTCCGCAAACGGAGGGTCAATCGGGCAGCGTGGTGAGCACGGTGGACTGGCAGTATCTATGGCGCATTCTGGCAATCATGATCGTACCGAAGATGATCGGCGTGTTCGGTCTGATTACTTTGCCCTCGGATATTATGAGCCTGATCATTTTCGTGATCGTGGCAGTGTACTCGCTGTCCTACATTCTCGACCGCCCCTTTCGCAGCGGGAGCCGGACTGTAGACGTGGTGTTTCTGATGTTGGGTGGCTATGTCAGCGGTACGTCTCTGATCGGCGCACCGCTGATCATTGCGGTGGTGGCGCAACACCTGCCAAAGGAAAAACTGCGGGATACACTTTTTGCACTCTGGTTCATTCTGGTGATGATCAAGATGGGAGCCTTTGTCTGGCTCGGGGTCGATCTTCAGCTGGTGCACCACCTGTGGCTGCTGCCATGCGCAACCCTGGGGCATTTCATGGGGGTGTATGCCCACGACCGGTTGCTGAAGGCCGAGACGCCGGTGTTTTTCCGGGTGCTCGGCTCGGTTCTGTTGATTGTCAGTGGCTTTGGTATGGCCCAGATCCTTGCGTCGGGCTGAGTCCCGGGCTGAGCTGTTTTTCAGAACAGAGCTCAGCCCAGGGTAGCGTCAAGGAACATCATCACCACAAACCCGCCAAGCAGTGAGAAGGTTGCCAGGGTTTTGTATTCACCACGGTGAGTCTCGGGGATGATTTCATCACTGATGATGAAGATCATCGCTCCGGCGGCAAAGCCCAGAGTCCAGGGCATCAGCGGTTCCGCCAGCCATACCATGGTGCTGCCGAACACGCCGCCAAGAGGTTCCAGAAGGCCGGTAAGCAGCGCGATGGTGAATGCCTTTAGCCGTGAGTGTTCTATAGCCAGAAGGGATATCGCCACGGCCAGGCCCTCCGGAATGTTCTGCAGGCCGATCCCGATGGCCAGTGCGGTGCCATTACCAATGTTGCCGCCACCAAAGCCGACGCCAACCGCCATGCCCTCGGGAAAGTTGTGCAGCGCAATGGCAATAATGAATAGCCAGATTCGGCGGATGCGGGCGCCGTCAGGACCTTCTCGTCCCAAATGGAAGTGTTCGTGGGGCAGACGTTGGTGAAGCAGGTAAAGGACCACGGCGCCCATCACCAGGCCCGAGATGACGACAAGTGATGCCGCCCAGGTGGTGCCGGTGAGCTCTTCGCCGTATTCAATGCCCGGTAGCAGTAACGAGAAAAACGACGCTGCCAGCATCACCCCGGCCGCCGCACTGAGCATGCCGTCCTGAAGGGACGGCGTGAGACGGCGCACCGCAAATACGCCCAGTGCGCCAACGCCGGTTCCCAGGCCAGCCAGCAGGCTGGCGATAGAACCCAGCCAGACCACGCTTATGTCACCCAACATCAATATTCCTTAGCCAACAGTATAAAAGAGTCTGTGGCGTCTACGAACAGATATCGGGATTGTCTCCTCTTCAGCCTTTGCTGTCAGTGCTTTCGAAGATTTTGTCGGCGGATGCGGCCACAAAACCGCTATAAAGTTCGCCGTCCGGTTTGGGGTAGCGCAAGGCGAACTCGTAAAAGCAGCTGGGAATGCTTACCGTCTGATCGGAAAACGCCACGTTGGCGCGATCTGCCATGGTGGAAGACTGCTCAAGCAGATCCTGTGGCGAGCCTTTGATCTCTCCGCCGGAGGTGTTCAGGCGGAAACCTTCGTCCTTCAGGCGCTGGTTCACCTCGGCCAGGGTGCGGAACTGGCTGAGATGGTTCACGCTCACCGTAAAGTGGTTTGGCCGGTACCCCCACGCCGCCGTCCAGGCCGCGTATTCGCTCTCTTCCAGAAGTGTCTGGTAGGTGGCGTAGTCAAGGTTCCAGTGGCGGCCAGAGTAGAGAAAATCGCTCTGGTTGACGACGGACGGGCTGACGTCATCGACCAGTTGGCGAACAATTGACTGCAGGGCATCAGAACATTGCTCCACCAATAGTTCAGAGATAAAGACCTTGGGCACCGTCGGGTCCGGATGCTCGTAGTGACGGGCGTAGAGCTTTTTGGCGTCGAAATGGTATTCGCCGCCCTGTTCATAGCCCAACGCGAGGAAATGGGCGGCCAGCTTTTCCAGATCGAGCTTGTCGATATTGAAGGTTCTAAGCGCAATGTGGTCGTTCACGATCGCCTTGCCCTGGCTATTGTCCAGCAGGCGATGGATGCGCTCGGCCGAGGGCGTCACCCGGCAGTAATTTTCCCAGAGGTTATGGAACAGGGTATCAACATCGGTGCGATCAGTTTGCACGGAACGCCTCCTTTACGGGAGTTAACGGGTGGTCGCTGGCAATAGCCGGGTTTTGTTCTGCTTGCCGGCCTGCTTCCAGGTCGGCGAACCAGACTTCGGCATTATTGATAAGGCCGAGGCTCTTTGCCAGCGATTCCGGCACTTCCAGTAAGCGGTGGGCCGGAAGATAGCGGGCAGCGCTGGTCACGGTGGCCCGGAAGTCCGCCGTCTGGTTGTTTGCCACCATCAGTGTCCGGCCGCGGCCACCGTTTGTCCATGAGGCAACCGACGGTTCCACATCACTGCCTATCCGGACCCGGCAGCGTCTTGTATGGCCTACAGAGCGAAGGCTATCAACCCGGGCTTCGACGGTAGGTCCACCATCAAACGGATCAACCAGGCCGGTGTATTGAAATCCCTCGGATTCCAACAAATGCAGCGCTGGGCGTGTGTTCGGGTGAACCTTGCCGATAACGGCCCTCGCAGCCTCGTCCATCAGGTCTGTGCGAAGCGGATGGTCGGGCATCAGCTCGGCAATGAAGCCATTGTCACCGGTGCCGACCATCTGGCTGACGGTGGCAAAATCCAGATCGACAAACCGGGCCTGAATCCAGCGCCAGAAAGGGGAGTCCCCGGCCTCGTCGGAAACGCCCCGCATTTCCGCGATGACCGTGCGGGCAAACCGCTCGGGGTGTTGTGCCATGAACAGGAAGCGTACCCGGGACAATAATTTGCCGGCCCAGGCTCGGCGGTACTGTGGCCGCAGGAAGAGCGTGCAGATCTCGCTGCACCCGGTGTAATGGGTGCACAGATCCAGCGTCTGCTGCCTGCCATTTCCGTTGCCGACCCGATAATGGTAAAGCGGGCGTTTCTTCCCTACCGACGCCTCGATACCGGTGGTGCCCATGATGTCACCGGTCTCCGGCTCAACCAGAACAAACAGATAGCCTTCATCTCCTGGCTGATCGACGCGGCGAGCGAAACTGGCAACCGAGCGTTCGATTTTGCGCACCAGAAAGTCGTGATCGTCCACGAGGGAGGTAAAGCCGGGGCCCGATTCAGCGGCTATGGCTTTGAGTGCGTCCAGGTCACCGATGGCAACGGGGCGAATAATCATGGGGTTATCCTCTTCCAGTTTGCCCCAGTATGACGGCGCCAGGTGTCATATTGCAGTGATAAAAATGATAGATTGTGGTAAAAATATGGCAAATTACCGAGGAAAACTATCAATATGATCAGTCCTCAGGACCAGAAACTGTTGCTGCACCTGCGGCAGAATGCCCGCGCCAGCGTGTCCGACCTTGCCCGCCAGATGAACCTGTCCCGCTCAACCGTACAGAATCGTCTGACCCGGCTTGAGCAATCAGGGGTTATCCGTGGTTACTCGGTAGAGTTGGGGGCGGAGTATGCGGCCAACCAGGTTGAGGCCCATGTGTCGATCAAGGTCTTTCAGAAGCTTACCGCCCGAACCAATCGGGCGCTGGAGGCCATCAGCCAGGTGTCCCAGCTTTATTCGGTCAGCGGCGAGTACGACCTGATCGCGATCGTCCAGGCCCAGTCGCTGGAGCAACTGAGCCTGGTGCTGGATGAGATTGGCAATCTGGAGGGGGTTGAGCGAACCAACTCGGCGGTGGTTCTGGAAACCCGTTTCCGGCGCTAGACGGGGTGTCTGGCTGGGGTGTCTGGCCAGGGCGTCTAGTCGGGCTGCTTGTTGTGGCCAGCGGTGATGGCGAAACCCTGCCGAGGGAAGTGCACGTGAACCTCGCCAACGCTTTTATGGGTGCGGGAAACGATAATCCGCTTATCATCTGCAAAGGCCAGAGTGCCCATCACCGGGTCACGGCCGTAGTCGTCCGGTGCCACGGTGACCGGTTTGCCGGTCAGTTCGTCTTTACTGGCCGTGTCCAGGGCGCGCGGGGTTGCAGACTTGGCAGCCTCCAGCCCCTGTTTGTCCTTGATCGTTTTGTAGCTGCCGTGGCCAAAGGCCTTCATGCGCGCAAACCAGTCCTTTACCTTGGGGTAGTCCTCAATCCACGATTTCTCGCCCAGATCGGTCACGAACCAGATGCCATGGTAGGCCGAAAAATCCGCGATGCAGGGCTGGTCACCAAACAGGAAATCGTTTGTCAGCATTTGTTCCATGCTGCTCATATGTTCGAGCACTAACGCCTTGGCCTTCGGCCCCCGCGCCGTACGAACTCTGGACGACTTGCCCATGGCTATCCGGTCCCGCAGAAACAGCAAAGCGTTCCAGAGGGACGTTTCCTTGATAAGCTTCTTCAGCATGCGCTTGTCGCTGGCAGACATGACACACGCAAAGAAAATCTCCAGGTCAGTCTTGCGAACAAAATCGATAACTTCCTGTGGCTGGCCGGTCAGGCTGAGCTCGGGCTTGCCGCTGATACGGGCCAGTTCGTCGGAGATCACCCGGGTATCGCAGAAGACGTCGGCGCCTAGCTGGGCCACCGGGATCTTGCGGTAGCCGCCTGCAAGGATCGTGAGCACCTTGCGGGGCGGCATTTCCCGCACCGTCACCGACTGCCAGGGAATGCCGGTGTAGCCAAGCATGGTGCGCATTTTCTCGGCAAAGGGTGACATGGAATAGTGGTAGAGAATCAGGTCCTGCATGGGATTGTCCTTTCCTTAAATGGCCGTAGAGGCGAAACAGGAGGGAAGGGTACCCCGAGAGGCGGGCCGGAGAAAGTGCAGGAGTCGTGTGTTTTTCCCCGCCTTGTTCTATCTTTGCAAAGATCAAATCAGTGTCCTGATTATAAAAAGGAGCCTTCAATGGCCGATGAAAACAAGAAACAGACTTCCCTTCACTGCCTCTTCCACTGGGCGGAAACAACACCGGACAAAGTCTATCTGACCCAACCGTTCGCTGATGGCTCCACTGAAGACATTACCTGGAAACAGGCATCGGATCAGGTTCTGCGAATGGCTGCCTACCTGAACAGCCTGTCAATTCCCGAGCGCAGCAATATCGCCATTCTTGGCAAGAACAGTGCCCACTGGATACTGAGCGACCTGGCGATCTGGGCGGCGGGGCATGTGTCCGTGCCGCTGTATCCCACCCTTAACGGTGAAACGGCGGCTTATGTACTGGAACACAGTGACGCGAAACTGCTCTTCCTGGGCAAACTGGATGGCAAGGCCGACGGCTGGAACGACATGAAGGGGCATATTCCGGAGAATCTGCCTATTGTGTCGCTGCCCATGTCGCCCAGGGACGACACTCCGAAATGGGTGGAGATCATCGAGCAGCACCAGCCGGCCGAGCCCCGCATGCCGGTCGCGGATGACCTGGCGACCATCGTGTATACCTCTGGTAGCACCGGTCGTCCCAAGGGCGTAATGCACAGCTTCCGGACCATGATTGCCGCAGCCCACGGGCTTCAGCAGATCTTTCCGGTGACCAACGAAGAGCGCATGCTGTCATATCTGCCTCTGGCCCACGTCGCCGAGCGGGCGGCGGTTGAAACCCAGTCACTGTATTACGGCTTTCACCTTTACTTCGCCAACTCTCTGGAGACCTTCCAGGAGGACCTTCAGCGGGCACGACCGACCCTGTTCTTCTCTGTGCCGCGTCTCTGGATGAAGTTCTATCTGGCCATCAACAGCAAACTGCCGCCGAAAAAGCAGAAGATTCTGTTCAATCTGCCGGTACTGAACCGTCTGGTGAAAAAGAAGGTGTTGAAGCAGCTGGGCCTGGAACACTGCCGCGCTGCCCTTACCGGAGCCGCGCCGCTGTCTGCGGAAATCATCGGCTGGTACCGCAATCTGGGGCTGGAGCTGCTGGAAGTCTATGGCATGTCGGAAAACTTCGGTTATTCCCACGCCAATCGTCCGGGGCGGGCAAAGGTGGGTACGGTCGGGGTCACCAACCCGGGTGTGGAGCACCGGCTGGCGGAGGGTGGAGAAGTGCAGGTTCGCAGCCCCAGCCAGATGCTGGGGTATTTCAGGAACGAGGAAAAAACACGGGAAGACATTACCGACGACGGCTTTCTGAAAACCGGTGACATGGGTGAAATCGACTCGGAGGGCTATCTGCGCATTACCGGCCGGGTCAAAGACTTGTTCAAGACCTCTAAAGGCAAATACGTGGTGCCGGTGCCCATCGAGAACCGGTTCAACCATCCAAAGGCAGAAGTGGTCTGTGTGGCCGGCGCAAATCAGCCGCAGCCGTGCCTGATGATACTGCTATCGGAAGAGGCCCGGCACGAGCTTGAGGCAGGCGGCAGCCGCGAGGCGCTGGAAAAAGAACTGGCGGATGAGCTGGATGCGGTAAACCGTGAATGCGAGGGTCATGAGAAGCTGGCGTTCGCCGTTGTGGTCAAAGAGCCCTGGACCATGGAAAACGGCATGCTTACGCCCACTATGAAAATCAAGCGCAACGTGATTGAGGATTATTACAACCGCCGGATGGACGACTGGTTTGCCCAGAAGAAAAAGGTTGTCTGGGAATTCTGATCAATTACCACTGATCTTGCGCCCACAAAAAAGCCGGATCCCCAATGTATCGGGATCCGGCTTTTCATTTCCAGAACGGCTTGCTCGGGAAAACGCCTGATTGGCGTTAGCCCTGCATGCCCGGCTGGTAATCAGAGGTCACGCTGCTGGCCCGCTTCTTCCATGAACCGATTTTCCGGCTGATAACCTGAACCGCCTGTTGTGCTGCTGCACGGGTGTACTGGCGCCTGACATCATTTCCGTTGTGGAGGATGCTGGACGGCAGCGGGTGATGAGATACGTTATGGAATTGGGTCATAGCGCCTCCTCCTTTCTGTTGGGTGAATTAATAATTAGTCTTGATTGCTTAGCTGACTATATACACAAGTGTACGGGTTCGTTTTTGCAGCGTGAATACGTTAAAATCCGTACAAACGTTGCAAATATGCAGTTATTTATGGATTGGGATTATCTTCGCTATATACACGCCCTGGCCACAGGCGGAACACTCGCCAAAGCCGGTGAAATACTCGGCGTGCACCAGACCACGGTTCTTCGTCGCCTGGACCAGATGGAAGAGCAGATGGGCGTGCAGTTTTTCGAGCGGGACCGGGAAGGGCTGCATCTGACCGCCGTCGGCGAAACCGCGTTCCGGGAAGCCGACAGGCTGGCCACCGACATGGAGAACCTGGAGCGCCGACTGATCGGTCAGGATTCGGCGCCGGCGGGCAAAGTGCGGCTGGCGGCCACGGATGTGATGGTCAACGCGCTGATTGGCCCACTGGTCAGTGATTTGTTGCAGGCGTATCCGGACATCGAACTGGAAGTGCTGACCGACAACGACGTACTCAATCTCAGCCATCGCGACGCCGATCTTACCCTGCGGCCGGTAAACAGGCCCCAGGCCACCCTTGAGGGCGAGCGGATTGCCACCATCGAGTCGGCCGTCTACGGTTCCCCCGACTACTGCCAGCGCCATCCGGACATGGACCTGGCCCAGGCGCCGGAGCTCAACAGCTGGATTCTTCCGGATGAGAGCTTCAGCCATCTGGCTACCGGACGCTGGTACCGCAAGTTCCTCAAAAACGCCCGGTCAGTGGTGCGATGCAACAGCCTGCAGTCAATGTACTCACTGGCCCGGGCCGGCGTCGGGCTGGCAGTTCTGCCCTGTTACCTGGGGGATATCACCACCGATCTGACCCGGCTGACCACGCCCATTGAGGGCGAAGGCGTTGATTTGTGGCTGATCGTCAATCACGAAACCCGGCAAATGGCCCGGGTGCGGCTGGTAATGGAGTTTCTGACCCAGCGTCTTGTGGGACTCAGCCCGAATATCCAAGGCGCTGGCTAGCGCGATTACCAGTCGCCACAGAACGGCCAGAACTGGTAGAAGCGCCAGCACTGGAACTCCTGCTCGCAGGTCTTTAACTGGTTGTCGTAGCGGAAGGCGCGGTTCTGCACCCGTTCGGCCAGTGACATGATCGCTGGCTTGGCGAGATAGCTCTGGCGTCGGTAGCCGGTGCGTCCCTCATGATAGGCCAGGTAAAGCTCCCGCGGTTGGTAGAGTTCAATATCGGTTTCCTGCCGGGTCAGATGGTTGTACCAGCCCACGAAATCCAGCGCGTACTCCATGTTGGTGCGCACCACCGAAACCCCGTCACCGTTGGCCGCCAGGTACTCTCCCCAGGCCGGGTCAAGCGCCTGGGCATAGCCGTAGGCGGTTGTCGGCCTCAGCCATGGAATAAAACCCAGCAGCTGCCTGCGCGGTGGACGGGCATGGCTGCGGAAAGACGACTCGTAATACACAAATGCCAGCTGCGTGGCGATTGGCGTACCCCAGCGCTCCTGCGAATGACGGGCGTAGTCGTACCACACCGGGTGTTCACGGAAGATGTCGCAGATATTGTCCGGGTTGGCCGGCGGATCCGGTTCCAGCAGACTGAATCGCAAGGTTGCCAGAATGGTAATGATCACGCCCAGCACAGGCAGGCCGTACCATTGCAGGCGTGCTGCCCAGGTGGCGGGCAGTTTCTGGCGTAGTCTGTGTCTGCGCATATCTTGCTTCGGTCGCTTGGCTCGTGGCATAAGGGGGCTTTCGTTCCAAGGATACTAAGTTCATGCCCGCGCTATCCCAAGTTACACCGGTTTTAGTTTTGCTGCTGATGCTCTCTGGTCTGGCACAGGCCAGTCCTTTGGCGAAATCCGTATTGGAAGCTTCGCCAGTTGATGAAATTGTCGCCGGCTATCCGGAAATGATGAGCGAAGGCGTACGTCGGGGTCTCGGTCAGGTCGGACAGATGGATCCGATGATGGTCACTACCATTGCTACCATGGTTCGCACGGCCTTTCGCTCAGCCGATATTGAAAAGCAACTGGTTAGCGACCTTGCTGGCTCCCTCAGTGAGCAACAGCTTGAAGCGGTTGGCCAGTGGTACCAGACACCACTGGCTAAGCGCATCGGCCGTGCCGAGATCGAGGCATCCCGGGCAGAAGCCTGGCGGCCGATAGAGCAGGGTGCGCCTGAGCTGCAGGCCAAATTCAGGGGCAGCGAACGCGCCAGACTGTTTACCCGTTACGACCAGGCTGCCAGGGCCACCGAGAGCGCGGTGGACACCACGATTGCCGTTCAGCTTGGTCTGGCGGCCGCCATGGCCGCGGTTCAGGGCGATCAAGGGCCTGGTTTCGAGCGAATGCAGCAGATGATCCAGAGCCAGCGTGAACAGATTCGCGCCGTGGTGGCCCAGCAGGTGTATGACATCTACCTTTATACCTACCAGGATTTTTCGGTGGACGAGCTGAAGGAATACATCCAGTTTCTGGAAACCGACGCTGGTGCCCGGTTTACCCGCGTTGTCACTGCGGGTATTCAGGAGGCTATCACAAGGCCCGTAGAAACCGTGGGCCGTCAGCTTGCGAGATTTCTGAATCCGTCGTGAAGTGGGAGACAGCTCATGGATTTTAACGCCTACCAGAAAGCCATCGGTGGTGAATTTCGTGGGCAGGATTGCCCGTTTCCGCCTGAAGACATCGACCGTCGCCTGAGAACCGTGCGTAATCGTATGCAGTCGGAGGGGCTGGGGGCTTTGTTGCTGACCGACCCGTCCGATGTGTTCTACCTCACGGGTTACAGTACCTTTGAAGTGTCGGTTCACATCGCCCTGGTGGTGACACCGGACGACCTTGTGCTGCAGGTGCCGTCTATCGAGACAGGCCCGGCCACCATTACCACGCGGGTTGAACAGGTTACCGGTTATCGCTGGGAAAGCATTGATGAGGTTCTGGATCCCCTTGCCAATGCGCTGAGTGCGGTAAAAGGGGAGGGCAAAAATCTTGGCATTGATTACTGGCACGGTTCACTGCGTACCGGGGTGGTTGAAGGTCTCAGAGCCCGCCTGCCGGGAACCGGATTTGTAGACGCCTCCAAGCTGGTAAAGTCCGTCCGCATCGTGAAATCACCAGCGGAGCTGGAGTACCTGAAGCGTAGCGCCGCGATTACCTGCCAGGGTATTGAAGCTGCCGCCGCTGTGGTGCGACCGGGAGTAACGGATAATTATGTCGCGGCTGTAGGCGCTGAAGCGCTGATCAAGGGCGGTAGCGAATTCATGAGTATGCAGCCGATTGTCACCGCCGGCGCTCGCAGCAGCATCATCCACACCAACCACAAGCGCAGGCCAATCGAAGAGGGAGAACCCGTCTTCCTGGAATTCGGCGCTGCCTGGCAGCGTTACACCGCGCCCATGATGCGTACCGTGGTTGCGGGAACCCCCACCAAGGATATGCGTCGGGTGTTTGATGGCTGCCGTCGCATCGTCGATGCGCTACAGGCGGCCATGAAGCCGGGGCACACCTTTGATTCCGCGGCACTGGCTGCAGAGTCCGCGCTGGCACCGCTAGCCGACGAGGTTTTCTTTTCCGGGGTTTTTGGCTACACGGTCGGTGCGCAGTTTCCGCCATCCTGGGTGGAAGGGTCCGGCTATATTGCCAGGGGTGAAACGGCGGTTTTCGAGGAAGGCATGGTGTTCCACCTGCCGATCTGCCTCAGAATTCCGGGACGCTGGGGCATGGGGTTCAGCGACACCATGAGGGTGGGCGCTGGCGGTGGCGAGGCTCTGACCACAAACCCCTGGCGGCTGGAATGATCAGCCGTCAGTTCTGAAGCTTTTCCTTGTCGTGCTGACTTTTCAGCGATGCCTGCGGTCGGGTCTCGAAATAATCCTGGTATCGGCCGTTCTCACGAAAGCTTTTCAGGCCCTGGTTAAAGGCTTGGGACAACCTCGCGGTGTCCGGCTCGTTACGGGGGAAAAGCAGGAAACTCTCGTTCTCCAGAATCGGCTTGGGGTGATGGGTAATCTGCGACGACCGGCCGTTGTCAGTTTCCCGGCGAAGAATGTAGTAGCCCACATTGATCTCCTCGGGAAAGGCGTCGATGCGACCATACAACAGCTTTCTGAAATTCAGCTCCGCTGATGCAGCCCACTCCACATTCAGAATGTCTTGTTCAACCGCCTCGTCAAATTCCGGCCCGTAACTGTAACCATTGCTGCCGCCAAGAGTGAGGTCGGACAGGTCCGGCAGGCTGTTCCACTGAATTGGGTCATCTTTGCGGTAAAACAGTACAAATCGTTCCTGCATCACGGCATCGCTGTAGATGAAATCTTTCTCTCGCTCCTCTGCGTGCATCCAGATTGCCGTGGCATCGTGCCGGCCACTGGCAGCCTCGCGATAGGCTCGCTTCCAGGGAAGGAAATGAAAGGTTACTTCATAGCCCTGTTCGGCAAATATATCCCGCACCAATCGTGCCACGGTTCCCTGCCCCGGTTCGTTTTCAACGAAAAAGGGAGGCCAGTCACCTACGCTGATGCTGATGTGCTTCTGACCTTCTGCAGAGAGTGCACCGGCCCAGAGCAGGAGAACCAGCACAACCGTTGAACACCTTAGAGTAATGAGCATGCAATCAGTCTAGTGCAAACCGTCATCGGCGTCACTCCGGGCTTTCAGCCGGAGTTCGCCCAGACAGAGCCGGGCTGGCTGGTCGAGATTGGAGGTGAAAAACATCAGTCGGCGAATATCATCCAGTTCCATCTGACGGCTTCTCGGCGACGTGACAACTGAGTCCAGGCTCTGCTGTAGACGGTTGATTCCCGGTTCAATCTGGAAGGTCCGGTTAAAGCGGTCATGGTAGGTGTTGTTGCCAAGCTCATGGGCCATGTCGTTAATCCGGAGGGTAAGGGAGATGGCGTAGCTCTGAGGGTTCCACAGAGCGAAAGCCAGTTCTTCATACCCTTCCCAGTCGGACGGCAGGTTGTCCAGCGAGGCGCCGGAGTAGCGGCGGGTTGTCAGGTCAATGGTCAGGGCGCCGTCGCCAAGAGGGCCGCAGGTATCACCGGTACTTCTGGCCACATTGCCACGCCAGTATCGTTCAGGATGTTCCTGCTCGAAATCATAAAGGGCGGGCAGCCACAGGTTGATCTGGAATTGCTGTATGCCAATGCGGGAAACCACAACCAGGTCGATGGATAAAAGGCCGATGGCCGCGATTCGTATCAGCCAGTCACGAAGGCGGCCGGGCTGCGGAAAACCCACCCGAGGCCGCAACGCCAGAACGATCCAGAGGCCGGTCAGGTTGCGGAAAACATCCCGGCTGTCCACGTCCCGGCTGTCCAGAGACTGGGCAAATTCCACGCCCAGACCCAGAACAAAAACGGCCACAGTCGCAACAGCCCAGAGTTTCCAGCCGGAGACAAACCGCCATGGCCGGACTGTCACGGTCAGCAGGGCAAAGAAGATGGGATGCCCGAGATTCCAGGCCGCCCGTAGCAGCGGGCCGTCACTCCAGCCGGGGCCGCCGATAAAAAACAGGGGGAAAAGGCAGAGCAAACCCACCGGCGCCAGCCAGAAAAGTTGCTGGCGCCGGTGGAGGGGGACTGAAGGCAAGCTGATCAGCTCCGGCTGGTGACTTCCAGCAGGTGGTAGCCGAACTGGGTCTTGACCGGGCCAAGTACGGTATTGACCTCTCCGTTAAAAACAGCCTTGTCGAATTCAGGCACCATCTGGCCGGGCCCGAAGGAGCCCAGGTCGCCACCGTTGCGGCCGGACGGGCAGGACGAATGCTGCTTAGCGACTTCGGCGAAATCCTGGCCGCCTTCGATCGCTTTTTTGAGCTCTTCGCATTTTGCTTCGCTGTCTACAAGGATATGACGAGCCGTTGCCTGTGCCATTGGGAAGATTCCTTTTAACGGGTTTGATGAAAAATCGAGTGGATTTAATCCGAGCATGAAATGCTGCCCTCCCCGGCGTCCTGAGGCAAGCATTTTTGTCCGTGTTTTTGCGGTCTCACGGTTTGTGCCTGAAATCTGTACAATGCTGCCTTTTCGTTCCGGCGCCAGCTGGACATTCACTCTATTACGGATTCCTCCTTTGATTTCCACCGCAAATATCACCATGCAGTTTGGTGCCCGGCCCCTGTTTGAAAATGTGTCGGTCAAATTTGGCAACGGCAACCGTTACGGCCTGATCGGCGCGAACGGTTGTGGCAAGTCCACTTTCATGAAAATTCTCGGCGGCGACCTGGAGCCGTCTGCCGGCCAGGTCATGGTAGACCACAACCAGCGCCTGGGTAAGCTACGCCAGAACCAGTACGGGTATGAAGACTGCACCGTGCTGGATACCGTCATCATGGGCCACGAAGAGCTCTGGCAGGTGAAGGCGGAGCGGGACCGTATTTACTCGCTGGTGGAAATGAGCGAGGAAGACGGCATGGCGGTGGCGGACCTGGAAGTCCAGTTTGCCGAGCTGGACGGTTACACCGCTGAAGCCCGCGCCGGTGAGTTGCTGCTGGGGCTGGATATCCCGGAAAGCCAGCACAACGGCCTGATGAGCGCCATTGCGCCGGGCTGGAAGCTGCGGGTTCTGCTGGCCCAGGCACTGTTTTCCGATCCGGATATCCTGCTGCTGGACGAGCCCACCAACCATCTGGACATCAACACCATCCGCTGGCTGGAAAACATTCTGGTGGCCCGTAACAGCACCATGATCATCATTTCCCACGACCGCCACTTCCTGAACAGCGTCTGCACCCACATGGCGGACCTGGATTACGGCGAGCTGCGCCTGTTCCCGGGCAACTACGACGAATACATGACCGCCGCCACCCAGGCCCGGGAGCGCATGCTGTCGGATAACGCCAAGAAGAAGAAAGAGATTGCCGAACTGCAGCAGTTTGTCAGCCGCTTCTCTGCCAACGCCTCCAAGGCCAAGCAGGCGACTTCGAGGGCCCGGAAGATTGATAAAATCGAGCTGGAGGAGGTCAAACCCTCCAGCCGGGTCAGCCCGTTTATCCGGTTCGAACAGACCAAGAAGCTGCATCGCCAGGCGGTGACTCTTCACGGATTCACCAAGGGCTTTGAGAACGAGCCGCTGTTCAACAACCTAGATCTGAAAGTGGAAGCCGGGGAGCGGGTGGCGATCATCGGCCCTAACGGCATCGGCAAGACCACCCTGATGCAGTGCCTGGCCGGTAAGATGACGCCGGACGGCGGCGAGGTAAAGTGGACGGACAGTGCCCAGGTGGGCTACTACGCCCAGGACCATTCTGACGATTTTGCCAATGACATGACCCTGGCAGACTGGATGGCCCAGTGGACCCCGGACGGCGAACAGATGGTGCGCGGTACCCTGGGGCGCATGCTGTTTTCGGGGGATGAGATCGGCAAGTCGGTGAAGGTTATTTCCGGTGGTGAGGAAGGCCGGATGCTGTTCGGCAAGCTGATTCTGCAGAAGCCCAATGTGCTGTTGATGGACGAGCCCACCAACCACCTGGATATGGAATCCATCGAGGCCCTGAACCTGGCGCTGGAAAACTACCCGGGCACGTTGATTTTCGTCAGCCATGACCGGGAGTTCGTATCGTCACTGGCCACGCGCATTCTGGATCTTTCCGGGGAGGGTGTAACTGATTTCAGTGGTAGTTATGACGATTATCTGCGGAGCCAGGGGTATTACTGAAGCCTGGTGATCAACACTCCCGCATTGTAAATGAAGGGCGACAGGTTGGCTTGGTCGCAAAGCGGACATTCAGATGGTGTGATAACGCAGAGCGCACCGGTGGCCTTTACAGAGCGGAGCGGCGTAAAGGCCATCCGAGTGACGCGTATCGTTATGCACTGTCAAATATCCCGCCGTTGCCCGATACACAGCAGTGCTGTTGGTTCCAAGTCTGAGGGTAACCTCAATGCTTGCTTGACCATTGAATCATCAAACCCAGCCACCAGAACACAACCAACCCCGAGAGCCGTACTCTGGAGATGGACATTTTGAGCTAAAGCCCCAGTTTCCATATAAACATAGCGAGCACCGCGCTTTCCCTGAGGTAACTGAGATTCAAAGTGGCGAACCACATCTCTGAGTTTCGCTGAAACCCCGATGACAACGGCCGCGTCTTTCAACCACGGTTGATCACCAATCCCTAGCTCGTGCATTGTCCCTTCCGGAATACAGCCACCGACTAGCTTCAACGAATGGCTATCAGCGTCATACTCATAAGTACCGGGCTCAAGTTCCGATACCCGCTGCACCACAATTTTTAGATGCAGCGGGTATAACCCACCCGCCGATGGAGTGGATCTTTTCTGTTCGGCACCAGTTATGCCTTGAGCCGACCAAAGCAATTGGGACAAAATGCCTAAAGGTAGGGGTACCTTCGAATATTCTCTTGAACTGCGCCGATACTCAATACAGCCAGCTAATGACTCAGAGCTTTGCAATTCCGGTGCAGGTAGCTCGAAAACCATGCATTTACTCCCTATGCATAACGAGGCTGTAGAAAAACCCGTTTCCGAGCCGTCCCCAACACCTGGCTCCTAAAATTTTTGTAGCTGCCATCAGCTAACCGATTATCGCGATTCCGCTGTTTAGCCATTAGTTTCAGCCCTTTGA
>Ga0207884_1000227_pt1 | contig 47601 bp, 49 predicted proteins | sample MalvirmetaMSP144_FD_184236 | JGI IMG/M metagenome (GOLD analysis project Ga0207884, IMG submission 184236) | Marine viral communities from the Deep Pacific Ocean - MSP-144 (SPAdes) | ecosystem: Environmental > Aquatic > Marine > Oceanic | place: Pacific Ocean | collected 2011-07-08 | reverse complement strand
ACCTGTCTGATTCGTGGCATCCATGCCACTCACCCTTCGGGCGTCTTCGGCGTCCAAATTCGTTCCAGACAAATTTGTGAGCGCAGCGAGTTTGGTGAGTCTCCCTGACAAAAAACGCAACGCAGTGGAGCCGCAGGCCAACACATGGTGTGCCCTGGGGTTGTTAGGGGAATGGGCACGCATTCCCCTAACTCGACATTAAGTCGAAATAAACTTTATTACGAACCCAGCATTTTTAAAATTCAATTGCTGATTGTTGGGGTTCGTTCCTCAACCAAAACCTACCCCGAGATTAAGATTCAAGCCGCTTGATTTCATCAGCCAACACTTGAGACTCCTCGGTAAGCGTAGCAAATTTCCGTATATCGCCACTGCGCTGTGCGAGCATGGCTTGCTCCTGTTTTTGAGCAAGTTGTTTTTTCAGCTTTTTGACGGGGTCCGACTTGAATAATGAAAACATGGTTTGTTTCTCTCAGATAGATGCTAATCAGAGAGAAACAAACACTGAAAGTTCATTAATCATTTAGTTGGTAATCATAATCAATGGTCAACGGCGCATGATCCGAGAAACGTTCATCCCGATAAATATCGGTGGCTGTAACTTTACCTTTCAGGCTCGGGCTCAGAATATGGTAATCAATGCGCCACCCGGTATTATTGGCCCAGGCCTGTCCACGGTTGGACCACCAGGTGTACTCATGTTCGGCCTGCGGCAGTTCACGGAACGCATCGACAAAATTCATCTCATAAAACAACTTATCCAGCCAGGCACGTTCTTCAGGTAAAAAGCCGGAGTTTTTCTGATTGCCTTTCCAATTGCGGATATCTTCATTCTTATGGGCGATATTCCAGTCACCACAAATAATATAATCTCGACCGGATTCTTTCATTTCCTGCATTTTATTTTCGAAAAACTCCATGCAGCGATATTTAACCTGCTGCCGTTCATCACCTGATGTGCCTGATGGCAGATAGAGGGAGATCACGCTGAGCTTGCCAAATCTGGCTTCAATATACCGACCTTCTATATCGAACTCGGCATTACCCATGCCGGTAATGACTTCGTCCGGCTGAAGCCGACTGTAGATTGCCACGCCGCTGTAACCTTTTTTGACCGCGTCGTGGTAATAGCAGTGGTAGCCTTCAGGAGTAAAAACCTTGTCTTCCAGCTGATGCACTTGCGCTTTTGTTTCCTGAATACACACCACATCGGCATCTTGTTTTTTTAACCAGTCAAAAAATCCTTTTCGCGCAGCGGCTCGGATCCCGTTCAAATTCGCTGTTATAATTCGCATCATTAACTCGTGCTTAAAAAAAGACAGCATCATACCATTTACAAATGGAAGCAAAATCAGGATAATGCCCGGTTCATATACAAATAGCTGATTCTTAGGAGAAACACTTTGGCAAACTCAGCACAAGCAAAAAAACGCGCCCGTCAGGCGGAAACTCACCGTCAATTAAACGCTAGTCAGCGTTCTGCGATGCGTACTAAAGTAAAAGCACTCAGAAAAGCGATTGCTGTTGGTGATAAAGAACAAGCCGTTGCTGCATTTCAAGCTGCAGTTCCAGTTCTGGATCGCATGGCTCGTAAAGGCCTGATTCACAAAAACACTGCTGCCCGTGGCAAAAGCCGTTTAAACAACGCTATCCGCGCAATGTAATTGACTGTTCTATAGAATCAGCTAAAAAAAACCGGCTCGCGCCGGTTTTTTTATGTCTGTCATTTATCCAGTCACGACCAGATTATCCCGATGAATTAATTCCGGCTCATCAACATATCCCAATAAGCTTTGAATTGCCTGACTGGGCTGGCCCATGATCCTTACGGCCTCATCAGCACTGTAATTCACCAGGCCGCGAGCTACTTCGTGCCCCTGCAAATCGGTGCATAATACCAGTTCACCACGAGTAAATTGTCCATCCACCTGACGTACCCCCACAGGTAAAACACTTCGACCTTGCTGTTTTATCACCGCTACCGCACCATCATCAAGCATCAGACGACCTTTAGGAACCAAATGACCAGCCAGCCACTGCTGTCTTGCTTTAATTGGTTTAATGTCGGGCCATAATAATGTGCCTACGCCCTGACCAGCCGCCAGATGGCGTAAATTCAATGGATGTTTACCAGATAGAATGACCGTAGTCGCACCGGATCTTGCCGCGCGTCTGGCCGCTGCTAGTTTGGTAGCCATGCCACCGCGGCCTAATTCGCCTTTACTGTCACCGGCCATGCCATCCAGATTTGGATTATTGGCAGCTGAGGCTGCCAGCATTCTGGCATTTGGATTTAATCGTGGATCGCTATCGAATAAACCATCCTGATCCGTCAGGATAACTAGTACATCAGCTTCAACCAGATTGGCGGTCATAGCCGCCAGAGTGTCATTATCACCAAAACGGATTTCGTCAGTGGCGATGGTATCGTTTTCGTTAACGACCGGAAGAATGCCCATTTCAAGCAGCGTATGTAATGCACTTCGGGCATTTAAATGGCGACCACGATCAGCTAAGTCAGAATGTGTCAGTAGAATTTGGGCGGTATGAATGCCATGTTGTTCACAGGCCGTAGCATAAGCATGGATAAGTCCCATCTGTCCCACACTGGCTGCAGCTTGTAACTGATGCAAGGCATGTGGACGTTTACGCCAGCCCAGTCTTTGCATACCGGCGGCAACAGATCCGGAGGTCACCAGAACGATCTCTTTACCCTGATTTCTCAGTTCAGCAATTTCGCCACTCAGCCAGCGAATACGATCCACATCCAGGCCTTCTCCGGGCTTGGTTAATAAAGCACTACCAATTTTAATCACCCAACGTTTGGTTGATAAAAGTTGCTGATGCGGATTTTCCACAGTTAGTCCTCGATGGGTTTAGCGGGAGGCTGCTCACTCTGACGTAAATCATCCAAGTATTGCATGATATCTTCACACAACTGCGCGCATCCTTCACCAGTTTGTCCACTGATTTTGTAGACAGGTCCTTGCCAATCAAGACGGGTCAACACTTCCTGTGTGAGTTCGTCACGGATATCCTCCGGAACCAAATCCATTTTATTAAGGATCAGCCATTGCGGCTGCTTGCCGAGGGCATCGCTGTAATGGAGTAATTCACGGTTAATAATATTAACGCTTTCCACCGGATCCTGCTTAACATCAACTGGTGCCATATCAACCAGATGTAACAGCAATCGAGTGCGAGTTAAATGCTTAAGGAACTGAATGCCCAAACCGGCACCTTCAGCGGCACCTTCAACCAGGCCGGGAATATCGGCAATAACAAAGCTGCGTACATCTCTGAGTGTCACCACACCTAGATTTGGATGCAAAGTCGTAAAAGGATAATCGGCTACTTTGGGTTGAGCAGCAGAAACCTGACTGATAAAGGTCGATTTTCCGGCATTCGGTAAACCCAATAATCCAACATCGGCCAATAGTTTCATTTCAAGGCGTAAGGTACGCTCTTCGCCTGGGGTTCCGTCTGATGTTTGTCGTGGTGCACGATTGATACTGGATTTGTAGCGGGCATTACCTAAACCGTGCCAGCCACCTTTTGCCACCATCAGTTTGTCACCATGTTTGGCGAGATCACCAATCAGTTCATCGGTATCTTCATCCCAGGCTTCGGTACCAACGGGTACTTTAATAACCAAATCTTCGCCACGGGCCCCACTGCATAGTTTGCCGCGGCCATGTTCACCACGTTGGGCTTTAAAGTTACGTTTATAGCGGAAATCGATCAGGGTGTTTACCTGTGTATCTGCCAGCAGGTACACATCGCCCCCGTCGCCACCATCACCGCCATCCGGACCACCGAAAGGGATATATTTTTCACGACGAAAGCTCAGGCAACCATTACCGCCGGCACCCGCGCTGATTTTTATTTTCGCTTCATCAACAAATTTCATACTGCCGACCAGATAATTTTTTAATAATTGCCACAAACAAAAAACCCCGCATCAGCGGGGCTTTCAGCTGTTTGCCCCAACGGGCTAACAAATTCTTTATTCAGCGATGACGCTGACAAACATGCGATTGTTCGCACCTTTGGTTTCGAATACAACTTTACCATTGGCTGTCGCAAACAATGTGTGGTCTCTACCGATACCAACGTTACGACCTGCATGGTAACGAGTGCCGCGTTGACGAACCAGAATGTTGCCGCCTAATACTGCTTCACCGCCAAAACGTTTAACACCAAGGCGTTTCGACTCGGAGTCGCGACCGTTGCGGGTACTACCACCAGCTTTCTTATGAGCCATGTTAAATCCTCTTTAAATTTGTCAAATCTTAGGCAGTGATGCCAGTGATTTCAATTTCTGTATAAGATTGGCGATGTCCCATCTGTTTCCGATGGTGCTTACGACGACGGAATTTGATGATTTTAACTTTGTCCGCACGACCAACTGAGGCCACAGTTGCTGTTACTTTTGCGCCATCTAAGAAGGGTGCGCCGACTTTAATGTCTTCGCCTTCACCGATCAATAAAACTTCACCCAGTTCAATGGTATCACCCACTTCACCTGGCAATTTTTCAACGCGGAGCTTTTCGCCCTCTTTAACTCGGTACTGCTTACCACCAGTCGCGACAATAGCGTACATCGCTTTCTCCAAAAAAATAAATGTTATTGTGGGTAACCCAACAAAAGACCGGGAATTTTAACCGCTTTCTACATTCAGATCAAATGCAAATTGAATTATTTGCGAATCGCTGTTACCCGTGAGAAAGTACGCGTTTAATTCATCTAGACAGGCAGACAAACGCCCCGTGGATATACAATCCATTTACGCACTCATCCAGCAGGATATGGATTCAGTTGACGCCATGATACAACATCGGCTGCAATCTGAGGTTGTATTAATTAATCAGCTTGGACATTACATTATCAATAGTGGCGGAAAGCGCTTGCGCCCGGCTATTGCTTTGTTAAGTGCCCGGGCCTGCAATCATCAGGCAACTGCGCATATTAATCTTGCCACCATCATTGAATTTATTCACACCGCGACCCTGCTGCATGATGATGTGGTCGACAATTCAACGATGCGCCGCGGCCAGGAAACGGCCAACAGTGTATGGGGTAATGAAGCCAGTGTATTAGTTGGGGATTTTCTCTATACCCGCGCATTTGAAATGATGGTAGAACTGGATTCAATGCGCTTGATGCAGATCCTGTCACATACCACTAACGTGATTGCGGAGGGTGAAGTCTTACAGTTACTTAATGTGCACGATGCAGACACCACTGAAGAACGCTATCTGCAGGTCATTCATCACAAAACCGCCAAACTATTTGAAGCGGCTGGGCAGTTAGGTGCGTTAATAAGTAATGCCTCAGCGGAAATTGAAACCGCATTAGCACAATATGCGATGCATCTTGGCAGTGCCTTCCAACTGGTGGATGACTTACTCGATTACAGCGCTTCCAGTGAAACTATTGGCAAAAATATTGGTGATGATCTTGCCGAAGGCAAACCGACGTTACCGCTGATTTATGCCATGCAAAATGGCTCTAAGGAACAGTCCGCAGTCATTCGTGAAGCAATTGAACAAGGCCAACGCGATAAAATCAATGACATTATTGACATTATCCACAGCACTGGCGCCATTGACTACACTGCCGCGGCAGCCCGCAAGGAAGTCGAGCAGGCCAAGGCCAATCTCAGTATCGTTCCCGATTCACAATATAAAACAGCCTTAATCGGACTGGCTGATTTTGCTGTTTCCCGCCGTTTTTAAACATGGCTATGAGTAGATATTCATTTTGTATATTTAACTCAGCTTGGTTAGGCTGAAAAGTTATGGCTGAAATATATAAATATCATATGTTCATTTGCACGCATCAACGCGATGATGGCAGTGATTATTGTGAAGAACACGGTGCGCAGTCACTGCGTGATTATGCCAAGCAACGGGTTAAAGATCTCAAACTGAAAAAAGTCCGCGTCAATAATTCCGGCTGCCTCAATCGGTGTAAACTGGGTCCGATAATGGTGATTTATCCGGAAGGTGTCTGGTATCAATATCATGATAAAGCTGATATCGATGAAATTATCGACAGTCACCTGGTCAACGGCAAAATTGTTGAGCGGCTATTAAAATGACACCGCAGCAATATTGCCGGGATAAAGCGGCGAAAAGTGGTTCAAGCTTCTATTATAGTTTCCTTTTTTTACCCACCAAAAAGCGCAATGCCATTATGGCTCTATATGCTTTTTGCCGTGAAGTTGACGATGCTGTTGATGAGATAAGTGATCCGTTAGTTGCAGCACAAACTCTCGCCTGGTGGCGTCAGGAAGTAGCAAATACCTTTGTCGGGCAAGCCACTCATCCCGTTGGAAAGGCTCTCGCTGATACGCTGCAGGATTTTAATCTGCATGAAGAATATTTTCACGAGATCATTGATGGCATGGAAATGGATTTAACCCAGCACCGTTACCCAGCCTATAAAAATCTGGCCTTATATTGTCACCGAGTCGCCAGTGTTGTGGGTTTACTGTCAGCACAGATATTCGGTTTTTCCGATCGAAGTACGCTGAAATTTGCCGAGAAACTGGGGCTGGCTTTTCAACTCACCAATATTATTCGTGATGTTCGTGAAGATGCTGAGCGCGGCCGTATTTATCTGCCTTTGGACGAAATGCAACAGTTTGGCGTCAGCGAACAAAGTATTCTGGATTTACAGCAAACCGAAGCGCTGACAAAATTACTGGAGTTCCAGACACAGCGTGCTGAGCAGTTTTATCAGGAAGCGATGCAGCTGCTTCCCCCACAAGATCGTTATCATCAATGCACCGCGCTGATTATGGCTGAAATTTATCGTACTACTTTGCAGGAAATTGCTATTGATAATTTCCAAGTAATGAAACAACGAGTCTCGCTTACCCCGATTCGTAAATTATGGCTGGCCTGGTGCACTTACCGACGTGAAAAAAAGCTCGCCAAAAGCCACCCATAATATGCACCCCCTCATTATTGGTGGTGGATGGAGTGGACTTGCAGCAACAGTTCGTCTAGCCGAAGCTGGGCAAAAGCCCATTCTGTTCGAAGCAGCAAAACAACTTGGCGGGCGGGCCCGTACCGTCAAATGGCAAGATATCGAAATAGATAATGGTCAGCATCTGATGATTGGTGCATACCAAAACATGCTCGATCTGCTTAAACGAATCGGTATTGAAGAAAACAGCGTTTTTCAGCGGAAAACATTGGATCTACACATTCTTGATCCTAAGTACCCCCCATTACATTTATCTGCACATCCCCTTTTACCCTGGCAAATTGCTATTTTACCCAGGCTTTATTCCAGTCTCGGCTGGCAAGAATTACGGCTTTTTTTACGATTAGCACGTCAACTTAACGTTCCATCTTTTACACATAACATTACTGTAGAACAGTGGTGCCGCCAGACAGGTCAATCGACAAGACTTATCACGCAGTTATGGATTCCATTATGTCTGGCCATTTTAAACACACCGATAGAACAGGCTTCAGCCAGTGTTTTTGCTGCAACTCTCCGTGATAGCCTTACTGCAAAAAGAAAATCAGCTGATTTGCTGATCCCGAAAAAGTCGCTGGGTAATGTTCTGCCTGAACCTGCGAGAGGTTTCATTAAAGAGTATGGTGGTGAAGTTAGGTTACAAAGTCGTATTGAAAAAATTGTTATCGAGGCTGGTAAAGTAGCCGGCGTTATTACCGGCAACAAAGAATATATTGCTGCAGATAATATTATTGTCGCCATATCTCCCAGTGTTCTCTATAAACTTTTAGGGGTGCAGCTAAATCTTGCACCCGTTTCTGAATATCCAATAAGCACCATCTACCTGCAGTATTCACCGCACTTCCGGCTCAATGCTCCTATTATTGGTTTGAGCAATTCCTTACCTCAATGGGTGTTTGACCGATCAGACCAGTCTCCGGGATTAATTGCCGTCGTTATCAGCGGCCCTGGTGAACATGAATCACTGACTAAACAGCAACTGACTGAACAGGTCGTTTTAGCGTTAGCGGAACTTTTGCCGGAATTACCGGCTAACTATCTCACCGCACATGTTATCCGAGAGAAAAGAGCTACATTTTGTTGTGGAGTGGTTGAAAACAACCAGAGGCCAAGCTGCAAAACAACCATTGAAGGCCTTTGGATCGCAGGTGATTACGCTGAAAATCCTTATCCAGCAACTCTGGAAAGTGCCGTTAAAAATGGCTATCGGGCTGCTGAAAATATTCTAGCGGGAAAATTCTCCTAACAACATGTCGATATCCTTGCGATTGCTTGTTATACTCGAAGATTAGTTCATTAAACCTAAAGAGGGGATGTCATGTTAAATCGTATGCGTTTAATTTTTACCGGTCTTTTTCTGAGTCTGGCCCTGATCGCCTGTAGTGATGAAAGCGATACTGCTGTTACCGATAGCAGCGAAACAGAGACATCGGCTCCTGCCACTGTTGAATCTGCACCTGAAGCGACAGAAGCAACCTCCGAAGGTAGCGAAGACGGTATCCAAGCTGGAATGACCAGAGACGAACTTATCTCAACTTACGGCGAACCTGATATTGCTCAGGAAAGAACATTAGACCAAATGAATATGGAAACGCTTGAGTGGCATAATGATGACACTACCATCATTGCACAATTACTTGATGGTAAAGTTACCTACGGACGTATTGTTCCCAAATCTGAATAAAGATCTATATGTTGTCAGAAGCTGAGCAGTCCATACTCAGCGGAAAAGTTGTGCTTGTTACCGGTGCCCTTGGCGGCATCGGTAGCGAAGTCGCATTAGCCTATGCAAGACATGGGGCGACGATTATTCTGCTAGACAAAAATATTGCCCAACTGGAAAAATTGTATGATGTGATTCTGCAGGAAAGCGGCATTGAGCCAGCAATATTTCCCGTAGATTTTAAAGGTGCGGTAGCGGATGACTACCAGCAACTCGCACAGACCATCAAGGATACTTTCGGTCGACTAGATGGATTAGTGCATTGCGCTGCAGATGTTGGACAATTGGCTCCTATCGCCAATCAAGACATCAAGCAATGGGCAGAAACACTTCAAGTTAATCTGACGGCCGCCTTTTTACTGACGCAGGCCTGCCTTCCCCTTTTACAAAATACTGAACAGCAAAGTTTTATTATTTTTACTACCGACAGTCAGCATGATAAGGCTTATCGTGGTGCGTATGGATTGAGTAAAGCGGCTATTGAATGTTTCTGCCACCAGTTAGCCCTGGAAATGGAAGCTGCCGCGAAAGTCAGGGTGAATTGCATTGAACCTGGCCAAGTAAAAACCAAATTGCATGCACGGGTTTATCCAGCGGCAGATCCTCAACACCTCCCCGAACCAAGCGCGGTCATACCGGCATATCTTTATCTCGCCAGTGAGCAAAGCGGCCATTTACATGGTCAATGTGTAAGTGCGCAGATGGAATTGCCTGTCAAAGTTTTGGCATAACGTCATAACACGTTGTATTTATTGATATATTCAACCATGGCATATATTTAGCATGGTTAATGTAAATTATCTTATTTACGAGCGTGCTCATGATTCATTCACTGCCTTCAGACACTACAAATTTGCGTCGCCTGGAACAGAATACCGTTTCAGTTATACAAGCGCCTGCTATATCAGTCGAACGCGAAGATGCATTGGCAAAACTCCCTTTAATTCTGCAAACTTCACTGGATACCAGACAGATCCTCAGATTATTTGACGAGCAAATCAAACCATTACTTGCCCACAGTGGTCTTCAGTTTACTCATCCAGATAATAAATTTGAGTTCAGGTTGGGCGCTAAGCGTCATCATAAATGTAATTACCAGCTTGAAATTGATCATGAGTATCTTGGTCAGTTGACGGTTAGTCGTGCATATCGTTTTTCTGATAGCGAAATTAATCTGGTAGAGGATTTATTATGCAAACTGGTTTACCCACTGAGAAACAGTCTGCAATACGCTCGGGCGTTAGATGCTGCATTAACGGATATGTTAACGCAGCTTCCTAACCGGCAGGCTTATAAAAATACCATTGAGCGTGAAATTGATTTAGCTCACCGACTAAAACTGCCGCTTTCGCTGATGGTAGTGGATATTGATTATTTCAAGAAGATTAATGACAGCTTTGGACATCAGGTCGGTGATGATACGTTATGTCGGGTAGCAGACACCTTACTGTCCAGTTTACGTCGCAGTGATGCACTATTTCGAATTGGTGGTGAAGAGTTTGCAATAGTACTCAGCCATAGCAATCATGAAGCTGCTTTGCAGGCTGCAGAAAGATTACGCATGGCGATTAATGAGTTAAACCAGACCAATACCGAACAGAAATTTCCCATTTCAGTCAGCATTGGTCTGGCAGACTTGTGTGTCGGCGAATCAGCCGATAGCTTGTTTCTTAAAGCAGATGAGGCTTTATATCAGGCAAAGTTTGCTGGTCGTAATCAGGTTATTTCATCCCGCGAGATATTTTAACGGTCATTGCGTCCACGAATCCGTGGGCCTCGTTTAGCCGGTTGATCATCAGCTTTTCTGGATCTGGGTGCAGCCTTTTTTGCCGCTTTTGCCGGTTTATCTGGCCATTTGGATTTTGGTGCTTTTTCTACTTCCACATCTTTGACTGCCGGCGCTTTTTCCACATTACCGCGTTTAGTGGTTTTTGTTTTTAAACCCGCTTCTTCGTATAAGTATTCCAACTCTTTGCCTTCCAGCATCATCCAACGGCCAGGTTTGAGTTTATTTGGCATTATGACCGGACCATAACGCAGACGAACCAAACGGCTTACCTGCACGCCCTGGCTTTCCCACAGGCGTCGGACTTCACGGTTACGGCCTTCCTGAATTACCACATGAAACCAGCTGTTTGCGCCTTCACCACCACCTGGTTGAATATCTGAAAAATGGGCTTTGCCATCTTCCAGTTCAACACCATCGCGTAAGGTTTGCATCATCTCTGAAGTGACTTCACCCAGGACACGCACTGCATACTCACGATCCATTTCATTGGATGGATGCATTAACTGATTAGCCAGTTCACCATCCGTGGTCAGGATGATTAAACCACTGGTATTCAAATCCAGTCGTCCCACACTGACCCAGCGGCCTTCTTCCGGTACAGGTAAAGATTGGTATATGGTCCTGCGGCCTTCCGGATCACTGCGAGTACACACTTCACCCACTGGTTTGTGATACAGCAAAACCTGCGGCATGCTTTGTTGCCAGATTCGCTTGGATGATAAAGGTCGACCTTCAAGGGTAACTCTATCCTTCTCAGTAATCTGATCACCCAGCGTTGCTGGTACGCCGTTTACCTGTAATTTACCATCCTTGATCCAGCTCTCAATCAAACGACGTGAGCCATAGCCGGCACGCGCCAGTACTTTTTGTATTCTTTCAGCCATAATAATTTTTCCTTGGGCCAGTTTATTTTTCATCACCAAACTGCTGGAGACGAGAGTTGTTTATAACAAGGCGGAAATGATGAAATGTAATAATTCTACATGAGTCATTTCTAACGCAGATGTAGACAAATCTCGTCCCAGCCCTATGGGTTGTGACTGAAAATGTGCCACTTATGTCCACGGATGGACGATATACTGCGCGGCTAGGGAGGCGCGCACCGGTCTAATTTGCTAATAGTTTATTGAGAGCCACTACAAAAACGCCGGGAGTGTTTTTGAGCGCAAGCCTCATAGGGCGTGAAATACATGAATCTATCTCACAAACCTCTCTTCTCTCACCTTGTTTGGATCATGTTCAGTCACAACAGCGATGGCTATTAAAGATAAATTAACCCTGTTGACTATTTATAAGCCAGACCCATCGCAACACGAACTTCGCTCAATGTTTCCTGAGCTACTTCTCTTGCTGCAGCACTGCCATCATCAATAATACGTCGTACATCTTCTGGATGTCTGCTGAAATCGTCTGCCCGTTCACGGATAGGTTTGAGTTCGGCAATTACCGAATCGATTAGTGGGCCTTTACAATCAAGGCAGCCGATTGCAGCAGAGCGGCAACCTTCCTGAACCCATTTTTTCTGACCTTCATCTGAATAGACTTCATGTAATTGCCAAACCGGACATTTATCGGGTTCCCCCGGATCGGTGCGGCGTACACGGTTTGGATCGGTTGGCATGCGCTTAATTTTTTCGGCGACAGATTGATCTGATTCACGCAATGAAATGGTATTGCCATAGGATTTGGACATTTTCTGTCCATCCAATCCTGGCATTTTAGGGGCTGGTGTCAGCAGCGCTTTTGGTTCGGGCAGGATGACTTTACCGCCACCTTCCAGAAAACCAAACAAACGCTCCATATCTCCAAGCGCCAGACTTTGTTGATTTTTTAAGAGTTCACGAGCGGTCTGCAATGCTTCTGCATCACCCTGCTCCTGATAAGCTTTACGCAAATGGTTATATAACTTGGCGTTTTTCTTACCCATTTTCTTTACGGCAGCTTCAGCCTTTTCTTCAAAATCCGCTTCACGTCCATAAATATGATTAAAACGACGAGCAATTTCACGCGTTAACTCAACGTGCACCACCTGATCTTCACCAACCGGTACCTGACCTGCCCGATAAATCAAAATATCAGCACTTTGCAGTAGCGGATAACCTAAAAAGCCATAGGTTGATAAATCTTTTTCTTTAAGCTTTTCCTGCTGATCTTTGTAGGTTGGTACACGTTCCAGCCAGGATAATGGCGTGATCATCGATAATAATAAATGCAGCTCAGCATGCTCTGGCACACGAGATTGCAGAAACAATGAAGCGGATGATGGCTCAATTCCGGCCGCCAGCCAATCAATGACCATTTCCCAGACACTGTCTTCAATCACCCGACTATCTTCATAGTGAGTCGTCAATGCATGCCAATCGGCGACGAAAAAGAAGCAATCAAATTCGTGTTGTAATTTAATCCAATTTTTCAGCACACCATGATAATGCCCCAAGTGCAATTGCCCTGTCGGGCGCATGCCTGAAACAATACGACGTGACTGATACGCTACCGTGTCCAAAATAATCTCCTGATGAGCTTGCTCAATTCAGTGTTTTATAAAATAAAGAATACTTGCATTGGCATATCAAAAATAAATGCCAGCAATCCCATATAAGCCTGCATCAAAGGCCATAAAATCATCATAACGATGCCAAAATAGAGTAGCGCCAGCAAGATAAAAAAGCCGTAAGGTTCAACTTTTTCTACTCGCCAGGCCAGGTGAGGCGGCAAAATGCTGACTAATACTCTGCCGCCATCCAGTGGAGGCAAAGGTAACAGATTTAGTAACATCAACATGCCATTCACTAATACACCCGCTACCCCCATGTAAATCATCGGTCCGGAAATCAATACGTCATTCACCGCCAACACCAAGCCTAGCTTCGCGACCATGGCCCATAAAAAACCCATTACCAGATTTGCACCGGGTCCAGCCAAAGCCACCCAGGCCATATCTTTTTTGGGATTGCGCAAATTCTGGAAAGTTACCGGAACCGGTTTGGCCCAGCCAAACATAAATCCGGTAAACATAAGCAACAAACCCGGGACAAGAATAGTACCAAGTGGATCAATATGCTTAATTGGATTGAGTGTCAGACGCCCCATCATCTGGGCAGTTTTATCACCCAGTTTTAACGCAGCCCAACCATGAGCGACTTCATGTACGGTAATCGCAAATAGAACCGGTAATGTCCAGATAATGATCTTCTGGATCAGACTAAACTCGTCACCCATGAATTTTATCTACACCGCCCATATAGGCACGAAGTGGCTCGGGAATAATGACGCTACCATCGGCCTGTTGATGATTTTCCAAAATAGCCAATAAGGTCCGACCTACAGCCAGCCCTGAACCGTTGAGCGTATGGACCAATTCTGGTTTACCGGTTTCAGGATTACGCCAGCGCGCTTGCATACGCCGCGCCTGAAAATCACCAAAGTTACTGCAAGATGAGATTTCACGATAGGTATTCTGGCTGGGTAACCAGACTTCCAAATCATAGGTTTTAGTAGATGCAAAGCCCATATCCCCTGTGCAAAGCAGCATCTTACGGTAGGGTAAATCCAGCATTTGCAGAATTTTTTCAGCTTGTCCGGTCAATTGCTCATGCGCTTCAGCCGAGGCTTCCGGTGCAACGATTTGTACCAGTTCGACTTTTTCGAATTGATGCTGACGAATCAAACCACGCACATCCCGCCCATGCGAACCGGCTTCACTACGAAAACACGGAGTATGTGCGACAAACTTCAATGGCAATTGAGCGGCATCAACAATACTGTCACGCACGATATTGGTTACTGGGACTTCGGCGGTTGGAATAAGATAGAGCTGACCATCATCAACGGCAAACAAATCTTCGGCAAACTTTGGCAATTGTCCGGTACCGCGTAATGAATCAGCGTTGACCAGATAAGGCACGTAAGTTTCAGTATAGTTATGCTCAGTAATATGGGTATCCAGCATCAACTGGATTAATGCCCGTTGCAGACGGGCCAGTTGACCGGTTAATGTTACAAATCGCGCACCCGTGATTTTAGCCGCCGTTTCAAAATCCATCTGTTGCAGACCGGCGCCCAGATCGACATGATCTTTCGGTTCAAAATCAAATTGACGCGGCGTACCCCAACGAGAGACTTCTACGTTGTCGGCTTCATCTTTACCGGCTGGCACATCAGCCTGCGGAATATTAGGTATCCCCATTGCCAGATCATTAAGCTGTTCCAGAACTTTAGCTAATCTGGTCTCGGCAGCTTTATGCTGATCGCCTAAATCATCAATTTCGGCCAGTAATGGCGCAATATCCTCACCGGAAGCTTTTGCCTTACCTATCATTTTGGAACGAGCATTGCGCTCGGTTTGCAATGTCTGCGCATCAAGCTGTGCCTGACGACGTTCTGCTTCCAGGGTTTCCAGCAATCCAACGTCAAGCTGAAAGCCACGACGAGCCAAACCTTTTGCAACTTCATGGGGTTCGGTACGTAATAATTTGAGGTCTAACATGTTAAATTCCGCTTTGAACTGGCCAGCTGACAATATGATCAGCCTCAACCAGTGTTTTTATTGTGTTGATGATATCGTTTATTTGTTCCGGTTTATCAAAAAGTTCTATAACCATTGGCAGATCCGAAGAAAGATCCAATAACGAAGCTTTGTGAACTAACCCGTCTGACCCCAGACCTGCAATGCCACGAAATACAGTAAAGCGAATTTTATTCTGCTCAAGCCACTTAATGACTTGCCGTACTTCATGTCGACCATCAGTTAAATAAATTCTTACCAATGTCAGATTCATAGTTGTCTTCCAAGGCTAATGCCCAACCAGGTGGCCGCCAGACATAATACAACGCTTAAAAACACATTTAATCCTGCTTTGATAAAAGCGCCATTTTCCATCAACGTAAACGTTTCCAGGGAAAAGGTTGAAAACGTGGTAAAAGCACCGAGTAATCCAACCAGCAAGCCGGCACGCCATTCTGCTGCAACGGCCAGTTTTTCAATCAGCAGAATAAAGAGTACCCCGATAAGCAACGAACCCAGGACATTCACTGCTAACGTGCCAAAGGGAAAGTCACGACCGAATAATTTATAAACCCCGTTAGACATGGCAAAACGCAATATAGCGCCAACTGCGCCACCTACAGCGATAGCAAATAGTTGTAACACGAGATGTGCCCTGTTATTAGCAAGTGAGTTATTTTACCTGAATCACGGCAAAGACTGGCAGCGAATGTATTCAGGTGGCCTGTTTATCTTTCATAACCACCAGGAAGACTATGCAAGATCAATTCCCTCATCGGGTCTGTTGCTCTTTCAGAGGTGACTTTGAAAGCTCAACAAGCCCTAGCAAATCAACATTAATTTAACTTAGGGGTAAGCTCTCCACTACGATAACGTTCGACCATGTCATGTAATGAAATAGGTTTGATTTTACTGGCATGGCCAGCACTGCCAAACGCTTCATAACGTGCCTGACAGATTGCCTGCATCGCTTTGGTCGCTTCTTTATAAAATTTACGCGGGTCAAACACTGCTGCATTTTTTTCATCGGTCAAAAACTGGCGGATAGAACCGGTCGAAGCCATTCGTAAATCAGTATCAATATTTACCTTACGCACACCGTATTTTATACCTTCAACAATTTCTTCCACGGGAACACCATAGGTCTGGCCGATATTTCCACCATGGGTATTAATAATTTCCAGCCAATCCTGCGGAACAGAACTGGAGCCATGCATCACAAAATGGGTGTTAGGCAAGCGTTGTTGCAAGGTCTTCAAATGACTGATTGCCAAAACTTCGCCGGTGGGTGGCTGAGTAAATTTATAAGCGCCATGACTGGTACCTATAGCAACAGCCAACGCATCAACTTGGGTCTGTCTGACAAACTCAACGGCTTCATCAGGATCAGTTAATAACTGACTATGATCTAATTTACCTTCAGCACCATGACCATCTTCCTCGCCCATCATGCCGGTCTCCAGTGATCCCAGGCAACCAAGTTCACCTTCGACTGAAACACCACAGGCATGGGCCATTTCACTGACCTTACTGGTCACTTTTACGTTGTAGTCAAAATCTGACGGGGTTTTCATATCTTCCAGCAGAGAGCCGTCCATCATCACCGAGCTGAATCCGGATTGAATAGAACGTGCACAAATTGACGGATTGGCACCATGATCCTGATGCATCACCAAGGGGATGTGCGGATAGGCTTCAATCGCGGCCAAAATCAAATGCCGTAGAAAGGGCTCGCCAGCGTAATCACGTGCTCCGGCACTGCCTTGCATAATTACTGGACTGTCGACGGCATCAGCGGCCTGCATAATGGCATGCACCTGTTCCATATTACTGACATTAAATGCAGGGATGGCAAATTGATGCTCTGCTGCATAATCCAGTAACTGTCGCATAGAAACAAGTGCCATTAGCTAACCTCCAACCATTCATATTTATTCACAACTGCTACCTGATGGACGTGGTTCGACCAACGTTCCAACTTTGACAATTTTCATTGCACTGGTGCTACCCTGAACTTCGAGGTCACCCTTGGTGATGATTACTATATCACCCTCTTTGACAACACCTCGACGCTGTAATTCTTCTATGGCCTCCTTGTTCAAGGTCGCATGGTCAGTATGCTCAACTACAAAACTTACCGGATAGACACCCCGGTATAGCGTAACCCGTCGCCCGGTGGCAACATGAGGAGTTAATGCGAAAATTGGAATTCCAGAACTAATGCGTGACATCCACAAGGGCGTTGCTCCGGATTCTGTCATCGTTGCAATAGCTTTAACATCCAGATGATTCGCGGTATACATCGCCGCCATCGCAATAGCTTCATCAATTCGTTCGAATTTTGAATCCATGCGATGACGTGAAACACGTATTTCACGTTGCTGTTCCGCCTGCAGACAAATACGGTCCATGGCCTCAATGACTTTAACGGGATAATGTCCCACTGCAGTTTCTCCCGAAAGCATCACCGCATCCGTTCCATCCAGCACAGCGTTGGCCACATCAAACACCTCGGCACGGGTTGGAATGGGACTTTCAATCATCGATTCCATCATTTGCGTCGCAGTGATAGTTAATCGATTCATGCGTCTGGCTTTGGCAATTAGTTGTTTTTGAATCGGCGGTAATGCAGCATCCCCCATTTCCACACCTAAATCACCTCGAGCAACCATAATGCCTTCCGAGGCTTCAATAATGGCATCGATATCATCCAGCGCTTCAGCACGTTCAATTTTGGCAATAATACCGCCATAGCCACCAGCTTCACGCAACAGGCGACGGGCCAGATGAATATCTTCAGCACTTCTTGGGAAAGAAACGGCGAGGTAATCAGCCTGCATTTCAGCAGCGGTTTTTATATCGGCCATATCTTTAGCAGTCAGGGCTGAAGCAGATAATCCACCTCCCTGCCGATTAATACCTTTATTGTCGGTAAGCATCCCTCCCACAGTAACGCGGCAGTGGATCTGTTGATCGACAACCGATTCAACCCACAAGACAATGCGGCCATCATCCAATAACAACGTGTCACCGCGTTTTACATCATGGGGAAGTGATTTATAGTCGACGCCTACCTTAGAGCCATCACCTTCATTTTCGGCCAGGGCCGCATCCAGAATAAAAGCCTCATTTTCAACAAGTTTCACACCACCATTTTTGAACCGAGAGATGCGAATTTTTGGCCCCTGCAGATCAACTAATACACCGACCTGACGTCCAAAGTCGCTGGCACGGTTACGAACCCTGTCAGCCATATCAATATGTGATTGTGATGAACCATGAGAGAAATTGAGCCGTACAACATCCATGCCTGCCGATATCATCGCGTCAAGAACGACATGATCTTTTGTCGCAGGCCCCAGGGTAGCAACAATTTTCGTTCTTCGACGGGCAGCCATAATTACTCTCTCATTAATTTACTCGCGGGCACGTTGCTCAAGGATTTCCACTGCAGGTAACTTCTTGCCTTCAAGGAATTCCAGAAAAGCACCACCACCGGTAGAAATATAAGAAACATCATCACAAATTTTGTATTTAGACACTGCAGCCAGCGTATCTCCGCCACCAGCAATCGAGAAAGCATCTGATTCCGCTATTGCCATCGCTATTTCTTTGGTGCCTTCACCAAATTGGCTGAATTCAAAAACACCTAGCGGTCCATTCCATACAACCGTACCAGCTTGTTTAATAATTTCAACCAGCTCCGCTGCGGATTTTGGACCGATATCAAAAATCATGTCGTCATCCGTTACTTTATCTACCGCTTTTAATTCCGCTTCCGCATTTTCGGCAAAATGTTTACCGCAGACCACATCTTTGGGGACGGGGATATTGCCACCACGACTGACAGCTTCTGCTGAAAGCTTTTTACAGGTATCGATTAAATCCGGCTCATAAAGTGATTTACCTACATTATGACCAGCTGCCGCAATAAACGTATTGGCAATGCCACCACCCACAATCAATTGGTCCACTTTTTTCGACAGCGTTTCTAACACGGTAAGTTTGGTAGACACTTTTGATCCGCCTACGATAGCGACCATTGGCCTGGCAGGATTATCCAGCGCTTTGGATAATGCTTCCAGTTCCGCAGATAATAAAGGCCCGGCACAGGCTACAGTGGCATATTTGGCAATACCGTGTGTTGACGCCTGAGCACGATGGGCGGTGCCAAATGCATCCATAACAAACACATCACACATATGAGCCATACGTTTTGCCAGATCATCATTATTGGCTTTTTCACCAATGTTGAATCGTACGTTTTCGCACAAAACAACCTCACCCACTTCGACTGGAATAAAATCGGGCTCCAGCCAGTTCTGTTCCAGACGTACCGGTTTTTCCAAGAGGGCCGAGAGATAATTGGCAACCGGTGCTAATGAATATTTATGTTCATATTCTCCCTCAGTCGGACGTCCGAGATGAGACATAATCATAACCTTGGCACCTTTCTCTAATGCCAGATTTATGGTCGCTAAAGAAGCATGGATGCGCGTGCCATCTGCGACAACACCTGATTTGAGTGGAACATTCAAATCTTGTCGGATCAATACACGTTTTCCAGCCAAGTCCAAATCGGCCATTTTAATTACTGACATAAGGTATTGCCCTCTTGTGTAAATTTTGTGAAACAGTTCTGATTATAGCCTTCAACATACATAAAAAAAGGCCTCCTTGACAGGAGGCCTTGAATTAATTGTTGAATGGCTAAAATAAATTAACGAGCAACATGCTCAACCAAACGCATCATATTGCAGGTATAACCATATTCATTGTCATACCAGGCAACGACTTTTACGAAGGTGCCATCAAGTGCAATACCTGCACCTGCATCAAAATTTGAAGGTGCGGTATGGCCACGGAAATCTGTGGAGACCACATTTTCTTCGGTGTAACCCAACACACCTTTCAACTCACCGTCTGCAGCAGTTTTCATTGCTGCGCAAATCGATTCATAGCTGGCATCGTTATTTAATTCAACGGTTAAATCGACCACGGAAACATCGGAAGTTGGCACGCGAAAAGCCATCCCGGTCAATTTGCCATTTAATTCCGGCAGCACCTTGCCTACTGCTTTTGCGGCACCGGTAGAAGAAGGAATGATATTTTCCAGAATACCGCGTCCACCACGCCAGTCTTTCATTGATGGGCCATCAACTGTTTTTTGCGTTGCCGTGGCTGCATGCACTGTTGTCATCAAACCACGCTTAATACCAAAACTGTCATGCAGGACCTTGGCAACCGGTGCCAGAGCATTGGTGGTACACGAGGCTGCTGAAACAATTGCCTGACCGGCATAAGTGTCATGGTTCACACCATAAACAAACATTGGCGTGTGATCTTTGGAAGGTGCAGATTGCACCACTTTTTTTGCACCGGCATCAATATGTGCCTGACAGGAATCTTCCGTCAGGAAAAAGCCAGTGCATTCAATAATTAAATCCGCGCCAACTTCATCCCATTTCAAATCAGCAGGGTTGCGTTCAGCGGTAACCCGAATGGTTTTACCATCAACAACCAGATGTCCGTCTTTAACCTCAACATCACCGTCAAAGCGGCCATGCACAGAATCATATTTGAGCATATACGCCAGATAATCGGGATCAAGTAAATCGTTGATTGCCACGACTTCAATCTCAGGGAAATCTTTTGCTGCAGCACGAAATGCCATACGGCCGATACGGCCAAAACCATTAATACCCACCTTGATAGTCATTCTGTTTCCTCTGAATCGGTTTGATATTATGTCTCAGAACTGGAATCTTAATAAAAACCACAGTTATCAGACAATCTAGGGTCTGTTTAAGTTATATAGAAAAATGGCCAGTAGATGAATATGAATATCTACTGGCCATTTCCTTTTTAGCTCGCTAAAAACAGCTCTTTATTACAGAACTGATTTAACAGTTTTTACAACGTTTTCGACAGTAAAGCCGAAGTGTTTCATCAAAACACCGCCTGGAGCAGATTCACCGAAGGTATCGATACCAACAGTGCCACCTTCCAGACCTACGTATTTACGCCAGAAGTCAGTTACACCGGCTTCAACAGAAACACGTTTGACACCAGGTGTCAGGATGCTGTCTTTATAAGCCTGATCCTGACGATCAAAGACGTTGGTTGAAGGCATTGAAACGATGCGTGCTTTAACACCATCTGCTTTCAATTCTTCTTGTGCTTTAACAGCCAAATCAACTTCAGAACCTGTCGCGATGATAATCACGTCAGCTTTGCCACCTTCTGCTTCAGACAGTACGTAAGCACCTTTACGGATTGCTTCGAAATCAGCTGTGTCGTGTTTCCGACCAGGGATACCCTGACGGCTGAATACCAGACTTGAAGGACCATCCATACGTTCAACAGCAGCTGTCCAGGCAACAGCAACTTCAGTTGCATCAGACGGACGCCATACATCCATATTCGGAATGTAACGCAGACCGGCTGTGTTTTCGATTGGTTGGTGAGTCGGACCATCTTCACCCTGACCGATAGAATCATGGGTCAGAACAGCAATGGTACGGATCTTCATCAGCGCAGCCATACGCAAGGCAGACTTCGCATAGTCAGAGAACATGTGGAACGTACCACCGAATGGAATCAAACCGCCGTGCAATGCCATACCGTTCATGATCGCAAACATACCGAATTCACGCACACCGTATGAGATGTAGTTACCTGGCTCTTTACCAGAAACGTGTTTGAAGCTTGGGGCACTTGTCAGGTTAGAACCAGTCAAGTCAGCACTACCACCTAAGAATTCAGGCAATACAGGTGCTAACTCAGTGATCACCATTTGAGAGGCTTTACGAGAGGCAACACTTGGTGCATCTTCGTTGATCTCAGCGATCATTTTGTCAGTCGCTTCTTTCCAGTTAGCTGGCAACTCACCTGCCATACGACGTTTGAACTCTGCCGCTAATTCTGGATATTCTTTCTCATAGGCTGCAAATTTTTCGTTCCATGCTGCTTCTGCAGCATCGCCTTTATCTTTTGCATTCCAACCTTCATAAACATCTTCTGGAATAACAAATGGCTCGTATTCCCAACCCAGTTGCTTACGGGTCAATTCAACTTCTTCTTCACCCAATGCTGCACCATGGCAATCATGGCTTGAACATTTGTTTGGTGAACCGTAACCAATGATGGTTTTGCAGCAGATCAATGATGGTTTATCAGTGACTTTCTTCGCTTCTGCAATAGCTTTATTGATTGCATCAGCATCATGACCATCGACAGACTGAACATGCCAGCCGTAAGCTTCAAAACGCTTAACAGTGTCATCGGTGTACCAGCCATCAATGTGACCGTCGATAGAGATATTGTTGTCATCCCAGAATGCGACCAGGTTGCCCAGGCCCCAGGTACCGGCTAATGCGCATGCTTCATGAGAAACACCTTCCATTAAACAGCCATCGCCCATGAAGACATAGGTGTGATGGTTAACGATGTCATGACCTGGTTTATTGAACTGGTCAGCCATTAATTTTTCAGCCATCGCAAAACCAACACCGTTGGTAATACCTTGGCCTAATGGACCAGTTGTTGTTTCTATGCCTGGTGCATAACCGTATTCAGGGTGACCTGCACATTGTGAATGCAGTTGACGGAATGTTCTCAGGGAATCCATCGGCAAATCATAGCCACTCAAATGTAGCAATGAGTAAATCAGCATAGAGCCGTGGCCGTTAGACAAAATGAAACGGTCACGATCAGCCCATTTCGGGTTGTTCGGGTTGTGTTTCATGTGGTCATTCCACAGTACTTCAGCGATATCCGCCATACCCATAGGGGCACCCGGATGGCCGGAATTCGCTTTTTGCACTGCATCCATACTTAACGCACGGATTGCATTTGCTAAATGTCTACGTGTAGCCATTATCTACGTTCTCCTATTAAAAAAAATTAAGCTGCCCGCCATTTGATGGAGCAGCCCATACTGGGTATCTGTTGTTCTGGACCATGACCTGTTTCAGCAACTTGCTTCATCGCTTCAAATAAGTCACGGCGTACGTCCGCTGGAGCGGCTTCTTTGCGGCTGGCATCAAGGCGACCACGGTATTGCAACTTCAATTCTTTGTTGTAACCAAAAAAATCAGGAGTACATACCGCGCCATAGGCTTGAGCAACCTCTTGGCTTTCGTCATACAGATAAGGAAAAGAAAACCCGTTTTGTTCGGCAACAGTTTTCATGTTGTCAAAAGAGTCTTCTGGGTAATCAGCGACATCATTGGCAGAAATTGCCACAGAATTGATGCCCAGCTGTTTGAGTTCGTTGGTATCACGGATCAGTCTATCCATTATGGCTTTGACATAAGGACAATGATTACAGATGAACATGATTAACAAGCCATTCTCACCACGACAGTCTTCCAGTGTCCAGATTTTGTTATCTGTGCCCGGCAGGGCAAAGTCTATGGCCGCTTGGCCAAAGTCACAGACGGGTGTCTCTAAAGCCATTAAGATCTCACTTTAGTTCCTGTTTCTAGGCAATTTCGGTGATCTTTAACCACACGAAACCAATTTGGAGTTCAGCATATTACCAGACAATTTAGATAATGCGAAATAAGCCAATTCGCCAGAATATGTTCGCTAGGTTTTTGTATATTGAGACAAAACCGATATATTCACAGGACTTGTTTTAGTCAGCACAACTTATTCAGCAACTTCATTTACCAACATTGCTCTGCGCTCCGCATTATCAGGATGAGAATCAAGATAACTTTGCCAACCCGTTCCCTCAGCTGCTTGCCTGATAAGCCAGCCTTTCTGTTGAGCTTGTTGTAAACCACCTGGAGTTTCACACAGGGATGATTGCAAGTTATCTTCAGCTTGTAAGGAAAAATAGGCACGACATCTGATATTGAGTTCAATACGGTCTAATAGATCAGCCAAATGAAAGCCTGCTATCTGATTGGAGTGCATATATCGCAAAGCAAAGCCATCTGCTTCGCGCTCAAAGTCTCTTGAATAGGCATTCTGCATCATCACAATAGGCATCCCCATAAAGAGTTCAGCAATCCCTGATGTGTCACCGATAAAAGCCATTGCCATCACCACCAGCAATGAACTCTGCATCACCGACTGGGTTCCGTGCCGATGGGCCACATGTCCAATCTCGTGCAGCAGTACCGCAATCAGCTCTTCAGGTCGCTCTGCCAGTTTCACCAGCTCATCCGTGAACACTATTGTGCCATCCGGCAAGGCAAAGGCATTTGCACCTAAATTACCACCATGTCGAAACTGGATATTTATCGGTGTATCGGGTTGATTACTTAACGACTGAAAGTTTGCTAAAAGCATGTCTTGTTGTTGTTGAGAAAGTTCTGAGGGGGACAAAACCGTCTCATCCAACAAACGAAGTGTATGATTTGCCGCCTTATCAGAAATAGTTGAGGGTAACCAAAAAGCCATTTTCTTTGCTGCAGCTGGCACACCATACTGCATCATGGCGTAGCAAAAACCGACAAACAGTATCAGCGCAAACAAAACCAGTTGCCAGCGACTTTCAAGCAGATGAATGAATCGGGAAAAGCCATGACCTTTGGCAATAAGCAATTGATCGATGGTCTCATTATCCAGACTTTCAAATTTCTGGCCCTGCTGAAAATACAACTGTCGGCTGGTGTTACCCAAACGTGGGGAAATTTTCAGGTCATTCAGTGAACAGCAAATCAACTGTGTACCATCCGACCTGTCTACAACTTCAATATCCTGCTCGGAAATATGTCGTAAAAAGGCAGCGCGCTGTCTGGAAACACCTTCTTCATACCAGAGGCCATCGATCCGCACACGTTGCCAAAGCGGTTGCATTGTTAAAAACCGACATCCATATCAAACACATCACTGACACCTTCACCCAATGGCCCCACACGTTGACTGACGGCGCTGGAAAACTGATTCAAATCGCCCTCTACCAGCATCTTAGTATGAACTGCCTTATACGACGCCACCCGAACTTTTGCCCATGGAATAAACAAGCCTAAGGTGAGCACAATTGCCACAGTATTACTCAAAACCAACCACATATAAGATGGTGTGGTGTAGTTAGCAGAAAAAGCATGAGAAGAAAGTGTGGCATGGTTAAACCGTAAATTCGTCGTCTTTACGGTGAAAAATGCAAACAGCGTGAGATACATCATCACGGTTAACACCATCGTCAGAATTCCCACGGCTTCCCGGTTTAAAAGCGTTGCCAGCAGAAATACACCAAAGGACGTTAGGAGAACGATGCCAATCATCGCCAAAGCAATTTTATAGTAAGCGCTGACTTGAGGTTCGAACTCAAATGTCGTATCACCATAACGCATATTTCTCACCAGAAAACACTGCTGTTTATAAATGGCATAGGGCATCAGCAGAGAAAAAGTCACTAAACCGAGAATCGGCCAGAGAATATAAACCTTGAATGCTTCACTATATTGACCATCAAATCCAAACCGCACATTGCGATACTCACTATAAAAAGCATTGAATGCCAGTGATTTTACGACCAGCCAGGGAAATAACACGATAAACAGTAGACCAAATATCGCGCCTGTAGCCGGAAAAAGTGAAGTAGCAACGATATAGACCACAAAAAAAGCAAAAGCTATCAATCGACCTTTGAGAATCTGTAATGGAACGGCTTGATAATTAAAGCTTGCTCCATCAAGCTGAGTATTTGCATAGAAGTACTGTTTATTACGGACTTTGGCCCAGGCTGAATATATGCCCAAAGTCATAATCGTAAGCACTATGTTGACTATCCAAATCCGGAAATATTCAGCGCCTTGACCACTGAAAAAAAATGCCCTTTGTCGAGGCTGTATTTCAGTAGTTTTTTCAGCATCCTGCGTTGGGGCCAAACCATCGCTTTTTGTAGCCTGTTCCATAGCCGACAGTCGTGGTTCTTTTCTAACATGCCTTATCAAGTAGGATTCGGCACCAGCACTCTGCAACTTTTCCTGTTGTAGCTGAGCCTGTTCGTAACCCACCCCGTTCAACACAATCGCATGTTTCTGCTGGAACAGTTCGCTCACAGCGTTTTCTGTTAAAGCTAGCAATCTCGCTAGATTTTGTATCACTTCATTAATATTGAATCCATCCAATAATTCTCCACTAAGCATCACGTCATAATGTAACTCTGACACTTTAGACCTCCTTGTCTGTTTTAATGAGTTTTGCCGAAGTATAGAAGCAAGCAGAACTGTCAGCAACTTTTCGTTTTATCGATAGTTATGTGCTGGATATGAAAGATACACAAGCCCTAAAGTAACTATTGAAAAACTTTGCTAATATAAGTGGCACATTGACGACATCCAGCCAAACTAAAGTCTTTAAGGTTTGCCTGACACATTTCGACTGCCATTCTTTCTACTTTCACTCCTCAGGTTATGGTAAGTAAAAAAAATCCCTCTCCATCCCAGCAGCGACGTAATCCTCGCTCTAAAAAAAACCGTAGAGCCTTCATTTCTAAAGGCACACTGTTCAAGTTGCTGTTTCTTATCCTGCTTTTGCTAGGGGGGGCAACACTGTATCTGGATCAGCAAATCCGCAGTCAGTTTGAGGGAAAACGCTGGGCTTTACCCGCTAAAGTCTTTGCCAGGCCACTTGAGTTATATGTTGGCGCACCCGTTTCACTCAATGATTTGAAAATTGAACTAAAAGCGTTGGGCTATCAATTTGTTGATAAAGTCAGCGCACCAGGGCAAGTCGCTTTTGCTGCTTCACGGGCAACGCTGTCTACTCGCGGTTTTTACTTCCCGGACGAACATGAACCAGCCAGACAACTTATTTTAGATTTCAGTGGTGACAACTTAAGTCAAATCCGTTCAGCGGATCAGCAGTCACTCACATTAATCCGTCTTGAACCCGCCTTAATCGGCGGTATTTATCCACTTAATAATGAAGATAGAGATTTAATTCAGCTTGAAGAAGCGCCGCAGGCATTTATTGATGCATTAATCGCGATTGAAGATCGGGATTTTTATGATCATTTTGGTATTTCACCTAAAGGCATTGCTCGTGCAACATTAGCCAATATTCGTGCAGGGGCATTTGTTCAAGGTGGCAGCACCTTAACCCAGCAATTAATTAAGAACTTTTATCTGACTGCCGATCGTACTTTGCTACGCAAAATGCTGGAATTGCCAATGGCGATGCTCCTCGAATTTCACTACAGCAAAGACGAAATTCTCGAAGCCTATTTGAATGAGGTCTATCTGGGCCAATCCGGCAATCGTGCCATTCATGGCTTCGGCCTGGGTGCGGCACATTATTTTGCCCAGCCTATGCAGGAACTCAAATTACATCAATTGGCGTTATTAGCCGGTCTGGTCAAAGGCCCATCATATTACGATCCACGGCGTAATCCAGAGCGTGCCAAAACGCGACGCAACCTGGTGCTGAGTGTTTTGCATCAGCAAGGTTCGATCACTGATGAAGAATACATGCTGGCCTCAACGGCTGAACTGGATGTCGTACCATCAGGTAGTTCGATGAAAGAGGCTTATCCAGCCTATATTGATTTAGTAAAACGGCAATTACGCCGCAAGTATAAAGATGAAGATCTTGGTTCAGAGGGTCTAAAGATTTTCACCAGTCTGGATCCCATCAGTCAGCATAAAGCAGAAGCTTCCCTGGTCAGCACCATTGAAGATTTAGGCAGAACCTATGGTGAAAGTCTGGCTAAACTTCAGGGCAGCATGGTGGTTACTGATCCGCAAACAGGTGAGGTACTGGCGTTAATAGGCGATCGCAATACCCGCTATCAGGGATACAACCGTGCCTTAGATGCCAGCCGGCCGATTGGTTCGCTGGTAAAACCTGCTGTTTATCTTACCGCTTTGGAGCAGGGGTATACGCTGATAAGTGAACTGAACGACTCCCCTTTCAGCCTGACCTTACCCAACCAGCAAACCTGGTCCCCCAAAAACTATGATGGCCAAACCCATGGCATCGTCCCTATGCATGAAGCCTTGACTCATTCCTATAATCTATCGACCGCGCAACTGGGGATGGAACTGGGGGTAGAAAAAGTGATCGACACCCTGAAACGACTTGGGGTTGATCGGCCTATGGATGCTTATCCCTCGTTATTATTAGGTGCACAGAGTTTATCGACACTGGAAGTTGCCAGTATGTATCAGACTATTGCTGCAACCGGGTTTCAGATTCCACCACGTACCATTCGTACTGTCACCGACAGTGCAGGTGAACCGCTTTCCAGCTATCCATTTCAATTGCAGCAAAGTATTGATGAGAAACCCATGTTTTTGCTGCAATACAATTTGCAGCAAGTTACCCGAAGTGGCACCGGCCGTAGCATCTATCAACAGTTGCCGATTAATATCAATACTGCTGGCAAAACAGGAACATCAGATCAACAGCGTGACAGTTGGTTTGCCGGTTTTACCGGCAATCGTCTCGCTGTAGTCTGGCTGGGGTTGGATGATAATAGTCCGATGCCGATCACGGGTTCCAGTGGAGCCTTACGTGCCTGGACGCGGTACATTGCACAGGAACCATTACAATCCTATGAGCCGGCGATGCCTGAAGGTATTGAAATGCTCTGGATTGATCCGTTAAGCGGAAAACTTGCCGATGGTTTATGCGAGAATGCCACACAAATACCGTTTATCAGTGGCACACAACCGACAGAAACAGCTGCCTGTGCCACACCAGAAGAAACTTTTATCGAAAATCCCATCAAACGGTCAATCGATTGGGTTAAAGATATTTTCAGATAGGTCCGTTATGCCAATAACAATGCACAAAATGCTTTTTATTATGGCCAGCCTGGTCATGTTTTTATCTGCTTGTAGTACCACACCGGTCAGCCAAAGACCTGCGGTAGAGAGCAGGGATGTACCAGCATCTTCAACAACTGAATCAGCACAAACCAGCCCTGTGCCAAGCCAGCAGGCTAATCCACAAGCCATGCCACTTCCACCGGGCGAATCAGCAGGCACTGATATACCTACTACTAAACCCGCCCCAGCACCAACCAACCCTGCAGTGCTGGCGTTATTAAGTGATGCAGAAAAATATCAACAACAGGGAAACATGTCGGCAGCGCAATCACGTTTGCAGCGAGCCCAACGTATCGCCCCCAGCGATCCAAAAGTTTATTATCAGTTAGCCAAAGCACACTATGAACTTGAAGATTTTCGCCTGGCGGAACAAGTTGCTTTAAAAGGCGTGTCATATGCACAAGGCGATAACACCGAACAGAAACGCTTTTGGTTATTATTGGCGGATATACGCACTAAAAAGGGCGATAAGGCTGGCGCTATAGCAGCGCGCAAACAGGCTGACCGCTATTAATTAATCCAGAGCCAGCTTGTTAACGCTTTTAAATTAATTTCGCAGGTCTAACACATCCTGCATATCAAACAGACCGGTTTTCTGATCCATCAGCCATTTCGATGCACGCATCGCACCATAAGCAAAAGTCATTCGGCTTGATGCTTTATGGGTAATTTCGACCCGTTCACCTTCGGCAGCAAATAACACTGTGTGATCGCCGACAATATCTCCAGCGCGGACTGTCGCAAAACCAATGGTATTACGATCGCGTTCGCCGGTACGTCCTTCACGACCATAAATAGCACACTCTTTTAAATCGCGGCCCAAAGCATCTGCAACCACTTCCCCCATTCTTAGAGCAGTACCGGAAGGCGCATCCACTTTGTGACGGTGATGGGCTTCTATAATCTCAATATCAACACTATCACCCAAAACACGCGCAGCCATATCAAGTAATTTCAGTGATAAATTCACCCCAACACTCATATTTGGCGCGAGTAATGTAGCAATGCGATCGGCTGTTTGTTGAATAATCTGTTTTTGTGCTTCATCAAAACCCGTTGTACCAATCACCGGGCGGCACTGATTCTCTGCACATAACGGCAGAAGTGCCATAGTGGCCTCAGGGATAGTGAAATCTATAATCACATCCGATTGCTGAGTTGCCTGTTCAAGATCTGCTGACAACACCACACCTAATTTACCGACTCCAGCCAATTCACCAGCGTCCACACCAATTAATGACGATTCCGGTCGATCAATAGCAGCGGATAGCTGCAAGCCTTCGGTTTCAGTGACAGCTTGAATAAGACAACGACCCATGCGGCCAGCGGCACCGTTAATAGCAATATTAATAGCCATGTTTAATATCCTTATGGCGGTAAATCAGAAAATAAAAAAGCTGGCTGGCAAAAATAGCCCAGTCAGCTTCCTATTGGCAAATGTCTTATTCAAAAAAACGTTTTACAGCATCAAGCCACGATTCGTGTTTTGGACTGTGGGTTGCCCCGGAGCCTTCCATCGTTTCAGCAAATTCCTGCAACAACTCTTTTTGTTTTTTCGATAACTTAACCGGCGTTTCAATAATTACGCGACACATTAAATCGCCAACTTCACCGGTGCGGACTGATTTGACACCTTTACCGCGCATCTTGAATTGCTGGCCGGTTTGCGTACCTTCAGGCACTTTCAGTACGGCTTTACCCTGCAATGTAGGAACTTCCAGTTCTCCGCCGAGGCAGGCCGTGGTGAAACTGATTGGCACATCGGCAAACAGATTATTACCATCACGGGTAAATACATCGTGACGTTTAACCGCAACTTCGACATATAAATCACCGGCTGGGGCGCCACGGCTTCCAGCTTCACCTTCACCAGCAAGACGAATACGATCACCCGTGTTAACGCCGGCGGGTACTTTAACTGAGAGTGTTTTATGCTCTTGTACGACGCCTTGTCCATGACAGTCATGGCAAGGATCCTGAATCATCTGACCCGTTCCACGACAATGCGGACAAGCCTGCTGCACCGTGAAAAAGCCTTGTTGGATACGTACCTGACCATGTCCGCCACAGGTCGTACAGGTAACGGGCTGTGTGCCAGGTTTGGCTCCGGAACCATCACAGGTTTTACATTCAACATTGACAGGAATGCGAATTTTCGCAGTCGTACCAGATACCGCCTCTTCCAGCGTCAAATCCAGGCGATAGCGTAAATCGGCACCACGGAAGCTTTGTCCACCCGGACCGCCACCGCCGAAAATATCATTAAATACATCGCCAAAAATATCACTGAAGCCACCTGAACTTCTAAACCCGCCACCGCCAGCACTGTTATCTACTCCAGCATGACCAAACTGGTCATAAGCGGCGCGTTTTTGGGAATCAGACAGAATTTCGTAAGCTTCTTTAGCCTCTTTAAACCTGGCTTCAGCAGTTGCATCATCCGGATTACGATCAGGATGATATTTCATCGCCATACGACGATATGCTTTTTTGATTTCAGCTTCTGTCGCAGTGCGCGATACACCAAGAAGGTCGTAATAGTCTTGTTTGGCCATGTTTAGTTATTCTTGTATCTCTTAAACAAGACAGGCGCAAGCTCAATGCCTACGCCTGTTTTTAGTTAATTGTGTGAAAGATTATGAATTTTTCTTGTCGTCATCGACTTCTTCAAATTCGGCGTCTACCACATCATCGTTTTGTGCTGCTGAGTCATCTGTTGCAGCACCTTCACCTGCTTCTGCATTTTCAGCATAGGCACGTTCAGCCAACTTGCCTGCAGCTTCTGACAACGCAGCAGTTTTGGCTTCGATATCCGCTTTATCCTCACCTTTCAGAGCTTGTTGCAACTCTTCAATGGCCGCTTCAATCTTGGCTTTTTCATCCGCTTCCACTTTATCACCCAGATCAGTCAGTGATTTGTTGGTCGCATGAATCAAACCATCTGCCTGGTTGCGTACTGTGACCAGTTCATGGAACTTACGGTCTTCATCAGCATGCGCTTCAGCATCTTTAACCATTTTTTCAACTTCATCGTCAGACAGACCGCTGGAAGCTTTAATCACAATGGATTGCTCTTTACCTGTCGCTTTATCTTTAGCAGACACGTTCAGAATACCGTTAGCATCAATATCAAAGGTGACTTCGATTTGTGGTGTACCACGTGGAGCGGGTGGAATATCCGCCAAATCAAAACGTCCCAGTGATTTATTGGCTGAGGCAATTTCACGTTCACCCTGCAATACATGGATGGTAACGGCCGGCTGATTATCATCTGCTGTCGAAAACACCTGATTCGCTTTAGTTGGGATGGTGGTGTTTTTCTCAACCAGTTTGGTCATTACGCCGCCCATGGTTTCGATACCCAGGCTTAATGGGGTAACGTCCAGCAACAATACGTCTTTCACATCACCAGCCAATACCGCAGCCTGAATCGCAGCACCAACGGCAACCGCTTCATCCGGGTTCACGTCACGGCGTGGTTCTTTACCGAACATTTCCTTAACCGCTTCCTGCACTTTCGGCATACGGGTCTGCCCACCAACCAGAATGACATCATTAATGTCAGACAATTTCAGGCCGGCATCTTTCAATGCCATTTTGCATGGTTCCATACTGCGTGAAATCAAGTCTTCTACCAACGATTCCAGTTTGGCACGGGTCAGACGGATTTCCATATGTTTAGGACCACTGGCATCTGCGGTAATATACGGCAGATTAATGTCCGTTTGTGAGCTGGAAGACAACTCAATTTTGGCTTTCTCGGCAGCATCTTTCAAACGTTGCAAGGCCAATGGATCTTTACTCAGATCAACGCCCTGGTCTTTCTTGAACTCAGCAACCAGATAATCAATGATGCGTTGGTCAAAGTCTTCACCACCCAGGAATGTATCACCGTTGGTAGCCAGTACTTCAAACTGATGCTCACCTTCGATATCAGCAATTTCAATGATAGATACGTCAAACGTACCACCACCCAAATCGTATACAACAACCGTGGAATCACCACGTTTTTTGTCCATGCCGTATGCCAGCGCTGCGGCGGTTGGTTCGTTGATGATACGTTTGACTTCCAGACCGGCAATCTTGCCCGCGTCTTTAGTGGCTTGACGTTGTGAGTCATTAAAATAAGCCGGAACGGTAACAACCGCTTGGGTGACTTCTTCACCCAAAAATTCTTCAGCGGTTTTTTTCATTTTCATCAAAACGCGAGCTGAAATTTCAGGCGGAGCCATTTTTTTGCCGTTGGCTTCTACCCAGGCATCACCGTTATCTGCTTCAACGATTTTGTACGGCACCATATCAATATCGCGCTGTACGACATCGTCTTTGAATTTACGGCCAATCAAACGCTTGATTGCGTACAAGGTGTTTTTGGCGTTAGTGACAGCCTGACGTTTGGCAGACTGACCTACCATCACTTCGTTATCTTTGTTGAATGCAACAATTGACGGGGTTGTGCGATCGCCTTCACTGTTTTCGATGACACGGGCTTTGCCGTCTTCCATCACCGCTACACATGAGTTGGTCGTACCCAAGTCAATACCAATAATTCTACCCATAATCTTTTCTCCATCGTACTAAGTTCGTCTGGCTATTCCAGCCGTTGTGATAATAGATGGGGCAGGAAATTTTGATTTCAAGCCCTTAAATTTCGTCCGGTTATTGAGAGACCACTACCATGGCAGGACGTAACAGACGCCCATTGAAGCGGTAGCCTTTCTGCATAACATTCAATACTTGATTTGCTTCTACGCCTTCTGCAGGCTGCATTGCCATGGCCTGATGCAGATCAGGATCGAAAGCCTCGCCCTCGGGATTAAGTTGTTCTAGACCGAACTTACCGATCGAGTTCATGAACATTTTGAGTGTCATTTCCATGCCATCTCGCACTGTTTCGAGCTTGGCATCTTCATTTTTTGCTGCGTTGAGACCAAATTCCAGGCTGTCACAAATAGGCAAAAGTTCTGTTACGAACTTGTCCAGTGCATGTTTGTGGGCGTTTTCCAGATCACGACTATGTCTGCGACGCATATTTTCCAGATCGGCTCTGGCACGCAGCAATTCATTCCAATGTTCATCGGCTTTGTTACGGGCATCTTCCAGCTGTTTTACAACATCTGCTTCAGATTCCGCTGGCTGAGCTGACTCAGCTGTTTCAGGTGAGGATTCGACCGGCTCAGATTCGGCCGTCGATTTTTCGATTTCTTCGTTGCTCATGATTAATCAGATTCCGCTTTGCTCAACACAAAGCTGCTATTTGGGGGTCAAAAATCTGATTTCAAGCGGCGAACAGAACTTTTTGTTAAAACAAATTCAACTTTGTTTAAGCCATACACAATTTCCATCACTGCTGGCCTGTAATTTTTCCAGCATCGCTTGATGAGCTGCCAACTCCATTGCGTCAGCCTCAATGACCTTTAATGCTGAACGTGGACGTTCCATTGTCGTGATCTCATTTTGCTCAGCATCGTGTTGCGGTTCGAATTGCTCTGCCGCCAGTGACAAGCTGACCTGACCGCCCGTCATCATCAGATAGACGTCTGCCAGAATCTCGGCATCTAATAAGGCACCATGTAATTCCCGGTTGGAATTATCCACCCCATAGCGTTTACATAATGCATCCAGATTATTTTTCTGACCTGGATGTTTATCCCGCGCCAGTTTTAACGTGTCCATCACTGAACAAATATCGTCAATTTTGGCAGTATGGCCTAACTTGGTTAATTCGTGATTTAAGAATCCAACGTCAAACGCCGCGTTATGAATAATCAACTCAGCACCTTCGATAAACCGAAGAAAATCTGCAGCAATATCTGCAAATAAAGGTTTATCGGCTAATGATTCATTGGTAATGCCATGGACCTCTATCGCTCCGGCATCTATTTCCCGCTGTGGGTTTATGTATTGATGAAACGTCTCACCGGTCAACCGACGATTTACTAATTCAACACAGCCGATTTCAATAATGCGGTGATCATCTGCTGTACTTAGTCCAGTGGTTTCAGTATCTAAAACAATTTGTCGTTGACTGGTTTGCTCTGCCATCGGTTAATCCTGTTGTGCAATTAGAGTACGGGCGGCTACCGCCAGCTGGTCGGCACGTTCATTTTCCGGGTGACCATCATGACCGCGAACCCATTGCCAGGATAATTTATGTGGCTGGGAGGCGGCGTCCATACGTTGCCATAAATCAGCATTTTTCACTGGTTGCCGGGCGGTGGTTCGCCAATTTTTGGCTTTCCAGCCTTTCAACCATTCGGTCATCCCTTTCATCACATATTGTGAATCAGTGGTAATGGTGACATGACAGGGTCTTTTCAATGCTTCCAAACCAGCTATAACTGCCATCATCTCCATTCGATTATTGGTGGTCATTTTTTCGCCGCCGGATAACTCCTTTTCGTTATCTTTGGCACGAAGAATGGTTCCCCAACCTCCGGGCCCCGGATTACCACTGCAGGCACCATCGGTAAAAATTTCAACGTGTTCCATTAATGCTCTTTTCGTGTTGCTGAGGGATTCACCAGTTGTGGTCTGGGAAATAATTTCCTATTTTGCCATCGGCTTGGCAATGGGGTCACCAGAAAAGTGCGTTTTTTAGCGACAATTGCGGTGACGCCACCAAGATATGGCCAGAGACGTCGCCCCCATCTTTCTAAAAAACCACCGCGTTTAATCCAGCGTTCATTTTGCCATGGAGGACAGTAAATAATAGATCGTGCCTCCACCACATCAAAATCCAATAATGACAGCCAGTCTTTTAAACGTTGACGTGAAAAAAACTGGCCCCGCCAAGGCAAACGATCCTGCCAGGAAAATAACCGACGTAAACCCCATACGCTAAACGGATTAAAGCACAGCACTACGAGTGTGCCATCTTCATTTAACACTCGGTCAGCTTCACGTAACAATTGATGCGGTTGGCGGGAAAATTCCACCACATGCTGCAACAGCATCACGTCAACACTGTCAGATTTAAATGGCAGTTGCTCACTTTGCGCATAAAATTGTCCGCTGCTTCCCATTAAAGCCTGATAACAAGGTCGTAAGGAAGTCGGTAGAATAAGGCTTTGTCCGCCAAGCTGCAGCTGAAAAAAGCCATGCAACTTTGCCTGTTGATACTTTAGCCATTGCTGTTCCTGGCTTTGTATATAACGGGCAAGAGAAGATTGCCACCATTGTGTCATCTCGCGGTCTTGCTCTTTATAATTACACATAGGCCATTCCGGCGGAGTTAGAAATGTTACAAATTCATGCTGTTAAAGCATTTAATGATAATTATATCTGGTTGCTCCAGTCAGCTGAGAATCAAGATGTATTAATTGTTGATCCGGGTGATGCAGGTCCAGTGATTAACTTTATAGAAAAAAACGATCTGCATCCTGCGGCCATTTTAGTCACCCATCATCATAACGATCACGTTGGCGGTATCCGCCGCCTCGACGATTTGTATGATCTGCCCGTTTTTGGTCCGCAACGTGAACATATCAAAACAGTCGATACACCTTTGTATGCTCAGGCTGACCAACAACTGCATCCATCTTTTCCGCACTTCAGAGTAATCGATACTCCTGGACACACTCCCGGTCATATCAGTTACCTGGTAGAGAATAACCTGTTCTGTGGCGACACATTATTTGCTGGTGGGTGTGGTCGCCTGCTTGGAGGCACAGCAGAACAGTTATTTGATTCGCTGCAAAAAATAAAACAATTACCTGACGATACTCGGATTTATTGTGCGCATGAATATACCCTGGCTAACCTGCAGTTTGCCAAAGCCGTTGATCCCAAGAATAACGACCTGCTTGAACGCTTAGCGAAAACTGTGGCGTTAAGAGAACAACAGATCGCCACCGTGCCATCACAGCTAGAAGTGGAAAAACGCACTAATCCATTTTTGCGGTGTGATGATGCTGCGATAAAAAAAGCGGCTGAAGCTTACGCTGATCAGCCGCTTGATTCGCCTTTGGCGGTATTTAAGGTATTACGCACCTGGAAGGATGACTTCTAGGCTCTAAAAGCTCCTAGGCTGATTCATTTTCAGTCTGGCTCGATTCATTGGCAGCATCCACATTATTAAAATGCACATCCATTTGTGGATAAGGAATACTGATGCCGTTTGCATCAAACGCCAGTTTGATGGTTTCAATCAGATCAGCCCTAACAGTGGCCAAATCCGATGCGTTTACCCACGGCCAGACATTGAAAGTAATACTGCTATCGCCCAGTTCGGCAACACGGATAATCGGCTCGGGATCGTTAAGCACCAATTCATGGCCCGTGACAATATCAGTAATGATTTGTTTGGCTTTGAGCAAATCATCGTCATAACCAATGCCAAATACCATATCAATACGCCGGGTATCTCGGGCTGAGTAGTTGGTAATGACACCTGCATAGATATTACCATTCGGCACAATCACTTCACGGTTATCCGGTGTTCGCATCACAGTGTTAAAGATGGTGATTTGCTCAACAATACCGAGTACGCCAGCAACCTCTACAAAGTGACCAATTCTGAATGGTCGATACATGATCAACATTACGCCGGCAGCAAAGTTCTGTAATGAATCCTTTAACGCCAATCCCACAGCTAAGCCGGCAGCACCCAGCACCGCTATCATCGAGGTGGTGTTTACACCCAATTGATCCAAGGCAGCGATTAACACAAACAGGAGTAGTAGGATATTAATGATGGAGCTGGAAAAATTAATCAGGATCGGATCCATGTTGGCCCGGACCATAATTTTTCGAGACAGCTTCACTAACCAGCTAACCACTGTGCGCCCTACAATGACAATGACAGCGGCAAAGAAAATATTCAGCAGAATGTCACCAATGACGCTGCCTGTTCCGGTTTCCATGTTATTTCCTCTTTTGAATGGTTTTGACGATATCTTGTATTAATTTTGGCCCCTGATAAATCAAGCCACTATATATTTGAATCAGTTGAGCACCCGCCTCCAGCTTTTGCATCGCATCTTCTGCGCTCATAATGCCACCAGCAGCAATGATCGGCATGTCCGCCGGTAAAGCCTGTCGGAATTGTCGAACAATTTCTGTTGATTTGGCAAATACCGGTTTACCACTCAAGCCACCGGCTTCGTCAGCGTGGGCCAAGCCTGCGACAGCTTCGCGGGAAAGCGTCGTATTGGTTGCAATCACGGCATCAATCCCGACACGACTGAAGCATTCTGAAAGTTGCTGAACTTCTTCCAAGGTTAAATCCGGTGCGACTTTGACCGCCATCGGTACATAACGCTGAAATTCTTCCGCAAGTTCCGCCTGACGATTTTTCAGAGCGCTTAGAAGATTATCCAGTGCTTCGCCAAATTGCAGATTACGTAAACCGGGAGTATTGGGAGAGGAGATATTAATAGTGATGTAATCGGCATGAGGATAGGATTTTTCCAGGCCAATTAAATAGTCATCCAGCGCTTTATCAACCGGTGTATCGACGTTTTTGCCAATATTGATACCAATAAGTGTATCGGTTTGAGCGGCTTGAACCTGTTCCAGCAAATGATCTACACCAAGATTATTAAAGCCCATTCTATTAATAATAGCCTGTGCTTCTGGAAGTCGAAAAAGTCTGGGCTTGGCATTTCCCGGCTGAGGTCGAGGTGTCACAGTACCCACTTCAATAAAACCAAAACCCAAAACAGATAACGCTTCCAGGTAGTCAGCGTTTTTATCAAGCCCCGCAGCCAGCCCTACTGGATTAGGGAAACGTAATCCCATCACATGCACTGGTACCGTCGGCATTTTGGGCATTAGCAGGCCCAACAATCCAGACATTTCCATCCACTTCAGGCTGTTCATGCCTAGATGATGTGATGTTTCAGCATCCAGTTTAAACATCAGATTTCTTAGCAGCGGATACATAAAAATTATGCCTTCATTGTTATTTGGTAACCAGTAAATTTACGAATATTTAAAACGCCTTTATCCATAATCAGATATTGGCCTTTTATACCAAATAATTTACCCGCAATTTCCGGTGTTTTATCAAAATTCATAGAGCTGACTTTTTCTGGATATTGCTGCACAGGGTAGCTTATTTCCAAGGTTTTTCCATCCGTCAGTGTGGTGATGGCATCTTCCCCCAACTCCTGCTGTAAAAGCTTGATTTGATCAGCACATTCAGCTTGTAATTGATTACGCTGCTCTGCAAGATCAATTGCTTCTGCAGGGCCGCGCAACATTTTCCGCCAGTCAGTGCGGTCCGAAACATGATTTTTAAACATGACTTCAACCAAACCGGAATGATAACGGCTACTCACTCGAAAAATGGGCAACGCCTGGGTTGCTCCCTGATCCAGCCAGCGTGTCGGCATTTGCGAAATTCGGGTAATCCCCACTTTGATCCCTGAACTATTCGCCAGATAAACAATATGATCCTGCATACAGACCTGAACACCCCACTCAGGTTCACGACAGGTTCCTTGAGCAAAATGGCATAACTCTGGTTTCATAAAGCACAAATCACATTGCGCCAGTTTTTGTGAACAAGGAAAACAGAATCCACCGCTATAGCTTTTCTTGGTCATTCTCTGGCAGTTCTGGCAACGAATCTCACCCGCATAAATCAGCTGTATATTCGATCCAATAAGCGGATTCATCGGGAGCTGTTGCTCTCCCAAAATCATTTGATAATTTACTGGCCCATCAGTTTCTGGCAGGGTCGCCTGCATCTTGTTAAGTTGTCCTGCTAATTCTGTCACTAGGGAAACCTTTGTCTTCAAATTAGCGGATAGTTTAACGTAGCAGGACAGCCAGACCTATCCACTGTTAGGTATTTATTCAAAAGTCTGAAAGCATTACTGTTTTGTAAATTTTATTCCGCTGCAGCAGAGGCGGAGATGAAAGATCAACAAGCCATAGAAATTAAGGAGTATTCAGTTGCGGGCAGAAACGACCGGGGAGTTAAAGACTGGTCTTTAACCATTTATTCCGGTATATATTGAGCACAATTATGTGCTTACGACATTATGATAAACCTTTATGTTAAAAAATAAAAATCGTCTATGGCCCCTGTTTGCAGTGCTTTCGGTACTCTTTAGTGGTTGTAGCACAACCCCAAAACATACTGAAACTGTCAGCGCTGAACCGTCTCAGAAAACCTCACATGGTCCATTAACAAAACACACCAACTGGAAAAAAAATCAGCTGACACAGCTGAGTCCACTGGATTTGGATTTATCGGTTCTTGATGAATCGTTAACTGATCCTCAAGTCACTGATGTCTGGCAACGTATTCGTGATGGTTATCAGCTGGCTGAATATCAGGATCTGGATCCAGAAACCCAAAGTCGCCTTACCTGGTTTGCCAACCATCCGGAATATTTCAATAAAGTCGTTGAGCGTGCCCGCCCCTATCTTTTCTATATCGTCGAAGAACTCGAAAGTCGCGATATGCCGTTGGAAATTGCTTTATTGCCAATTATTGAAAGTGGTTACCAACCTTTTGCACTCTCATCAGGACAAGCTGCCGGTATCTGGCAATTTATTCCGGCTACTGGGCGTGTATTTGGACTTGAGCAAAACTGGTGGTATGACGGTCGCCGTGATGTTATTCAATCCACTAATGCGGCACTGGACTATCTGCAGAAGTTGCATAACGACTTCAACGATTGGGAGCTTGCCATAGCCGCTTACAATGCCGGTGAAGGTACAGTAGGTCGTGCCATCAAACGCAACAGGGAAGCCGGTTTGCCGACTGACTTCTGGTCTCTTGAGTTGCCGGCAGAAACCACAGCCTATGTCCCTAAACTCTTGGCCGTAGCACAGTTGGTAAAACAACCGGCCCATTATGATCTGCAACTGGCTCCGGTGGCCAATAAACCCTATCTGAGCGTGGTAAATGTCGGTAGCCAGATTGATTTATCTCTGGCTGCGAATCTTGCTGATATCACACTTGATGAGCTTTATCTGTTAAACCCGGGCTTTAATCGCTGGGCAACGGCACCACAGGGACCACATGAACTGGTGCTGCCTTCAATCAAAGCAACCGCATTTGAAACAGCATTACTGGATATTTCGGAAAAAGATCGGCTGCATTGGAAACGCCATGAAGTAAAACCGGGAGAGTCATTGAGCAAAATCGCCGCTATGCATCACACGACGGTTGCCGAGCTGAAAAAAGCCAATAAAATTAACAGTAACTTTATCCGTGCAGGAGCACACCTGTTAATACCTGTTTCCACTGCTCTGGCAGATGAAGCTGAAGCAACTGCATTGGCGAAACGGAAATTGCAGCAGGGGAAAAAATTTAACTATTCGGTGAAAGCGGGCGATACGTGGTGGAACATTGCCAAAGCACATACTGTTGATGTGTTTGAATTAACCCAATGGAACAAAAAAACACCTTCGGATATTTTGCATTCAGGCCAGCAATTGATTATCTGGCAACCCAATCAGACTGTTTCTAAACTAAAAGTTATTAACTACACTATTCGTAATGGTGATTCACTTTGGACGATTTCCCGTAAATTTAATGTTACGGTGGATAAAGTTAAGGAATGGAATGGTTTAAGCGATCGCACTTTATTACAACCAGGACAAAAGCTGACTTTGTACGTCGATCCAACTATCCAAATCAGCCATAGTTAATCGTGTTACACATCGCGCTCTATGAGCCTGAAATCCCGCCCAATACCGGTAATATTATCCGCCTATGCGCCAACACAGGGGCACAACTGCATCTGATTGAGCCATTGGCTTTTGTTTTGGATGATAAACGTCTTAGAAGAGCTGGGCTGGACTACCATGAATTTGCACCGGTAAAAGTGCATGCTGATTTTGCAGCATTTCAACAATGGCAGCAAAATCGACCTTTGTTTGCATGTACCACTAAGGCGAAACAATTTCACCATCAGGCAACCTTTATCGATGAAAGTATTCTGTTGTTTGGTCCGGAGTCACGTGGATTGCCAGCAACGATATTGGACAGTTTGCCTGATAGGCAGAAAATTCGGATTCCCATGTATCCAGAAAGCCGCAGCCTGAATCTTTCCAATGCTACGGCAATTATTCTGTATGAAGCCTGGCGACAATTAGACTATAACGGAGCGGTATAAAATACCGCCCCTGATTTAAGATTTCTATTATCTATTGGGCCAGACTAATCATACGTGGCCCATCCTTAAGGGGAATGGAGCTGGTTTGTTTTCCTTGCTGTAAATCAATAATCGATAATGAGTTACTAAACCAATTGGTGACGTAAGCATGCTGTTGATCAGTTGATAGCTCAACACTTTCCGGCATTTTTTCAGTTTTGATAGTCTGCGTTATTTGCAGACTTCCCGCATCAAACTCCACCAGAGTGTTGTCATTCTGATTCACCACATAAAACCGCTTGCCGTCATCGCTCACCGTAACACCATAAGGCGCTTTACCAGGTTTGAGATCAGCAGTTTTTTCATAGGTTTTCGTGTCAATTACCGTCAACGAATTATCTTTCACACAAGTAACGTAAAGATGACCATTAATCGGATTAAATGCAACGGCATAAGGACGTTCCCCCGTTTCTATGGTTGCATACAGATCCGGCGTATCAGCATCAAGCACCATTACAGAATTACCTTCACGGTTAGCCACAAACACCTTGCGTCCATCGGGATCTATTGCAATACCGGCAGGGCTCTCCCCAACCGCAAGGAGATCCACCAATTGCCTGCTCGTAGTGTTAATCACTAATAATGCATTTCTGGACCAGTCCGTCACAAAAAGTTGAGACTTTTGGCTATCCAGAATCATAGCAAAAGGCTGGCCTCCTGTTTTTATCTCATTGATTAATTCAAAGCTATTCAAATCAATTACTGACAACTTGCCTTGCTCAGGATGCGAAAGATAAATAACGTCGTTGGATTTATCAACAGCAACCATTACCGGACCAGCAGAAACCTCTACCGCTTTTGTTATTTCATCTGTTTTTGAATTAAATAGAGAAAGATGATTACCTGCCTGGCTACTGATATAAAAATCGTCAGCTAATGCTACTGCAGGTAATATTCCCAGACAAAAAATAAGTGGTTTAATGGACATCACTGATTATTTTTCCAAGCTGGCTTTTAAACCTTCCAACCCTGACTTTGCGTATTCAGTCATGGCTTTAACGGCGGCTTCATCATTCAGGTTTTCCGGCGGAAAATTTCCGGTGTCAGCACGATAAAAACGACCACTCCAACTTACTTTACTACCGGTATCAGCTGCTTCTACTTCGATACCGATTGTATAAAAACTGACAGGTATAGCTTCAATATTTTCGGTTAATAAACGGTATCCGATGTAATGACGCTCAGCATCTGATTCATCAAGACTTTCGGTAATTTCCCCGCCGGATTTTAAGGTCACGATTCTGGTCGCTTCATCCTGCATGGTGATTGATTCCACTGCCGGATGCCATTTATCCAATTGGTCAAAAGCATTAACTTTTTGCCATACAGTGGCGACATCTGCATCAATATTAATGTGTTCATCAACGCGTTGTGGCGTAGGTCCATGAGCAAAAACACTGCTACTCAATAGCACTAAACCCAAACTTGCCAGCGATAGTTTATTAATCATTTTATTCACGTTCTAACCTTTTTCATCAAAAAATAAATTTACTTAGGACTTCTATTTGTATTGCCTAGAGTCTCAATATAATTATTTATAATTCCAATCTGCGTGTATTTATATGTTTTATCCGTATTGCCGACTTTAACAATATTTTTATAAACCCAGAACTCTACCGTCCCACTTTCATTTTCACGCTTCATTATCTCTGCAGGCTCCCCCAGCTTTTCTCTTACAAAACCAGCATTTTTACCTGAAAACATTTTGACAAACTCAAACTCACCTACAGGTAATATTAACGCCTCTTCAGAATAGGCAACATTCAGTGAAAATAGGGCAATGAATGCAGAAATAACGACTGTGTTTAAAAATTTTTTCATTAAATTTTTCTCCAATAAAATCTCGACTTATCCTACAGATTGTCTGCATTGGCCAAATAGAGCAGATGGCTCACATCATTTAGGGAATATGTCATGGTTATAGTTATGACTTTTTCCTGTTTTTTATTTTTTTATAACTTTCATCATTATTGGCATATACATATCAAAAATAATCGTCATAAAATAGTCGTTTATCTCAAAATTAAATATGGGCGAAATTACATGATGTCACCTAAATTATCCCCTGCAGATAAAAGCAACAGGGGCAAAATTGATTTGGCTGTCATTATGGGGGCGTCGCTACTGACCTATTTTGTTGCTGGATATTTCGACTTGGCTGAACGCTGGATTAACTGGGCAGCATTAGGAGAGTTTTACCAACTGGATGAAATTATCTTTGTATTACTGGTATTCAGTATTGGATTGATGTGGTTTGGCCGAAGACGTTATATCGAACTGCAATACACCTTAAAACGTAATCTTGAAATTAAAACCAAACTCGAAATGCAAAATGCTGATAATGCAAAGTTATTGTTACAAAACCGTGCGCTTATTAAACATATCACCCAGGTCAGGGAAGCAGAACGTAATCACCTTGCCTCAGAATTACATGATGTATTCGGACAATATCTTGCCGCAATTGATGTGAATGCTTCCGTTGCCATCAAGTACAAAACTGAAGATCCTAAACTTCAAGCTATCCTCAAGACCATCCAGGACAGTGCAAGCTTTCTGCGTAACGTTACCCGTTCACAGTTACGCAGTTTAAAACCTCCTGGTCTTGAAACCGTTGGACTTTCAGCAGCTATTGAAGACCTGATTGGGCAATGGCAAATGTCTTTTCCAGATTACGAGATCAATATCGCTATTGAGGTAGACGATCAGCTTGTTGACTATGACACCGCATTAACTATTTACCGCAGCCTGCAGGAAGCGTTAACCAACATTACCCGTCATGCAGAAGCCAGCTCAATTCATATTGATTTAATTACTCAAAACAAATCAGCCCAACCTAACGATATCAGTCTGACCATCCGCGACAACGGAATAGGGTTTGATCCCAATGAAGGTATGGGTAATGGACTTGGACTGATTGGTATACGTGAACGGGTACATGCTTTAAATGGCCAGTTCAATCTGCACCCAGCAGACCCTACAGGCACCGTTCTAGCGCTCCATATTCCGTTATGAAAATCAACGTAACCAATACATGTAAATAATAATGAGGCATCAGAAGATATGAACAAACAACGTACAACCATATTATTAATAGACGATCATGCCATTCTCAGAGAAGGCTATCAGCAACTACTCGAGTCGGCTGGTTTCGAAGTGATTGGACAATCCGGAAATGCTGAAGAGGGGTATCAGGCGTTTATCGCTTTGCAACCTAAAGTCTGCATTATCGATTTGACCATGCCTGGTACCGGGGGATTAGAGTGTGTCAGAAGGATCTGTAACCGAGATAAAGATGCCCGTATTTTAGTCTGCAGCATGCATGAAGAAACCACTTTGGCCATGCGTGCACTGGAGCTTGGTGCAATTGGCTACATCACCAAGTCATGCTCATCTGATGTACTGATTGAAGCAGTAAAATCTGTCGCCGAGAAGCGTCATTATCTAGGTGCCGAAGTTGCACGTTCCATTGCGATGGAAAAATTGATTAAAACGGAGCAGAAAATTGATTCCCTTTCACATCAGGAATTTGCTGTTTTCAGGATGGTTGCTGAAGGAATGAGTATTGAGGAAATTTCAAAAAGTCTTACATTGGCCCCTAAAACGGTATCAAATTATAAAACGAATATGATGCGTAAACTTGGCACAACCAAGCTTGCAGATATTATTTTCCTCGCCCAGAAAATTGGTTTGATACACCCACCAAATAATCAATAGCTCCGTAAAATGGCTGTACAACAAGGTAAAAGCTTATCACCCTGACAATTATGTGAAGACTTCCCTACAACAGAGGTGGCAAGGCTCTCTATCCCATAACCCTCCTAAAAACTGATGATATCAACGGTGCACAGCCGCATTTTCGAATGTGTGCTGAGACACAGGGTCAGCGAAAGCTGACATCCAGTAAAAATAGGAGGATATATGAGAGAGAAAAAACTAAGCCGGTTAACAAAAACCGGTTCAGCTGCATTGGTCAGCTCTGTCATCGGCATGATGACAGTAGGCGCTGCATTCGCCAATGACAAGCTGGTTGAACTTCAAAAGGATGAAGCTAACTGGGTTATGCAGGGTAAGAACTATTCTGCAGATCATTACAGTACTTCAAAACAAATCAATAAAAAGAACGTCAGCAAACTATCACCATCGTGGACATTCTCCACAGGTGTGCTGAATGGTCATGAAGGTGCGCCTTTGGTTGTCGGTGACATGATGTACATTCACTCACCATTTCCAAACAACACTTTTGCTATCAACTTGAATGATCCTGGCACTATCGTCTGGGAACATAAACCAAAACAAGATCCAGCAGCTCGTGCAGTTGCATGTTGTGACGTGGTCAATCGTGGTCTGGCTTACTGGCCTGGTGACGATAAAACACCAGCAATGATTGTGAAAAGTCAGCTGGATGGCCATGTTGTAGCATTGAATGCTGAAACCGGTGAGCTTCATTGGCAGGTTGAAAATGGTGATATCAGTGTTGGTCAGACCCAAACTCAAGCACCATTTGTAGTAAAAGACCTGGTCATTCAAGGCTCTTCTGGTGCTGAACTTGGTGTTCGTGGCTATGTAACTGCTTTTGATATTCACACTGGTGAAATGGCCTGGCGCTGGTATGCAACTGGCCCTGATTCAGAAATCGGTCTGGCTAAGGACTTTAACAGTGCAAACCCACATTACGGCCAAAAAGATCTGGGCCTGAAAACCTGGGAAGATGAAGCCTGGAAAATCGGTGGTGGTACTAACTGGGGTTGGTATGCCTATGACCCTGACTTAGAAATGTTCTACTACGGTTCAGGTAACCCTGCTCCTTGGAACGAAACCATGCGTCCTGGTGATAACAAATGGACCATGACTATCTGGGGTCGTGATGCTGATACTGGTTTAGCCAAATTCGGTTATCAAAAAACACCTCATGATGAGTGGGACTACGCTGGCGTTAACGTCATGATGCTTTCCGAGCAAAAAGACAAAAGCGGCAAAATGCGTAAATTGCTGACTCACCCTGATCGTAACGGCATTATCTATACGCTGGATCGTGAAACTGGTGATTTGGTTTCTGCTGACAAAATGGATGACACTGCTAACTGGGTGAAAAAAGTGGATCTGGAAACAGGCCTGCCAATTCGTGACCCGGAATTCAGTACGAGAATGGGTCACCGTTCACGTGATATTTGTCCTTCAGCCATGGGGTTCCACAACCAGGGTATGGATTCATACGATCCTGAAAGACAAAACTTCTACTTAGGTATCAACCATCTTTGTATGGATTGGGAACCGTTCATGCTGCCTTACCGTGCAGGTCAGTTCTTCGTAGGTGCAAACGTATGGAGCTATCCAGGACCTAAAGGTGATCGTCAACGTGGTATTGGTTCAGGCCAGGTTAAAGCATACAACGCCATTACTGGTGAATTTGCTTGGGAGAAAATGGAAAAATTCTCAATCTGGGGTGGCACCATGGCCACAGCTGGTGGCCTGGTATTCTACGGCACACTCGATGGCTTCATCAAAGCTCGTGATGCAGACAACGGTGACTTGCTGTGGAAATTCAAACTTCCTTCAGGCGCTATCGGTCATCCAATGACTTACACCCATGATGGTATTCAATATGTTGCCATTAATTATGGTGTAGGTGGTTGGCCTGCAGTTGGTCTGGTGTTTGACTTGAATGACCCATCAGCTG
>Ga0207884_1000223_pt1 | contig 47959 bp, 52 predicted proteins | sample MalvirmetaMSP144_FD_184236 | JGI IMG/M metagenome (GOLD analysis project Ga0207884, IMG submission 184236) | Marine viral communities from the Deep Pacific Ocean - MSP-144 (SPAdes) | ecosystem: Environmental > Aquatic > Marine > Oceanic | place: Pacific Ocean | collected 2011-07-08 | reverse complement strand
AGATAAGCCTCTGGTTTTAATGGAGATATAAGGGTTATGGAACAGCAGATGCAAAGGCCCTGCTGCGTTTGAAGACGAACTGCATACCCAACCAAGAAAAGGACGCCTGAAATGAACCTCAAAAAACACGTGAAACTTGGCCTCTCTGCGCTCGCTCTCTCCATCTCTTTTAACTCCGTTGCAGCGGAAGATCCCATCAAGGTGGGCATCCTGCATTCGCTGTCTGGCACCATGGCTATCAGTGAAACCGTTCTGAAAGACACCGTTGAAATGCTGATCGAACAACAGAACGCCAAGGGCGGTGTGCTCGGTCGTCAGATGGAAGCGGTTGTTGTAGACCCGGCCTCCAACTGGCCGCTGTTTGCTGAAAAAGCCCGCGAACTGCTGGCCCAGGAAAAGGTCGACGTGATCTTCGGTAACTGGACCTCGGTTTCCCGCAAGTCCGTACTGCCGGTGGTGGAAGAGCTGAACGGCCTTCTGTTTTACCCGGTACAGTACGAGGGTGAGGAATCCTCTGAAAACGTCTTCTACACCGGCGCTGCGCCCAACCAGCAGGCGATTCCTGCGGTTAACTACCTGATGAACGAAATCGGCGTGGAGCGCTGGGTTCTGGCAGGTACCGACTACGTATACCCGCGCACTACCAACAAGATCCTTGAGACCTACCTGATGGACATGGGTGTGGCAAAGGAAGACATCATGATCAACTACACGCCGTTCGGTCACTCGGATTGGCAGAACATCGTCTCCGACATCAAGCGCTTCGGTTCCGCCGGCAAGAAGACCGCCGTGGTCTCCACCATCAATGGCGACGCCAACGTGCCCTTCTACCGTGAACTGGGTAACCAGGGCATCGCGGCCTCCGACATCCCGGTCGTTGCCTTCTCCGTGGGCGAGCAGGAACTCTCCGGTATCGACACCGGCCCGCTGGTTGGCCACCTGGCCGCCTGGAACTACTTCATGAGCGTGGACAACGACGCTAACTACGACTTCATCGACCAGTGGATCGAGCACACCGGCAATGATGAAGCGGTCACCAACGACCCGATGGAAGCGCACTACATCGGCTTCAACATGTATGTGGAAGCGGTCAAGAAGGCCGGCACCACAGATGTTGATGCGGTAAAAGACGCCATCATCGGTGTGACCGTGCCCAACCTCACCGGTGGCTACGCCGCCATGATGCCCAACCACCACATCACCAAGCCGGTGCTGATCGGCGAGATCCAGGACAACGGCCAGTTTTCTGTGGTTTGGGAAACCTCTGGTCTGGTCGCGGGCGATGCCTGGTCTGACTACCTGCCTGGTTCGCGGGACATGATTGCAGATTGGCGCAAGCCGTTGTTCTGCGGCACGTTCAACACCGCAACCGGCACCTGTGGCGCGTCTGCGGGCGAAATGGCCGCTGAAGCCGAGTAAGGCTCAGACGGTAAAGCACCATCGACAGCCGGGGGTAGTTAAGCCTCCGGTTGTTGCCCCGCAACACGCTTGAAACAGACAGGACACTCTCATGAGCATCTGCCGATCGCCCACATTGCTGCTTATCGCCCTGTTTTCCCTGCTATCGCTGCCTGCAACGGCGCAGGAAGAGGATCCTGGCAAGGCTCTGCTGATCAATCTCGCAGAGGCGCCGGCCAGTAAAGTGGAAGAGGCGGTGAACGCCATTGTCAGCAGTGGTGATGAAAGAGCCAGGGGCTGGCTCGAAGCTTACGGAAATAACCGCCTGAGCCGGGTAAAAGACACCGGGCAGGTTGTATTGGTACTGAACAACCGGGGCAGGGACTGGGAAATTGCCGATCCGCTGACCGGAGAGAATATGGGTGAAATGTCCCGCCGTGAGCTGGACAGAGTCGCCATCAATAACCGCATACGGGGCCAGCTTGAAGGCATACTGGCCATGCTGGACCTGAATGCCAAAGACCCGGATGTGCGTGAAGCGTCCGCGCAGGACATGATGGGCAAAGTGGATGCTTCCCTGGTCGAGCCGCTCGAGGCTCAGCTGGCGAAAGAAGAAGACGCGGCCGTACGCAACCGTATTGAAGAAGCCCTGGCCATCTACCGGGTGGGCGAGGGCAACCTGGAGGCCGTGGACGTGCTCGCCGGCAGTCTTCATCCCCGGGCCCGCGCCGCTTTGAACGAAGCCGTTCGCGGGGACAACGAGGCGCTGGCTCAACGTGCCGCCAGGGCCCTCGAAAGCATTGAACAGAAACTCCAACTGAACCGCGCCGCCGAGACCCTCTATTTCGGCCTCTCCCTTGGTTCGGTTCTGGTACTCGCCGCCATCGGCCTGGCCATCACCTTTGGCGTGATGGGCGTGATCAACATGGCCCACGGCGAACTGATCATGCTGGGTGCCTACACCACCTGGGGCATGCAGCAACTCTTTCCCGACCAACCCGGGCTGGCGCTGATCCTGTCGATTCCCGCCGGGTTCATGGTTGCCGCCACCGCCGGCATCATTATTGAGCGAAGCGTGATCCAGTACCTCAAAGGCCGGCCGCTGGAAACCCTGTTGGCCACCTTCGGCATCAGCCTGATCCTGCAGCAGCTGGTGCGCACCGTGATCTCGCCGCAAAACCGTACCGTGGTAACGCCGGACTGGATGAGCGGTTCCCTGGTGATCAACGACGCGCTCTCGCTGACCCTGAACCGCCTCTACGTACTGGCCTTTGCATTGATTGTCTTCGCAGGGCTGATGCTGATCATGCGCAAGACCCGCCTGGGTCTGGAAGTGCGCGCCGTTACGCAGAACCGTGCCATGGCCCGTTCCATGGGCATCCGCGCCACCCGGGTAGACATCATGACCTTTGCCCTGGGCTCCGGCGTCGCCGGCCTGGCCGGTGTGGCACTGTCCCAGCTCACCAACGTGGGCCCGAACCTGGGCCAGAACTACATCATCGATTCCTTCATGGTGGTGGTGTTCGGCGGCGTCGGTAACCTCTGGGGCACGCTCATTGCCGGGCTTTCCCTGGGCACCATCAACCAGCTGCTCGAACCCTGGGCCGGTGCCGTACTCGCCAAGATCATCGTGCTGGTGTTCATCATCCTGTTCATCCAGAAACGGCCGAAGGGGCTCTTCCCCCAGAAAGGCCGGGCAGCGGAGGGTTAAGTTATGTGGTTAACAAGACCCTTACAGGAACGTTCAACCCAGATCTTTCTCGGCGTGCTGTTTGCGGCCGTGGTGGTGGTGAGTTTCCTCCATGTGTTCATGCCCGAGGACAGCGCCCTGCATGTGAGCGCCTTTACCGTCACGTTGCTGGGCAAATACCTCTGCTATGCCCTGCTGGCGGTGGCGGTAGACCTGGTATGGGGCTATCTCGGTATCCTCAGCCTGGGCCATGGCGCCTTCTTTGCCCTCGGCGGCTATGCCATGGGCATGTACCTGATGCGCCAGATTGGTGATCGCGGCGTGTATGGCGACCCGATCCTGCCGGACTTCATGGTGTTCCTGAACTGGCAGGAGCTGCCCTGGTTCTGGCACGGGTTCGACATGGCCTGGTTTGCCTTCATCATGGTGCTGCTGGCCCCGGGCCTGCTGGCGCTGGTGTTCGGCTTCCTGGCGTTCCGCTCACGGGTGACCGGGGTGTACCTCTCCATCATCACCCAGGCGCTGACCTTCGCCCTGATGCTTGCCTTCTTCCGCAACGAGATGGGCTTTGGCGGCAACAACGGCCTCACCGACTTCAAAGACATTCTCGGCTTTAACCTGCGCACCGACGCCACCCGCCTCGGGCTGTTCATTGCCACCGGTATCGCCCTGGCCATCGGCTACGTGATTTGCCGGGGCATTGTGACCAGCAAGCTGGGCCGGGTGAGTGTCGCCTGCCGGGATGCCGAGGCCCGTACCCGCTTCCTGGGTTACCGGGTGGAGCGGGTGCAGCTGTTTGTCTTCGTGGTCTCCGCCATGCTGGCGGGTGTGGCCGGCGCGCTGTACGTGCCTCAGGTAGGCATCATCAACCCCAGCGAATTCTCGCCGCTGTTCTCCATCGAGATCGTGGTGTGGGTGGCCCTGGGTGGCCGGGCAACCCTCTACGGCGCGGTGATCGGGGCCATCCTGGTGAACTACGCCAAAACCGTGTTCACCGGCATCATGCCGGACGCCTGGCTGTTCGCCCTCGGCGGCCTGTTTGTGCTGGTGACCGTGTTCCTGCCCAAGGGCATTGCCGGGCTGCTGCAGAAGCGCCGGAAAGCCAGGGAAGATGACGATACCCCCACCGCGCAGGAGGCGACTGTATGAGCTTTTTTCAGGAGCTGACCGACCGCGAGCATGTGTTCGAGTTTCTGACCCAGGTGCAGTCCCCGGTGGACGTGCGCCACGGGCCAATCCTGTACCTGGAAGACGTGAACGTAAGCTTTGACGGCTTCAAGGCCATCAACAACCTCAACCTCACCATCGACGACGGCGAGCTGCGCTGCATCATCGGCCCCAACGGGGCGGGTAAAACCACCATGATGGACATCATCACCGGTAAAACCCGGCCGGACACCGGCTCGGTGTGGTTTGGCAGCCGTCACAACCTGCTCACCATGAACGAGCCGGACATCGCCAGCCTTGGCATCGGTCGCAAGTTCCAGAAACCCACGGTGTTTGAAGCGCTCACCGTGTTCGAAAACCTGGAGCTGGCCATGGCGGCCGACAAGCGAGTGTTCCCCACGCTCACCGCCATCATGAAAGCCGAATACCGTGACCGCATCGACGAAGTTCTGGAGATGATCGGCCTGGAATCCCTGCGCGACCGCCTCGCCGGCATTCTCTCCCACGGCCAGAAGCAGTGGCTGGAAATCGGCATGCTGCTGATGCAGAAACCCCGGCTGCTGCTGGTGGACGAACCGGTAGCGGGCATGACCGAGCAGGAAATGGAACGCACCGCCGAACTGCTCACCAGCCTCGCCGGCAAACAGTCGGTGGTTGTGGTGGAGCACGACATGGGCTTCGTTCGCTCCATCGCCCGCAAGGTGACCGTGCTCCACCAGGGCAGCGTTCTGGCGGAAGGCTCCATGGACCAGGTTTCCAACGATCCGGAAGTTATCAAGGTGTATCTCGGGGAGGAGGCGTGATGCTGAAGATTGAAAAGCTCAACCAGTTCTATGGCGAAAGCCACACCCTCTGGGATCTCGACCTCGACGTGCCCCAGGGCCAGTGCACCTGCGTGATGGGCCGCAACGGCGTGGGCAAGACCACCCTGATGAAATGCATCATGGGCGAGGAAACCACCAAAAGCGGCAGCATTGAATTTGCCGGCGACGTGGAACTCACCAAAAAGAAAGTGGAAGACCGCTCCCGCCTCGGCATTGGCTACGTGCCCCAGGGCCGGCAGATCTTCCCGCTGCTGACCGTGGAAGAAAACCTGCGCACCGGCCTGGCCGTGCGCAAGGACGGCAGCAAGAAAATCCCCGAGCGGGTGTACGAGCTGTTCCCGGTGCTGAAAGAAATGCGCCACCGCCGCGGTGGTGACCTTTCCGGCGGCCAGCAGCAGCAACTGGCCATCGGCCGCGCCCTGGTGATCGAGCCGCGCCTGCTTATCCTCGACGAACCGGGTGAGGGCATCCAGCCCAACATCGTGGCCCAGATTGGCGAGGTAATCCGCAAGCTCATCGAGGAAGACGGCCTGACCGTGCTTTTGGTAGAGCAGAAGCTTCCGTTCGCCCGCAAGTACGCCGACCGGTTTGCCATCCTCGACCGGGGTCGCCGGGTGGCGGAAGACGAAATCGCTGGCCTGACCGATGAACTCATCAAGAAGCACCTGACGGTATGACGGTTTTTGAACGCATCGAACCCGCACACGACTCCGGCCATCGTTTCGACGCCGGTCGGCACTGGGCCGCGTCCATTGCCCTGGGCTTCGACGCCCGGCCGGATGGCGGCAACACCGCTACCCGGATGACCCATGTGCGCCACAAAGGCCCGTTGCGGGTGCAACGTCCGTTTTACCCGGAAGGCCGCCATGGCTGCTGCCACGTGTACCTGCTGCATCCGCCGGGCGGCTTGGTGAGTGGTGATGCCCTGAGCATCGAGGCTCGCGTAGGTAAAGACTCACACACCCTGCTGACGACGCCGGCGGCGGCCAAGCTCTACAAGGCCGACAGCCACGGCGTGGCCTGGGCGCAGCACACCCGGCTAAAGGTGGAGCAGGGCGGCATTCTCGAATACCTGCCCCAGGAAACCCTGGCGTTTGATGGTTCCCGGGGCGAACAGAGCACCACTATCGAACTGGAAGCCGGCGCCCGATGCATCGGCTGGGAAATCCTCGCCCTCGGCCGCCCGGCCAGCAAACTGCCGTTTGTCTCGGGCCACCTGGAGCAGAAATTCCGCCTGCTGATGGACGGCCGCCCCCTGTGGCTGGAACGCCAGCTTATGGAGCCGGACCACGCCCGGTTCAAAGGCCACTGGGGCCAGGGCGGTGCCACCGTGCAGGCAACCCTCTGGGTGGTCGGCCTGGATGACGAAGCCGGCGCCATTGAGCAACTCAGGGAAACCCTGCCGGAAAGCCACCGCTGGGCGGTGACCCGCCGAAGGGGTGTGGTGCTGCTGCGCTACCTGGGGCAGGAACGAAACGAAGCCTGGGCCCTGTGCCAGCATGCCTGGGAACTGATCAGACCAAGACTCACCGGCCAGCCTGCCAGCGTTCCCCGAATCTGGCTGACCTGAATAACAAGCAGAATGCGACGCGATCAACGGAGCAAACAACGATGGAATTAACGCCAAGAGACAAAGACAAACTGCTGCTGTTCACCGCAGCCCTGCTGGCCGAGCGCCGCAAAGCCAAAGGCTTGAAGCTCAACTACCCGGAAGCCGTGGCCCTGATCAGCGCCGAAATCATGGAAGGCGCCCGCGAGGGCCGTACCGTGGCCGAGCTGATGACCGCCGGCACCGAAGTCCTCACCCGTGATGACGTGATGGACGGCATCGCCGAAATGGTCGACGAAGTGCAGGTGGAAGCCACCTTCCCCGATGGCACCAAGCTCGTCACTGTCCACAACCCGATTGTCTAAGGAGCAGACGCCATGATCCCCGGTGAATACCAGCTCAAAGACGGCGACATCGAACTCTGCGAAGGCCGCGAGCGCATCCAGATAGAGGTGGCCAATACCGGCGACCGACCGATCCAGATCGGCTCTCACTACCATTTTGCCGAAGCCAACCCGGCGCTGGATTTCGACCGCGCCAGGGCCCGTGGCTACCGCCTGGACGTGGCGGCCGGCACTGCCATCCGCTTCGAACCCGGCCAGAGCCGCGAAGTGACGCTGATCCCGTTCGCGGGCGGCCGTGAAATCTACGGTTTCCGGCAGGAAGTCATGGGCAAACTGGAGGGCCAGAAATGAAAATTACCCGACAAGCCTACGCCGACATGTACGGCCCAACCACCGGCGACCGGGTACGGCTCGGCGACACCGACCTGTGGATTGAAGTGGAAAGCGACGCCGCCCACTACGGCGACGAAGTAAAATTCGGCGGCGGCAAGGTTATCCGCGACGGCATGGGCCAGAGCCAGCGTGCCGATGCCGCCGTGATGGACACCGTGATCACCAACGCCCTGATTCTCGACTGGTGGGGCATCGTCAAAGCCGACGTGGGCATCCAGAAAGGCCGCATCGCCGCCATTGGCAAAGCCGGCAACCCGGACACCCAGCCAGACGTGACCATCGTGATCGGCCCCGGCACCGAGATCATCGCCGGAGAGGGCAAGATCCTCACCGCCGGCGGCATCGATGCCCACATCCATTTCATCTGCCCCCAGCAGGTGGAAGAAGCTCTGATGAGCGGCATTACCACCATGCTTGGCGGCGGCACCGGCCCGGCTACGGGCACCAACGCCACCACCTGCACGCCGGGCCCCTGGCACATTGGCAAGATGCTCCAGGCGGTGGATTCCCTGCCCATGAACATCGGCTTCCTGGGCAAGGGCAACGCCTCCCTGCCGGAATCCCTGGAGTTGCAGATCCAGGCTGGCGCCATTGGCCTGAAGCTGCATGAAGACTGGGGCACCACCCCGGCCAGCATCGACAACTGCCTCACGGTGGCGGACAAATACGACGTGCAGGTGGCGATCCACACCGACACCCTGAACGAATCCGGCTTCGTGGAAGACACCCTGGCCGCGTTCAAGGGGCGCTGCATCCATACCTACCACACCGAAGGCGCCGGCGGCGGCCATGCACCGGACATCATCACCGCCTGCTCCAAGGATTACGTGCTGCCGTCGTCTACAAACCCGACACGGCCCTACACCGTGAACACCATCGACGAACACCTGGACATGCTGATGGTGTGCCACCACCTGGACCCGAACATCCCGGAAGACGTCGCCTTCGCCGACTCACGCATCCGCCGCGAGACCATCGCCGCCGAGGACATCCTGCAGGACATGGGCGTGATCTCCATGATCGCCTCCGACTCCCAGGCCATGGGCCGGGTGGGCGAAGTGGTGTGCCGCACCTGGCAGACCGCCCACAAGATGAAACAGCAGCGCGGCCTGCTGCCGGAGGACGAAGACCTGGGCGCCGACAACCTGCGCGCCAAACGCTACATCGCCAAGTACACCATCAACCCGGCCATCACCCATGGCATCGCCCATGAAGTGGGTTCCGTGGAAGTGGGCAAGCTGGCGGACCTGGTGCTCTGGAGCCCGGCGTTCTTCGGCGTGAAGCCGGCCACCATTCTCAAGGGCGGCATGATTGCCGCCGCGCCCATGGGCGACCCGAACGCCTCGATTCCCACGCCCCAGCCGGTGCATTACCGCCCGATGTTCGGCGCCTTCGGCAAAGCCGCCAATGCCACCCGCCTGAGCTTTGTGAGCCAGGCAGCGATTGATGCGGGTATTGGCAAAGAGCTTGGCCTGGACAGCCCGCTATCCGCCTGCAAGGGCGTGCGTGAGGTGCGCAAGGGCGACATGAAACTGAACGACGCGTGCCCGCACATCACCGTGGACCCGCAAACCTACGAAGTGCATGCCGATGGCGAACTGCTCACCTGTGAGCCCGCCACCGAACTGCCCCTGGCCCAGCGCTACCATCTCTTTTAGTCAATACAGCTCAAGGCTGTTCTGAGCCAAGGATAAGAGGACATTTTTATGTTGGAACTGATTGAACGCATCGGTGACGTGAAATCCACCGGCATCAATACCAGCGAGATTCTGGACAACCTGATCCTGCCGTACGAACTGCGTATCCGAGGCCGGCTGCGCGCTACCACCGAAACCAACGTGGACGTAGGCCTGTTCCTGGATCGCGGCCCGGTCCTTCGGGACGGCGACCTGCTGCAGGCCAGAACCGGCGAGATCGTACGCATTCGCGCCGCCGAAGAACAGGTAGTGACGGCCCGCATCAAGTCCGGCCAGCCCCTGGCCCGCCTGTGCTACCACCTGGGCAATCGCCACGTGACACTGGCCATCGGTGAAGACGAGCAGGGCAGCTTCGTGCGCTTCCCACCGGATCACGTACTGGAAGAGCTGGCCGAGCGCCTGGGCGCCACCGTGGTACACCACACCGCCCCGTTTGACCCCGAGCCCGGCGCCTACTCGCAGGCTGGCCATTCTCATGGGCACGGCCACAGCCATTCACACGATCACGACCACGGGCACAGCCATGGCCACAGTCACAAACACACCCACTGAGGCCGCCACCCCGCAGGTGGCCGACCTGGCATTGCTGGGCCTGATGCAACTGGTCAGCCCCGCACTGCCCATCGGCGCCTTCGCATGGTCCCAGGGCCTGGAAAGCGCCTTTGAACTGGGCTGGGTTAACAACGAAGCGGAACTGGCCGAGTGGATTGAAGGCGTACTGGAAGACGGCCTCAGCCGCTGCGAACTGCCCCTGCTGGTGCGTTTGCAGACCGCGTGGGCCGAAGGCGATGCCATTGCGCTGGCAAAGTGGAACGACTGGCTGCACGCCACCCGGGAAACCGCCGAACTGAGCGACGAAGACACCCGCCTCGGCGGCGCTCTCGTCACTCTTTTGCGCAACCTGGAGCTGCTGCCGGAGCAACACCTGATTCCGGAAGAACCCGGCTACATCACCATGTTCGCCTGGGCCGCCCACAAACGCTTTGTGCCCGTTCGCCAGACGCTGCTCGGCTTCGCCTGGGCCTGGCTGGAAAACCAGCTTGCCGTGGCCTGCAAGGCATTGCCCCTGGGGCACACGGCCGCCCAGCGCATTATCGAACGGTTGCGGCCGCAGCTGGCGGTGGCGGTGGACACGGCCCTGGAACGAAACGATCACGAACTCGGGCCCATCCTGCCGGGACTGGCGCTCGGAAGTGCCCTGCATGAAACACAGTATTCACGGCTTTTCAGAAGCTGAATAACAATTGAGGAGATCTGCCATGACACATTGTCTGAGAGTTGGAGTGGGTGGCCCGGTTGGTTCCGGCAAAACCGCCCTGTTGCGCCAGTTGTGCAAAGCCCTGCGGGACCACTACGACATCGCCGTGGTGACCAACGACATCTACACCCGGGAAGACGCCGACTTCCTCCTGCGCCACGAAGCCCTGGCCGCAGACCGCATCCTCGGCGTGGAAACTGGCGGCTGCCCGCACACCGCCATTCGTGAGGACGCCTCCATGAACCTGGCGGCCATCGACGACCTGCAAAACCGCCACCCGAACCTGGAACTGGTGCTGGTGGAGTCCGGCGGCGACAACCTCTCCGCCACCTTCAGCCCGGAACTGAGCGACCTTACCCTGTACGTGATCGACGTTTCCGCCGGCGACAAGATCCCCCGCAAAGGCGGCCCCGGCATCACCAAATCCGACCTGCTGATCATCAACAAGATCGACATCGCCGACCAGGTGCACGCCTCCCTGGATGTAATGGAGCGGGACAGCAAGAAAATGCGCGGCGAACGCCCCTTCGTGTTCACCAACTTGTACGACGGGGTAGGGCTGGAGACGATCATCAGCTTCATTCTGGAGCGGGGCATGCTGCCGGAGCGCCGGCCAGAAAAACTGGCCGAAACTGCCTGAGCCAACCGAGTACAAACGAATTAAGAACCATCAGGAGAAAACCATGAAACTCACAGCCAAACTCCTCACCGCTGCCGCGTTGCTGACTGCTTCCGCCACTGCCATGGCCCACTCCGGCCACGCCGAAGGCGGCTTCACCAGTGGCCTGCTGCACCCCATGCTGGGCCTGGACCACCTGCTGGCCATGGCCGCCATCGGCTTCTGGAGCGTACGCCAGAGCAAACACATGAAAAACGCCACCCCGGCCTTCGTGATCGGTGGCATGATTCTCGGCGCCACCCTCGCCTGGGGCGGCCTGAGCCTGCCGGGCGTGGAAACCGGGATTACCTTCTCCGTACTGGTCGCCGGCATCCTGATTGCCACACTGGCGAAACTGCCGACGGCTGTGGGTGGCACTCTGGTTGGGGTGTTTATGCTGTTTCACGGTTTTGCGCATGGGGCTGAGATGCCTGCAGGCGCGACTCTTGCCGCTTACCTGGCCGGTTTCTCCATCGCCACACTGGCCATCACGATGGTTGGCCGTGGTTTGGGTAGCCTGATGCTGAGGGCGGATAGCCGGTTTAGCCGTGGTGTTGGTGGTGTTTTGGCGGTTGCGGGGGCGTATTTGGCCGCTGCCTGATACGCACTTCGAAACGACCAAAAGCCGACAAGAAAGCCGCTCGGGAAACCGGGCGGTTTTTTTGGTTATTCATTTCAAAAATAAATCTCGCCTGCGTTTCGAACCCCTTGCCAAGGCGACCCCAGCATCAAAAAATCCGACTTGCTGATCGCCAAAAAGATCAATATCCCCGAACGGTTGCACGCCTCCCTAGATTAAATGAATGGAACATGGTGCCAGAGCGCTGGTCTGAGAAGCTTGCTCAGACTGCCTAAAAAATCGAGTTTTTAAGATTCGAACGAGCCACGTAGAAACGAACATGAAACTGACTAACCGACTGACCGTGACTGCGGGCCTGATGCTGATATCGGGCGCTGAATTTGGACGTGCCGGCCACAAAGCGCTTAGGATGGTAAGCACATTAAGAAACTCCCGGCGACTGGAGCGACTGTGGTTGCTTGTATCTACCCATTGATGCGGCACAAGCGCGACTGAGGTCGATTCCCGTCACGAAGTAAACCTGAGATTGAGTAAGGCTTGAGTCCAGATAGCCGGAAGAGGATGCAGTCCGCCCTTTTTCGAAGAGATTTTGATTTTTGTAACAAGGGCAGACACATAGGACAAAAATGTACTAGAATTTTGTCCTAAAAACTACGGAAAACTTATTGTTAGGATGACGTCCATGAATATTTCGCCTCTTATACAGACCCTCGCTTTCCTTGATCGAAAAACTCCTCCTTGCGTACCGATCACCCCACGTTCGCCAAATACAGACAAGCTAGATTTCGATGCAGATTTATTGCCCATTTTTTTCTGGGATTGACATGAATCTGCTGGTACGAAGGTTGGGGGAAAATAACAATAAATTCAGAAAAATCTGATTTATGAGGTTTAGGAGAGGTTGTGGCAAATAATAAAGAATATAAAATATCGATAGAGCCAAGGATATTGGAGTTATTGGGGCCAAGTTTATATACTAATATTTATTTCATATTGGCGGAGCTTATAGCAAACGCATATGATGCAAATGCAAAAAATGTCTACATTATCCAGGAGAAAGGACGACTTATTGTTGAGGATGATGGTCATGGCATGTCGTACGAGAACGGCGATATTCAGAAATACCTCAATGTTGCTCAGGAAACTCGGTCTGAAAAAGATCAAGAGTATGTGAGAGGGAGCGATACGGGCAGAAAAAAGATGGGTAGGAAAGGCGTTGGCAAGCTTGCAGCGCTGTCTGTCTCGCCTGATGTGGAAATAAAGACGATAAGGGACGGTGAAAAATCAGGATTTATTCTCTCAAGGAATGTAAACGAGGATAGGTTGTTAACGCCCATTGAGGAAAAGGATATCGATTTCAATGTGATCGAAGGAAATGGGACAGCAATCGTGATGAGAAGCCCGCAGTATACTCTGCATAAGACTGTTCAGGCAATAAAGAATAATATTTTAAAGATATTTCCTCTTGTGGATGATGATTTTCGAATTCACGTCAAGGTTGCAAATAAAGAGGTAGTAATTGACTCATTTGAAAAGGAATTGATTCAAGGTTTGGGTGGGCTAATTACGCTTGGTGATGAATACGCTGAGCTCTCTAAATATTTTAACAGCCAACTAAAAAATAGAGATCAGTTCGAGAAAGAGTTGTTGAAAAAGCTTCCATCGTATAAAAAGAATATGTTGTTAACATGCAAAGACGGTGAGCAGGATAGTTTCGAATTAGAGGTTCGAGGGTGGATTGGTGTTTACCGTTCGACAAAAGGTAGAAAAGCAGATGCTGCTGACTTTCCTGACAATTTCATATCTCTTTTGTCTAATAAAAAACTCGGTGAGTATAACATTTTGCCAATTGTAGGTAAAAATGCTATGACTGAGGTATATGTGGTTGGCCAGTTGCATGTTGATTTGTTTGAGGAGACTTCGCTTCCGGACATGGCGCTTAGCAATCGACAAGGTTATAAAACAGATGATGAACGCTACCAAGAAGTGATAAAGTATGTAAGAAGTGATCTCTTGCCCAAAGCTATATCTTTGAGGGTAAAGTATGCCTCATTTGTAAAGCAGGAGAAAGAAGAAGAAAAAAATAAGAAGAAGAAGGTTCTTGAGGACCAGTTTAAAGAAAGCGTAAACAGGTTCAGAGAGAGTGCCTCTAGTTCTGCTGCGGAGAGTATATTCAATAGCTTTAATTTTGGCAACATGAAAACTGATGATTTGAAGCCTATTGTATATCAGGCAATAAACAATAATTTACCTGAAATGGGGATAAAGAAAAAAATAGACACAGGAAAAAAGAAGTTACTAATTAGTCATTCGGGTCAAGATAAGCTTGTTTGTGATTTTATTTTTGATCTATTGATCTTTAATGGTATTCCTGCTGAAGAAATCATTTATACATCGTCTGATAATCCCGATTCAGTAATACCTGGGAAGGCTCCAATATTCGACTACTTGCGAGATTTCTTTGTCGAGAGCTACTCTACGGAACGTATATATGTTATTTACGTAACCAGTCAGTCGATGGCTGAAAGCTGGGCAGCAGTGTCAGAAGTTGGAGCTGGGTGGATTTCTAAAAGCGAGCATGAAATATTCAATATAAATAATTACATGCCCAAGAAACCTCTTGACGTTGACGTAGCGTGGGCAAATTTGAAGAACGACGATGATGGGAAAATCAGCTTGTCACTGCATGAAGCGAATAGGGTGGCGGAAAAAATTGAAAATGTCACTTCAGCTTTGAACTATGATTCAAAGTCTCGGCAGTTGATTCTTCAAGAAGTCAAGCGCTTGGCTGAAGTTTTTTGAACGATTTACTGAGTGCTTCGGAGCATTGAATGAAGCAAATATCGGCAATTGATTTGTTTTGCGGTGCAGGCGGATTAACTCACGGACTTCTTAAATCCGGTGTTAATGTTGTGGCGGGGTTTGATATTCAAGAGTCCTGCAGATATGCATATGAAAAGAATAATCGTGGAGCCAGATTTTTTAATAAAGATGTTAAAGCAATTACTGGCGAAGAGCTTAATGAATTGTTTCCTGAGGAGGATATCAAGCTTCTGGCCGGATGTGCTCCTTGCCAGCCATTTTCGACTTACTCTCAAGGAAGAGATGTAAAAAATGATAAAAAATGGCCATTGCTCTACTCATTTTCGAGGTTGATTAACGAAGTTTTGCCTCATCTTGTGACAATGGAGAATGTTCCAGATGTTACGCGACATGAGGTTTATCATGATTTTGTTCGACAGCTTGAGGCGTCAGGATACAAGGTGTGGGCGCAGAAAATTTATTGTCCTGATTACGGCATTCCGCAGAGTCGGAGCCGGCACGTTCTTCTTGCATCTCGAATTGGAGAGGTGCAAATGATTCCTCCGAACCGAGCGCGGAAAAGGTATAGAACCGTTCGCGAGGCAATAGGAAAACTGCCTCCTTTGGAGGCGGGAGAGCAGTGTGAAAAGGATAGGCTCCACATTTCTGCAGGCGTTTCTCCGCTTAATCTACAAAGGCTGATTCACTCCAAGCCTGGCGGAACCTGGCATGATTGGCCTGATACTCTTAGAGCAAAGTGTCACCGAAAACAGTCTGGGAAGGGGTATGTGAGCGTATACGCGCGCATGAAGTGGGATGATGTCAGCCCCACAATTACGACTCAAAGCTACGGTTTCGGGAACGGTAGGTTCGGTCACCCAGAGCAGAATCGTGCGATTTCACTTCGAGAGGCTGCGCTTTTGCAAACATTTCCAAAGAGCTATCAATTTGTTCCGCCGGAGCAGAAGGTTCAATTAGCTCCTATTGGGATGATGATTGGGAACGCGGTCCCAGTGACACTCGGAAAAGTTATTGCCCGTAGCTTTCAAAAACACTTGGTGTAGGGTTGCACCTATTTGTCGTTCGGTGTGCATCCTGGTCAAATGCTTTTTATCGGGCAGGTGAGCGTCAGAACTTCGTTGCTCTGAGTCAAAGCGTCACACCAGATCAATAATTTCGCAAAATGAATCGAACTGGTCCGTCTTGAGTTTTGATTTGCCTCGTTCGCCGCTGATTCTCTCAATCCTCCTGGATACAGCTCCTGGGTGTAGGCGTCGGTTTGATCGGAGATGCCCAGCATAATACCGGGAGTCCAGATCATGGACAGTATTCTGACTACCTTGCGCTGCATAAAGATATGTATAGCCTCGCTGTTTTGTACCAGCTTGGCTGCCATGTCCGGCTGCATGTGTGAGAATCCCACCGATAGGACCGGTTTTAGCTCCAGAATTTTCGCTATCCTGACAGAGGTAAAGGCGGAGACTCTAGGCTTTTCCTTCCTGACTCTCTCTGGCCGGGAAATCGGCCGCCATTGCGACGCCATGAACTAGGCTTAGCTAAGCCAGTGGATGCAATTGCTAGGCATTAGATAGATCTTGGGGGAGGAAAAAGCCGACAGAAATAAAGATTTTATTTTAAGTTATAAATGAGTGTTCGACGCCAATTTAAAGCTTTTCGCTAACAGAGACTTTCTGGGCTTGTGGTTTACACGATCCTCAGTCGCAAGAAATATTGGCCTTTTTAGGGTAATTTCTCCGCCTTAGTTCTTCTTTCTCAATTCGAAGCTCTCCTGTTGTTTTAGTAATTCCGATAGCAAAGCTTATGCAAAGCAAGAACGGTGCGTAATATAAAATCGCGGCTTCGTATGGCGATTTTTGAGTTAATTTTTTTGTGTTTCTGTATATATCTACCTGTTCGTTATATTCAGAGACCCTTTTTCTAATCCAGTTGGGAAGATCAGTCAGCGACGCCTCAGTGAAGTTGATGGGTGGAAGCGCGTCGACATTTATTTTCGATGGCTCTTCATAGTCAACTTTAGATAGATTTTGGTAAGTTATTTTTAGCCAACTGCAAGCGTTCTTAAAGTCTTTTTCAATTTTCGAGTAGTTTTCAGCAGAGTTTTCTGAGCGCTTTAGTTCCATGCAGTAATACGAGTTTTTACTTGGATCAAGTTGGGGTAGTTCAATATCGGCAAAAGATTGCGCTCTGCTTTTTTCGATCTCAGCCCAGTTGTTTGCGATTTCACTTCGTAAGTTTATCGCGACAGAAACCAAGCCAGTAATGCTAAAGGCTAAAAATAGGTAGTTGACTTTCTTCCAAGCAAGTTTTGAGAGATTAAGTCCGAAAAATATTGGTATATGGAACAAAAAAGATAAAACTAGCGCAAGTATTAAAAAGTTAAGGCTGCTGCTTATAAATGAGTCAGAAAGGTAGGTTGACATTTTTGGCTGTTTGATAGTTATCGGAAAATAGATGATAGCGGAAATGCCAATGGTTATAAACGCCGAGCGAGCCGAAATTTTAGAGTTTACAGTAAAAGAGCGCGAGTTTAGCTATCGTAGATAGAATTTAATATCCTGAATAATACTTTAGATGATTTTATTGGTGCCGTGGCGGCATGGCTTAATTTGAAAATCGGGACAGAGCTATTTTTCAGGGCTCTTGATGTAGAAAACGTTCTTATCCCGCACATCCATCGCGAATAGCTCACTGGCTCGGATAAGATCGCTCAGCTTCTTGTACCCGTAGTTCACAGGGGAAAAAGAGCTGTTATTGGAAATGTACTGGCCAACCTTGCCAAGATGGGCCCAGCCATCGTCATCAGCCGTCTGTTCCACCGCAGTCCGTAGAGTTCGTACCAGAACCGTGTCTCCCCTCAGTTGATTGCGGCCCCATTTGGTTTCCACAGTTGGTTTTGGCGTTCCACCGTTGCTGACGTTATCGGGTTCCTCGGTGTCCTCGCGCAGGTTCTCTGTGTAGATGAATTGCGAGCAGGCGTTCACGAAGGGCATGGGGGTTTTGCGCTCGCCGAAACCAAAGACGGGTAGGCCGGCTTCGAGAATTCGCATCACCAGAGGGGTAAAGTCGGAATCGCTGGTCATGAGGGCGAAGGCATCGACGTTGCCGCTGTAGAGCAGGTCCATGGCGTCAATGATCATTGAGGCATCGGTAGCGTTCTTGCCGGTTGTGTAGGCGAACTGCTGAACAGGCCGGATGGCGTTGGCGTGCAGTTTTTCGATCCAGCCACCCAGTTGCGGACCGTTCCAGTTGCCGTGGGCATGGCGCACGTTCACAGCCCCGTATTTGGCGAGCTCCTGGAGTACCCCTTCGATGGATTGGTGACTGACGTTGTCACAGTCGATGAGTAGAGCGATTTTGTAGTTGCTGTTCATCGTGCTCGAGCTGTCCTTGTCTCAGATGGTGGTTCTGAATACTAGCAGTAAAGCCGGAACCGCAGAAAACCGGAACCGGAAAACCGCTTCAGATCTATTAATGCGGTTATTTGGGCAAGCTGTCGCGCTTTTCCGGAGTCATCCCCTTTTCCCATTCAGTTTCCTCTCCTGGCGCTGGCAAAAACCGCCCAAACTCGATCATCTGGGTGGCCGGAATGTCCTGCAGATAAATCCAGACATCTTCAGCTCTGATGTCCACGATTTGGGTGATTTCTTCAAGCATCTGGCTCATCAGGGCCTGTTTGATATCGATGCCTCTGCCATCCCGCACCAGGCCGTGCACATACACCTGAGGCGCGGTGTTCACTCTGCCACCCACGAAGTGGTCGCCCTCATTGGCCGCATAAAACAGAACCTGGGCAAAGAACCGGGGAGCACCGGTTTGGGCGTTGTGGGCCGCTGTGATGGCCTCGGCGATCTGTGATTTTTGCTGCGGCGACAGAGACAGATTCGCGACCGTAACGGTGTAAGTGGGCATGGGAAACTCCTGCCATGGGTTGTACGTTTGCACTGGCTCTCGCCACTACAGTAGTGAAGAGGGCTAATTTTACTATAGCAACGCTTATCTGCCTGGCCCCGGCGATTTACGCTGCCGATCACGGTGGGGCGGTTGCAGGTGAGTGAAGAGGATGTGGTTGGTGAGATTATTGAGCTGCCGGTTTGATCCTGAAGCAATGAGCTATCCTGAGACTCTCGACCTTCAAGCATGCGAGCCAAACAATGATCGAAACGCCCCTGGAATTTCAGAGCGATGGTACAACCTGTCGCGGTGTTCTCTATACGCCGGATGCCGACAGTAAAAGTCTACCGTGTGTCGTCATGGCCCATGGTTTTGGGCTGACTCATGCCAGTGGTCTGGCACCGTTTAAGGAAGCTTTCTGCAATGCGGGTTATGCGGTTTTTGCCTTTGACTACCGCCATTTCGGTGACAGTGATGGTCAGCCACGGCAGACGCTGAGCCCCTGGAAGGAAGTGGCAGATTGGCTGGCGGCACTGAATTTTGTGCGGCAGCTGGATCGTATTGATGGCAACCGTATTTGCCTGTGGGGAACGTCGTTTTCTGGCGGGCTGGTGATTGCCGCCGCGGCAAAGGATGGAAATGTGCAATGCACCATCTCCCAATGCCCGATGATGGATGGCTTGGCGTCGTTGCTCGGGGTTGTCGGTTATGCCGGCTTCATGCAGGCGATGCGCCTGACCTGGCACGGAACAGTCGACTGGATTCGTCGTGGGCTAGGGATGTCTCCCCGTTATATTGCATCGGCCGGCCGCCCCGGCGAGTTGGGCATGATGACGGCTGAGGACTGCCAGGAGGGGTATGTTCCCCTGCTGGCCGATAACGCGTCGAATTACGTCGCAGCGGGTGTGAGTTATGCCATTCCTCTTTTCCGGCCCATCCGGTTGGCCAGCAAAGTCGCCTGCCCGGCACTGGTGTTGATTTGCGACCACGATTCTGTCGCCCCGGCGAGTGCTGCGGTCAAAGCGGCCCAGAGAATGCCGAACGCGGAAGTGAAGCACTATCCGGTCGGCCATTTTGATGTCTATCGGGGCGAAGCTCTGGATCGGTCCATCGAAGATCAGCTGGGTTTCCTGTCCCGGTTTTTCAAACAAATCGGAGCCCGAAGTGATTAAGCCCAGTTGTTACAGCTGTCGGAAAAGATTTGAGCCGTCTGAGCTCAGGGTCTCTTACTCTAAAAACTACTGTGAGCGCTGTGGTGTTGGGCTGTTTGGTGACGATTATTTCGGTTTCACCGCTAAGCCTGCCCCAACTGTCCGCAAGAACCTGGCGGTCCATTTTGCAGTGCTTCTTCTCGGGAGTGCTGGCTTGTTGTTATGGCTTTTGGCGGGCCGGTCGTGACCGCTCAGAATCGGAAACGGCCTATTTGCAGAGAACCGGGACAGGTTTGTTTTATGTGGTTTACTAAATTTTTCGTCTCCCGAGTGGGAAGTTTCCCAAGGGTTGGACTAGTGTGTAGTAATAAGAAACGGATAAACGCCGCTGTTAAGGATGACAGATGGACTACGCCCCGGCATTACTGCCCCTCTTCGATTATATCTGGTACCTGATACCGCTCTTCATTCTTGCGGCGGTTATCAAATCCCCCTGTTTCAAAGGCAAAGCCGGGGAAGCAGTGGTTAATTTCTCCGCCAAACTCTGTCTACGCAAAACCCGTTGCCACCTGATCAAGAACGTTGCCCTGCCCACCGAAGCCGGCACTACTCAGATCGACCACATCATTGTTTCGCGGCACGAGATCTTTGTGGGGGATGCTACATTCAAAACGCCTATGCCGGAGAACGTGACCCACGGTGGTGGGTATGTCCGCTTGATCAAAGCCCAAACCGAGCAGCGCGAAAACCGGGACAGATTTATTTTCGCGGCTCCAAACCGGCGCGTGAGCCGAGCGTTATGCTTAATTTACGCTACCAGGGGTTAATATGATTTTAAAAGCGATAACTGTCGGTATGGGTTTCCTGATTGCTCTGCCAGCAATTGCTCAAAACGACGACAAAGTGATTTATCAGCAAGACGGGCTTTGGGTCCTCTCGTTTCCATGGTCATCAAACCAGCGTTGGTGTGAAGATCACAACCTTCCCGGTGGCGCCATCCCGGTCAGTGTTTTTTATTCCGCTCCTCACGAACAACGAATGGCAGCGCTTGGCAAGCCTCTGCACCAGTGGGTGTATGATGACATTCTCCCGTCAATTCAGCGTGTTTGTGGTGCCGAAGTGGAGATCGATTACATCACTCTGGCCATGTACCGCAAGCCGAGCAATATGGCCCCGAGTGGACTTGTCTCCGCCCTCAAAAGCAACAAGCCCCCACCTTGGGATAGCATCACGGTAAAAGTCAGTAAAGCAGGAGCTGAAGTAACCGGTCACCGCTCCCTTGATGCGCAACATCACCTTAATTCCAAGCAATTGGCAGCCCTTGACCCGCGGAGCGCCGCCGACGTTGAAAAACAGCTTATTCGCAGCGAGATCAATGAATACGTGTTGCATCAGAGCGAAGGCCTAAAGTTTATTTCATGGTTTAGTCAGCCTGGACCCAAATGGTGTCAGCATTCCTACGTCAGCGTCATTGCGGAATATGATAACGAGGCGGTCAAAAAGGATATTCTCAACTCACACCCCGCCGCTTATTTGCAAGAAAAAATCATTCCCGAAATCCGTCAAATCTGCCCTCAATTCCCCAATTATCCTCAAGTTCTAGAGGGTGCCAAACAGCTTCTGGTGTTCAAGTTCAGACCGAAGATCGGGCGTATCGCCGATGAGCGGATCAATCCTGATAAGCTGAACTTCCAAGTATTCGACAATGGCGGCGTCAAACTCCTGCGTGATAAGACTTACGAGCGTTGGTTGGTCGCGAAGCAAAATGCCTCAGTCCAAGGTGCAGTGACGCAAATGGTCAAGTTGGATAACGACTGGCTATTGTCGAATGGTATTCAATCTGCACAAACGAAGGCCGAGATCGCCGCTAGTCTCATAAAAATCAACGAATCACTTTTTGAGTTGAAGGGGTTCAAGTCGCTGAAAAGACATTTTGAAAAGATTAAACAGCTAAGACGTGATGCGCTGAATGACTTCGATACAGCTCGAAATGAGTTCCAAAAAGCGGAGGAAGCCGCAAAACAAGCCAAACAACAGAACAGCCAATTGACCTATGCCACCATCAATAAAGTCGATCAACTCATTGCTGTTTACCAGCAGCATACCGAAAGCGGAGAACAAGTCTTTGATGCTGCACTAGGTAAACTTAAGAGAGCAGAGAGCCTTATCATTAAAGAGTGACGTCGACCCGGACTGACGACAGATGATCAAGATCGAACGCACAGAATATGCCTTCGCGAGCCTGAATGCTTCCCCAGATGAATGGGAAGCTATGAAAGCCATCGTGGGCTACTGTGCCAGTCACTTTAACCACACAGAATTGCGCTATTCCCTACCTTTCCCCGAAGAGCAGCGACGCGGCAAGATTGAGTCTTTATGTGAGGCTATGAATACTGTCTGGGGTAATCCACCTATCGAAGACATGTACCGAGACGACCTATTGCTGATAGCCAAATGCATAATCCACACCGAAGGGAAAGAACTCCCTAAGGTGAATCCCAAGCTGCAGGAGGCCATCGCCCAGCAGCTCCTTGATATCGACGTGTACCATCTTTTTGACGATGACAATGTCACGCCTGAGCAGTGGGATTTGTGGAATTGCGAGCGCCGCATACATGACACCAAGTCATGGATTATTGCCCTGCACGCCAAACAAACCGACAAAGCCGGCCACCCCTATGCCCAACACCCATTAAGGGTTCAAATGCGTCTACTGGAACTGTTTCCAAGTGTTGACGAGGATACTCGTCATGCAGCACTTCTGCATGACGTAATGGAAGATTGTGGTATTACCGCAGAAGACTTACGCGAACGGGGCTATTCAGAACAAACCATCCAGACCGTTGCAGCCGTCACCAAAAATAAGGATGACGGGCTGACTTACGCACAGCGCATAGATCAACTCGCAGCCAAAGGGCCTTTGGCTGCAATCCAGGTCAAACTCTGTGACCTGCTCGATAATAATGACCCCAGCCGCCTCAGCGCCCTATCCGAAGAGCAAGCTCGGTCACTAAATAAACGCTATTCCAAGGCTATTCAAGTGCTGAAAGCACGAATTGCTGAGCCATGAAACATAATCATAAAAATATAACGCGATACAGCGCCGATAAATAAATCCGTTTTATAATGTCATACACCACATCTCTTTTGTGACGGTTGGCCCGGTAGGAAGATTTGGTATTCATTGCCCAATGATGGTTCATAAAAAACCGCAGCAATCGCTCCCGTTGGTAGCTGGGACAGCCAAAACGCTGCGCTTATTTGTCTGCCCCTGTGCGGAGCGTTATTTCCAATAAATTATAGGAAGGAGATTTTTATCGATGGCGATTGTTAAATGTAGAGAGTGTGGTGAAGAGGTTTCTAATAAAGCTGAAAAATGTCCCCATTGTGGTGTGAAAAAACCTCACTCGACTGATTATTGGACGGGAGTTTTCTGGAAATCGGTAATTGCGTTTTGGTTTGTATATCTTATTTTTAGTGGGAAAGCTGCCTTTATTCTTTCTGAAGTCGTAAATTTGTTAGATTCTGGAGGGAGTAAGGCAGTTTGCGAGCTGTCGAATAATCAGCTCACTCAGGATGTGCTGTTGGTAAACGGAGAAGGCGACTTCGGTTATAGATACAATGCGACTGTGAAAAATCATGGGGAGCAAGGTGAAATCACAGTTACTGCAAAAATCTCCACCTCCGAAGGTAATTTTGAGCGTGTACAAAAATTGAACTTCGGCAGTGGGCAATCTATGGATCTTACGTATGCCTTTCCTGAGCCAACAATAAATGCGGCGAACGTACAAGGCCACATATCTTGCAAACCTTAAGGCAAAACCGGGATAGACCTATTTTGGATGGGGCCTAAGGGCATAGAATTGGCGAATGGTATCTACTGGGTGCGGATGTGCACCCAGATAACAACCGCGGCGACAGGCCCTCACTATGAATGTGGATAAAGCAAAAAAGCGTATTGCGAAGCAGGTTAAGAAGGGCTTTCACGGCTATCCGTTGGTTTCGCTGGAGTACTTTGGTAAAGCGAACTCTGGCAAAACGCCCGATTCAGCCAGCGAGGTTGTGATTTCTTATACCAAGGAAGAGGGCGCGGAGCCCCAGAAGCAAACGTTCGCAAGTGGCGGTGATGCCAGGGAAGATGAAACCATTCAGTCCACACTTCTCAAAATCATTGAACGGGCGGATGCAAAAACGGTTACTGAGATCGACGGTATTTCTACTCTCCCTTCTTAAACTTCGCTACTACGTCAATCTTCACGCTATTTCCCGCCTGTATGTCGGAAAAGCCTAGAAGCAGGCTGGTTCGCCAGCGCCGGCGAAACCAGCCAATTCACACGTAAGGTCATTGAGCGCTGAAGGGAGCACAGGTCAATGGCCGGTAGACAGCTTTGGCAGCTTCACGTGGAAGAAGGATTTGATGTTGGCTTTCAATGAAGTCGCCATCTGCGCGATGTGCTCACTACGCTGTTGCTTTGCAAGCTGGGTGTAGTAATCAATGTCGATAGAGCCGTCTTCGTTCAGTTTCGGAGCTTGGTAACTCATGATGCTGTGTCCTCGTTTGATATGTGAGTCATTTCGATAGGGAGCATATTAATGAGTATGAGGCTGTTGAAAAAGCGATCCTTTCTCATCAGAATGATGAATTAATCTCACCATTCGAGCGAAGTTATGCGCCACCTGCCACCCCTGAATGCGCTTCGGGTATTTGAATCAGCCGCGAGACATCGCAGCTTTGCCGCAGCTGGCAAGGAACTTTTTGTGACATCGTCCGCGGTCAGTCATCAGGTGAAGACACTTGAAGAATATTTGGGGCTTTCACTATTTGACCGAAGCAGGCGAACGGTGACGTTGACCACTGAAGGCGAGCAATACCTCACATCTGTCAGGCACGCGTTCGACGAGATTGAGATGGCCACTCAGCGTCTGACTGAGAACCAGGAATCCAACGTGGTCAAGATCAGCGTTGCCCCCAACTTCCTCACCCGCTGGCTGATGCCGCGCATGGCGCGATTCCAGGCCTTGTACCCCGATATTGAACTGGAAATTAATGCGTCCATGGGGCTGCTGGATTTCGATCGCACAAGTACCGACATGGCGGTCTATTTCGGGAGTGGTGAATGGGACGACATCGAAGTGCATTTTCTGCGCAGAGTAATGCTGGTGCCGGTGTGTAGCCCGCAGCTATTGGAAGGTGAGTTACCGCTCGAAAAGCCTGAAGACCTGGCCAAACACACTCTGATCTATGTCAGCAAACGGAAGTGGGAGTGGGAGAACTGGCTGCAACAGTCGGGCGTTGATTTTATATCCGCCCGGGGCAGCCTGCAGATGTCCAGCGGGCAACTGGCCACGGCGGCGGCCCAGGAGGGCCTGGGAGTTGCGCTGGCTGATAGCACCCTGACGTCCCGTGAGATTAAATCGGGTAAGTTGGTGGTGCCGTTCGACATCCAGCTCGATACGAATCGGGCCTTCTATCTGGTCTACCGCAAACAACGTCCGCTGACCGTCGGGATGAAAGCCTTCAAGGAGTGGCTGATGAGCGAGATGTAACGAAACCGGGACCGGGACAGATTTATTTTCTAAGAGCGTTCGACACAACCATGCACAGCAGCAGCCTGCGAGGCACCGATTTCAAAATCACCCAGCATGGCGAGGCCATTTCGCACGCGGACTTGTTTTCGTCGTTTGAGGATACGGATCGCCTTGGCATTGTTGTCCCTCGTCGGTTTGAGGGCATTGGTGCAATGACCCTCATCATGGCCTACGTCACCGCGTTCTATGACCGCTATCGCGAGCGGGGGCTAGAGTTTTACGCCTACCCGGACTTCTTTACCTTTCAGCGCGAGGCCCCCTGTGCTGACTATTGCATGTTCGACATCTGGCCTTACCACAAAAATATTCACGTTCCCGACGATGTGCAGCAAACCGCAGAGGCCATTACCGGGCGGGGCGTGAACGTTTTACTGGTTCCCGACAACGACCCGCGGGAGGTTTCGATCTCACCGGTTGAACGTGAAAGCGCCAGGCGCAATGTCCAGCAGTGCTTTGCCTACTCCGGGTCCGGTACTGCGGCGTTGTCCGATCTTGTTATTGAATGCCGGAGTGAGTTGCTCCGCGGTTATGCATTGTCCGTTCTCGATTCCGTGCCTGCCGACGATTCAGTGCTGGAACAGCGCAGGCAATGGGAAGCACGACTGGCCGGAGAGACATTGCGCCAGACGTTTCGTGAATTGGACCTCGAGGATGCTTTGCGGAGGTTATAATTCGAACTATGGCCGACATTGCTGGATGCTGGCTTTCGTGGGTTGCTGGGCTACGCTCGCCCTGTTTTAGAGTATTTCCTCAATCGGATAGACGTACTGCAGGTACAGGTAGAAGAACAGCAGAGAGATCACCAGGATGATCACACCCAGTACTGGTGAACTGACCTTGATGCCGGAGGTCGACGCTTCCAGCGTGGAGACGCCCCGATTTCCTTCCTTGTCGGTCGCTTTCAGGTCCGCCCGAAACTGCAGCCACGAAAAATAGATGCCAGCTCCTACCAGGACAATGACGACGACAAAGATGATCCGCGACGACAACAATTGCCACTCGAATACGCGTTGTCGGTGGCCGTATCCTTCCGTACGGTAGTCGTAATAGGCCTTGAGGGCGGACTTCATAGCGGCTTGCCCTTCCGAGTCCATCAAATTTCCAGAGATGATCACCGGGGCCTGTAGCGGTTGGAGACCGCTCTGATCGTCCTCCGCTTCGAGGGCAGACTTCATGGCATCGATCCGTGAAGTATCCGCCAGTTCAGAGCTGTTTTCACGTTCCTCGCTCCAGGACATCGCCATCGGCCCCATCAACAAGGCACTTACGAATAATGCATGCCAAAATCGCATTATATGTTGTCCTCCAGGGCTGTCAGGAATTGGATGCTGCGCAGGCGCCAGTTGATACGCTCGTAATAGCCTTTGTCGGCCTCGGTTTGCTGGTAGGCCTCGAACTCAGCGTCGGTCAGGATGTTTCTGAGGATGGCCAGCAGATCGTTTGCGAGGCCGCTGCCCCAGTCATCCAATGCTTCGGGCAGCTCCGGCAGATCGGCGCCCTGAACCTGGATAGCTATGGGAGACATTATGGTGCCATCCGGACTAACGTATTCAACCAGGCCGTCCGGTCTCAGGCGCCGCTTTGACCCGTCCTGCCATGTCAAGACGATTGAGCCGTCTTCAAGAATGGTTCGTGTAGCGTCGGATGTCCCGACTGGGGTCTCCGGGGTGACGGAAGGCGGGCCGAGATGGACCTCTTCACGCTCCAGGATGCGAAATTCCTGGTTTCGATGCTCGGGCAGTAGCACCTCGAATTTCGGCAGGGCTTGAATGAGCATGAGGGACAAGTTAACCGCTAGTGTCTGGCAATGAGTGTTGTTGTCTTCGATGGCCTCTTGGACTTTGTCTCCCGGGTCTATGCGGGCGCAGAGTTGGTACCGGCCCGGTGGAATGTCTTTTGGCAGTATTGCCGAGGTGTGATAACGCGCGCGTTGCCGTGGAGGCAAGGTATCGGTATTGCTGACGCGTCCACCCTTGAGCAGGACGCCATCGAAGTAGTGTTCGTCGTAGCGGGCATAGCCAGTGGGCATGATTTTACGGGTTATGAAAATGTCGATCATGTAGCCGTTGTTGGATGACCGGGTCCCCTGTGCCACATGATCCCCGCGGTTTATGGCAGTCAAGGTGAGAGAAGTGCCGATGTCTTCTCCGGCGTTTGCGGTATCTGGCGCTTCTAGCCCGATCATCAGATCGGGCTGAGCCCAAGTCAGTCCGGGAGAGAGGGATAAGCCGAAAATCACAAAGAAGCAAAAATAAAACGGCGTATTTATGTTCTGGGGGGCGTGCCTTTGCAAACTGCTTTTTTTGTTAGACCCGTTTTCAATCTGGTCTTTGAGTGACCTAATCCCGGATGAAATTTTTTCCTTGAGTCTATTCATTTCGCCACATCCTTTTAGCCTGTTGATAGCGGCACAGATCGATAACTCCGGAAATATCTCGACCTGACGTTGTATAAAAAATATACACCCATATTGTTTGATTGTCGTCGGACAGCAAAAACATCCCCCGCGCCATGGCTTGCTGGATGCTGGCTTTCGCGGCCTCCTGAGCTATGCTTGCGTTATCTGGAGGCGGCCTTGGGGCGGCTTGCAGGAGAAGCTAATCGAATAAGTGCAGAGTAGTGGCTGTAACAGGAGGTTCTGCCCAAGAAAATCGAAAAGGAATTTGTCATGAAAGATCGCTTCAACGGCACCCGTCTTGCTTTCATTATTGCAATAGTTCTCTCACTGTCGGCCTGTATTTCCCATCAGCGTTACCGTACCGAATCTGGTTTGTGTATTTCCGCCAATCCTCTTGACGAGTGCGCTCAGCATTCGCTTCAGGTATTTCAGTCGCCCAACGCCATTGATGAAAAGTATCATTTGGGCTTTGTCGAGTTCGACGACCAGGGGCAGCTCTGGGATCGCGAGCAATTGAGGGAGGTGATCGGCCAGGTTAATACCTTGGCCGCCAATCAGGATCTCTTGATGGTGGTGTTCGTGCATGGCTGGAAGCACAGTGCCCAGGCTGGAGACAGTAATATATCCAGCTTTCGAGAGTCTCTACGTCGATTGAGTGCGCTGGAGTCAGCTATGAGCACGAAGACCGGTGTGCCGTCAAGGGAGGTGGTGGGCATCTATCTGGGCTGGCGCGGTGGTTCCGTGAGTTTGCCTGGATTAAAGGAGCTGACATTCTGGGAACGCAAGAATACCGCCCATAAAGTAGGGCGCGGAGGCGCTACTGAATTACTCAGTCGCCTTGAGCTTGTGCAGAAAACAAAGCGGGCCCAGGCGCTTGCCGATGGTAAACCCCACCGAACCCGTTTTGTCGTGGTAGGGCACAGTTTTGGCGGAGCGCTGGTCTTTTCTGCGATGAGCGAGATTTTAGAGAACGGATTTGTACAGACTCATGGCCCGGACGCGGTGGTGAGCGATACTGTCGGCTTCGCGGATCTGGTTGTCCTGATTAACCCGGCTTTCGAGGCTGCGCGCTATGCAACGCTTAGTGATATGGCAAATGAGCGGCGGCGGTACTTTGAAAGCCAATTGCCAGTATTGGCGGTACTCACCTCTGAGGATGACGACGCCACTGGCCTGGCATTCCCCCTCGGCCGCTGGTTTTCTACGCTGTTTGAGACCGAGCGGGACGCCCAGCGTCTCAATCCCGTTGCCGGGGAGAACGAAGTTATCGATCAGGGCTCTGCGAATGTGACGGCATTGGGCCACTTCGATCCCTATCTGACCCATTACCTTCGTGCGGAGGAGACCCTTGCGGACGACGAGCAGGGCGGTTTCAGCGCATCCACGGCAGTTCAGACGTTCGTTGCAGCCAGCAAGGGCTGGGAAGCAGACAAGCCAGGTAGCCGCATCCCGTTTGAAGGCGCAGTGCTTGAGCGCACGGATTCCTCGGCCGGGCGAAATCCTTATTTGAATATACGGGTGGATGGCGAATTGATTCGGGATCACAACGATATTTATGATCCAAGAATTGCGAGCTTCATTCGGCAACTGATTCTGATTTCTTCCCAGAGCCAGGATGAGGAAGATCGGGCAGATGCGCGAATAAAGATGGCCAACCCGTAGATACGGAGACAGATCCATCTTACTCGAAAAACCACTGTGAGCGCTGCGATAGTGGGCTGTCCGGTCGTGACAGTCATCCGTTCTCTATTTCGAACAAGTGTACAGAAAGCGCAATAAACGCCTCTCGCTCGTTAACCTGTGAACGCCGGCCAAAAATCGCTGCACGCCCAGAAAGTTCTCTTCACCCTCACAGGCGATGAGTGCGTCTTTCCGTTTTTCGCGCGCATCGTGCCAACGTTTGGACAACAGAGCACAGTTCGCGGTGGTATCGCGAGCTTCAAGCAGCTTGAGACCGGATTCTTGTATTAACTGCTCGGTGACGCCGGGAGGGCTAAAAAAATACAGACCGTCTGGGCACCGATTCTCAAGCTCTTCATAGGAAATCAGTCCTCCAATCACCAAAGCGTCGCTAAAGACGAATTTCCCACCAGGTTTGAGCAACCGTTGTGTGTTGGAGAGAACTTCTCGCCGAAGAGGCACATGACACAGAACATCCGTGGAATAGATGGCGTCGAACGAATTATCTTCATAGGGCAATTCTTCAGACGCATCGTGTTGTTCGAATTTCACGAGGTCGCTGACCTTCTCATCTTCGGCCAACGCATTCGCCGTTTTCACGCCCAATTCATTTATCTCGAACCCTAGAACCCTACAGCCTATACGCTTTGCCAGGCCGACAGCGTACCCGCCAGATCCACACCCTATGTCCAGGACCGATGAATCCGATGTCAGCTGAAGTAACTCGGGTATCTCGTGGGATTCTTCAGTCGAGACCCAGCTGGTTTGCCCATAATCCTCGCCATAGGTCTCCAGCCGGACCTCGCTGTAGGTTTCCAGCGAGTAATTGCTGTACGAGCTACTGTATAGATCGATCTTTTTGTTCATGGGTTCTTCCCTTCCTGTGCTGCTGACTTTCGATGCTAGGAAGTGGATACGGGAAACCGGTGGTCTTGTTTCACTGTAGCAACGCCTGCACTTCGTCACCAAGAGCCAGCTCACCCCCTTCAACCACTCGTGTAGTAATGCCTCCATGCCCGCGCATGGCGTTGTACCCACCCGGCCCGAGAGCAGTCTCCATCTTGCTGCAGGGGTGGCACAGGCCCGTGTATTCCAGCACCACACCACCAATCCGGAACCGTTTGCCTTTCAGGGCCAGCAGGTTCAGGCCAGAGACGACGATGTTGCGACGGAAAACTTCGGGTGCGATGGCCTCTCGTTGCAGGTAGGAGGCAATGGCGTGCAGGTGTTCTTGCTGGATCAGGGTTACCTGTCGTTTGCTGGTTTCTCGACCGTTGAATCGGTCGCCCTCCAGGCCCTTGCCAATCGTTACCGCCACGCTGTTGAGAATCTGCATAGGCTCACCGCGGGCAGGGCGGATACCAATCCATTCTACGCGGCCACATTGGGGCAGGGTGTCCAGCAGGGTTTGAAGTGGGGTTGGTTCGGGCATCGGCGCTCGCTCGTAAACATAGGCGAAATAGCTCCGCCATTCGATAAATACGAAGGTATCAAAAAATCGAAGAAAACCCATTCATTCGGTGAGGCGTAAGCACAAAATCGGGACAGATTTATTTTCTACAAATCGGTGTGATCGCAGATGCCCAAACTCCGAGGTGAATGGTTCTTAGAATACAGCCAGGATAGCTTGACATAACGCCAGCCTTGACAATGATTTGGATAGCAACATCAACCGGACTGATATCTTATTCAGGGAAGAGATCATGAAATTTGGCCTTCTTGATACTCAAAAACCTGCTCACAGAATTTACAAAGTCATTTGCCTCATCGTTTTTATTCTTTCCTACGCATGCAGCAGTTCCTCATATGCTGGTATGGATGAAGCGGAAAAAGCGATAGGTGAGAAAAACTATTCTGAAGCCTTCCGCCTACTTTCCTTAGAGGACGAACCAGGGCCTAAAGCAAATTACTATCTCGGGTTGCTGAATTATTACGGACTGGGTGTTGAACAAAATACTCGGCGTGGCCTGGAGTTGTTAAAAAAATCAGGTGAAAAAGCGTTCAAGCCTGCGATGGTGAAGCTCGTTGAGATCTACAAGGAGTCTTATCAAACAGATGTTGTCAGCAGAGTTGGCATGGCCTTTTGGATTTCAAACCTGGCTGAGACTGAAGATCCCTTCTGGCAGCGTGAACTCGGTGCGTTGTATCGACTCGGAATAGGAGTACAAAAAAGTGATAAGGCGTCATTTCTGATGATTGCCCAGTCAGCACTCAATGGCTATGGGCCAGCTATGTTAGATCTGTATTACGCATTCAACCGTGGGCTGGGCACTGATAAAAATAAAGAGCAAGCATTGAGGTGGTTGAAAGGCGCAGCCAGTAGAGGGGTAGAAGGCGCGCAAGCGTTATGGGAGAAAGAAAACGGCGTTATAAATTATCAGACACTGGTCTCCAAAAATCCTTCTGCTCCGAAGGTCGTCATTAACTACTCTCTGGCATGCAATCATTGCCTGGACTTCTTGCATGATGAATTAAGCTATTATTTGGATCAGGCCGAACAAGGTCATTTGTCTATCGTTCTGCGTGAAATGCCATTTCGATTGCGCACTGAAAGCCCGAAACGATTCGGCCCCCCTACACAGGACATAATTACCCCATCCTTTTACGTCCATTGCATACGCTCCAACAAGGGTCCTGCAACCGCAGCGAATGCGTTGGTTAAGCTTGCCACTACCGCTGAAGAGAATATTCTACCAACACAGGATGGTTCTGATGTGATGGATTGGCGTATTTTAGGACACCCGACAGATGGCTCGGCGATAAGAAATTTTCAATCAAAAAATGAAATGTATGAATCATTACTTCATGCCTATTCAGTTGATGTTTCCGAATGTAGCCCCCAGCAGTATTCAGAATATGTCGAAAATATTGCAAATGTGAACGAGGGGGGAGAAGCCAATACATTTGAGTTTAATGATAAAAGATATGCGCCAAACATATTTGAACGTAATCCGGAACCAGAACCGGAGAAACTCCGCCGGGATGTGGAGCGGTACTTGTCTAAAAACTGAGCACTCTGTCGACCGGTAATCCCTCCGGGCCCCAGAGACATGAAAACGGAGGCAGATGTTTTTTACGTCTTCTCTGAGGGCCCGGACGCGGTGGTAAGCGATACTGTCGGCTTCGCGGATCTGGTTGTCCTGATTAACCCGGCTTTGGAGGCCGCACGCTATGCAACGCTCAGTGAAATGCCAAATGAGCGGCGGCGGTACTTTGAGAGCCAATTGCCAGTATTGGCGGTACTCACCTCTGAGGATGACGATGCCACTGGCCTGGCATTCCCCCTCGGCCGCTGGTTTTCTACGCTGTTTGAAACCGAGCGGGACGCCCAGCGCCTCAATCCCGTTACGGGGGAGAGCGAAGTTATCGAGCAGGGCGGTTTCAGCGCATCCACGGCAGTTCAGACGTTCGTTGCAGCCAGCAAGGGCTGGGAAGCAGACAAGCCAGGTAGCCGCATCCCGTTTGAAGGCGCAGTGCTCGAGTGCACGGATTCCTCAGCCGGGCGAAATCCTTATTTGAATATACGGGTGGATGGCGAATTGATTCGGGATCACAACGATATTTATGACCCAAGAATTGCGAGCTTCATTCGGCAACTGATTCTGATTTCTTCCCAGAGCCAGGATGAGGAGGATCGGGTTGATGCGCGAATAAAGATGGCTACTCCGTATGGTCCTGGCAGCGATCACTGGCGCAGGGGGATAGTAGGTAGGTGCTCGAAACTTCAAGAAACTGTTCGATAATCGGTGACATCAAGATTCCCTCTGATTGTTTATTTAGTTTGCAGCCTATTAGTTTGGGGCGATTCCCGATAAAAAAACTTCGGTAAACCGAAACACATCAAGGCTTGCCGCCGGCCCATGCTGAGACGAATCCCTCATATACATATAGCAGCCCCGTCTAGCCCATTCTTGCATCAAGCTCCCCTGGCCCCTGCGGCACGGGCCTTTCAGCTGTTTAACCCGAGGTTCCCAACAAGGTTATCCACAGCTTTTGTGAGTAACGTACGTGGCAATACCGGTTTACCCATGCGCTGTTGCTGAGCAGAATCCCGGCCTCAAACGTATTTGAGCGCCTGCTCATAATTAGCAGACAAAGAATGGGAGCCTCCATGAAAGCTTTGCTGAATGCCTATCTGGATACTTCGTTGGTGCTTCGCATTGGTATCGCGCTTGTGCTCGGCCTGGTTGTCGGACTGGTGGGTGGGTCTGCGGTGGCCGAATGGCTGGAGCCTTTAGGTGAGCTGCTGCTTCGCTTGCTTAAGTTTTTGATTGTACCGATTGTATTGTTCACGTTGGTGGTGGGCATCAACCAGGCTAGCCTGGGCAGCATGGGGCGTGTAGGCCGCAAACTGCTTGGTTTCTATGTGCTCACCTCGGCCCTGGCCATCACGGTGGGATTGGTAGTGGCTTCGGTGTTGACCCCTGGCAGTGGGCTGGAGCTGACGTCGTCCGAGACTGTGAACGTTCCGGATAACCCGGGTTTTGTTCAGGTGCTGCTGAACATCGTGCCAACCAATATTGTGGGTGCCTTCGCCGAGCCGAACCTGCTGGGAATTATTTTCACGGCGGTGGTGTTTGGCATCGCGTTGCTCAAGCTGCGGGAATCCAGGGCGCAGGGGCAAGCCGCCGAACGGGTGTATGCCGTGATCTCCGGCTTGAATGAGGTCACCATGAAGGTGATGGCCGGCGTGCTTCAATACGTGCCGATTGGGGTGTTCGCTATTGTGGCCAGTACCGCGGGCAAGCAGGGTATGAACACCATCCTAGCCCTGGGGGATATGGTGATGGTGTTGTACATCGCCCTGGCAGTGCAGCTGCTGGTGTACGGGGTGCTGATGCGCCTAAATGGCGTAAGTCTGGCGGAGTTTGTTCGCGAGGCCCGCGTTCCGGTCGCCACGGCTTTTGCTACCCAGAGCAGTTCGGGCACGCTGCCCCTGACCCTGAACGCCGCACGCCGCCTTGGCGTTCCGCGCAGTATTTACGGTTTCAGTTTGCCACTGGGTGCCACTATCAACATGGATGGGGCGGGTATTCGGATTGCGATTTCAGCCGCATTTGCTGCCAACGTGGTCGGAGTGCCCCTGGACCTCATTACCATGCTGGAAATCGTTCTGATCGGCACCCTGGCGTCCATTGGTACCGCAGGTGTACCGGGCGCGGGGATCGTGATGATTGCCACGGTGTTTGCGCAGGTGGGCCTGCCCATCGAGACTGTGGCGTTGCTGGTGTCTATTGATGCCCTCGTTGGGATGGGTGCAACGGCCATGAACGTTACCGGGGATCTGGTAGGCACTTCTGTGATTGCCCGTTCCGAGGAAAAATATCAGCCGGAAGAGGGCGCGTTGGCGCGCGAATCGGCGTAAACTTTCTTGATCAGTACGTTTTTTTAGTTGCAAAAAAACCGGGACAAATTTATTTTTTTATCGCCCTCACGCAACGGCGGAACAGCTCGGCCGAAAAGTATCGGTGTTCGCCGGGCTGCTCTGCCACGAAGAGCTGGCCACCGGAACTGTAGATTCCGCCCTCGATCATCAGGTTGTCGCTCATTTCAAAATCTTCAATGGTATGGCCCAGTTCGTCCAGGTCGGTGGCGCCTGCTCGTTCCCGGTAATATCGGCTTTCGAGGGTAAACCCGAAGGCGGGTTTACCCTGTCCGATCATATAACCCACCTCAAAGACGGTGCCCGGGTCCGCGCTGATGCCGCGGAAGGGGGTCAGGTTGGCGATGATGGCCTGGCAGCTGTCCATCAGTTCCCGGTTGGCCCGGTAGATCCGATGCCCGCGCCTGAATTTCGCCTCGTTGGCGGACAGTGCCAGTTCAGTATCCAGCGGGTCTACGCCCTCCAGTCCGTTTTCCTGAAGCAGGCGTTTTTTCTCGGCCACGATGGCCTGATGTTCAGCTGCGGGGAAGAAAACTTCCGGGCCGGCGAGGTAGATTCGTTTTGGCTTCGTCATGGGTGCCTCATAGAGCTGATGAAACTGCAGGATAGCATCCGGTATTTCAGAGGTAGCAGAAATGGTGCAGCGTGGTCATACTCGCCAGATGAAACCGCTCCTTCTGATCGTTGCTTACCTTGTCGCTGTCACCCTGCCGTTGCTCCTGTCCGCATGGGTGGGAGGTCCACCACGCCAGTTCCACCAGGAACTGGCCTCCGGCCTTGGCATTCTTGCCTTCTCGATGATCCTCGTGGAGTTCATCCTGTCCGGGCGTTTCCGGGCCATTTCAAATGACGTCGGCATGGATGTGACCATGCGGTTTCACCAGGTCATGGCTCGCACGGCGCTGGCTTTTGCTCTGCTGCACCCGTTTCTTTACCAGGGAACGCCGACAGGAGGGCAGCGCCCATGGGACCCCACGCGCCAGTTGACGCTCACGACGGATTTTTCCGATCTGGCGACAGGCATTGTCGCCTGGCTGTTGCTCACCGGCCTTGTTGTCATGGCCATCGGGCGCAGCCAGCTGGGCTACCGATACGAGACATGGCGCCTGTTACACGGGCTCGGCGCGCTGCTGATCGCGGTACTTCTGTTGCACCATACGGTGTATGCCGGGCGTTATGGATCGCAGCCGGTGATGACCTGGGTGTGGCTGTTCATGACGGGTGTGGCGGTTGGGTCACTGCTGATGGTTTACCTGGTGGTTCCCTGGCTGCAGAAGGCTCGCCCCTGGCGCGTGACGTCTGTCGTTCGGTTGACGCCAAAGCAATGGGAAGTGACCGTGACCCCCAATGGTCACCGTGGTCTGGATTACCAGGCCGGGCAATTCGCCTGGCTGAATGTGGGGCATAGCCCTTTCTCGATGAAGGAACACCCGTTCTCTATTTCCTCAGCACCGGCGGCCGGGCCGGAGGTCTCCTTCATGATCAAGGAGCTTGGCGACTTCACCCAAACCATTGGCGAGATAAAACCTGACACCGTCGCCTATCTGGATGGCCCCTATGGCAACCTTACGGTTGAGGGTCGCGAGGAACCCGGGGTCGCGCTCATCGCCGGTGGCGTTGGCCTCGCGCCGCTGCTGGGCATACTCCGGCAACTGCGGCTGACCGGCGATTCGCGCAAGGTGAAGGTGGTTTATGGCAATCGGATCGTCGAGCAGATCGCCTATCAGGACGAGTTGGGTGATGAGGGTGTGGTCTATGCGCTGTCAGAGCCGCCACAAGACTGGCAGGGAGAGACCGGCTTCATTGATGGCGCGCTGATGGATCGCGTTTTTTCAGAGCAGGAGTTCCGTGACTGGGTGTTTGTGATGTGCGGGCCGGCGGTCATGATGGATGTTGTTGAAGATCACCTGATCCGGCGGGGCACACCCGCTCACCGGATTCTCTCGGAGCGGTTCAGCTATGACTAATCCAATCCAGCGGCTGACTCAGCGGCGGCGGCTTTCTCTGGTCATCTGGGGGCTGAATATTACCCTGGTCCTGATCCTGCTGGTTTTTGTGCTGCGCTGATGCCAAGGCAGGCCAGGGGTATGATCAGGTGAGCCCTATGCGCATCCAGCCCCTCGGTCAGCACTCCAGGTGTCTGGTTTCCCCCGTCTCCACATCGGTATACGTGACCTTCACGGTTTTGAAGTTCAGGTCTACAAACAGGTGGCAGTAATAGTCTCCATGGCGCCAGGCCATGGCCACGCTTGAGTTGTTGGAATAGTTCAGTTCGAAGTGCCCATCGAAGGCCGGGTAGTTGCTGCGGAACTTCATCAGGTTCAGCAGGCGTTGCACCACCGGTTTCTGGATGTCCTGCTCCACCTCTTCCAGGCTGTAGTAATGCCGATTGATGTCTCGCAACTCGCCACTTTGTTCCATCAGTTCGTGATCGTTACAGCCGGCCAGCAGCCCCACGTAGTAAACCTGTGGGATGCCCGGGGTGAAAAACTGGATGGCCCGGGCGGCGATGTAGGCGTCGTCGTTTTGCATCAGCGCGTCATAAAAGGTGCAGGTGAGCTGATAGATGGCACCCACGCTGTGAATGTTGGCCGCTGAGCGCCGCATGATGGGGTCCGCGCTGCGGGCGTCGATGTTGTCGATCAGTACTTTGATTTTCTCATCCGGCAACACGCCTTCCACATCGGGAATGCAGATGCCGTCATGGGTATCCAGCACGGTAACCATGTTGCGCGGGCACATGCGCAGCCAGTTCTTCAGATACACACTGTTGGCGTCCAGCAGTGAATAGAGCAGCAGCGGTGGCAGGGCAAAGCCGTAGGGGTGCATGTTGCGCCGGCTGATGGCGTACTGGTAGCTGGTGTGGTCGTGTACTTCCGGCAGGCATTCCGCCCCGTGTTTCAAGGCAACCTGGTTGACCCAGTCGAGGATCTGATACACCTCCGGTTCCACCAGAAAGCAGCTGGTGCCGATCCGTTTGGTGGTGTATCCGAAGGCGTCCAGCCGCAGCAGATTAACTCCTTTTGAAGTCAGAAATCCGATGTAGCTTTCCATCAGCTGATAGGCCAGGTCGGATTCGTAATTCAGGTCGATCTGCTGCTCGGTGAAGGTACACCACACTCGGGTTTTGGTGCCGTCGGACAGGGTCACTTCCCGGAAGGGTTCCTTCTCCTTGCGGATGTGAATCTTCGCCATGTCGTCCGGTGAGATCTCGCCGAACTTGTCCACGTGCACAAACAGATCGGCGTATTCCGAGTCGAAGCCGTTGGCAATGAAGTCGGTGAACTCCGGCGATTCGTCCGAGATATGATTAACCGTAAGGTCCACGCACAGATCGTACTTTGCCGTAAAGGCTTCGATGTCGTCCCAGGTGCCCACCTTCGGGTCCACTTCCTTGTGGGTCAGCGGCGAGAAGCCGCCATCGGCGTTGGAGGGAAAAAACGGCAGGATGTGCAGCCCGCCGATGGCTTCGGACAGATGCGTGTCCACCACGGTGTAAAGGTCTTTCAGATTGTTGCCGATCCGGTCCGGATAACAGATCAGCTGCACCGCATTTTTGAGCAACATGGTGTGGTTTCCTCCGTTCAGGCGGCGCAATGACCAATGGGCAGAATTTTCTTCAATTTGGTGGCGCGGCGCTGTTCGGCGGTGTCGATGAATTCCCGCCCCCAGTAATCGATGTCGTAACGGCTGACCACTTCAAAAGCCTCGCTGAGCCGATTCTGTGCTTCGCTGCGGCTCATGGCCAGGGCGTAGTAGCAGGTGTCGGCAAGGTCCTGGGGGTGATGGGGATTGGCCAGGATGGCACCGCGCAGCTCGGCGGCGGCGCCGGCGAATTCCGAGAGCACCAGCCTGCCACTGCCCTGGGTCAGGCCCTGGGTGGCAATGTATTCCTTGGCCACCAGGTTCAGGCCGTCCCGCAGCGGTGTAATCCACATCACGTCCGCCATGGTGTAGTAAGACACCAGTTCCTCGAACGGCAGGGCGCGGAAGAAGAATTGCACGGGCGTCCAGCCCACCTGTGCGAACTGGCCGTTGATGCGACCGACCGTCTGCTCGATCTGCGAAAGGAGTTCCTCGTAGATGGTCATCCCGGCGGCCGCCGGCACGCAGACCATCATCAGGGTAACTTTGGTTTTCAGCTCCGGGTGCTCGTTGAGCATGCGTTCGTAGGCATCCAGTTTTTCGATGATGCCTTTGGTGAAGTCCAGGCGCTCGACCGAAAGAATCAGCCGAACGTCGATCAGTTCGTTACGCAGGGTTTCCATGCGGTCAATCACGCTCTGGTCTGCCAGGGCATGTCGCACCCGGTTCAGGTCCAGCCCCACCGGGTGGGCGCCCAGGCCGATTTTGCGATCATTCACCGTGATTTCGGTGCTCATCTCATCAAGGCCCACGGCACAGCCGTAGGTCAGGAACCGGGGCGCACAGCCGACTTTCTGGGTGACTTCCAGGGGCGTGACACCGCGAGCCACATCGACAAAGTTTTCCGCCTGCCTGGGAATGTGGAAGCCGATGTGATCGCACTGCAACAGGCTGCCAACGATTTCACGGCGCCAGGGCAGCACGTTGAACACGTCTGCTGAGGGGAAATAGGTGTGATGGAAAAAGGCAATGGTAAGGTCCTGGCGAATCTCGCGCAGATAGGCCGGCACCATCCATAGATTGTAATCGTGAATCCACACCACCGCGTTCTCTGCGGCTTCCTCGGCCGCGCGCTCGGCAAACTGCTTGTTGACCTTGAGGAACACCTGCCAGTGATCATCGTGGAAGGTGGCCCGTTCCCAGAAGGTGTGCAGGGTTGGCCAGAAGGCTTCCTTGGAGAACCGCTTGTAGAAAATCTCGACGTCGTCTTTGCTTAGGGGCACCCGCGCGGCCACCAGTTTTTCGTAGCGGTCGGTATCCACTTCGGTGTGGGTCTGAAAGGGCCCAAGCGCCGGGTCGTCAATGGACCAGGCCACCCAGGAGCCGGCTTTGCCGTCGGCAAAGAAGCTCAGCAGCGTGGGGATGATGCCATTGGGGGATTTGGGGCGACGGCGGATCAGTTCGCCGTTTTCCACCACTTCTTCATAGGGCAGGCGGTGGTACACGATCACCAGGTCGGATTTGCCCCGGTTCATGTAGTCCGGCGCTTCCGCTTCAATGCCCAGATGGCCGAGATACCCGAAGTGTTCGAACGCCTCGAGGATACCGCCACAGCCGGTTGCCCCGGCGTGAAGAACCCTTGCCTTGTGCATGGTAGCGTCCAGCAGGCCGGGCTCAGATGCGCCCACGCACACGCCTTTGAAACCGTGCTCGTACATTGACAGGTCGTTCAGGGTGTCGCCGGCCACCAGCACGGATTCCGGGTCGACGTTCAGGTGTTTCACCAGTCGTGACAGGGTACGCCCCTTGTTCACGCCCTGGGGCAGGATATCCAGGTACTTGTGGTTGGAGAAGAGCGCATTGCAGGACAGAGCCTCGATGCGGGCGACCATCTCGTCAGTGACCACATCGCCGTCGCAGAAATAGGACACGCGGCGTTCCTGGGGGACTTCCTGTCGCTGCAGGCCGTCAAAGGGGAGCAGGGCGTCTTCGATCATCTGTTCGCCCGGCCAGAGCTCGTCGATCTCGCCTTGCAGCGGTTGGATGGCCTGCTGGGTCTCGCCGTGAACTACGGTGCAGCCGACGTCACAGATGATGTAGTCCGGCTGAGGAATGGTGGGGTCGGACAGCAGCGGCAGCACGGATTCCAGGCCGCGACCGGTCACAAATACCAGGTCTATTTCGGGGTGGGCGGCAACCAGTCGGTAGAGCTTGAGGCGGTTGTCGGGATCACCCGCGAGAAAAGTACCATCGAGATCGGTGGCCAGTAACATAGTCTGCTCCTATCGAAACTTTTGCTCAGATAAGGAATGCGTTGCAGCTTTCATACCGGAATCGGATTAACAGCGTCACCTATGGCGCAGCGATTGCAGGCCAGTAAGCAGTGGCACGGCGATCAGGGCGATACAACAACTGAACAACACACCCCAAGTGCTTGCTGTCTGAGGCAAACAAGCCCTTTCATTTCAGGGCAGGGAGGTGTGTATCTGGACTTTAATGCGCCCTATTGGTGCAATTCTCGCGAGTGTCGCGCTATTACAGCTCGGCAGTGGCTTGTTGAATACGCTGCTGGCGGTCACGGCCAATGAGCAGGGTTTTTCCACGGCACGGATCGGCGTCATCATGTCCGGTTTTTTCGTGGGGTTCGCCTGCGGCATCTTTATCAGTGGCCGTTTGATCCGCCGCATGGGCCATATCCGTACCTTTGCCTTCTGCGCGGCGGTGTGCGCGTCCATCGCGCTGCTGCACTCCCTGTGGGTTGATCCCTGGGCATGGATGGCGCTTCGCTTCCTTTAAGGATTGTCCCTGGTCACCCTGATGACAGTAACGGAGAGCTGGCTAAACGCCCGCGCTGAGAAGCACGAGCGCGGGCGGGTCTTCGCCATGTATATGGTGGTCAACCTTGGGGGAATTGCCCTGGCTCAGCAACTGCTCAGGCTGAGCCCGGGCGAGCTGTTTGTGCTGTTTTCGGTGTCGGCCATCCTCAGTTGCTGGGCGCTGCTGCCCATCACCATCAGTAGTCGCAGCCAACCCCACATTCCCGAGCGGGCTAAGAGCAGTCTGAAGAAAATCATCGGCTTTGCGCCGCTGGCCGTTGCTACCTCGGCGCTCTCCGGCCTGGCCATGGGCGCTTTCTGGGCAATGGCGCCTTTGTACGCGAGCGAGCTCGGATTCGGGTTGTCGGAGGTGGGGCTGTTGATGAGCCTCACCATTGTGGTCGGTGCGCTGCTGCAGATCCCGATCGGCCGGTTCCACGGACATGCTGGTACTGCACGGAGCGGGCGCTGCCCTGGCGCCTCTGCTCGTGGGTTTGATTATGAATCTGGTGGGCCCTCAGGGCATGCCTGTTTACATGGCCGTTGTTCTGGGCTTGCTCGCCACCTATGCGATCTATCAGGTACGCCATGTTTCCGTGCTCACCGCGGGCGAGCAGGCGCATTTTGAGCCGATGGCGCAGTCGTCCCATGAGATTGTTGAAATGATTGAGCGGTAGACAGTTATCGCACCGGCTCACCGCTCCAAGAACGCTGAGTGAACCGCGTTCGAGCTTCCGATAGCCGGGAAGTCATTGGCTCTTTAGCTGCCCTACATAGGCGGAAACGAAGGCCGCTTCCTGGAAGGCCTTCAACCCCGTCTCTGCAAACGCAATGGGCAGCGGATTGGCTGCCAGTGTGGACTTGATGAGAGCGGAGGGCAGCAGGGTCACCGTCAATTCGATATCGGTGATCAGTTGAATGGCCGCTTCCATTTTGAAGCTGACAGCACCACCGGCAAATTTGCCTTTGGGCATTCGCTCTTTGATCGCGACGTGAGTCACGCCGTACTCGGCCATTAATGCCGCAAAGGCCGCCTGGAACTGCTTCAGGTCTTCACGGCTATGGTTTTTTGGCAGTGACAGTTTGCGCACCTTGCATTCCGGCAAATTGAACTGCCCCCGGTCCATATTCAGAAAACACACCACTGCATCACTGCCGGTAAGCTCAACGCCGCAAACAATCATAGCCATTTCCCCCGTCTCCGCCGGTTATCAGCCGCAGCACTTCTTGAATTTGAGCCCGCTACCGCAGTTGCAGATATCGTTACGTGAAGGCGATTTTACCGTGGTAACCGTCCCGCCTTTGGTCAGGATAGCAGTGAGCTCGGTAATGGACTCAACGGCGCCCTCGCGGGTATCCACCGAAATGTTTGCGTACAGCTTTGCCCTGGCCACCTGCGCTTCGACTTCCTGCTTGCGCGCGTCACTGGTTACCACCAGCGTAAGCGGGTATTTCTTGCTGCCACTCTTCTGGCTGGCGTTGGTCTGAAAGCCGCCGTAAGCGGTGTGGTGCTGGCGTGCGTCCTGCCGGCCTTTGAAGAAAAATTTGTCTGACATGCTGAGATCCTGATGGGGAGAATGCCCGGGCTATTGCCGGGAGGAGTCTTTTAGCATGCTTATGGAGACGGCGATATAGGAAGATACGAAATCCGCCTGGTCCCCCGTGACGGTTTTGTGACCTTTCCTTGATCGACTTTTTACCCAGCCGTGACGGCTGCGTAAGCGTTCCTGCTTAGTCTGCATTCTGATGCTGCTGGTCTTCAGGTATGGGGTCGGCAGTGTCAAATAGACACTATTTCCAATAAGGAGAATGCACAATGAAAAGCCTGACAGCGACGCTTTTGGCCCTCGGTACCGCCCTGGTCCTGATGGCCCCGGCCCATGCAGACGACATGGACAAGGGCAACAAGGGAATGGACGACACTATGATGCAGGACGACATGAAAGATGACGGCATGGCCAAAGACTCCATGAAGTCCGACACCATGGACACCATGCATGACGGGATGAAGACCGAAAGCATGATGGATGAGGACATGAAGAAAGAGGGTATGGAAAAAGACGCCATGAAAAAGGATGGAATGTCCGAAGGGGATAAAACATCCATGTAATGGCCGGAAATTTTCCTGGTTGTAGTGGCAAGCTTAGCGTTGGTGAGCTTGCTATGAACTGAGGGGGTAACCGGAGTAAAATCTCGTGAAGTATCACGGAAAGTCCGCTCTGGAGTCTGTTCCAGTGCTGCGGGCTTTTTGTGTCAGGCACAAAACTAACTATTCAGGGAAGAAATAAGTGAATCAAAAGGGGTTTCTCACCTCATGGAACGATGCCAAGGGCTTCGGTTTTATCACGCCGGAAAACGGGGGCGAGCGTCTGTTTGCTCACATCAGCGCCTACAAGGGGCAGGGCAGGCCCTCGGCCAGCCGTAAGGTCGTTTACTCGCAGACCAAAGACGAGAAAGGGCGGTTAAGAGCGGCCAGTTTCCAGTACGCCGGCGTCGCACGGCACCGCGCAGCGGTCGCGCCCGGAGTATGGGTTGCGCTGTTGATTGCTGCTGCAGTCGGTGGGGCGGTGTCGACGTTGTATCTTTTGGGCTATGTGCCGGTTCTGTTGCCGGTGGCTTATGGGGTGATGAGCCTGGTTACCTTTTTGATGTACGCGATCGACAAAGGAGCCGCCGAGAGTGGTAACCGGCGCGTGCCGGAGGGACGGCTACACCTTTTTGAGCTTCTATGTGGCTGGCCGGGTGCGCTGGTGGGCCAGCAATTCTTTCGTCATAAAACCCGCAAAACCTCGTTTCAGGTGGTCTTCTGGGTTTATGTGATTCTCAATCTTGCGGTGCTCGGCTGGCTGTTGTTCTGGCCGGATGCCGAGTTTGCGCGGCAGGCGCTGGAGATTAAACCGGTCATGCTCATCAGGATGTAGTTATGCAGAAGGTCTGTTCAGAAGAGGCTTTGGCGGGCAGCGATTCGCGGAATTCGCCAGGGTGTTTTCTATTGGCGATATACGTTGTGCGCTGGAGCGGCCCTATGAGCTTATGACGCAGAATTGAATCAGGGCATACGATCTGCTTCTGAGTTGGCCACGAAACACGTCAGAGGCTACTCTTTGAGCCGAACGAGCAACCGCCCATCCTGGACCTGGATATAGTCCACGCCGGCTGCAAAGGATTGCCAGAACCCCGGGCTGGCACCGAACTCGTTGACCAGATCCACGTTTTTGAGGTTGCCCAGCCAGGCGTTGGGGATGGGAACGCCCATCAGGCTCACTCCCTTTAACTTAACCAGCGGGCGACCGTTGGCAAAGGAGAGTTCAACTCCTGCATTTACCCGCACCGTTCTGCCGCCGAGTACAGGGAAACCCTTTTCAAAAGGTACGAGAAGCACCGCGCTCAGAAGATCGTCCGAGAGATCGACGGCGAGGCGTTGAGCCAGATCCGTGTTGTTGGCGAGCATGCCATTGAGTTCCCGCTCGCTGAAGCGTACCTCCCGGCTGGCACCTTCCTCACTGTAGGGCTCTGGCTTTAACGGGCCGGCAGATCCACCACCTTGGGTGTCAATCCCCAGGGTGTTCAATTTGCTGTTGAGTGAATTCTGTTCACTGGCATTCAGGGTTACGGGTTCGAAGTTGTCTGGGAACACATAGTGGCTTAACCACCAGTAACCAATGCCTGCCGTGGCAACGATGGTGAGCAGGACAATGCCAAAGACGTGCAGGCCACTGAAGCCCTTCTTTGCGGGTGGTGGCGCGGATGTTGGTTTATCGTCGGTTATTTCACTCATTGCCGATGGCACCGCTTTGACGCGGTGGTTTCAGTTCCCTTTTTTGAATTTCGCTTTGCAATTCCCGCTCATGCACATGGTGCAGTAATGCTCACGGTCCTCGTGCTTGGTGCCCTCTGTGATCTTGATGCCACAGCCGTTGCAGAGCAGAACGGCAACGTCGCCTTCAAATTTCACAATAGCGTGTTCGTATTCCATAAGACACCCCGGTCCTGATTTAAAATGCATCACGAGTAGTACGGTATTTTTAGCGGGGCAGACCGCTGGCGGGCTGCTACCACCGGCGTGTTTGAGATTAAACCGAGACCAATTCTATTCGTTATTCCAGAACCTTTGGCCAGTTGGCGTCTGCCTGACTAATGAAGCCCTCTGTGTCCTTCAGCCATCGATCCTGAACTGACTCATTGTAGTTGAGATACAGCCGGCCATCGCGGATGGCCCAGTGTTGAGGGTCGCCTTTGGCGAGGTAGCCTTGGGCAACCGCCCAGGCGCAGTAGCCGCCGTAGGCAGGCAAGTAGCGTTCAGGATTGGCTTCGAAGCGCGTCAGGTTCTCCGCACTCGCGAATCGCCAGGTTACGCCCAAGTGCTCTGTGGTGTATTCGCGCGAGCCTTTGGCTGGTTTTCCCGTTTCGAAGTAGCTGACTGTGTCGTAGCCGCCCGCCCCGGTATTGCTCAGCAGGCCGGTGTAGACGGCAGGCTCAGAGGCCCGGGCGCTGGCGGTCAAGAAGAATACGAGGGTGATGAATGTCAGCTGTCTGTTCATATCGATTTCCCCGAAGGATTTCAGGCATTTTGGAATTCTGCGCCGTGCTATCCGGTTTTAGAACCGGAACTATCAGTTTTGTTTCACTGGATTGACGTTAACGTGGGAAAACCGGCCCCCTCATTCAGGGTGTCGCAAATCCTCCCTTACGTGGCTAATCTGAAAAGCAATCTATAGGGATTGTGGAGGATTTCAGATGGCACCCAGGCAGCGGTTTCTGCTGATTGCCGTCGTGGCCCTGGCGGCCATTGCCATCTCAGCGCAGGTTGCGCTGTCGTCGCCCTGGCTGGGGCTCGAGCTTTCGCCCCATGATGGGCCGGAAGGGCTCCGGGTTGATCGGGTGCACCCGGATTCACCGAACGCCGGTGTTATTCGGGTGGGCAGCGTAATTGTGGGGCTGCAAGCGGCGGATGGTCGGCAAATCCCGCTGCATGGAAATCTGGTGATGGAAGAACCAGACCTGCTGAGCCACACCGATCTTAATCTGTTTATGAAGCGCCAGACCGAATTGGATCAGGCGCTGCGCTCAGGCGGGGCAAGGTTTGTTCTCGCATCCGGTGACCAGGTGCCGGTTGTGGCCATCGATACGCCGTGGCGTCAGCTCTCGGGTGGCTTTTCGATTCACACCTTTTACGGGCTGATTGCTTTGCTGGTGGCGGTTGGCATCTGGGCCTTCCGCCCGAAGAGCGCAGCGACCCGGCTTTACGCGCTTTCCGGCGTAGCAACCATGGTGAACACCCTGACTCTCGCCATCTACGGCGATCGAGAGTTTGTGCTGAGTGGCGATGTGTTTGAGGTGGTTTCTGCGGTTAACCACCTGGCCACGCTCATGGTGAACGCTTCCCTGGTCTCCCTGTTTTGGGTGTATCCGCGCCCGCTTGCCCGTTTTCCCGTTCCGGCACTGATGATTTGCATCGCACTGATCATGTGGGTTCTGAGCGAACTCCAGGTGGGCGAAAGCGCCCAGGTGACGGTCTACCTGCCTATTGTCGTCGGTTATGTGCTTGGCTTGTGCTTTGCGGGTGCCCAATGGGTGGCCTCGAAAGGTCGCCCCCTCGAACGCGCTGCCCTGAAATGGTGTGTATTGGCAATTTTCCTGGGCAGTGTTTTGCTGATGGGGCTGGTGATCATACCGCCAGCCTTCGGCCACCCCCCGCTCGTGCCGCTGCTGGTGGGGTTCGGCGCCTACCTGATTCTGTACCTCGGCATCGCGGCGGGGCTGGTGCGCTATCGCCTGTTTGATATTGAGCGGTGGTGGTTCAAGACCTGGCTCTGGTTTGCCGGGGGGCTGATGGTGCTGGTGTTGGATGCGATCCTGATCATGGGTGTTGGTTTGACCAGCACCTATGCGCTGACTCTTTCGCTTGCCATTGCGGGCTGGCTTTACTTTCCATTGCGGCAATGGCTTTGGGATCGATTCGGGCAGCGTTCCAGCATTTCTCTGAACGAGGCTCTCAGGGAGCTGGTGGATAAGCTTTTTTCTGCCTCTACGGAAGCGGAAGTTCGCAGGGCCTGGCCGGATCTGCTGCGCATGACGTTTCAGCCACTCAGTCTGGAGATGCCCGATGCGCCGGATAAAAAGGCCGCGGTGGCAGTATCGGCAGACGGTGTGTTGATGGAGCTGCCTGCGCTACCGGGTGATACCCGGCGGGCGAGCCTGGAATTTGCCAGCAATGGGGCCCGGCTGTTTACCAAGGAGGATATGCGGGTGGCGAACCTGCTGTATGACCTTACTGGAAAGGCGTTGCAGGCGCTGCAGGCCCGTGATGCGGGGGCGAAGAAGGAGCGCAGCAGAATCATGCGGGATCTTCATGACGATCTGGGTGCCCGGTTGCTGAGCCTCGTGTACGCCACGGACACAGGAACGGTGCGCGAGGTGGCCCGATCGGCCCTGAGGGACCTGCATGGGCTGGTAGATACCACTGCAGGGACGCCAGCCAGTCTGTTGGAGGTGGCCAACGGCTGTGAGGGTGAAATACGCCAGCGGCTGACGGACTCGGGTATCGAACTGGATTGGCAGGCAGATCCCATGAGTCTGTCTGACCAGGAGCTTTCGGCCCGGGCTGCTGCCAATATCGCGCGCATTCTCAGGGAAGCAATTTCCAATATCATCAAACACGCAAATGCTGATCGGGTAGAGGTAACGTGGATTCGTGATAGCGATTCTCTTCTCGTGCGGGTTTCCGACAATGGCAAAGGCGAGACCCTGGATGGCCAAGGTGACGGGCACGGCCTCAGAACCATGCAGGTTCGTGCCGAGGACTTGGGCGGTCGTGTTGATTGCCGGGTGTTGGCGGAAGGCGGCTTTGTTGTGGAGCTGACGCTGCCGGCAGCCTAGCTGTCGATCATACCCATGCGCATGGCTTCCCGGGTGGCCTCCGCCCGGGAGGACACCTCCAGCTTGCGATACACGGTTTTCACGTATCCGGCGGTGCAAAGGTTGCCAGGACCCGCCTGGCCACCGACGGCGACAGTGGCGGCTCATCGTCAATAATACCCGCCAACCGGCGAGCCAGCTCGGATTGGGATTGCTGTTTCAGCAGG